>Ga0137309_100126_pt1 | contig 51922 bp, 41 predicted proteins | sample NAcewiD2O_June_FD_97179 | JGI IMG/M metagenome (GOLD analysis project Ga0137309, IMG submission 97179) | Mouse cecal microbial communities from Vienna, Austria - N-Acetylneuraminic amended D2O_June | ecosystem: Host-associated > Mammals > Digestive system > Large intestine > Cecum | place... | reverse complement strand
AAGCGCAATCATTATCGTCGTTTACTATAATTATGAAAAAGGTATTGAACAAGGTGCTATTGTGTAGTATACTTGCGGTATGTCTTTCGACACTACTGTCAACGGTTGCATTTGCAGCGGGGGATGATTTTGCACCGTCGGATGTATTCATTGACGTTTGTGACCATCTTTTTACAGAAGGATCTGGTTACATGGCTGAAGAATTGACTGTTTACTCTGGTTGGGTCTGGCATGATTGAGGAAGGAGTAGTCATGAAAAAAACTTTATTGTGTTGGTTGTTTATCGGAAGCCTCTTGGTAATGGCGCTAACAGCCGTATTTGCAGCAAAAGGTAATCCACCAGATGATTTTACGCCGTCTGATGTATTCATTGACATTTGTGACCATCTTTTTACAGAAGGGTCCGGTTATACGGCTATTGATGAGAATGGGGCCGATGTAACGGCCCGGTTTGTGCGCGATTACTATGAGGAATACCTTGCCGGCAATTATGAAATTATTTTTCAGGCGGTCACAGATGATTTACACTGCATCACATGGAAATGATGCGCCCGCCGCCTCTGCGATAACCGGAGGAGGCGTATCATCTGAGTAAGGAACATTCAGAGGAAAATGGAATCTTCCTCATGCAATTCTGCAAGGAGTCTATCAATGAAAATCACGCATCATCGAAAGCGGCCTTTATTGATCGCATCTGTTATACTGCTTATAGCAATTATAAACTACTTAAACCCAAGAATGGGCTACAATGAGCTTCTTGATGCCGATACAATGAATGTGTATAGTAACGGTTCTCTCATTGGAACTTTCGCAGAGCCACAGGACATTTTACACACATTCGAAGGGACGGCTGTCGGCGTTGCCGTAATTGACATCTCCCAGTTAGGACTAAAAAAATCTGATTGTAAAGAATTGTACACAATCGAGTTTGTAAAAAACAGTAAGGTCATCAGCTCTATTGAAATGCTTGTACCACAGCCGAAAGACGAATCTACTGAACGAAAAGTGGCAGGGAATTGCAGAGAATTCAACGGGGAATATGTAGTAATGCATGAGGACGGTTACTATTTTACATTTGGGCAACGGTTTTATGATAATTTGTCAGGGATCTTAGCCCAAGTAGCCTAACCCCTCCGCACATTCCGGCAGTGACGGAACACATTCTATCGTTTGCGAGAGCAAAGGGACCCTGGAGGCGCTTCTCCAAGGTCCCTTTGTTACGTCTTTTTGGCCGGGCGGAAAACCTGCCGCAGCTTCCCCAACGTAAGCGACAAACCGTGCTATCGTCAGGGCAGCTGCTCCAGCGATGCGAAGCGGTAGCCCATAGCCTCCCATTTTGTCAGCAGCTCGTCGAGAATATCCGCGTTGGTAGAGGAGGTGGAGTGGAGGAGGACGATTGCGCCGTCGTGGATACGGGGCAGGAGCTTGGAAAACGCCTGTTCAGGCGTAGGCTGATCGTCGGCGTACCAGTCCACATAGGCCAGGCTCCAGAAGATGGTCTTGTACCCCAACGCCTGGGCCTGGCGGAGATTGTCCTCGCTGTACTTGCCCTGGGGCGGACGGTAGAACCGGGGCAGCTCCTGCCCGACGGTCTCCTGGTACAGAGCGGCCAGGGTGTCCAGCTCCTGCTGGAACGCGCTCTGCTGGGAGATGCTGGACATATCCGGGTGGTGGAACGTGTGGTTGCCTACGATATGGCCCTCGGCGGCCATGCGGCGGACGATGTCCGGCGCGCTCTCGATCATGTGGCCCACCACAAAGAAAGCGGCAGGCGCATGGTGCTTTTTCAGGGCGTCCAGAATTTTCTCCGTGTTCCCGTTTTCGTACCCGCAATCAAAGGTGAGATAGATGACTTTCTGTCCGGAATCGCCCAGATAGTAGGCGTCATATTGAGCCAGGTCCTCCACTGAGGCGTTGCCGGCAGGCGGCTGGCCCTCCGTTGGGAAGGACAGACCCCAGTTGACGGCAGAAGCCTCCACCACCGCAGGCGCGGAGGCTTCTGCCGCCGGTTTGTTCTCCGTCCGGTTCAGGGTGAGGAGGACGGCGGCGGTGAGGGTGAGGGAAACCAGTGCGCTGAAGGTCAGAAGGGGAGCGCGGTTCCATCGTGACATGGTGGGATACCTCCTTGGATTGGTATACCGCCTAGTCTGTCCGGATTGCCGCTTTTTATCCCCGGCAGAATATCAGCTGATGTAGTCTGCGGAGGCGTACCCCACGTAGTCCCCGTACCGGACCACGTACCAGTTTTCGTACCGTCCGTAGACCTGTACGGACGCGCCGTTGGGGATGTTGGCAATCACGGCGGACTGGGTACTGGGACGGCTGCGCAGGTTCAGGGTGCCGGAGACGCTGACCGTTCCCTCCCAGGGGTCTGTGGGCCAGATGAAGGGAATGTCAAAGAAGTCGGTGAGACTGAGTACCAGGTTACGGGCAATGTCCGGCAGATGGGTCTCAATCCAGGTGGCGTCGTCAACGTTGTCGTGGTACCCCAGTTCCAGCAGGACGGCGGGGAATTTGGAGTCCCGCACCTCCCCTAAAGACGTGGTGGAGCGGGTGACAACCTGGTCGGGCAGGGGATAGATAGCGCGCAGATTGTTGACAAAAATCTGTGCCGCCCGCTGGCCTTTCGTACTGCTGGGATAGTAAAAGGCGATGATGCCCCGGACATTGCCGTAGTTTTCAGGCGCGGCGGCATTGGAGTGGAGAGCCAGGTAGAAGTCGTACCAGCCGGAATTGGCCTGGCGGATGGAACTGCCTGCGGTCATCTCCGGGGTGTTGCGGGTGTAACGGATGCCGCAGCTGTTGAGATAGGGAATCATGGCGTCGGCCAGACGGTTCATCCAGTATTCCTCGCTGCCGCTGCCGGTGACGTACATGTTTTTCTCCTGTGTGGACGGACTCAAATAAATGATAGGCATGGGCATGGACCTCCTTTTTATCCCATCCTATGCCGGAACCCAAAGACAGGTGAACAGCAGGAAAATATAGTGCAGGCAAAAACCCCTCCACCGCAAGCGGTCCCCCTCCCCTTTCAGGGGAGGCTTTTGGGGCGCAATATCTAAAAAGGCTCCCCTGAAAGGGGAGCTGGCACGCGAAGCGTGACGGAGGGGTTGGCTGTTTCCCAGAAGAAATAATTTTTCTCAGAAAAGAAAGTACTTGTCAATGCGAGGAAAACGTGGTATGATAACAGCAACGAGGCAAATAATAAGGCAGGACATGGGCGACTGACCTCACCCATGCCCCTATGCAGGAGAAGAGACCTCCTACACAATAGCATTTGCTACGCCAGCTCCTATTATAACAGTCTTCCCTACTTTTTTCAATAGCCATTTTCTCACTTCCTACCACGGGGGACTGTTTGACAATACGGGGTTTGTGTCTGTACATATGCGGTGTGGGGTAATTATATCCTGCACCGCTTTTTGTTTGTCTCGGCGGGAAAGCGGTCCGGCGGGACGCGGGCGTAAAAGCCCGCCCCGTCCGGGGCTGCCCCGGCGAGATTTTGTATCCATACGGCAGAAGCCGTAGGGAAGGAGAAGTATGGTAGACTACCAAAAAATGTACCTGACGCTGTTCAACGCCACGGAGGATGCGATCAATGCTTTGGAGAACGTCAGACAGTCTCTCATCCAGGCCCAGCAGGATTGTGAGGAACTGTATGTATCCGCAGATCAGGACGAAGAGTCGGAGAGCGGCGGATTGACCGTGTTATCTGCTACTTGAATACAGGCTAAAAGGGAGGGTACCGGTTTTTCGCCGGTATCCTCCTTCTGTATGGGGCCGGCCATCTATCCGCTCAGACGGCAAAATTTTTGCAAAATCCAACAGTGTAATTGACGTGGGGGCCAGGCTGTGCTAAAATTAAGCTGTGCGCATTGCCGCACGCCTATTCAAGCAACCGAATTCAAGTGGAAAGAGGAAACACTATGTATCGGATCATTAAAAAGCGGGTACTCAATCCGACGGTCACTTTGATGGAGATCGAAGCTCCCCTGGTGGCCAGGAAAGCCGAACCCGGTCAGTTCATCATCCTGCGGGTGGACGCCGGCGGCGAACGCATCCCCCTCACCATCGCGGCCTATGACCGTGAGGCGGGTACCGTCACGATTATCTTCCAGATCGTGGGCGGAACAACGGAAAAGCTGAACCACAAGGAAGAAGGCGAGTACATTGAGGACTTCGTGGGTCCCCTGGGCAAAGCTACCGAGACCGAGGGCCTGAAGCGCGTGGCGGTCATCGGCGGCGGCGTGGGCACGGCCATCGCTTACCCGGTAGCCAAGAAGCTGCACGACGTGGGCTGCCATGTGGACCTCATCGTCGGCTTCCGGAACAAGGACCTCATCATCCTCAAAGAGGAATTTGAGGCCGCCAGCACCAATCTCATCATCGGCACCGACGACGGCTCCTACGGCAAAAAAGCCCTGGTTACAGAACTGCTCAAGGAGCAGATCGACGCGGGCGTGAAGTACGACAAGGTCATTGCCATCGGACCGGTGATTATGATGAAATTCGTGTGCGCTCTGACCAAGGAGTACGGCATTCCCACAGTGGTGAGCATGAACCCCATCATGATCGACGGTACCGGCATGTGCGGCGGCTGCCGTCTGAGCGTAGGCGGCGAGACCAAGTTCGCCTGTGTGGACGGCCCTGAGTTCGACGGCCACCTGGTAGACTTTGACGAGGCCATGGCGCGGGGCGCTATGTACCGCGACTTCGAGCTTCACGCACGGGACGAGGCTTGCAATCTGTTCAAGCAGGAGGTAAAGTGACATGCCGAATATGAATCCCAAGAAGAACCCCATGCCCCATCAGGACCCGGTGGTCCGTGCGGGCAACTTTGAGGAGGTAGCCCTGGGCTACACGAAGGAGCAGGCCATCGACGAGGCACAACGCTGCCTCCACTGCAAGAATATGCCGTGCGTGTCCGGCTGCCCGGTCCAGATCAAGATTCCTGAATTTATCGCCAAGGTGGCGGAGGGCGACTTCGAGGCCGCCTATCAGATCATTGCCCAGGACAGCGCCCTGCCCGCCGTGTGCGGTCGGGTCTGCCCCCAGGAGAGCCAGTGCGAATCCAAGTGCGTACGGGGCATCAAGGGCGAGCCGGTGGGCATTGGCCGTCTGGAGCGGTTCGTGGCCGACTGGCACAACGCCAATGCGACGGAAAAGGCCGCGGCTCCCGCGCCCAACGGCCACAAGGTGGCGGTTATCGGCTCCGGACCTTCTGGCCTGACCTGCGCCGGGGATTTGGCCCGGAAGGGATACGAGGTGACGGTATACGAGGCCCTGCATCTGGCGGGCGGCGTGCTGGTGTACGGCATCCCGGAGTTCCGTCTGCCCAAGAGCATTGTGCAGAAGGAAGTGGACGGGTTGAAGGAGCTGGGCGTGAAGGTCGAGACCAACGCGGTGATCGGACGCTCCATTACCATCGACGAGCTGATGGAGGAGTTCCACTTTGAGGCTGTGTTCATCGGTTCCGGCGCGGGCCTGCCTATGTTTATGCACATCCCTGGGGAGAATCTGAAGGGCGTGTATTCCGCCAACGAGTTCCTGACCCGTATCAATCTGATGAAGGCGTACAAAGAGGGGGCCGATACCCCCATTATGCCGCTGCAGGGCAAAAAGGTGGCCGTTGTGGGCGGTGGCAACGTGGCTATGGACGCCGCCCGCTGCTCCAAGCGTCTGGGTGCGGACGTACATATCGTGTACCGCCGCAGCGAGGCGGAGCTGCCCGCCCGTGCGGAGGAAGTGGAGCACGCCAAGGAGGAGGGTATCATCTTCAAGACCCTCACCAACCCGGTGGAGATTCTGGGCTACAACAACCCCGACGACAAGCGGGACCCGAAAAATGGTTCTGTCAACGGCCTGAAGTGCATTGAGATGGAGCTGGGCGAGCCGGACGCCTCCGGACGCCGCCGTCCCATTGCCAAGGAGGGCAGTGAGTTTACAATGGAGATGGACTGCGTGATTATGGCGCTGGGTACCAGCCCTAACCCGCTGATTAAGTCCACCACCAAGGGCCTGGAGATCAATAAGCGCGGCGGTATCATCGTCAACGAGGACGGTCTGACCAGCCGCGAGGCCGTGTATGCAGGCGGCGACGCCGTGACCGGTGCGGCTACGGTGATTCTGGCTATGGGCGCGGGTAAGACCGCCGCTAAGGCCATTGACGAGTATCTGCAAAAGAAGTAATGTATGCTGTAAAAACCACCGGGGGAGGATTGGCCGTAGGCCAGACCTCCCCCGGCTGCTTTGCGCTGTAAATGGAAACGATGCATTACATAGAAGCGCATAAAACTTTTTGTCCTGTGTTGAAACAAACCGGACCGCACCTCATTTGGTGCGGCCCGGTATTTGAATGCGAAAAATTGCTGCTATAAAATCAGCTTAGACGCCCAGCTTTGCTTTCCGGACCGTCTCCGTCTCGGTACAGCTCTGACCCGGCACATACCCAGGCAGGGGGAGAATCTGCTGATGGATGGCGTCAAGAATCCAGGAAGCCTGGGGGAAGAAGTAGTGGTCGAACTCATAGGGGGGAGTAATCCAGTTCTTTGCGCCCACGACCACCGGCGGCGCATCCAGGTCGTCGAAGCAGAGCTCGGTCACGGTCTGGGCCACGTCCTTGAGGAAAGAGCCTCTGGCGCAGGCGTCGCTGGTGAGGACCACTCTGCCGGTTTTCCGCACGGACGCCACAATCTTGGTGTAATCCAGCGGAACCAGGGAGTGGAGGTTGATGACCTCGGCCTCCAGGCCGTATTTCTCGCTCAGCTCCTTGGCCGCGTCCATGGCCCGGTACAGTACCGCGCCCACGGTCAGGATCGTCAAATCCTTCCCCTGACGGACCACGTTCACATCGCCGATGGGGATTTCATACCGCTCTGCCGGGACGCCGCCCTCGTGGAACTGCTCGCCCACGTCGTAAATCCGCTGGCTCTCGAAGAACACCACCGGGTCCGTGCCCTTCAGGGCGGATTCCATCAAACCTTTCGCCTCCCAGGGCGTGGCGGGGAAGCAGACCTTCAGGCCGGGGATGTGGGCGCACAGGGCGGTCCAGTCCTGACTGTGCTGCGCACCGTACTTGGAACCCACGGACACACGCAGGACCACCGGCATCTTCAGAATACCGGAGGACATAGCCTGCCACTTGGACAGCTGGTTGAAAATCTCATCGCCGGCGCAGCCGATGAAGTCCGCATACATCAGCTCCACAATGGCCCGTCCGCCGCACATGCCGTAGCCCACGGCAGTGCCGACAATCGCGGATTCTGAGATGGGGGAGTTGAACAGCCGGCTGTGGGGGATGGCATCGGCCATACCGCGGTAGATGGCGAAGGCGCCGCCCCAGTCCCGTACGTCCTCGCCGTAGGAGATCAGGGTGGGGTCCTCATAGTACCGGTCGAAGATTACCTCGCTGATGGCGTCCCGCAGGTTGAACAGCTTCATCTTGCTCACCGGCTTGCCATCCTTGACGGGCGCCCGCTCCTTGCTCTTCAGCTTCTGGTACATGGGACACTCTTCCTTGGGCATCAGGGCCTCCGGCTTGCCCTCTCCGAAGGTCTCCGCCCTCTCGTTGGAGAACATCATCCGCTCCACAAAAGCCGGGTCCCTGTCAAAGTCGGCGTAGGGGGACTGGGCGGGATCGGCGGCGTGGCGGCAGATCATGGTCATGCGCTCCACGGTCTCGGCCATGATCTCCTCAAACCGGGAGTCGGAAGCCACACCCGCTTCTACCAGGGCCTGACGGTAGGTGACGATGGGGTCAATGGCCCGCCACGCCTCGATCTCCTCCTTGGAGCGGTAGGCGTTCTGATCGGAGGTGGAGTGGCCGGAGAGACGGTAGGTGATGGTATCCAGCAGCACGGGACCCTGTCCGGCCCGGAGCAGCTCCAGCTTGCGCTCCATGGCGTCGATGACCGCCAGGGGGTTGTAGCCGTCCACCCGCTCGGCATGGAGCTGGGTGGGAGAGACGCCGGAACCCATGCGGGCCAGCATGTCGTAAGCCATGGTTTCGCCTCTGGTCTGACCGCCCATGCCATAGGAGTTGTTGAAGATGTTGAAGAGGATGGGCATTCCCTTGTTTTTGCCCTCTTCCCAAAGGGTGTGGTACTGGTCCATGGCGGAGAAGTTCATAGCCTCCCACACGGGGCCGCGGCCCAGGGAGCCGTCGCCTATGTTGCACACTACAATGCCGTTTTTGCCGTTGCACTTCTTGAACAGGGCCGCGCCGGCGGCAATCCCCGCGCTGCCGCCCACAATGGCGTTGTTGGGGTACACGCCGAAGGGCAGGAAGAAGGCGTGCATAGACCCGCCCATGCCCTTGTGGAAGCCGTTTTCACGGGCGAAAATCTCGCTCAGCGCACCGTAGACGATGAACCGGACCGCCAGCTCCTTGGCGTCCTTGACCTGGCCCAGCTTCTCCACGGCCCGGAGGGTCTTGCCGCCCAGGAAGTTCTCCATGACGTCCATCAGCTCCTGGTCCGTCAGCTTCTCGATGCAGCTGAGGCTCTTGGCCAGGATTTCGCTGTGACTGCGGTGGCTGCCGAAGTTGAAGTCGTTGCGGGTGAGCAGATAGGACTGTCCCACAGCGGCGGCCTCCTGTCCCAGAGACAGGTGGGCGGGGCCGGGATAGGTGGTCTCAATGCCGTTGTATACGCCCTGGGTCTTGATGAGGTTGAGCATGGACTCAAATTCCCGCAGGATGGTGATGTCCCGCCAGATGCGGACCAGGGCCTCGTCGCCGTACTTGGCCCGCTCGTCGGAGACGGTGCGGTTGTAGGCGTTGACGGGGATATCGTCAAAGTGGATGGTTGCCGGAGCGCGCAGCTCCACAGGATCGACATATAAACTCTTAGGCATAAAAGCATCAATCTCCTCTATCAATAAAATAATCGGCAATCAGATTTGGAATATAGCTTCCCGGATGCCCTCGGCAACGGTGGGATGGGGGAACACCAGCTTCTTCAGGCGTTCCGGAGGCAGCTCGGTGTCCACCATCATGGTGGCGGTCATGATGATCTCCGAGGCGTAGCTGCCCACCATCTGACAGCCTGCCAGCCGGTTCCGGTCCGTATCCACGATGAGCTTGATAAAGCCCCGTCCGCTCTGATTTTCCGCCGCGTAGCGTCCGGAAACGCCCAGGGGCAGCTTCACTTCCTTCACGGTCATGCCCTTTGCCTCTGCGCTGGCCTTACTCTCGCCCACGCTGGCCACCTCCGGGTCCGTATAGATGACGGAGGGAACCACCTCATAGCGCATCTCGTCGGGGATGCCCAGCATGTGGTTTACCGCCACCTCGGCCTCCCGGTAGGCGGTGTGGGCCAGCATCAGCTTGCCGTTGCAGTCGCCCACGGCGTACACGCCGGCCACATTGGTACACATATGGCGGTCCGTCACAACAGCGGCCCGGTCCATCTCAATGCCCAGCGTCTCCAGGCCCAGCCCGGCGGTGGCGGGACGGCGTCCCGTGCTGAGGAGCGCCATATCGCATTTAGCCTCCTGCCGCTCGCCCTTCTCCTCGTAGATCACGGCATCCCCGGTAATTTCCAGCACCTTGCAGGAGGTCTTGATCTTCAGGCCCCGCTTTTTATAGTCGTCTGTGAGTACCTTGCAGATTTCGGGGTCCGTATCCCCGGCGATCTTGTCCATCATCTCAATCACCGTCACCGGCACGCCCACGGTGGCGAAGTAGCAGGCCATCTCCAGACCGATGACCCCGCCGCCGATAACCACCAGTTCTTTCGGCAGCTCTTTGACATCCAGAATCTCCCGGTTTGTGACCACCAATCCGGAAGCCAGTCCCTCTTTCACGCCTGGGATGGGGGGTACCGCGCTCTCGGAGCCAGAGGCAATAACCAGACGGTGTGCAGCGTATGTAGTTCCGTCGGCAATCACTTCAAAATGGCCGTCCCTGCGGCCTGCGATCTGGGCGGAGGCCCGGATCACCTCAATTTTATGGGCCTTCATAGTGGCCTCCACGCCCATGACCAGCTTTTTCACCACCTGGCCTTTCCGCTTGACCACAGCGGCGTGGTCCAGGGTGACGTTCTCGCTGGTGACGCCGAAAGCGGAGCTGGCGGCGGCGTGGCGGTAGAGCTTGGCGGAATGCAAAAACGTCTTGGTGGGGACGCAGCCTTCATTGAGGCAGGTACCGCCCATATGGGTTCCCTCAAAGAGAATGGCTTTCAAGCCGCCCTGGGCGGCCCGTTCCGCGCACAGGTAGCCGCCGGGACCGCCGCCGATGACCATTACATCATAGACTTCCATATTCTTCCTCCTTTATTTTGCCAGCAAAGCGGTAAACTGCTCCAGATTCTTACACAGCTCCTGCATGAACCGTGCGGCAGGCGCGCCGTCCACGGCGCGGGGGGCGAAGCTCAGGGACAGACCCATGGCGGGGTAGACGCTCAGCGCGCCGTCCTTGCCGGACGCGACCCGCTGGGTGATGCCGCACACGCCCAAAATACCGGTCTGGGGCGGATTGATGACCGGGGTAAACATCTCCACGCCGGTACTGCCCAGGTTGGTGACGGTGAAAGTACCGCCGGAGAGCAGGTCCGGACTGATTTTGCCGGAGCGGGCCTGTTCAGCCAGGGACTTGACCTCCCTGGAGATCTCCAGCAGGCTTTTCTGGTCCGCACCGAAGATGGTGGGTACCATCAGGCCCCGCGGGGTATCCACGGCCACGCCCAGATTCACATGCTTGAAACGGCGGAGGGTATCCTCCCCCACCATATTGGCGTTCAGGTCGGGATGGTTCGGCAGGGTGCGGGACACGGCGTACAGCACGATATCGCCCAGGGTAATCCCGGCGTACTCCTCGATGCCCTTCACCAGCTTGCGGTAACTCTGGATTGCCGCGGCGTTGAACGAGAAGTGCTGGGTCAGCTGGGCCATGGACTGCAGGGAGGTGGTCATGGACTTTGCGATCACCTTCCGGATACCGGTAAAGGCCACATCCTCGAAGGCAACTTCCATCGACTCTACAGCAGGAGCTATTGCCGCGGCAAGTTCCTCCTTGACAGGCTGGAGCTGTGCTGTAAGGCTGTCTTTCATTAACTGCCGGATATCCCGCTCGATCACCCGGCCATTGGGACCGGTCCCGGCGGCACGGGAGGCGTCCACACCAGCCCGGTCCGCCAGCTTTCTGGCTCTGGGGGACACCGGGGCGCCGTCCACAGCGGGCGCGGCAGGCGCTACGGCTGCGGCAGGCGCTACGGCTGCGGCAGGCTGCGGCGCGGCGGCAGGCGCGCTGTCCGCAGGCGCAGCTGGCGCGGCGGAGCCGTCCGGACGCAGGGCGGAGCAGTCCTCCCCCTTCTCGCCCACGGCGCACACATTCACCAGACAGGGAACCTCCTCGCCGTCGCCGTAGAAGATTTCCAGCAGCTCGCCTTCGGCGGTGGACTCGCACTCAAAGGAAGCCTTGTCTGTCTCGTAGGAGAACAGGATGTCGCCCATCGCCACCTTGTCCCCCACTTTTTTGTTCCATTTCCCAATGATACAGGATTCCACAGTGATGCCGGCTTTCGGCATCAGGACCGCATTTGCCATGATCGTTCCTCCCTCTCAAAAATTTTTAATGATTGTCGTAAAGGACAATTTCCAGCTCTTCAAACCGTGTTTTCCATTCCGCCGGAGGTTCCCGGTCGGTCACAATCCGGGCGACTGTCCCCAGGGGGCCCAGGCTCACCAGTCCGGCCCGGTCGAACTTCCTGTGGTCCGCCAGCAGCACCGCGCAGTCCGCTGCCTCCACCATCGCCTGTTTTACCTGCACGATGTCGTCGGAGGAGTCCGCGATTCCCAGCCGGGTATTGATGCCCCGGCAGGACAGGAAAGCAAAGCGGACGTGGTAGCAGCGGATGGTCCGCAGGGCGTGGGGGCCGGTGAGGGCCATGACGTCGCCCCGCATGGACCCGCCGGTGGAGATGATGTTCCACCCCTCCTGTCCGCTCATCTCGTGGAGGATTTCCAGGGAGTTGGTGATGAGGGTCAGGTCCTTCAGATGACGCATAGCCTGCACCGCGCAGGCGGCAGTGGAGCTTTCGTCCACCATAATGGCGTCGCCGTCGCGGATCATGGCGGCGGCCTGCCGGGCGATGGTCAGTTTTTCCTCCACGTTGGTATTTTTACGGATCGCGTAGGGCGGCGGGGGCTTACTGCCCTGGCTGGCCACCGCGCCGCCGTAGGTACGGGCAGCGATTCCCTCTTTCTCCAGCCGCTCCAGGTCCCGGCGGATGGTTTCCTCTGAGACGCCGAATCCGGCGCTCAGCTCGCTCACCACCACGCGGCCAGCGGTCTGCAGCCGCTCAGCAATCAGGCGGCGTCTCTCGGCAATCAGCACGGCAGCGGCACCCCTTTCCTCGGATTACATAATAGAGTATAGACCATATTCCACATTCTGTCAAGGCGAAATCCACAAAATTCCACAATTATTGTGGATTTATGTGGGATTCGTTTTAGGGGGCGCACCCCATCCCTCCCGTCTGACGCTCCCCTGGATATGCAGCAAAAGCCCTCCGCCGCACCGCAGGGTCCGGCAAAGGGCTTTCAGGCGTCAGAACAGCCCGAAGATCTTCTCATTGAAGGCCCCCAGGAGCGAGTCATAGTCCGTATAACCGATATCGCTGTTTTTGAAGCTGCGGCTCCACTGATCCCGCACCGCTTTTGCCACCTGGTCCGCACATGCGCTTCTGGTCATCAGAATAGCGGGAAAGACATAGTAAATCATGAAAAAGTTCATGTCGGCCTGTATCCGGGACTTAATTTTCCCTCGGACCGTGAACCGCTCCTGGGCAGCTCCAACCAACGCCCCGGCAATCTCCGCCGCCGCCGCGTCCTTGTCCTCCGCCAGCTCCACCCTATCCGTCATCTCCCGGAAGAAATGGCCGTGCTCGCTGCGAAACTTCTCCATCCGCTCCGCGTAGGACGCTTTTTTCAGCCGCTTCAGCATCTCCGGCATGTTGTCGAAAATGATCTCCACATGATCTAGCATAGCTTTCCTCCATTCCTTGGGGCCGTCTGGATTACTCCGTCACAACGCCCTTCTGCAGCATGATGTTGGCATACAGCGCCGATTCTCCGGTGGCGATAATCGCGTACGCCTTTTTCGCTTTCCTGTAGAATGCAAACCGTTCAATCTGTCCGATGGCGTCCTCGCCCCGGCTGTCGTGCTTTTTTACAATCTCCTTATAGGTGTCCCAGATGGGGGTCTCCACATCGTCGCCGGGCATGACCTCCATCAGATTCACCGGCTTGTCCACATAGGTGTCCAGGGGGAAGACCTGCAAAATGGCGTCCAGCAGCTCCGGCACGCCGTGGCCGTCGCAGCGGATGACAATGGCTTTCTTGCCCATGGTCTCAGCGGGGAAATTGCCGTCCGCGATGACCAGCCGGTCGCTGTGGCCCATCTCCGCCAGTACCTTCAGCAGCTCCGGGGACAGAATTTTGGGAATTCCTTTCAGCATATCCGTATCCTCCTATTACAATAAAATTTGGTTGGAACCCTTGGCAACCAGCCGGGGGGTTCATCCGTCTCATTTGTTTTGAAAAGGGGGCTGGGATTGGCTCCCAGTCCCCTTTCCTGAATATCAATCTTCTCAACACACTTTTAATGGCTTCCATACACAGGAAAGCCATGTTACCGGGCCGTCAGACTCGGTTTCGCTCCGCAGTACAGAGCGCATTGGCCGTCCGCCCAGGACTAATCGTACAGGTTGGGGGCGATGTCGTCGCTCTCCATGTTCTCGGTGTTGTACCAGTAACCGTCGGTGGAGATATCGGAGACGCTCTTGCCGGAGGCGATGTCAACCAGGGTATCCACCGTCTTCACGCCCATAGCAAGAGGAGACTGGGTGACAGCGCCGAACATTGTGCCGTCCTTGATTGCGCCCTTGATAACGGAACCGGCGTCGAAACCGGCGGCCAGAATCTTACCGGCGGCGGGGTCTGCGCTCAGCACGCCCAGGTTGCCGTTGGCCGTGAGGATGCCCTCAGCCGCCACCTGGTTGGAACCGAACATGCCGATGGTGTCGGCCTTGTTCATGATAACGGAAGCCTCGGTAGCGCACAGCTCCACGGTGGTCTGAGCGGGAACCGCAACTTCAATGATGATGTCCGCAGAGGCGGCGTCGCCCTTGTCGGCGCAGTTGTTGACATAGTAGTCGTTGCCGGTGACGCCCACGGTCTTGCCGTCGGCCTTGGCCAGCTCGGTGAACTTGTCAATAAAGCCCAGGCCGCGGCTGGTGATGGACTCGGAGGTGGACTCCTGGTTCACTTCACCGATGCGCACGGGAGCGGTGGCGCTCATGATGCGGTCCTTCAGAGCGGGGTAGAGGTTCTCGGCGGCAACCGCGCCGGCGCCGTAGTTATCGGTGGCGATGGTGGAGAGCACGGAACCATCGGGCGCGTCGGGAATGCCGGAGTCAAAGCAGACCACAGGGATGCCCTTGTCCATTGCCAGCTGCAGCGCGTCCAGGCAGGCCTGCTGGTCGCAGGCGGCCAGGCCGATGCCGTCAGGGGCGTTGTTGATGGCATTATTGAGCATATTCACCTGGTCGGCGATGTCGGACTCCGCGTTGGGGCCGTTGCAGCTGACCTTGACGCCCAACTGATTAGCCTCGTCCTCGACGCCCTTCACGGCTGCCTGCCAGTAAGAAGACTGGTAGCTCTTAACAATGATCTCAAACGTGTAGTCGCCGCCTGCTGTGCTGTCGCTGGCGTCGCTGCCGGTATCTCCACCGGAATTGCCGCCGGCGTTTGCGCCGGCATTCCCACCGGAATTGCCGCCGCTGTTGTTGCCGCCGGCATTGCCGCCGGAATTGCCGCCGCCGCCGCAGCCAACCAGAAGCGCCAGGGCCATCGCCATGACCAGGAGCAGTGCCAATACCTTCTTTTTCATCGTGTTAGTCCTCCTTAATAACCTTTCCAGATATTTTCTTTATATGAAGCCGCTTTCGCAGCCGCATACCGGATTTACGCCGCCCGCAGCTCGCCGCTGCGCTTTTTCTTCAGGATATCCACCAGTACCGCGCCAATGAGCACAAGGCCGGTAATGATCTGCTGCCAGTTGGCCTGTAAGCCCACGTAGGGCAGGCCCGTCTTCAGCAGGCAGATGACGAACACACCCAGCAGGGAGCCCTCAACGGACCCGGCGCCGCCGGTGGCGGACACGCCGCCGATAATCGCGCCGCCGATAGCCTCCAGCTCAAAGCCCGCGCCGGTACCGGGCTGCACGGTGGAGAACACCGCGGAGTAGGCCACAGCCGCCAGACCCGCAAAGAGGCCGGAGATCACATAGGCCATGGTGTGGTAGAATCTGACGTTGATGCCGGAGAGCGCAACCGCCTCCTTGTTGCTCCCAATGGCAATGGCGTACCGGCCTATGGGCGTGTGGTTGAGCACAAAGGCCATCAACGCCACCAGCAGTACCACCCACAAAAATCCCAGCGGAACCTTTATATCGCCGATGGTGGTCTTGAAGATGTCCCGGAACCAGCTGCCCTCCGTGCCGGACGTGGGCCACGAAATGCCGAGCCGGTTCACAATCAACGCCCCCAGCCCCCTGGTAATCATGCACGTGCAGAGGGTCGCCATAAAGGGCGGCAGGTTCATCAGGGCCACCAGCGCCCCGTTCAACAGGCCGATTGCCACGCCGAAAGCCACCGCTACCAGGATGCCCACGATGGTGGGGCAGCCCTTGTGAACAACGAGGTAGCCGCCCACCAGGGAGTAACAGATGAGGCCCGTGCCGATGGACAGGTCCACACCCCCCGTAATCAGCGGGAACGTAACGCCGATTGCCATCAGCGCGATGTAGTAGGAATAATCCAGAATACTCAGTACCGTGGAATACTGCCGGAAATTGGGGCTGGCGATGCAGAAGAAAGCAAACAGGACCATTACCACCAGCAACACAATCACCTTTTGCCCGCCCAGCCGCTCCACGATGGACTTGTTGGGCATATCACTCTTTCCCATGATTCCCTCCTAAATGCTAATCTCGCGTGTCGCCAGGGTCATGATCGTCTCCTGGGTAGCCTCCTGGATATCCAGCTCGCCGGTCTTTTTGCCCTCGCACATCACCAGCACACGGTCGCTCATCCGCAGAATCTCCGTCATCTCGGAGGAAATCATAATAATGGACTTGCCCTCCGCCGCCAGACGGTTCATCAGCTTGTAGATTTCGTTCTTCGCGCCCACGTCGATGCCGCGGGTCGGCTCGTCGAAAATCAGGATTTCGCAGTCCTTCACCAGCCACTTGGCAATGACCACCTTCTGCTGGTTGCCGCCGGACAGATTGACCACCAGCTGTTCCACGCTGGGGGTCTTGGTGGCCAGGGAGTCCACATACTGCTGGGCCACCTGGGCCTCCTTCCTCTTGTTGATAAAGAGGCCCCGCATAAAATTCCCCAGATTTGCCAGGGTGGAGTTCTCCGCCACGGTCTTCTGGACCACGATGCCGAACTGCTTGCGGTCCTCGGAGAGATAGCCGATGCCGTTGCGCACGGCGTCCTGTGGGGAGTTGATCTCCACCTTTTTGCCGTTGATATAGATGTCGCCGCTCTCCTTGGGGTCCGCGCCGAAGATTGCCCGTGCGGTCTCGGTCCGCCCCGCGCCCATGAGACCGGAGAAGCCCAGAATCTCACCCTTATGCAGCTCAAAGCTCACGTTCTGGACCATTCTCCCGGCGTTGAGATGTTCCACCCGCAGCACCACCGGCGCGTCGGGCGGCACGGCGCTGCACGCCTTGGGGTCCTCGTAGATGACCCGGCCCACCATCATGTTGATGATGTCCTCCTTGGAGCAGTCCTTGGTAATGAGGGTGCCCACGTAGGCGCCATCCCGCATGACCGTAACCCGGTCGGTAATGACCTTAATCTCGTCCATGCGGTGGGATATGTACACAATGCCCACCTGCTGCTCCCGCAGGTCCCGGATGATCTTGAACAGCTCCTCAATCTCCGCCTCTGTCAACGCCGCCGACGGCTCGTCGAAGATAATCACCTTTGCGTCCCTGGAGATGGCCTTGGCAATCTCGCACATCTGCTGCTTGCCCACGGTGAGGCTGCTCATGGTTTCGGTGGGGTCGATGTGGATGCGGAGGCGGTCAAAGAGCTTTGCCGCTTCCTCGTTCATCTTTTTGTCGTCGATGCGGATGCCCTTTCTGAACTCCCGCCCGATATAGATATTCTGCGCCACCGTCAGGTGGCCCACCATGTTCAGCTCCTGGTGGACGATGACAATGCCCGCGTCCTGGGCCTCCCTGGTGTTGTGGAACGACACCTCTTTCCCCTCATAGGTAATCGTTCCGGAATCCTTGGCATAAATGCCTGTCAAAACCTTCATCAGCGTGGACTTGCCCGCGCCGTTTTCACCCATCAGCGCGTGGACCTCGCCCTTGCGCACCTCAAAATTCACGTGGTCCAGTGCGTGGACGCCGGGAAAGGTTTTGTCGATGTCCTTCATCGTCAGAATTACTTCGCCCATTCTTTCACCCTCCCCGTGTATTTAATTCTTCCTGCGTCTCGCCGCCACGTCCGCATAGACGGCGGCAATAACGATGATGCCGGTAATGACCTGCTGATAGTCCTTGGCGGCGCCCAGGGCCAGAATGCCCTCCTGCAGCAGAGCGATGACGAACACGCCGATGACGGTGCCGCTGATAGAGGCCAGGCCGCCGGCCATAGAGGTTCCGCCCATGACGCACCCTGCGATTGCCTCGTTGTTGTACTGGTCGCCGTAGCCGGGCTGGACGGTGGTATAGGCGGCTACAAAGAAGATGGCGGCGATGCCCACCAGAGTCCCGCAGATGACGTACGCCAGCATTTTCCATTTCTTCACGTTGACGCCGGAGAGGCGGACAGCCTCCTGGTTACTGCCCAGGCAGAGTATGTACCGGCCAGCCCGCGTCTGATTGAGGATAACGGCGCACAGCGCCGCGAAAGCCAGGAAAATGATAAGGCCCACAGGGATACTGCCCATCTTGATGAGGTTTCGGTACCAGCCGCCCGGCGCGGAGCTCTGGGGCCAGCTGACGGTCTGGGTCTTGGTAAAGACGGAGGCCAGACCTTTGGCGATGTTCATGCTGGCCATGGAGACGATAAAGGGCGGTACAGAGCAGTAGGCCACCAGATAACCGTTAAACACGCCGAAGAGCATACCCACCAGCACGCTCAATACCAGGCTGATTCCCATAGGCACGCCGTAGCTGGTCAGGCAGAAGCCGGAGATCAGCGCGGCGCAGAACATGACCGGTCCAATGGAGAAGTCGATACCGCCGGTGGCGATGACAAAGGTCACGCCCAGGGACAGGAAGCCCAGGAAATAGGCGTAGTTCAGCGCACTGAGGATGCGGGGCAGGCCGGCGAAGTTTTTGTTGGCCAGGCTGAACAGCAGGTACATCAGCGCCAGTACGCCGCACAGCACGATCCGGTTGAAGCCGGCCTTTTTCACAATGGGATGTTGTTTCAGTTTTTCCAACTCGTTCCCTCCAATTCAGCCGCTTGGGGCAGTTTTTGTTGAATTTACACAGCGCAACACCAAGTCGAAACGTTTTGCTTTGGCTTGTATACGTTATTATCGTATATTTCCTGCCTCTTGTCAACCCCTTATTTGTAGAAATTGTAAAAGGAAATTCATACAAAATTCACATTTTTAGGAAACTGTTTCCAATTGCCCATCCTAAAAACAGGATGGGCAGCGTCACCCGGCGGCACGATAGAAGATGTCCTCCAGGCGAATGACAAAGTCTTCATACAGGCTGCAGGTGAATTCCGCCGCAGTCTCGGCCCGCTCCTGGGGCGTCATATCCGCCAGCACATAGTCGGGATGAAGGGTGTAGACCGCGTGCAGCACAAGCTTTTTGTTCTCCAGAAGATACTGCTCCACCGCCTTCTCACTGGGACTGACAATCCAATATTCCCGGACGCCGTATTTTTCATAGACATCTTTTTTTCGTCCCCGGTCATTCTTTGCCGTACCAGGGGAAAGCACCTCCACCACCAGGTCGGGAGCGCCGTGTACCCCGTTCCATTTGATTTTCTCCGCATCGCACACAACCATGAAATCCGGGATAAACCGGTCCTCCTCGCTCAAGAAGACCGCCTCGCCGTCGCCGAACGGCTCGCAATCCTTCCACAGCAGGTAATTTCCAAAAATCCGGCTGATGTTCCGGGCAATCCGGTTGTGATTGGTTGCGGCAGGCGACATGGCCACCAGTTCCCCGTTGATCAGTTCCTCCCGAAACGCATCCTGATAAGCTAAATTCCCGTTCATAAACTGTACCCCCCTTTATGGTATAATTAGGTCATACTATTGTAACCCGAAAACCGCCGCAAAACAAGTACCGCTTTTGCAGGCTCTTGCGTTGTCCGAAAAATATGATATACTTGATACAAACAAAACGCATTGGGGAATCGACATGAAAAAACTGGTTGTGGGCATTCTGGCCCACGTAGACGCGGGAAAAACCACCTTATCGGAGGCTATACTCTACACAACAGGCAGCATCCGCAGCCTGGGCCGTGTGGACCGCCGGGACGCCTTTCTGGACACCGACGGCCTGGAGCGGGAGCGGGGCATCACCATCTTTTCCAAGCAGGCCGTCTTCCCGCTGGGGGACGTCCAGGCCACGCTGCTGGACACGCCTGGACACGTGGATTTTTCCACCGAGATGGAGCGGACCCTGCAAGTCCTGGACTGTGCCATACTGGTCATCAGCGGCACGGACGGGGTGCAGGCCCACACCCGGACCCTATGGCGGCTGCTGGAACGGCGCCGGCTGCCTGTCTTTCTCTTTGTCAACAAAATGGACCTGGCCGGTACGGACCGGGACGCCCTTCTTGCCGCCCTGCAGGGCGGATTGGACGAGGGCTGTCTGGACTGCGCCCGGTCCTCCTTCCAGGAGGACGCCGCCACGCTGGATGAGGACGCGCTGACAGAATATCTGGACACCGGCGGACTGTCCGGAGAAACATGTTCCGCTCTTATACAAGCCCGGAAGCTGTTTCCTTGCTGGTTCGGCTCTGCATTGAAGCTGGAGGGCGTGGAGGAATTTCTCCAGGGATTGGCGCAGTACAGCCCCCGCCCGGCCTATCCGGAACAGTTTGGAGCGAAGGTGTACAAAATTGGCCGAGATGCCCAGGGAAACCGGCTCACTTACATGAAAATAACCGGCGGCGTACTGCGTGTAAAGGACACCGTTGCCGTCGCAGGGGAGGATGTCCGGGAGGAAAAAGCGGAGCAGATCCGCATTTATTCCGGCGCAAAATTCCAGGCTGTACCCGCCGCCGAAGCCGGGACAGTCTGCGCCGTTACAGGACTGTCCCGCACCCGGTCCGGCCAGGGGCTGGGTATCGAATCCTCTGCCGCCGCCCCGGCGTTGGAGCCGGCGCTCAACTACCGCCTGCTGCTGCCGGAGGGGATAGACCCCCACGCTGTGCTGGACAAGCTGCTGGTTCTGGCGGAGGAGGACCCCCAGCTGCACATTTTCTGGAATGAACGGCTCCAGGAAATCCAGCTGCAGCTGATGGGACAGGTACAGCTGGAGGTGCTGCGGGCGGTTATCCGCCAGCGGTTCGGGTTCCAGGCGGACTTTGCAACCGGCGGCATTGTGTATAAGGAGACCATCGCCGCACCGGTGGAGGGCGTGGGACACTACGAGCCGCTGCGCCATTATTCGGAGGTGCATCTGCTGCTGGAGCCGGGCAGACCGGGCAGCGGCTTACATTTCGCATCCGTCTGCGGGGAAGACCAGCTGGACCGCAACTGGCAGCGGCTGATTCTGACCCATCTGGCGGAGAAACGGCATGTGGGCGTGCTCACCGGCGCGCCCATTACCGACATGAAAATCACCCTCACGGCAGGCCGTGCCCACATCAAGCACACCGAGGGCGGCGACTTCCGGCAGGCCACCTACCGGGCCGTACGCCAGGGGCTGATGTCGGCGGAAAGCATACTGCTGGAGCCGTGGTATGACTTCCGGCTGGAGATTCCCAGCCAGAATGTGGGCCGGGCTATGAACGATATACAGCAGATGGGCGGACGGTTCGAGCCGCCGGACACAGCGGGCGGTATGACGGCGCTGTCCGGCAGTGCGCCGGTGTCGGAGATGGAGGGCTACTGGCAGTCCGTGACCGCTTACACCCGCGGCCAGGGGCGGCTGAGCTGTACGCTGCGGGGCTATGAGCCGTGCCACAACCAGGCGGCGGCGGTGGAGGCCGCCGGGTACGACCCGGAACGGGATGTGGACAATCCGGCGGACTCGGTCTTCTGCTCCCATGGGGCGGGCTTTGTGGTGAAGTGGAACGAGGCGCCGGCCCACGCCCATGTGTCCAGCGGCCTCCGGCTGGGGGAAATGGAGGAGGATATCCCGCCGCCCGCCGTCCGGAGCTGCGCCTCCCCGTCCAGTCCCGGCTCCAAGGCGGAGGAGGAGGCCTTACAGGCGATTTTTGAGCGGACTTACGGTCAGGTGAAGCGGCGGGAGTTCCAGCCTGTGCCGAAACGTCCTCCCAGCGGCGTCCAGACCCGGACCGTACCGCCCCGTGCGCTGGGTCCGGAGTATCTGCTGGTGGACGGTTACAATGTGATCTTTGCATGGGACGAGCTGAAAAAGGCGGCGCAGGACAGCCTGGAGCGGGCCAGATATATGCTTATGGACATCCTGTGCAACTACCAGGGGTTCAAAAAGAATGTCGTCATTCTGGTCTTTGACGCATACAAGGTCAAGGGCAATCCGGGTTCGGTGGAGCGCTACCGCAATATCCATGTGGCGTATACCAAGGAAGCGGAGACAGCGGACGCCTACATTGAGCGGGCAACCTACGAGATTGCCAAGGACCACCGGGTGCGGGTGGCGACGTCGGACAATCTGGAGCAGCTGATTATTCTGGGACACGGCGCGGTGCGGGTGTCAGCCAGGGATTTCCTGGCGGAAATCGAGGCGGTGGAGGGCCGTATTTCCCAGCTGATTGAGCAGAACAATCTGCAAGGCCGCGCCTTCCGCCAGCTCCGGCACCAGCTGAAAGAGAAGCAATAGCACAATGAACGTTGACTTCCAGCGGTTTGACTGCACAGAATTTCATTCGTTTTTCCCGCTGCCGGAGACTACGCGCCACACGCTGCTGCCGGACAAGATGGGGCTGCACTTTTTCAAGTTGAAAAAGCGCCCCAACGAGATCAACGAAAAGGATGCGCTGCTGTTATGGCTGCCGCTGTTCAGAGGGGAAACAGAGGAGGAGCTGGTACTATAAGAGAAGACTGGGAGCGCCGCCATGACGCCCCCAGTCTTCTTTTCTCGCAAATACAAGGTATTACAGAACCTTCGCCAAAAACAGCTTCAGCCGCTCGCTGGACGGATTGCCGAACAGCTCTTCGGGGGAGTTCTCCTCCACAATTGCGCCGCCGTCCATAAAAATGACCCGGCTGCCTACCTCTCTGGCAAAGCCCATCTCGTGCGTCACAACCACCATAGTCATGCCCTCGCCGGCCAGGTCCCGCATGACCTCCAGCACCTCGCCCACCATCTCAGGGTCCAGGGCGGAGGTAGGCTCGTCAAAGAGCATGACCTCCGGCTCCATACATAACGCCCGCACAATGGCAATCCGCTGCTTCTGTCCGCCGGACAGCTGGCCCGGATAGGCTGCCGCCCGGTCCGCCAGGCCCACCCGGTCCAGCAGAGCCAACGCCTTTTGTTCGGACGCCTCCTTGTTCTTTTTCAGCGCCTTGATGGGAGCCAGCGTCATATTCTCCAGAATCGTCATGTGGGGAAAGAGGTTGAAGTGCTGGAACACCATGCCCATTTTCTGCCGGTGGATGTCGATGTTCACCTTTGGGTCCGTGATATCCACGCCGCCAAAGGAAACCTTGCCGCCTGTAGGCCGCTCCAGCAGGTTCAGGCACCGCAGGAAGGTGGACTTCCCGGACCCGGACGGCCCGATGACCACCACCACCTCGCCTCTGCGGATATCCGCCGTTACGCCGTTGAGGGCGTGAATCTGACCGCCCTTGAAATGCTTCTCCAGGTTTTCCACCCGAATCAGTACATCGCCTTTACCGCTCACTGCTGCGCAGCCTCCTTTCCAGCCTGTTGACCAGCCAGCTGAGTATCATGACCATTGCCAGATAAATCAACGCCACTCCGAACAGCGCCATGAAGCCGCCGTAGGTTTTGCCGGTAATCAGCTGGGCGGCTTTGGTCAGATCCCGCAGGCCGATGACCGTGACAATGGAGGTTTCTTTCAGGAGGGTGATCAGCTCGTTGCCCAGGGCGGGCAGGATATTCTTGATCGCCTGGGGGATGATAATGTGCCACATGGTCTGGATGTAGTTCAGGCCCAGGCTCCGTCCGGCCTCCATCTGCCCGCTGTCCACGCTCATCAGGCCGCCCCGGATGATCTCCGCCACATATGCGCCGGAGTTGATGCCAAAGGACAGGGCCGCGATGCCCACCAGATTCCGGCTGGACTTGAAGATAACAAAGCCCATAATCAGCAGCTGCACCATCATGGGCGTGCCGCGGATAACCGTGGTATAGATTTTGCATACCAGGTTCAGGACGCCCAACAGGAAGCTGGGCCGCTCCTCCCGCCGCTGGTCGTGGAACGTACGCACCATAGCCACCAGCAGGCCCAGGACAAAGCCCAGAATCAGGGCCAGCACCGCAACCTTCAGCGTGTTGCCGATGCCCTCGATATACATGTTCCACCGGCCCTCCTGTACGAAAGCCTGATAGAAGTCCTTGTTCAGTTTTTCCCAGGGACCCAGGACCGTCCCGCCCTGGGCGGATGCAAGCAGCTGCTCGCACCAGTCAATCCATCCCATCGCGCCTCTTTCCTTTCCTCAATTCCTCTATATCAGAAAGGGCGGCCTGCGCCGCCCCGTCTGTATGTTCCTGCTGTTAAGCCTTGATGTACTTATCCACTACAGCCTGTACGGAACCGTCGTCCATCAGCTCCTTCAGGGCCGTGTTCACCAGGTCCATCAGCTCTGTGCTGCCCTTCTTCATGGCAATGGCGTAGTCCTCAACAGTAAACTCGGTGTCCAGAATCTTCAAACCGGGATTAGCTGCCACGTAAGCCTTAGCGGGTTCGTTGTCGATGACCACGCAGTCCACCTGACCGGCCAGCAGAGCCTGAATCGCCACGGAGCCGTTCTCGTAAGCAACCACGTGGTCCTCGCCGTAGCCGCCGTTCTCCGGCGTATCGGAGCAGTAGATATAGCCGGTCGTACCATCCTGGGTGCCGATCAGCTCGGCGTTGGCCAGATCATCCACAGTGGCGATGCTGGAACCCTCCGGCACGATGATGACCTGTACACCGGTGGCATAGGACTCCGTGAAGTCCATATTCGCCTGACGCTCCTCGTTGACGGTGATGCCCGCCATAGCGATGTCGCTCTTGCCGTTCTGCACAGCCAGCATAGCGGCAGTAAAGTCCATATCGTCCACCACCAGTTCCAAGCCCAGTTTCTCAGCAATGAGGCCCGCAACCTCTACGTCAATACCCTCGAAGCTGCCGTCGTTGGCAACCATCTCATAGGGAGGGAAGGAGGCGTTGGTGGACATATGCAGCTTTCCGCTCTCCACCACCAGGGTGTTGATGTCAACATCGCCGCCGGGAGCGTCCTGACTGTCCCCGGTGTTCTGGCTGGCATTCTGCGCGTCGTTCTGGCCGTTGGACGGATTGCCGCCGCTGCTGCCGCAGGCGGCCAGGGCCAGCGCCATCGTCAGGGCCAAAATCAGAGAAAATAACTTTTTCATTACAAACATCCTTTCTTTGCCGCCGGAAATGGCGGCGGTCTTCCAAACACCCGGCCTGCCGGCCAAGGTATTTGGAAGCATACTACAGAGGTTTGTAATTGTCAATGGTTTATTATACAAAAATGAATAATTATTGATTGAAATTCTTGTAACTTTGCTGTTTTTCGCAAAAAAGCGGGAAAAGATTGGTTGGATTTTGCCGGAGCTTCCAGAAATCCAGCGTTTGGAATGAATATATACACTTGTTATGCAGAGGGGTATCCTTCTGCACATTTACTCCACAGTAACCGATTTTGCCAGATTCCGGGGCTTATCAATATCACAGCCCCGCATCAACGCCACATAATACGCAAACAGCTGCAGCGGCGCGGCTCCCAGCAGGGGCATCAGCATAGGATGGGCGTCGGGTATGGAGATCACGCCGTTAGCCGTACGCGACATCTCTGCCCTCCGGCTCTCCGCCGTCAACGCCAGCACGTCGCCGCCGCGGGTCTTGACCTCCAGAATATTGCTCATCGCCTTCTCAAACAGTTTGCCGTAGGTGCCCAGAGCCACCACCAGCGTGCCGTCCTCTATGAGGCTGATGGTTCCGTGTTTCAGCTCGCCGGAGGCGTATGCCTCGGAGTGGATGTAGGAGATTTCCTTCAGCTTCAGGGAACCCTCCAGGCCCAGGGCGTAGTCTATATTCCGCCCAATGAAAAAGACGCTGTTGAGATTGAAATACCGGCTGGCAAAGTATTGGATGTCCTCTTTTCCGGCGAGGACGCGCTCCAGTTTTTCCGGCAGCAGCAGCATTTCGTCCAGAATGCGCCGCCGCTCCGCCTCGTCCAGAGACCCCAGCGTCTTCGACAGATACAGGCCCAGCAGGTCTAAAACCGCCAGCTGGGTGGTGTAGGCCTTGGTGGTCGCCACGGCGATCTCCGGTCCTGCCCAGGTGTAGAGCGCCTCGTCGCTCTCACGGGCGATGGAGGACCCCACCACGTTGACTATGGACAGTATTTTTGCCCCCAGCCGTTTGGCCTCTCGGAGAGCGGCCATGGTGTCCAGTGTCTCGCCGGACTGACTGATGACCACCACGAGGGTGTGTTCATCCACAATCGGGTCCATGTACCGGAATTCCGACGCCAGAGCCACCTCTACCGGCAGGCGGAGCATCCGTTCCAGGCAGTATTTGCCCACCATGCCCACGTGGTAGGAGGAGCCGCAGGCCACCACGTACAGCTTGCGCAGGGAGCGGATATAGGCGTCCGGCAGGGAGAAGTCCTCCAAAAAGACCTCTCCGTCCCGAATCCGGGGGAAGACGGCCCGGCGGAGGGCATCCGGCTGCTCCATAATCTCCTTGAACATGAAGTGTTCATAGCCCCCCTTTTCCGCTGCGTCAATCTCCCAGTCCACGCGGGTGATCTCCATTTCAACGGGCTGCATCAGGCGGTTATAGCGCTGGATGCCCTCCCGCGTCAGTACAGCCAGGTCGCCGTCGTCCATGTACGAAACCCGGCGGGTATGGCGCAGGATGGCGGTTACATCGCTGGCCAGGAAATTGCAGCCGTCGCCAATGCCCAGAATCAAAGGGCTGTCCTTGCGCACGGCAACAATCTGGTCCGGCGTGTCGGCGCACAGGATGCCCAGCGCATACGCGCCTTCAATCCGGTGCAGGCAGCGGCCCACGGCGTCCAGGATGTCCGCCTTCCCGTTTTCGTAGAAGTATTCCACCAGCTGGGCGACCACCTCTGTGTCTGTCTCCGAGGCGAAGGGTACCCCTTGTTTCTGGAGGAAATCTTTCAGCTCCGCGTAATTTTCAATGATGCCGTTATGTACCACGGCAATCTTGCCGCTGCGGCTGACCTGGGGATGGGAGTTGGCGTCTGAGGGCGCGCCGTGGGTGGCCCAGCGGGTGTGGCCGACGCCAGCCGTACCCTGTACCGCCCTGCCGCCGTCCAGCATCCCGCTGAGCACATGAAGACGGCCCTTGGCCTTGTGGACGGACAGGCCGTCCGCCGTACACACCGCCACGCCGGCAGAGTCATACCCCCGGTACTCCAGACGGCTCAGCCCCTCCAGCAGAATGGGCGCCGCCGCCTCGCGGCCTACATATCCTACAATACCGCACATAAATAATCCTCCTCCTGATAAAAAATGCGCTGTGCTGTCCTTCGGCTACCTGGGCGATTCCAAAGAGCAGCATCGCGCTTTTTGATATGCTGTTTCTGAACTTATGATTCAGTATATACTCTTTTCCATAAAAAGGGAAGTGAAAAAATAAACAAAATTCCAGCGGACCGGCAGGAAAGTTTACTGCCCGCAGCAGGAGCGCTCCCTCTTGTTTTTTGCGCTTTTTCGCAGTATAATAAGCCATCAAGATTCATAATACAAGGAGAACCGCTTTGGAGAGAACACAAGTCGTCGTCCCCGCCGGAGAAATTGAGCGGCAGAGGGATTTTATACGGAAAACCGCCCAGGAGCTGGCCCGGCGGGGCCATCCCCCGCTGGCTGTGGTGGATACCTACGGCTGCCAGCAGAACGTGGCGGACAGCCAGCGTTTGATGGGGATGCTGCGGGATATGGGCTGCGCCTTTACCCAGGACCCTGACGCGGCGGATGTAATCGTCATCAACACCTGCGCCATCCGGGACAATGCGGAGAAGAAGGTCTTCGGCGTGGTGGGACAGCTGGTCCACGCCAAGGAGCGCAATCCGGAACTGATGATCTGTCTGTGCGGCTGTATGGCCCAGCAGGAGAGTGTGGCTAAAAAAATCAAGGCGTCCTACCGCCATGTAGACCTGGTCTTCGGCCCCCAGGCGCTGTGGAAATTCCCGGAGCTGCTCTTTGAGACGCTGCAGAGCCGGAAGCGGGTGTTTTCCATCGAAAATGTCCACGGTTCCATCGCCGAGGGTCTGCCGGTGGTCCGGGAGAGCGGCGTGAAGGCGTGGGTGTCCATCATGTACGGCTGCAACAATTTCTGCTCCTACTGCATTGTCCCCTACGTGCGGGGCCGGGAGCGGAGCCGGGAACCGGAGGATATTCTGGCGGAGGTGCGGCAGCTGGCGGCGGAGGGGTACCGGGAGATCACCCTCCTGGGCCAGAACGTCAACTCCTACGGCAAGGACCTGGAGCGTTCCATGGATTTTGCGGACCTGCTGGCGGAGATCGACAAAATACCGGGGGACTATCTGATTCGCTTTATGACCAGCCACCCCAAGGACGCGGGAGAAAAATTATTCGACACCATGGCCCGCTGCAGCCATGTCGCAAAACAGCTCCATCTGCCGGTGCAGTCCGGAAACAGCCGGGTCCTGCGGGTAATGAACCGGGGCTATACGCGGGAGCAGTACCTGGAAAAGGTCCGGTATGCCCGGAGCGTCATGCCGGAGCTGGCGCTCACCAGCGATATTATCATTGGCTTCCCCGGCGAGACGGAGGCGGAGGCTATGGACACCGTTTCCCTCATTGAAGAGGTGCGGTATGACGCCCTGTTTACCTTTATCTACTCCCCCCGGCCCGGCACACCGGCGGCGCAGATGCCGGACCCGGCCAGCCGGGCGGAAAAACAGGTGTGGTTTGACCGGCTGCTGGAGGCGCAGAACCGGATTTCCGGCGAGCTGCACCGGGCTTACGTGGGCAGGACTGTGCGGGTACTGGTGGACGGCGAGTGCGGAGACAAACGCTGGCCCCTCTCCAGCCGCACCAACGGCGGACGTCTGGTGCATCTGGACGGCGGCAGGGATTTGATCGGGCAGTATGTGGACGCGGACATTGTGGACAGCAATACCTGGGCGTTATTCGGGACCCTGGCGGACAGCCAGCGTGTGCCGCCCTGCGGGGACCGTCCCAATTCGCCGCACGATCACAACGCTTTTTAATACATTCCCTTCAAGAAAAAGTATAAGAGATTGATAAAGAGAGGCGAGGAACGGACAATGGCGGAAATGACACCGATGATGCGGCAATACCTGGAGATCAAAAAACAGCACAAGGACTCCATCCTCTTTTTCCGGCTGGGGGATTTTTATGAGATGTTCAACGAGGACGCTAAGCTGGCCAGCCAGGAGCTGGACCTCACCCTCACCACACGGGACCGGGGCAAACCGGAGGGAGAGCAGACGCCCATGTGCGGCGTACCCTACCACTCCTGCGACGGGTATATCCAGCGGCTCATTGCCAAGGGCTACAAGGTGGCTATCTGCGAGCAGACCGAGGACCCCAGTCAGGCAAAGGGGCTGGTCAGCCGGGATATCATCCGCGTGGTCACTCCGGGTACCGTGGATGCGTCCATGCTGGAGGGCAGCCGGTCCAACTATATCTGCGGTATTTATATGGACGAGGAGACCGCAGGGCTCTGCTTCTGCGACATCACCACCGGCAAAACCCACGCCACCGCCTTCTCCGGTCCGGAACGGCTGAACCATGTGACAAACGAGCTGGGCCGGTTCTCGCCGGTGGAGGCAGTGCTCAATCCCCGCGCCTACGGGGAGGGGGAGCTGCTGAAGCTGCTGCGGGAGAAGTTCAGCTGTCTGGCGGAGAATTACGGCGAGGGCCGGTTTGCTCTGGACGACGCCCTGTACCGGGTAAAAAAGCAGTACGGCCACGACGCTGCCCAGGCCGTCCCCGTTCCCGCCGCGGTCATGGCCCTGGGGGGGCTGCTGTGCTACCTCTATGAGACACAGAGGACGGATTTGAGCCATATCCGCGATCTGGAATACTACGAGCAGGGCCGGTTCATGGAGCTGGACCTGAGCGCCCGCCGGAATCTGGAGCTGACCGCCACCATGCGGGAGGGCAAAAAACAGGGGTCCCTGCTGTGGGTACTGGACAGGACAAAGACCGCTATGGGCGGACGGATGCTGCGCTCCTGGCTGGAGAGGCCGCTGCTGAGCGTAGCCGCCATCAACCGGCGCCTGAACGCCGTGGACGCTCTGGTCAAGGACTCCATCAACCGGGAGGAGCTGGCGCTGGCTCTGAGCGGCATCAACGATCTGGAGCGGCTGATTGGCAGAGTGGTCTATGGCAGCGCAGGGGGGCGGGATATGGCGTCCCTCCGGGCCTCCATGGGAAAACTGCCGGATTTGAAAAACAGACTGGCTCCCTTCTCCGCCGGACGGCTGGGAGAGCTGTACCGGGATTTGGACACGCTGGAGGACGTGTTCCAGCTCTTGTGCCAGGCTATTGTGGACGAGCCGCCCTTTTCCGTCCGGGAGGGCGGGTTTATCCGGCCAGGATACAACAAGGATGTGGACCGGTTCCACGATATCCTCAGCGGCGGCAAGAGCGTCATCGCCGAGGTGGAGAGCCGTGAAAAAGAAAAAACCGGCATCAAGAGCCTGAAAGTCGGGTACAACAAGGTGTTCGGGTACTATATTGAGGTCAGCAAGTCCTATTATGACCAAGTGCCGCAGGAGTACATCCGCAAGCAGACTTTAGCCAACTGCGAGCGATACATTACCCAGGAACTGAAGGAACTGGAAAACACCATCCTCAGCGCCAGCGACCGGGTGGTGTCCCTGGAATACGACCTCTTTGTCCAGCTGCGGGAGCAGGTGGGCGGGCAGATGGCCCGGATTCAGTCCACGGCGGCGGCGGTGGCGGAGCTGGACGCCCTCTGTTCCCTGGCGTCAGCGGCGGCAAAAAATAACTACTGCTGTCCGGTGGTGGACGAGAGCGGCGTGATCGAGATTCACGAGGGCCGCCATCCAGTAGTGGAGCGGGTCCTGAAGGACCAGCTCTTCGTCCCCAACGACACCTATATGGGAGAACAGGAAAACCGGGTGTCCATTATCACCGGCCCCAATATGGCCGGTAAATCTACCTACATGCGGCAGGTGGCTCTGATTACGCTTATGGCGCAAATTGGCTCCTTTGTCCCCGCGCGGGCCGCCCGCATCGGCGTGGTGGACCGGATTTTTACCAGAATTGGAGCCAGCGATGATTTGAGCGCAGGACAATCCACATTTATGGTGGAGATGACCGAGGTTGCGGACATCCTCCGCCACGCTACCAGCCGCAGTCTGTTGATTCTGGACGAGATCGGCAGGGGAACCAGCACCTTCGACGGTATGAGCATTGCACGGTCGGTACTGGAGCACTGTGCGGACCGGAAAAAGCTGGGCGCGAAAACCCTCTTTGCCACCCACTACCATGAGCTGACCGTGCTGGAGGAGGACTTGCCTGGGGTGAAAAACTACAACATCGCTATCAAAAGCCGGGGGGATGAGATTATTTTCCTACGGAAAATCCTGCCCGGCGGCGCGGACCGCAGCTACGGTATTGAGGTGGCAAAGCTGGCGGGTCTGCCGGACAGCGTGGTGAAAAAGGCAAAGGTGATTTTGAAGGAGCTGGAGAGCCAGAGCGGACATACCGTGCCGCTGCTGGCCGCGCCGCAGACGGAGCAGGTGTCTATGGAGGCCGTCAGCGAGGCGGAGGTGATCGACCGGCTGAGAAGAACCCAGCCGGAAACCTTGACCCCTTTGGAGGCTATGAGCCTGCTGTATGAGTTGAAACAGAGGCTGCAGTAAATTAAAAAAGCTGCCATTCGCCGTCTCCTGATCGCCCGCCGCGTCGGAAATGACCCGCTGCCCAGAATAAGTTTACCCCTACCCGGCCTAAGCTGGGTAGGGGTAGTTGTTTTTGCAATCAACTTTTTCTTGAAAGAAAAAGTATCAGCGTGCGATGGCTCTGTGCAGCAGCAGGGCCATGTCCGCACGGGTCAGGGCCGCACGGGGGGATATGCTGCCGTTTCGGGTGGGCATAATCCCCTGCTGGAGCAGACCAGATACTGCGCCCCGTGCATAGGCGTCCACCAGATTGGCGTCGCTGTAGCCCGCAAAGCTCTCCTCCGTACCATCGGCAGCCTCCAGACCCGCGGCCTGGAAGGTGCGCTGTACCATCAGGGCCGCGTCCTGACGGGAGATGGATGCGCTGGGCTGGAAGGTATTGCCGCCAGTACCCTTGACAATACCGTGGGAGCGCAGGACGTTCACCGCCTGGGCATAGTAGGCGCTGTCCGGCACGTCCCGGAATCCGGCGGTGGTGCCGTCGGAGTCAAACTGGAAGGCACGGTAGAGCATCAGGCAGAAGTCGCCCCGGCGGATGTTGCTGGCCGGTGCGTACTGACCGTCACGGACGCCGTTGACCACGCCCTGGCTGTAGAGGAAGTCCACGGCGGACACCGTCGCGGCGGACTGGCCGGTGAGGTCGCGGAAGTACTTGGAGTGTACAGACGGCTCCACCGCAATCTGAATTTCCCCCGTATACGTGCTGCCGGAGGTGTTGACGGCGGTGTAAGGGATCGTCACCGTACCCTGATAGCCCGCCTTGGGAATAAAGGTCAGATTCGCCACCAGGGGGTCGGAGCTGAAGCCGTACTGCATCCCCGCCGTTGCCAGCCAGCTGAAGTGGGTGGGATTGGTGTACTGATAGTACAGCTTGCCCTGGCTCTCGTAGGGCATACGGGTGAAGCTGACGTTTACCGGCTGGCCGCCGCCCTGGTTGCTGAAGTCGTAGGCGCTCAGCTGCACCGGGGAGCCGCTGGTTGTGTATACAATGGTGGTGCCGCTGACGCCGCCGGTGACGTTCACCTGCACCGTACCCTGGAACTGCATACCGGCAATGGACCAGCCGGTGAAGGGCATGGATACCGTGCCTGTGAAGCCGGGGGCCGGCAGGAAGCTGAGCCGGGAGACAGACTGCTCGCCGCTGAGATAGAAGCTGTCGCTGGTGGTGATGGTGGCCGGCGTCCCTGCGCGCTGATAGTCAAAGTAGACGTTGCCCTGGGTGGCCGTGGGCAGGGAGGTGAAGCGGATGTAGTTCAGGGCGGAATTGGTGGCGGTCCGGCAGAGGGTGTCGAACTGTGCGCCCACAAAGACCGCAGGGGAGCGTCCGGCGGTGCTGTAGGAGATGGTAGCGTTGTAGTTGTGGGTAGAGCCGGTGGTGATAATCAGCGAGCCGCTGAAGGTCTGGCCGGACACCGACGCGCCGGTGAAGGGAATCTCCACATCTCCATGGAAGGTGGCCGTGGCCCAGAAGGAGAGGTTCATGAGATAGGGGGACGCACTGTTATAATATTTCGTCCCGCGGGTCACGCGGTTGCCGATCACATTGGCCGTGGTGCGGTTGTGATAGAGCGCGCCCAGGGTGTGGTCCGGCAGGGACTGGAAGGTGATGTAGTGCAGCCGCTGGCCCGTCAGCTGCTGGCAGAGATTGTTGAAATCGTTGGCCGCCAGCTTCACCGAACTGCCAGGCAGGCAGGTATAGACCACATCCATGCCGCTGCCGCCGGTCCCGCCGTCCCCGACGCCGCCCATGCCGCCGCCGGACTGGAAGTGGACCTCCACTGTGCCGCTGAAGGACGCGCCGCTCTCGTTTGCGCCGGTGAAGTTCACGCGGGCCAGACCGGAGAAGCCGTCCGCCGGGACCATGGTGACAAAATTGATGTTAGGGGTTCCCTGGTAGGGAAAGGTGTCGCCCGCCATGATCTGGGAGGCATCGGACTGGCCGTAGTTATAGTACAGCGTTCCCTGGCTGGACGCCGGGAGGGCAAAGCACACCCAGCCCAGTTTTGCGCCGGTGACACGCTGGCTGTAGTCCTCAAAATCCGCCTCCTTGAACGTCGCCTGTCCCAGACCGCCGTCATAGTAGGTGATGACGCCGTCTACGCTCTGCTTGACGGTGACGGTCAGCTGGCCGTTGTAGCGCATTCCGGCGGCGGTGTATCCGGCGTAGCCGATGACCACCGCGCCCACGTACCCGTCCGCCGGGACAAACGTGACCCGGCTCAGCTCGCTCAGGGTAAAGCGGTCGTTGGCCGTCACCTTCGCCGCGTAGTTGCTGGCATTGATGTAATCCCGGTACAGCGTACCCTGGGACTCGGTGGGCAGGGAGAAGACCACAGAGTGCAGCGGCGCACCCGCCACCTGCTGGAACGCGGTGGAGAAGGGCGCGGAGGTCAGCTTCAGGGGCGTACCCTCGGCGGTACTGAGGGTGAGATTGGCATTTCCTGCGCTCTTGGTCACGCTGACAGAAATTTTACCCTTGAAGGTCCGGCCCCCGGAGCTGTTGCCGGTGAAAGTGATGGTAGCCTTGTCGCCGGTAAAGCGGGGATTGGGGACAAAGACAATGTCCTTCAGATACGGACCCACGCTGGAGGTGGACACATAGTAGGTCATACCCGTGCCGACGCCTGCGCCGGTGTTGTCCGCGTCCGTGTATCCCAGATAGAGCGTACCCTCCTTGGTGTCCACGGTCAGGCCGGAGACAGAGACCAGATTGTTATTGGCGTCCTGAATCATTTCCCGGCACTGGGCCGCGATCTGTGCCTCCAGGGTGGACAGGCGCAGGGGATTGGACGCGCTGTAGGTTCCCGGCGGAACGATGGTAGAGGCGGTGTTCTCCGCCACCGCTACGCGGATTTCTACCGGTGATCCGGCATTGGCGCCCTGGGCGGTGCGGGCCTGGGCGGTGACGGTGGCGTTGCCCTGGCGGATGCCGTTGAAGACCCACTGCTCCTTTGTGCCGTCCTGCATGGTGCGGCAGGAGACGTTGTTCTTGTCGCTGGTGAGGGCAATGGTGGAGCTCTCCTCGGCGGCAGTGCCGTAACGCTCAAAATCCTGGCCGCGGGTCCAGATGACGGTCCCGTTTTCCGGCACGCTCAGGGAGTTGCCCTTCAAGAGCAGGATGCCGTTGACGGTGACGTCCAGCGTTTGGCTGTATTGGCTGTCTGAGGCGGTAACAGTAACGGTGACTTTACCGGGTTTAAGCGGATTAAAATAGGCGGTGTCCGCCAAGGTAGCAGCGTCATAGTCTACCTCCAGGACGCTTTCATCGCTGGACGTCCACCTCAAATGGGTGTCACTGCTGGCGTTGTGGACTGTGGCGATAACGCTGTCGCCGCCGCCTGGGTCAAAGTTCAGCTTATTGGTCCGGAAAGTAAATTCAGTCTTACCGCCCTCCGCCGCCAGGGCCGGAGCGGCCAGGCTCAACGCCAGCATCAGAACCAGCAGCAGGCTCAGCCACCGCTGTCTGTCAGTCGGTTTCATGGAAACACTCCTTTTTGTCAAATTTTGCTATAGGGAAGCGGGAGCGGGGATAGCCCGCTCCCGCAGGTGGGGATCAGTTCTTCGTGGGATTGACGGTGACGGTAATCTCCTCCACCTTCTTGCCGCCTGCCGAAATCTGGAGCTTTGCCGTGGTTTTGCGGGTGACTTTCTTCGGCGTGATCTTCAGACTGTACGTGGTGGCGGATGTCTTCTGCAGCGTCGATTCATAGGCGGGCGTCGTGGGGTTGATCGTCTTTACAACCGCCTGACCCAGCTCCGGGGATGTCGTGAGCTTCACAGTCTTGGGCGTTGTATCCCCTGCCTTGAAAGTGACGCTCGTCTTGTCTGCTGTGACTACACCCTTGGTTGCTACGGCTTGGACGGTAACATCAATTGTCTTCAGCGCGGCTCCTCCAGCTGTAGACACTGTGATGGTGGTCTTGCCAACGCCTACAGCGGTAATTTTCGCTGTTTCATTGTTGCTTCCATCCAGGTCAACAGTAACAACATTCTGGTTAGCTCCGGTCCAGGTGAACTTGTATTCATTGCTTGCCGGAACCAACGATGCAAGAATGGTAGAGCTATTGTCTGTATTGCCCGTATTGAGAGTCAACGCATAGTTGGTTCCCTTGGGGGTCAGTATCACGCCGCTGGTGCTGACCAAATTCATTTCCATAGGAGGCTTCGTGTACAGCTCAATTTCCGATTTGGAAGAACCCCACTCCGCAATGGCATAGAATCTGGTTGCATCCTCTTTGAAGGTAATAACCAAGTTGTCATTTGCCAGCTGACCGCTGGAGTTACAGAGGTTGCCGCCTTCTATGATGATACTGCCGTTATTCTCCATATGCTCGAAGTTAAAGGTGAATATCTTCGTAGGAACGGAGGTAGTGGATGCTGTGACTGTACTGCTCTTAGGATTGATGGTTGCATTCGTCAAGATGTTCTTCTCCGTGGGGTTGCCGTCTGCGTCAAATTTATCTTCGCCGCCTGCGGGGTAATGGCGGTGGTTGGCATCTTGCCTCCAGTAGATATCTGTATTGAAGATGATGGAGAACGAACCGCTATATGTTTGACTTGTGGGGGAAGTAGACGGCCTATCCGGGTTAGCGCTGCCGCCTGCAAAACGGTCAATTTTAGGAGCCTCCTGATCGACAATGCCGATACGTTCCGCCGCGCGGAAAGAGAAGTTATCCTGTACCGATGCATTCTCATCGCTCAGCTCATTACGAGCCATCGTGACAATCAGGTAGGTGCCGCCCGGCTTGATGTCCTTCAACTCCAAGGTTGTAGGCGTTGTACCCTTAATCTTGAGGTTGTGTCCCTCATCAATCGGCTCCATATCCGGTGCATACTCACCGCTGGTACTGCCGTTAAGAATCATGTTATATACATGGCGCTTAGCGTCTGCACTGGCATAGATGTCAAACACAGTGTAGTCTTTCATTCTTACGTCTGGCACACCGTCCTTTGTAGGCACGTTGTCAACGCCGGGATTGCTTACCTGTGCAATATCGAAAGGCGTTGTCAAAGCCTGAAGGATGGTATAGTCCGTATAAGGCGCAGGAATATTCAATTCGTTGTGGTTGCCAGCATCATTCAATTTTGCTTGCAGTATCGGGACATTCCCAGGAATGCCAGCCTCTACTGCGTTGAACACGCGGTAGTCCATCAAACTGTTTACATCCGTCTCCGTCCGGGCATCGCCGCCAGATATAGGGGACAAATCCGTGATTTTCGGGGGCCGGATGGGCTCGGTGGTGAACTGATACACATAGACGCGGGAAATTTCCTGCGCCGTACCCTTCAGCACAAAGTAAACATAATAGGTGGTGTTGGGCTCCAGGTCCTTTACCACGGGCGTAGACAGTGCGCCGCCGGGGTTTTCGATGTGGTCGGTAGCCACAGCCACCATAGCGTCAGACCAGCCCTGGGGGTTAAAGATATACTGGTTCAGCGGGTTGGTGATATCGTACGGCTCCGCGTTGACGCTCTGGGCCGGGGTCATACCGGCAAACTGTTTATCCTCCGGACCATTGCGGGGCACCTTGGGTTCCCCTGCCGCCGGGTTCAGAGAGACCTCGTGGTCGGTATCGCCAGCGATGGTCGTATTCTGATACGTGGTGGTAATCGCCGGATGCTTGTTGGAGGGACTGATCTCCGCCTTACCAACCGCATAGTAAATGGTACCCTTCCGGTCCAGAGCGAGGCTCATGGTGACGGAATCGGAGGTGGTGGCGAAGGAGGGGGAATTGGTGGCGAATACGGGCAGGCGGGTATCGGTAAAGAGCTGGAAGATATCAAAGTAGAAGTGTCCCTCCGCGTCCTTACCCACCGACTGTACGCCGCCGGCGGTGATGGGAATGTTCTGGAAATCAGGCCAGGTGGTCTTCCAGTTCAGGCCCTGGCTGAGGGTGTGCAGACGGCTGGACCAGCCCGCCGCAACCTGCACCTTCATGTTCACTTTCCCGGTCCAGGTGGCACGGGCGGAGGAACCCTTGATACTGCGCAGGGAGATGGCAAACTCATAGCGCAGGTTCTCGCTCATGTTCTTCAGGGCGGGGAACTCGGAGTTGCCCAGGCGGTTGAAGTGTCCGTTGACCGTCTTGCCCTCCCACTCGGCGGTGGAGTCCACGTTCAGGTCGCCGCTGTAGCCCAGATACACCCAGCCGTTGTCGTCCGCGGCCTCGTAGCCGGGGCGGGTCTTGAGCCGGTTGGCTGCGGGCACGGTATCGTCATCACCGGCGGCTCTTGCGGCGGGGGTGGTGGTATCCTTGTCTACCGGGTTGCCATTCTTATCCAGAATGCGGTAGTACAGGTCATAGGTGCAGGTGGTGTCCGTCCAAATGAGGATATCATAGCTGATGTTATCCTCCACGGTCTTGGTGGCGCGGGGCGTCACCTGGAAGTGCATGTCAACGGTAGCCGGGGTAGCGTCCTCTGTGGGGTCGGCATGGGACGGGTCCAGAATGCCCACATACTGGGTGTTGGCCACAGGCAGGGCGTCGCTCTTCTTCGGCTTGTCGTTGGCATTGGCTACGGCGCGGCGTTCATAGGGTTCGCCGTTGCGCACGCCGGGGTCGCTGAGGAACACGTCCGCAAACACGGTGGTGAACTTCGGCACATTGTGGCCCAGGGCCACGGAGGCGGCGTTGTAGTCCACGGTGCTGGGGGCCAGGGGGTTCTGTGCTGTGGAGGTGTCGGTCAGGTCGTGGATGGTGAAGTAATAGGTCGCGCCGCTGTCCAGATTCAAACCGGACTCAGGGAATGTGACCAGCATCTTGCCGTCCCGCATCTCCACTTTGACCTGCTCGTAGTCGATGACCCAGTTGGCGTTTTCCGTGTGCTCCGGCTGGCCCGGCAGCACGCTGTACCGGTGCGTCACCTCCACGTTCTGGCCGGTGCTGGAGTCCTCCCTCCAGAGGGTGATGCTCCCCCGGACAGAAGTGACCAGCCGCGCCAGGGCATCGGCCTTGTTGGTTGCGCCCTGGGCCTCGTCATAGGCTTTGTACAGCTCCAGGAGGCCCTCGCCGCCGTTCTCGCCGCTGTAGCGGACGTTCTCGGTGAACTCCAGGATGATGTCCGTGGCGGGCATGGGGTTCTTGGTCTCGTCGGTGCCGTCGTACTTGCTGAAATACTGGCGGATCTTCGGTCCGCTTTCATCCAGCGTGTTGATGACGACTTTCTGCACCATGACGGAGAAGTTCCCCGCCTTGTCCTGGGCCACGTAGTAGAGGTCATAGGCGGTCTCTTTATCCAGGCCGGAGACGTTGATGGTACCGTCCTTGCCCTCGCTGGCGGACACCTTGCCGGACTTAAAGGCGTTGGCGCCGCTCTGCACCTGGAGTTTGGCCCAGTCGTCGCTGAGGTTGATGGTGTCCTTACCCGGCTGCTTCTTGGGGTACTCGGTACCCGCAGGCACCACGGCCCAGAAAACGGTTCCGTCCTCGCTGAGGCGGAAGTTCAGGCCCACGCTGGTGGCCTGCACCTTGTTGGGGGTGGGGGGAATGATAAAGAAGGGGGGCGTCTCGTCCTTGGTGGTGAACTTCAGGGACGTGACCTTGCTGGAGTTGGCGCCGTCGGCGTCCACCAGCCAGAGGTAAAGAACATACTCCTTCTGCTCCTCCAGGGTCACGTCGTCCACGCGGAAGACGGACTCGGTGTTCTTGGTCACAGGCACCATGCCGTAACCCAGCGCGCCGGTAATCGCGCCGCTCTTGAACTCAGCCTCTGTGGGAGCCTTCGCGCCGCTGGGCATGAGGGCGTAATAGAGGTTGCAGGTCTTGGTGGGCATGACCACCACCTGACAGCCGGTCTTGGCGGAGGTGGAGGACATATAGGGGTAGCCCTGACAGAAAGCGGGCTTGGTGTTGTCCGGCGTGCTGAAGGAGATGACCTTGACCGTGCTCTGCACACCCCGCTCGTCTACCATAATGGCAGACAGGTAGAAGCTGCCGCCCGGCGTCAGGCCCTTGACAGCGGAGCGCACTTCCTCGTCCGCCTCCGGCACAGCCACGCTGCCGTGGGCAACGGAGATACCGCCGTAAACAGGGGGCTTGATGAGGTCGTCCGCACCCACGGAGCCGGAGGAGATGGGACTGATGGCCCAGTAGATGGTTCCCTTCTTGTTGGCGGCAAAGACTGCGGAGATGGTGGTGGGAGCGATGTCCTCCGCCGCGGGGTAGCCGGAGAGAATCTGCGGATCGCGGTTGGACGCCTCGCCGGCGGCGTTGTCCATCTCCTCGCCGTTGATCTCCGCGATGATGCCGGGACGGATATAGATTTCTTCGGGCAGAATCGTGACCTCGCAGTCTGGCGCGTTGACGTTGAGGTGCTTGATATCGCCCTCGCCGTCCACCAGGGTGGCGGTGTCCAGATTCAGCTCCTTGACCTCCGCGTTGCGGTCGATGGTCACGTGGGAGTCCACCGCCGCCTCGTCGATGGTCAGCACGCCCACCGTGCCTTTTGCCACATGGACAAAGGATTCGGGGGTCTTGTTGACCACGCTCTCAATGCGTCCGGCCAGGGTGAGGGAGGGCGGCCCGGCGTCCTCGTCCTCTTCGTCCATGGGGTGGGCCTCCAGGGTGATGCCGTGGAGCCCCAGGCCGTCGGGGGTGTTGTCCTCAATGTAGGCGGAGGTGCGCACGGTGGTCCTGCCGATCTCCGTGATGCCGTCGGCCTGGACGGAGACGGTCTTGCCCTGGAGGTTGTCAATGAGCAGCTCGTCGGCGGTGACGTTGCGCAGGATGATGCTGGCCTGACCGCTCTCCGCTTCGCCGGTGCCGCTGCAGATGACCCGGCCCAGCACGGTGACGTTCTCCAGTTTGATGTCGCCCAGCCCCACGCCGCCGGTGATGTACAGATCGCCGCTGACGACGGTGTCCCGGAGGGTGACGCCGGGGGAGGTGATGGTGACGTTGCCGAACACGCCGCCCAGGGAGTAGTCGCCCGGCTCCTGGAGGGGCGTGCCGACAATACGGGTGAGCATGGCGGCCATTTCGCCCCAGGTCACGGAACGCTGGGGACGGAAGGTGCCGTCGTCATAGCCGCCCACCAGATAGTGTTCCAGGGAGGACTTGATGACGCCCTTGCTCCAGAAGCTGATGTCTCTGGCATCGGTGAAGTCCAGGATTTCTCCGGCGGACTCCTGCATCATCATGTTCCGCCCCAGGATGGTGGCGGCGGTTTCACGGGTGAGGGTATCGTTAGGGGAGGCGGTTGTCTCGCTGGTCCCCTTGATGTACTTGTTGGTGTAGGCAATTTCCACATCGTCGTAGAACCAGTCGGATTCCTTGATATCCTCAAAGGGGGTAGGTCCCTGGTCGGAGTAGCCGTAGGCCCGGTTGGTAATTGCCATAAAATCGGCCCGCGTCAGCTGTTTGTCCGGCTGAGAGACTTGATCGGGACGGACAAAGTCCCATTCAATCAGCTGGCTGAGGTAGGCGTCCGACCAGTGGGCCGACCCGCCGCCGCCCAGATCCAGCCCTGGGACGAAGCCCAGCAGCAACGCCAGCGCCAGGAGCAGGGCCATGGCCCTGGTTCTCCCGCGCCGGCTGGCGGAGGGATGAGTTTGGTGCATAAGAATCTCCTTTCTTTCCGTTGGATGCGGGGGATATCTTCAAAGCAGAGCCGTCCGGCCCTGCGATAAAGCAAACAGTTCAAACGTCAATGCTGATAGAACGCCCGGACCTGGATGGCAAAGACCGCCTTTCGGATGGCGATATCCTGGTCCAGAATCAAGTCCACGAACCGGGCGGCGTACAGCGGCACGGGGTCGTCGGACGGCAGTGTGCGCAGCACCCGGAAGTGCAGCAGCAGCGGCTCGTCCGTCACCGGCAGCACCAGCTCCGCCACCTCGCCGGGGGCAAGGGGCTGCATGGTGTGGAAAGCCACGCCGCCGCAGCTGAGGTCGTAGCCCTGTACGGCGCGGGCGCCCCGCCACTGTCCGGTGACAGGGAGGATAATGCTCTTGAAGTTCGTGCGGACCCGCAGGTTTTCACGCGCCTCGGCTCCCAGCTCCGCCGTGGGCTGCACCACGATATGACAGCCCCGCCGCCGCTTCACCATGCCCCTGCGGGCAGGCAGGCGGTCGTCCAGTCCGATGAGCTGGACCTCCCCCTCTACGGCCAGTTCCTCCCCGTCCCCCAGCAGCAGGCGCACCTGGAGCATGTCGGCGGTGGGACTGGACTCCAGTACCGCCTGGCAGAGGGGACGGTCCCGGCTGTCCAGCACAAGATAAAGACGTTCCATCACCGCGCCTCCTTCTGCTTGGCCGCGGCTGCCGCCGCCTGGTCCCGGAGGGCCTGCCGCTGGCGGCGGGCTTTGTCCGGGTCGCTGGGGTCAAAATTGAGGAAATAGACATAAATTTCCACGATGGCCCGGTACAGGGAATCGGGAATCTCCTGCCCCAGAGCCAGCTGGCTGAGCATAGTGGCAAGGGAGTTGTCCTCATAGATCGGCACGCCGCTCTCCGAGGCCACCTCCACAATTTTTTCGGCCAGATAGCCCATGCCGGAGGCCACCACCACCGGCGCGCCGCTGCTGCCCTCGTACCGCAGGGCCACTGCGGACCGGTCACGCCTTGACATCGACGCCACTCCCTCCTCTGAAAATTTGCGGGAAAACGCTGGAAATCGGCAGGGGCTGCTGCATGGGCTGCACCTGCACGAAATTGGCCTGAAGGCCGTTGTCCTTGAGAATCTGGGTCAGATCGCCGCCCACCAGTTCGGAAAAGGGGGCCACGGTTTCAGGGCAGAACACCTGCACGTCCACGGCGTCCCGCTGGCAGGTGAGGACCATGTCAAAAAAGCCCAGCTCCTGGATATCAATTTTGAAGAGGAAACGGATGACATTGTCCCGTCCGCCCTTGCCCTGCTTCATATTCTCCTCTGCGTCCGGGTCCACCCACACCTCGCTGAACATCATCCGTCCGTCCCACAGCAGGGGGAGGATCATGTGGTTGAGGGGCATGAACACGCTCTCGTTGACCAGGAAGGCGGAGATGATGTTGCGGAAGGACTCCTGGGCCTCGGTCCCCGCGCCGCCCCGGATGGCCCGCTGGGCGGTCCGGGCCAGCTGCTCGGCAAAGTTGTCGTTTTCCGCCGCCTTCAGGAAGCCGCCGCTGTCGATGAGCTTCATCAGGGCCTCGTCGCTGAGATTGCCCAGCCGCTCCCGGAGGGCACTGTGGGCGCTGAGCTGGTGGAAGGACTGGAGCAGACCGTCCCGCGAGCCGTTCTCGAACCGGGCTACGTCCAGGGCCAGCATGGAGATGAGCATCCGGGACAGGCCCATGTCGTTGGTCCGGGAGGTGTAGTTGGAGAGGAAGGGCAGAATGGTCCCCTGGAGCATCTTCAGCGCGCTCTGCCGGTCGCCCTTCATGAGCATGGCCTCCAGGTCCGACACCATGGGCAGAAGCCGGTTGCCGAAGCTGGCGGGGATGGAGCGGGTGAGCTGGGTGAGGTTGCGCAGGAGGCTGCCCTGGATATGCTGGCTGGAGGTGTAGTCGTTATACCGCTTGAGAAATTGCAGGATGCTGCTGCGCAGAACCTCGGAGGTACTGCCCCCGAACGCCTCCCGCAGAATGTTGAAGAGGGGGCCGGAGAAGCGGTTCCCCGCCTCCAGCTGCCCTTTGAAGAAGCCGGTCAGCGCCTTTTCGTCCATCTCCAGCATCCGCATGAGGGTGCCCATATCCGCGGCAATGCCCTCCCCCATGCCGGAGCTGACCACGGTACCCTGGAGAATGCGGAAAATCTCCGTCATCGTCCGCATCATATCCGGGTTCTCGTGCATCCGCATGAGGAAGGTCTGATAGTTGGAGTCGTAGCGCAGGGCGCCTTCCGCGCCGCCGCCGGCCTGCTGCCCGCTGTCCTGCTGCTCCGACCGGTTGTCCGGCTTGCTGACCCGGTTGGGGTCAGGCGGATTCTGTATCTGCGTATTATTGGGTGAAACCGGCAAATTCCGGTTGACAGTCTGGCTGTCCGTACCGGGGACCGGGTTGGTCACGCCGAGCAAATCTGGCATAGGCGATACTCCATTCAATAAAAGTTTCTTGATGTCTTAATTTTTTATCAGGTCCTGCCGATATCCAGTATGATGAAGTCAGCGCGGGGGTTACTCTGCCCTTTTTGGACCGCCCCGCGTCAAACCAAAATTTTGCAAACGAGGTGGCGTTTTATGGGCAGCGGCAACGACAGCATCCTGGACATGTACTTGTATGAAACAAATACGCTGCTGGAGCAGCTGGACGGCATTCTGCTGGCGGCTGAACAGGCAGACACGTTTTCACAAGACAGCGTCAACGAAATCTTCCGTATCATGCACACAGTAAAAGGCTCTTCCGCTATGATGGAGTTCAATAACATCATGACGGTGGCCCACCGGATTGAGGACCTGTTCTTCATTATCCGTGAAAAAACCATCGATATTGTGCCGGAGCAGCTCCGCCCGGAGCTGTTCGACATGATCTTCCAGGCGGTGGACTTCTTCCGCGGAGAGATTGAGAAGGTTGAAAACGGAGAACCCCTCTCCGATTCTATCGACAGTATCGTGGACAAAATTAATAGCCTGATTGATAAAATTCAAGGAAACGGCGCGCCCGCCGCCGCGCCTGCCGCTCCGGCAGCCCAGCCGAAGGCGCCTGCGGCGGCAGTCGAGGAGGCGCCGGTGTCCTCCAACCCGGCTGCGCCCGCGCCCTCGGACGCCGCCTATCCCTTCGGCATCCATGTGTTCTTCGACGAGGGCAGCGGTATGGAGAACCTGCGGGCCTTCATGCTGCTCAACGGAGTGCGGGACTATTCCGGCGATTTTGTCAGCTTCCCGGAGAACGTGGAGACAGACGCCTCCACCTCCGAGTACATCGCCGAGATGGGCTTCATGGTCTGGTTCAAAACCAGGGAGGAGCGGGACAAGGCCATTGCAGGGGTGAAAAACGCCGGCAGCGTGCGCTCCTATGAGCCGATCGACGGGGCAGTGGAGCCGCCCAAGGCCGCGCCTGCAGAGCCTGCCGCGGCGCCGGAGGCCGCTCCCGCTCATCCTGAACCGGCTCCCGCAGCGGCCCCCGCCGCCGCGCCTGCCGCCGCCGCAAAGCCTGCGGCCAAGGGCCAGCACGCCAAGGAGAGCCTGATCAGCGTGAACCTGAGCAAGCTGGACCAGCTGATGGCGGTGGTCAGCGAGATTGTCATTACCGAGTCCATGGTCACGTCTTCCCCGGACCTGAAGGGGCTGCGGCTGGATAACTTTACCAAGTCCGCCAGAGACCTGCGCAAGCTCACCGACGATCTCCAGGACGTGTCCATGTCCCTGCGCATGGTGCCGGTTTCCAGCACCTTCCAGAAGATGAACCGCATTGTCCGGGATATGAGCAAGAAGCTCAACCGCCCCGCCAAGCTGGTGCTCATCGGCGAGGACACGGAGGTGGACAAGACCATCGTGGACGGCATCAGCGACCCCATCATGCACATCGTCCGCAACTCCATGGACCACGGCTTGGAGGAGAATCAGTCCGATCGCATCGCCGCCGGAAAGGACCCCGTGGGCGAGATTATCCTTCCCGCCCGCCACACCGGCAGCGAGGTCATCATCGAGGTCAAGGACGACGGCAGGGGCGCAGATACCCAGGCCATTTTGAACAAGGCCATCCGCCAGGGACTGGCCAGCCCGGATATGGAATATTCCCAGAAGGAAATCCTCAACTTTATGATGATGCCCGGCTTCTCCACCAACACGGAGGTGACAGAATACTCCGGCAGAGGCGTGGGCCTGGACGTGGTGAAGAAAAACGTGGCGGAGGTGGGCGGTACGGTGAGTCTGTCCAGCGAGTTCGGCAAGGGCATGACCACCACCCTCAAAATTCCCCTGACCATGGCTATCATGGACGGTATGGAGGTCTCCGTCGGCCCGTCCCTCTTTACCATCCCCATCAACAGCATTCTCTCCAGTATCAAGGTCACTGCGGATCAGATCGTCTACGACCCCGCGCGGGGCGAGATGATGAAGATCCGGGACAACTATTACCCCGTGATCCGGGCCAAGGATATCTTCCAGATGTCGGAGGGCCGGGACAACGTGGAGGAAGGCATCATGATCTGGGTGGAGGCCGGAGAGCGGTCCTACTGCCTGTTTGTGGATGAGCTGCTGGGCGAACAGCAGATTGTGGTCAAGCCCCTGCCCTCCTATGTCAACAGCTTTAATGTGAAGAGCTACGGCATCACCGGGTGCAGCATCCTGGGCGACGGCAGCATCAGCATCATCCTGGATATGATGAATCTGTACAACGCGGCTCACGGCTCCTATTGAGCGGCAGGAAGAAGGAGGCTTTCACTATGACAGAGCAAAACGTACTTTTAGAGGATACCAGGCCCGGTGCGGGCAGCGGCGGAACCGCGGCGGAGATGCAGGCCACGAAATACCTCATCTGCCTGTCCGACGGCCTGCGCTACGGCCTGGATGCGGAGCAGGTGGTGGAGATTATCACGGACCACACCATCACGCCCCTGCCCTGCGTACCCGGCTATGTGCAGGGGGTCATCAACCTGCGGGGTCAGATCATCCCCGTGATCGACCTGCGCCTGCGCCTGGGCAAAATGCCCCAGGACGACTGCTGCATTATGGTGGTCAACGTGGACAACGAGCCGATCAGTATCCTGGTGGACGGGGTGGAGAAGATGGTGGATGTGCCCAAGGGTTCCATCCTGCCCGTCCCCACCCAGCAGAGCACCCAGAAGCTGGTCTCCGGCATGTGCTCCCTCCCCGGCGGCGGCACCATGCTCATCCTGGACTGCGACCTGCTGCTGCACGGATAAGATCACCAAGGAAAGGAACGCATCCATATGCCTTTGACATCCATCAGCGATGACGATTTCAAAAGATTGACGCAATTCGTCCACCAGCAGTACGGCATCAACCTGGCCCAGAAAAGACAGCTGGTCACCAGCCGCCTCTCCTCCCTGGTGATGCAGAAGGGGTACAACGACTTCGGCCCCTTCGTCACGGCGCTGCTGAAGGACAAAAATCCCGCAGACATGGAGCTGGTCCTCAACCGGCTCACCACCAACTACACCTTTTTCATGCGGGAGACGGAGCACTTCGACTTCTTCAGCAAAACCATCCTGCCGGAGCTGGTGCGCCGCCACCAGCGGGACCGGGTTATGGCCATCTGGAGCGCGGGCTGCTCCAGCGGGGAGGAGCCCTATAATATCTCCATCTATATCAAAGAGTTTCTCGGCTCCCAGGCCGGCCAGTGGGACACCCGTGTGCTGGCCACCGACATCTCCCAGAAGGCCCTGGCCACCGCCAAGCGGGGCGTTTACGAGCTGCCGGACACCATTCCCAGCCACTGGCGCAAACGCTACTTTGTCCCGGTCAGCGGAACCAGCCAGTACACCGTGGCCCCGGAGATCAAAAACAACGTGATCTTCCAGACCTTCAACCTGATGGACCCCATCAGGTTCCGGCTGAAATTCGACGTGATTTTCTGCCGGAATGTTATGATCTACTTCGACCAGCCCACCAAAGACGCATTGGTGCGGCGGTTCTATGACGCCACCGTCCCTGGGGGATATCTCATGATCAGCCATTCGGAAAATCTGGGCAAGAACAACCCCTACGCAACAGTGGCCCCTTCCACGTTCCAGAAGAAGTCCTAGGCAGATTTGCGTATTTGGCGCTTTAAGAACTTGTGGTGGGAGGATAAGCCTATAAATAAGGAGGGCGGCTTATATGTGGCCTGCTAATAAAAAAATCCGGGTGATGGTGATTGACGACTCCATCCTGGCGCGCAAGCTGATCGTTGACGGACTCTCCCGCAGCCCCAGGATAGAGGTGGTGGGGACTGCGTTCAACGCCCAGGACGCCATGTCGAAGGTGCCGCAGCTGCGGCCCGACGTCATCACATCGGACGTGGAGATGCCGGGGATGAGCGGGATCGACTTTCTCAAGAAGCTGCTGCCGCGGCATCCGCTGCCGGTAATCCTGGTGTCTTCCCTGAACCTGCGGGTTTTCGACGCCCTGAGCGCAGGGGCGGTGGACTTCGTGCGCAAGCCGGAGCCAGGAAAAAACGAGGAGTTCATCAAGTCCCTGACCCTGAAGGTCATCAGTGCGGCGGGTGCAAAGGTCCGCCAGGCGGCGCAGGCGACCTCCGCCCCGCTGGCCGGACCCCTGGCGGCCCAGCCGCTGGGAGCGCGTCCGGGACTGGACCGGGTGATTATCGGCCTGGGCGCGTCCACTGGCGGGACCGAGGCCACGCTGGAGGTGCTCAAGCGTCTGCCGGCAGACATTCCGGGGATGCTGATTGTGCAGCATATGCCCACGGGCTTCACCCAGATGTACGCGGAGCGGCTCAACCGCCTGTGCCAGATGGAGGTCCGGGAGGCGAAAAACGGCGACGAGGTGCGGCGGGGCCTGGTGTTGCTGGCCCCGGCGGACTTTCAGATGCGCATTGTCCGCAGCGGCGTGCGCTATACGGTCTCCTGCACTGCGGACCCAAAGGTCAGCGGACACCGTCCGTCGGTGGACGCCCTGTTTACGTCTATGGCCGAGCAGGTGCGCTGCCGGATGGTGGGGATTATTATGACCGGCATGGGCCGGGACGGCGCGGACGGCCTGCTGAAAATGCGTAAAAACGGGGCCTATACCATCGGACAGGATAAGGAGTCCTGCGTGGTATACGGTATGCCTATGGTGGCGCAGAACATCGGCGCGGTACAGATTCAGGCGTCCTGTGAGAATATTGCCAACGTGCTGCTGCGGCAGCTGAATACGATTCAATAAGCGCAATTATGCGCTGCACCCGGAAGCAAGGTCCGCGATATGAATGGCGGCTCTTGCTTTCGGGTGCAGTTATATCTGTTCTGGAAGGCGCGGGGCAGGGGATCCCCCCCGCCTGCGGCAAAGTGAAGAACGCAAATTCGACCAGCGAAAGGAGGTGTGACCGATGGCTTCAAAACCGGAATTTGTGCAGTACGTGGCCGACCAGCTGCGGGATGCGGGAGAAATCACATACCGGAAGATGTTCGGTGAATACGGAATGTATTGTAACGGGAAAATATTCGCCTTGATCTGCGGCGATCAGCTGTTTATCAAGATCACGGATGCAGGAAGACTGCTGGCTCCGGATATGAAAACAGCTTCGCCCTACGAGGGGGCGAAGCCGCATTTTTTGGTAGAGGATATCGACAGCCGGGAATTCCTGACCCAATTTGTGGCGGCGGCCTGCGCCGAACTCCCCGCGCCCAAGCCTAAAAAAGCAAAGTAAGAGCCGCCGCCAGTCCGGCGGAAATCCCGGCCTGCAGCGCTTTTCCCGCCCAGTGCCAGCGGAAGGACAGCCCCTCCGCCACACTCATGGCCTGGCAGTGGACGGACAGCCCGCCCCAGCCTGTGACAGCGGCGGCGGCAATCCATCCCGCCCGGCCCGGCTCCAGGGCCGCAATCCCCGTGACCATCTCCAAGACGCCCAGCAGGCCGCCGGGGAGGGGCGTCAGCGCGGCCAGGGTCCGGAACAGTACCACAAAGGCGCAGATGTTCAGTGTGGATGTAATTGCGCTGGAAACAGAGGAAGTCAGAGCCTCTGGAAAGGTCAGGACCTTTACAGGCAGACTGCTCCCCAGCAGTCCCGGCCCCCGGTCCCTCCAGACGCGGCAGAGAAGCACCCCCGCCAGCAGCGCGGAGACAATGTGGATGCCGAACAGCCACACCCCCGCCTGGGGGGAACCCAGTACGCCTGCGCCCACATAGCTGAGCAGAAACGCAGGGCCGCAGTTGTCGCAGAACCCCAGCAGCAGCTCCGCCTCCTGACGGGAGAGCCGTCCCTGCCTGTACAGCTCCGCCGCCGTCCGCGCCCCGGTGGGATATCCCCCCAGCAGGCCCGCCAGCAGCGGCAGTGCGCACACCCCCCGCATATGGAACAGCGGTCCCATTACCGGCCCGCAGACGCCCTGCAGGTAGTCCGCCAGCCCCAGCTGCAGCAGCAGGGAGATGACCACAAAAAAGGGAAACAGGGACGGAATCACGGTCCCGGCGCACAGCTGCAGGCCCTCCCGCACAGCCGCAGCAGCAGCGTCCGGACGGTACAGGAGCAGAATGCTGATGCCTAGAATTGTCAATACAGGAAATGCTTTTTTCATTTGTTATCACCCGTATCAACATATGCGCGGCCCGGACAAGTTATAACCTGTCCGGGCTGCCGTTTTTATTTCGCAAAGCTGTGGAGGTAGTCCGCCGCGTCCGGCGACAGGGTGAAGGTGAAGGACGCAAAGGGAAAGTCCATGGTCAGGCAGTCGCTGTCCCGGTAGGTGTACATGGTACACAGCTGCTTCAGCTCCGCATCTTCGGGGGCCATACCCGCCCGGACGGTCTCCGTCTGGTACATGACAATGACGCATTCCCGCTCTGTCTCCGGGGGCGTCTCCACCAGGTCGCGGATTGCCCAGCTGCCCTTGTCCAGCCCCGCTATGAAATGTTCAATGTCCCCATCGCCGTCGAAGGAGGCCAGCTCTGCGCCGGTGGCGGCGTCGGTGATTTGGATTTTCTGGGTCTTTTTCAGGTCGTCCGTACCCGCCCGGATGTCAAAGCCGCTGTCGGACTGGTAGTGGACCGCCAGACAGCCGCTGAGCAGTCCGATGCAGCAGGCAAGGCTTAAAAACAATACAAAAAGTTTTTTCATAATATCCAGATCCTATCTGTATTTATTCCAGGTTCAGTTTATTGCGCAGGATGTACTCCGTCAGGAGGAAGTACACCGCGCTGCCAACGGCTACGACGAGGATGGAGATCCACAGGGACATGTGGACCGCCTGCCACGGGTAGTCGTGTTTCCCCCAAAACAGGTTGTCGAAGAAATTGTACAGCATGTCGCCAAAGACGTTGCTGGTAAAGCTCAGCAGGACGCTCACCACGACATGGATGCCGATATAGGCCGCCACGCTCATGGCGGCGCGTCCCTTGTTGAACAGGTGGCCGATTGCCATTGCCAGATAGAGCATTAAATAGCCCTCTGCCATTCCAAGCAGAATCAGGAGGAGGAGCTCAACACAGGCCAGGAATGCGTTTGCCGCATTCTTGCCGCCGCAGACAGCGTCCCAGAGCCAGCGGATAACATGGAAGAATTCGCCCAGATCAATCACCGGCGAGACAATAATCAGGATGGCCGCAACCGCCACCAGGGTGCTCACCACCGTCAACACCACTGCGCACACTAATTTTGAGCCAATCAACGCCCAGGGCCGCACCGGCAGCGTGTGCATCAAATAGCCCTCGTCCCCCAGCAGCCCCTTATAAAACCGCTGGATCACAAAAATCAGGGTAATGACGAACATGGCAATCATAATGGATACAAAGACCATCATAGCAACCGCCGCCACGGTCTCTCCGGTTGCGCTGGCGCTCTCCAGGCTGGACAGGGTGAACCGGTTGATCACCGCCAGCGCCAGGGCGGCGGGCCAGATGAAGGCGAATTGCTTGAGCATGGACCGGAAATCATATTTCAGCAGTTTTCCAAACATTAAAAGATACCTCCCTCGTAATTCCGCGCCCGGAAGACCTCCCGGAACAGTGCGTCCACACTCTTCCCCTCCTGCTCCCGGATGGCGTCAACGGTGTTGTGGAGCACAACCTGGCCGTCCTTGAGGAAAATGGCCTCATCCAGCACCTTCTCAATGTCGCTGATGAGGTGGGTGGAAATCATCACCGTGCCGTCCTCGTTGTAGTTGGTCAGGATGGTATTCAGGATGAAATCCCGCGCCGCAGGGTCCACCCCGGCGATGGGTTCGTCCAGCAGGTACGCCTGGGCCTTCCGGGCCATGACCAGCACCAGCTGCACTTTTTCCTTCGTACCCTTGGACATGGTCTTCAGCCGGTCGCTGGGCGTGACCCCCAGGCTGGCGCACATGGACATCGCCTTGGCGCGGTCAAAGTCCCCGTAGAAATCCGCGAACAAATCGAACAGGTCGGTGGCCTTCATCCAGCCGGCAAAATACATCCGGTCCGGCAGATAGCTGACAATCGACTTGGTATACGGACCCACCGGCTGGCCGTCTATGGCGACTGCGCCGTCTGTGGGCTGGAGCAGACCGCAGAGAATTTTAATCAGGGTAGTTTTGCCGCTGCCGTTGGGACCCAGCAGCCCCACAATGCGGCCCCGTCCCAGCTCCAGGTTCACCCCGTTCAGGGCGGGTTTGAGTCCGTACCGCTTGGTCAGGCCGGTACAGGTGACAAGCAGTTCATTCATGCGCTAATTCCTCCTTTATGATTGCAAGCGCGTCCTCCCGGATGTAGCCCAGCTCCTCCAGGATGCGCAGGCAGCTGGTCACGGCGGCTTTGGCACGCTCCCGCCGCGCCGCCTGGATGACGGCGGTATCCTCTGTCACGGTCCTGCCGGCGGTGCGGCTCCCCACAGCCAGACCCTTCTGTTCCAGCTGGGCCATAGCCCGCTGCATGGTGTTGGGATTGACTCCCGCCTGTGCAGCCAGTTCCCGCACGGCGGGCAGGCGGCTCCCAGGCGGATAGCCGCCGTTGAGAATTATCAGGGTAATCTGTTCCATCAGCTGCTGCCAGATGGGGCGGTCTTCTGTAAAAACCCAATCCATAGGCGTCCTCCTTTTTCTGTATCATTGTACTGTGCAATTAATACAATAATACATCTGCGCCCGTTTGT
>Ga0137309_100125_pt1 | contig 52159 bp, 55 predicted proteins | sample NAcewiD2O_June_FD_97179 | JGI IMG/M metagenome (GOLD analysis project Ga0137309, IMG submission 97179) | Mouse cecal microbial communities from Vienna, Austria - N-Acetylneuraminic amended D2O_June | ecosystem: Host-associated > Mammals > Digestive system > Large intestine > Cecum | place... | reverse complement strand
GCCTGCTATATGGAAAAATGAAGTTTTTTGCCGCATCTGTTCATATCCTGTCGCATCTGTCCATATTCCGGGGGTCCTGTCCTGACAGCAGGATCAGGCTGACTGAAAGCGGCTGCAGGGCCGCGGCGCAAAAACGGAAGCCCGGGCCGGCTCTCCCCCTTGCGGGGACACCGTTTCGGACTTCCGTCTTTTATCCTGCTTCATATTTTGTCCGGGTGCCGGACCCGCCGGGCTGCAGCGGTGCCTACTTCCAGAGGAAGTCAAACCATTCCGGGCTTTCCTTCTCCCAGCTTGCCTCGTCATGCCGGCCGCCCTTGACATAATTGATGTGGGTCATGATGCCTTTCCGGTTCAGCGGCTTGGAGAACCCCTGCAGCAGCTGCCAGATCCTGCGGCGGTTGCGCCGGAGTTCCGTCGAGCCCATGGACATGTACAGGCGGGTGTCGGGATTCAGGTCTGCGCTGTTGATGAGTTCATGCAGCGGACCGGGGTACAGGAACAGAGACGGGGACAGGGCCGCGGCTTTGGAGAACACATCGTTGTGCTTCAGCACACCGTAATATGCCATGAGTCCGCCCATGGAGCTGCCCGCGACCGCTGTGGCCTCCCGCTGCGGCCAGGTCCGGTAATTCTGGTCTATAACGGGCTTGAGTTCCCGGATGATCCAGTCAAAAAGCAGTTCTCCCTTTCCTTCGATGGGTCCCATGGGGGTGCGTGGATTGTCCCAGGGAGCGTATTCGTTCAGCCGGCTGTTCCCTCTGTGATCGCATTCCAGGCCCACGATGATGAACGGCTTGTCATACTGGCCCAGGAAGGCATCGAGATTCCAGGATTTGCCGTATGTGGCCTCGCTGTCCAGAAACAGGTTGTGGCCGTCGAACATGTAGATGACCGGATACCGTTCCTGGCTGTCCCCGTATCCCGCGGGCAGTCTGAGATGAATGGGGATGGACCGCTGCAGGCTTTCGCACCACAGCTCATGGTGCTGCACATCTCCTGTCAGCGGGGGCTGGGGGACAGGTTCCATGACCGGCCTTTCTTCTGTGTCCGATGCTTTGTCATGCAGGGAATCGTCCGGCGCCGGCTGTGCCGGCTTTACGCCAGCAGCCTCGGCTCCGCGACCGGTTTCTTCTTCTTTCGCCGGCTGCGGCTTCGGTGCGTGACTCTGGCTGGATGGAGTTTTTTTTTAGGCCGGTTCAGCAGACTGTCATACTCTGCCTGTCCATCTTCCTGACAGTCATAGGTGCCTGCCAGGGTGCCGGAGGAAAACAGCAGGTACTTGTCTGCATAGAAGTCATATTCAAACCAGGTCGCTGCACCGTTTTCGGTACTCTTTTTCTGGCTGATCCGCAGGCTCTTTCTCTGCGCGGGTGTCAGTGTCTCGCGGAATTTTGCGAAATCCTGGCAGGTCACGGCTTTGCGGCGCAGCATGGGATCCCGGGGCAGGCTGCCCTTGAAAAAGTCGCCTTTGCGCGGATCGGGTGTATCCTCCACAAACTGGCGAAGGCTCATGGTTTCCCGGGAAATGTCCAGCCTGGGGTTTTCTTCCGACAGCAGGTGTATGGCTCTGTCATAGCCTTTGTCGAAGGACAGTATCACATATCTGTCCTTTTTCTTCACACCGTCGGTGATCATGTTCGCAATGAAGGCGATGATGGCCAGGTCCATTTCATTTTTCTCCCGGCGCCGTTCATTGTCTGTCTCCAGGAGATCCACTACATGAAAGCGGGGATCGTCCAGCAGGCCGTATACCTTGCGGTACACATTGATGTCAGACAGGAAAAACCATACTTCGGTATTGTCCGGCAGTGTCGAGGGGATCAGATTTCCGACATTCTCGGAATCGACAAACACCCGGCACACTCCGCCTTTTTTCCCGTCCTTTTTCTTCTTTTTCTTTTTATCTTTCTTGTCCTTGGACATATGCATTTCCTCCAAAGGGTCACAATTCTGTCATCATTATACCAGACTGGGACAACCACTGTACCCGGGCCGGGTTTTGCTTGAGTTTTGCCAGCGCTGGGGATAAGCTGTAGTCAGATGAAAGCGTTTACAGAAAGGAAGGCCGCACATGAAACACGAAGCAATCCGGGCCCACATTCAGGAACTGATCGACAAACGCGCCGAGTCTCTGATGGAAGATGACACACAGGCAAACTATATCTCTGTTCTGGCCAAAATCTGGTCGGAGCTCGGCGACATCCCCGAAAGCAGTCTGGAATGGATGGATCCCAAGGATCTGGATGAACTGATCCTGACTGTTTACTATGCTCTGTCCCGTCAGCGTCATGCGATCACTGCCGGTGTGCAGAAAGAAGTGAACAAATACGTCCGCCACGAACAGAAGGACTGGGAATTTGCCCACATCATGGATTTCAACGAGTGACTGACACTCCCGCAGGCAGTCCGCCATCCAGGCGGCTGCCTGTTTTTGCGTGGTACGGCTGTTATCGCCGGTCCCTGGTGCAGTCTGCATTGTGGTGCCGGCAGGGACTTCCTGCAGTCGGCACCAGGCATAAGCCGCATTCTCGTGTTCTCTTTATGTGAAATGAAGTGATAGTCAGCACTCTCATTGTACGGGTGACAGAAACAGATATAATGAGTGCATGACTTTTATTCGGAAGCATAAGAAAGAAGTGATGTACTGAATATGAACAGACAACCGAAACAGAAGAAATCTCTGTACAGATACTGGCTGATCACGCTGATCGTGCTGCTGGTCGTCAACCTGCTGATCGGACCGATGCTGCAGGGAGCCAGGACCACACAGGAGAGCTACTCTTCCTTCCTGGACAAAGTGGAGGAAAAGGACGTCTCGAAGGCGGAGATCGACAACGGCACCATTTACTACGAGCTCAAGGGAGAGGACGGAAAAACCTATGCAGCCCAGGCGGTCAACGATCCGGACCTGGTGAATCGCCTGCGGGAAGCCGGTGTGGAATTCAGCGCGGTGAAGCCGAGCACCACATCCCCGTTCCTGTATTCCCTGCTGTCACTCTTCCTGCCATGGCTTCTGCTGTGGGGACTGGGATACTGGTTCTTCCGGCGGATGCAGAAAAAGATGACGCAGGCTTCGGATTCCATGTCCTTCACGCCCGGTGATGACCAGGACAAAGGCGGCGGATTCGGTGGCTTTGGCGGTATGTTCGGCGGCATGAACGGCCTGGGCAAGTCCAATGCCAAGGTTTACAAAGGCGAGCAGACCAATACGAAATTCTCCGATGTTGCGGGGCAGGAAGAGGCCAAGAACAACCTGATCGAGATCGTGGACTTCCTGAAAAACCCGAAAAAGTACCAGGAAATCGGTGCCAAAATGCCCAAGGGCGCCCTGCTTGTGGGTCCTCCGGGAACCGGCAAGACGCTGCTGGCCCGGGCGGTGGCCGGTGAAGCCGGTGTTCCCTTCTTTGCCATCTCCGGTTCGGAGTTTGTGGAGATGTTCGTGGGCCGCGGTGCGGCAAAAGTCCGTGACCTCTTCAAACAGGCCCGGGAGAAAGCCCCATGCATTGTCTTCATTGACGAGATCGATACCGTGGGCAAAAAGCGGGATGCCGGCGGCATTTCCGGCAACGACGAACGGGAACAGACCCTGAACCAGCTGCTGGCGGAAATGGACGGCTTTGACGGGTCCAAGGGCGTGGTCCTGCTGGCTGCAACCAACCGGCCCGAAACACTGGATCCTGCCCTGACACGACCCGGCCGATTTGACCGGCGGATCCCGGTGGAACTGCCGGATCTGAAGGGCCGGGAAGATATCCTGAAGCTCCATGCGAAAAACGTGAAGGCGTCTCCTTCCATTGACTACAACGAAATCGCCCGGGCCGCTGCCGGTACCTCCGGTGCAGACCTTGCAAACATCGTCAATGAAGGTGCCCTGCTGGCTGTCCGGGATGGACGCAAGCAGGTGACGCAGCGGGACATGGAGGAAGCCATCGAAATCGTAATTGCCGGCGAGCAGAAGAAAGGCGCAGTCATTTCTCCCCGGGAACGCATGATCGTGGCCTATCACGAAATCGGGCATGCCCTGGTGGCCGCGAAATCCAAGAACGCGGCTCCGGTGCACAAGATCACCATCATTCCCCGGACCAAGGGTGCACTGGGCTACACCATGCAGGTGGAAGCCGAGGAAACGAATCTTCTGACAAAGGAAGAAGCCTATCAGCGGATCGTCACGTATACAGGCGGCCGCGCGGCGGAGGAACTGGTGTTCCATTCCATCACCTCCGGTGCAGCCAATGACATCGAACAGGCGACAAAGCTTGCCCGTGCCATGGTGACACGGCTGGGTATGTCGGAAAATTTCGGCATGACAGCCCTGGAGTCTGTGAACAATGCCTATCTTGGCGGTGACACATCTCTGGCATGCAGTGACGAGACTGCCGCAAAGATCGACGAGGAAGTGGTTGCCCTGATTGGCAGTGCCTACACGGATGCCACGAAAATCCTGAGCGACAACATCATGAAGCTGCATGAGCTGGCGAAGTATCTCTACGAAAAGGAGACTATCACCGGCGAGGAATTCATGGAAATCCTCAACAGACCGGCGGATGATTCCGCAGCCGCGACTCAGTCATAAACCCTCATCGCAGGTTCCCCGGAACCTGCTTTTTTGTATTTCCGGGACAGAAGACAGCGCTTCCCGGTTTACAGACTGGTATCCGACTGTATCCTCGCGGGCATCTGAGACACCATTTTGCAGGATTTGGTTTCATCATTGACTGTATGGAAATGCTCAACTTACAGATACAGATATTTCTGCTGCTGGCCATTGGATGGATCCTGGGCCGGCTGAAACTTGTGGACAAACAGGCCCGTTTTTCCCTGTCCAGCCTGGTCATGGACCTGGTCCTGCCTGCGGCCATCATCCGGTCCTTTCAGCTGGAAATGACACATGAAATCCTGGTGTCCACGTTCGCAGTTCTTGTGCTGTCCGTCCTGATTCAGATCGGATGCATCCTGCTCAACAAATTTGTCTGGAAAGGCATCCGGGATGAAGCCATACGCACCAATCTGGAGTATGGTACGGTGGTGAACAATGCCGGGACACTGGGCATGGTCATTGCCGAAGCCGCCTTTGGCGAAGCAGGCCTGTTGTTTGCGAGTGTGTTCATGATCCCTGTCCGTATCATGATGTGGTCTTACGGCATCACGCTGTATTCCCATACCGCAAGCCGGAAGGATGCGTTCAAAAAAGCCGCACTCCATCCCTGTGTCGTGGCTGTCTATATCGGTGTTCTTGTGCTCATTGCGCAAAACAGCGGTTTTGTGCTGCCGGCTGCTGTCCAGAGCACCCTCAATGCAGTAGCCAACTGCAACACAGCGCTGGTCATGATCGTCATCGGCACCATTCTCTCGGATGTGCATGTACGTCACATGTTTGACAGGCTGTCCATCGGTTATTCCGTTTTCCGCCTTCTGATCATGCCGGGTGTCCTGCTCCTGCTTCGGTTTCTGCCCATTCCGGCTCTGGCAGCCAATGTCTGCATTCTGGAATCTGCCATGCCTGCAGCCAGCACCATGGTCATGCTGGCAGACAAGTATCACAGGGATCCGGCGTTTGCCTCGAAGATGGTGTTTGTGAGTACGCTGCTGTCACTGTTCACCATGCCCTTCTGGACCTGGGTCTTCAGAATCATTGCGTGATGACCATCGACCCTGTACACACACCAGTCTGTCCGGAGCCTGCTCCGGATTTTTCTTTGTGCAGATTGACCGGCTCACCGCGGGACTGCCTGCATTCTGCCACCCATCCGGTAAACCAGGTTAACGATTTAACGCTTGGCACCTTTCTTTCACTTCCTTATCATGAAGTCATGGAAAAAATACGACTGCGGGACATTGCGGACGCCCTTGGCCTCTCTGTGGCGACGGTCTCCAATGTCCTCAACGGCAAAGACAGCAAAGTATCACCGGCCACCCGGATCCGGGTCCTGGAAGCCGTGGAAGGATCCGGATATCTGCCAGAGCGCGCAGAAGTGCTTCTTGGCAGGAACCCGTCCCGCATGGTGGGGCTGGTGGTGAACGATCATCCGGAATACAGCGGCCATCCCCTGGAGGATCCGTACAACGCCCGGTTCATCAGCTTTCTGCAGCGGGCAGCTGTGCGCCATGGTCTGGAGCTCCTCGTCAAGACCGCCCGGACCTGGGAAGAAGCCGCGCAGTTTGCCTCCATATGGAACATGGCTGGTCTGGTTGTGTCCGGCTTCTGCGATGCGGATTACGTCTCGCTCCGTCAGGAAATGAAGATTCCTCTGGCGGCCTGTGATGCCTTTTCTCGTGAAGCCGGGTTTTCCTCTGTCACGGTCCAGGACCGAATGGGTGGCCGTCTGGCAGGAGAGCACCTCAAATCCCTGGGCCACAGCCGGGTGACGTGCATCACCACGAACATGATCTGCGACGATTTCGAGCGGATCCAGGGAATCCGGGATGCCGGTCTGCAGACCGATCTGTTCATGATCAGCGGTGACCGGACCATCATGCGGGAGCAGTTCAGGAAGCATGATTTCAGCCATGTGACAGCTGTGTTCTGTGTCAGCGACCGCCAGGCCATGGAGCTGCTTTGCATTCTCCATGAACGGGGCATCCGGGTTCCCGAAGATCTCTCTGTCATAGGATTTGATGGCATTGAGGCCGGGATCTGGGCCGTTCCGCCACTGACTACCATTGCCCAGGACCTGGAAGCCAAGGCAGAAACCGCCATTGCTTCCCTGTTCGAAGACCCGGCGTCCCATCTCATCGATGTCGAGCTGACCGTCAGAAGGAGTACCGGCTATGCAAAAACCATTCTTTAGAAACGTCATGACCATCGCTCTGCCGGTTGCCTTTCAGTCACTGGTCCAGAGTTCATTTTCCGTGGTCGACCAGGTCATGATCGGCCAGCTGGGAGAAACGGCCATCACGGCCGTCGGATTCGGAGGGAAGTTTCTGTCCCTGGCGCTCATGGTCATTGCCGGCTGTGCCTCGGCTGCCGGGATCCTGACAGCCCAGTATGAAGGACAGGCCAACCGGCGGGCTCTGGAACAATCCTTCTGCCAGGTATTCCTGATCTCGCTGGCTGTGTCCGGTCTGTTTCTCGCGGTCTCCACGATCCTCCCTGGCACGATCATGGGGTGGTACAGTCCGGACACTTCCGTGATTTCCCTGGCTTCCGGCTACCTGCAGATTTTTGCCTGGTCCCTCCCGTTTTCGACGGTGACATCCCTGTATTCCGTGGTCCTTCGCTGCTGCGGCCATCCTGTCTCGCCCCTGTATGCAAGCGGGGCAGGCATACTGGCCAACACAGCCCTGAATGCCCTGCTGATTTTCGGGTTTGGCTGGGGTGTGCAGGGGGCTGCCCTGGCGTCTCTGCTTGCACAGATCCTCATGGCCGTCATGACCTGGTGCCTGGTCCGCCGGAACCTGCCCTGGTTTGGCCTGATGCCTGCCGTTGCCGGACTGAAAACCGTCATCGTGATCCTTCTGCCGCTGGTGGTTACCGAATTTCTCTGGAGTCTGGGTGAAAACATCTACTCCATGGTGTACGGCCACATGGGAACCGGCGCTTCGGCCGCCATGACCATGACCGTCCCCCTGCAGTCCATGACCATGGGGCTGCTGTCCGGGTTCAGCCAGGCTGCCGCCATCCTCATTGGGCAGCGGCTGGGAGCACAGGACAGGATAGGAGCATGGCAGGATTCCCTGTCACTGATCCGGTATTCCCTGTTCGGGTCCCTGATCCTGGCAGGGCTGCTCTGTCTGGGGGCCCCGTTTTATGTCCGGCTGTATTCTGTGGATGAATCAGTCCGGCAGATGTGTCAGCAGCTGATTCTGGTTTTCGCCCTGTTCTCCATTGTGAAAACGCAGAACATGGTTCTGGGCGGCGGAGTGCTGCGCAGCGGGGGAAAAACGGCCTGGGTGCTTGCCATCGACATCACCGGCACATGGGGAATGGGCGTTCCGGTGGCCATCTGGGCGGGACAGGCCGGGTTTCCCGTGGCAATGGTCTATGCCCTTCTTTCGCTGGAAGAGGTGCTCCGGCTGGCTATTACCGCAGGGGTGTTTGCCTCCCGGAAATGGATGGAAACCATCCGCGTCTGAATGACCAAACTGCACATGACAGGAAGCGGCTGTCCCGGCTGTTTCCTGTTTTTTGCATCATTCCATCTGACGGAAACATTTTGTTTGAAACCGCTGTCACCTCAGGAAACAATATGTTATTATCCGGAGGAAAGCAAGCAAAAAAGAAAAGGAGTATCCACATGTATCAAACAGCACCCGATTTCCCCGCAGCTGAATCCGTTTTATACAACTCACCTCTGGGAATCCTGATTCTGGAGGCCGATGAAGCCGGTCTGACGGCAGTCCGGTTTTCTCCCGAACAGGCACCGGATACGGCAGTCCGGCCCGGTCCCATCACCACCAGGGCCGCAGAGTGGCTTGACGGGTATTTTTCAGGCAGCTGTCCTGAGCCGGATTTCCCTCTGAATCTCAAGGGAACCCCCTTTCAGAAAGAAGTATGGGCCATCCTTCAGACCATTCCGGCAGGAAAAACCATGACCTATGGAGAGATTGCCAGGATCCTGGCAGACCGCCGCGGAATCGACCGCATGGCTGCCCAGGCTGTGGGACAGGCAGTGGGAAAGAACCCGGTCTGCATTCTCGTTCCCTGCCACCGCGTCCTGGGACAGTGCCAGCGGCTCACCGGCTATGCCGGAGGTCTGGAATGCAAAAAAGCCCTCCTAACACTGGAGGGGGCAGAATTTTTGCCTGATTCCAACTGATACAGCGTTTTGTAAAAAGATCTGACGTTACTGACTCCAGTCGCCGGTTTCCAGCAGTCCGCTTTCCCGGATCCGTCTGGCCGCTTCCTGCACTTCCCCGTCACTGCGGACCAGGGCAAGGCGGACATACCGCTCTCCTTCTTTGCCAAAGTTGGATCCTGGATTGACCAGTACACCGGCCTGGTCCACCAGGGCATCCGTAAAGGCCTGGGCGCTGGACCAGCAGGCCGGGATCCTCGCCCAGACAAACATCGTGGCTTTGGGGACTGCAATGTTCCAGCCGGCTTCCTTCATTTTTTCGATGAGATAGTCGCGGCGACGCCGATATTCATTACGCACCTGTTCCGTGAAGGCCTGTCCCTCCTTCAGGGCACAGATCCCCGCCTGCTGAATGGCCGGGAATACACAGAAATCCGTCATATCCAGCAGCTTCCGGTACGCCTGCACCAGTCCGGCATTGCCTGCCAGGACAGCCAGTCTGGCACCTCCCATGGAATAAGACTTGGAGAAACTGTTGAGCTCAATGCCCACCTCTTTGGCGCCGGGATAAGCCAGGAAGCTTTTGCCGGTTTCCCCCTCAAACACCAGTTCGCTGTAGGCATTGTCATGCAGCACGATGATGTCATGATCTGTGGCAAACTGCACCAGCCTTTCGTAAAAGGCATCGTTGGCCACAGCTCCTGTGGGGTTGCCCGGATAGCTCACATACATCAGTTTGACCTCATCCGGATTTTCAATGGCATCAAAATCGATCAGGTACCCGTTCTCTTCTTTCAGGGGCATAAACTGCACAGCTGCCCCGGCCAGACGGGGGGCTGTCCCGTAAATCGGATAGTAGGGATCCGGAATCAGGACTGTATCCCCGGGGTCGCAATAGACCAGCGGGACATGCGTCAGTGCCTCCTGGCTGCCTTTCAGCAGGAAAATTTCATCCGCCTCCAGGTCCACCCCGTACCGGTTTTGGTACCAGTCCTGGACAGCCTCGATCATCTCCGGAAGGGGGCCCAGGGAATACTGCCAGGCGTCATCTTCCTGCACAGCCTGACTCAGGGTTTCCTTCACTGCATCCATGGGCGGGATATTGGATGAGCCAATGGAGAAATCGATCACCGGAAGACCCGTCCGGTCCGTGAATCCCTTCTTCTTCCGGTCCAGGTCCGCAAATGTGGCCCCCTGGATCTCCTGCACCCGTCTGGCTGCCCGGATCATCCCTGCGCCTCCGGCATCTCTTCCTGCAGACCGGCCACCTCAAGAAGCAGGGGCAGCACCTGGGCCTTCACCGCCTGCAGTTCCTCACGCGATACAACATCATATTCAGCGCGATACAGGGCTGTCTGCACCGGCAGCAGCGCACTTTGCAGGTCCTGCCACTGCTCCAGCTGCATGATCTGCGGCAGGCTCATCATCCGGGCTTCCAGGGTGTGATGACGCAGTTCATTCAGGAGTGCTTTCTGCAGGAACAGGACACTGGCACTGAAATCCGCCTCGGTGTCTTCGTAGAATGACTCCAGATCCCAGGCCTGTTCCAGAAAGTCCAGGGTCCGTCCGTCCAGTTCCTGGTAGATGTCACTCAGACCCAGCCCTTCACTGTAGTCCACCGAAGGTTCTTCCTCTTCCGGCTTCGGCTGCATGCTGGCAATCATGTCATTGGCCATGGAATCCAGCTGCGCCCGCTCATCATCGGACAATCCGTTCATCATCCGGGAAATGGCACTGAAATCTATGTCACTGAGTTTCATATTCCTGATCCTCCCTCTTTCGTACTATCCTATTATCCATTTCCAAAGAAGGAACTCAAAGCAATGATGGAAAAGAATGAAAGAAACCGGCCGATATCTGTAAGCAGCCGCTTCGGTTTCACATGAGCTGTCCCGCAATGTCCCGTCTCAGTCTGTCACACGCAGGGTGTCTATAATACTTGTATGACAACCATTCACGATACATTGAAGAACGACATTCTGACAGCCATGGGAACAGCCCGGTATCTGGAAACAGATACTGGTTTTCCGGCACCGGAGATGCTGCGCAGGCAGCTGATGTCACTGTTTGAACAAAAATACGGGCCGGGAGAAGGAAAAGAACAGCTGGAAGCCATTCTGCCCGCTGACATGCAGTCAGAAGCACCTGTTCTGCCGGCTGACGGTGGGACGGCCGCAGATCTTTTTGGGGAATTCGAGGAACTGGACCGCCGGTTCCAGGCACAGGATCCTGCCTTTGGCACCCCCAATACCAGACTTCTGGAGCGGATCTGGAAGGCACTGAACGCTTCCTTGCCCGAGGCGCAGGACCAGAACTTTGCCCTGAGTCCCAAAGCCCGGAAACTGCTGGCTGAACTGGATGACATGACAGGACTGGACTCCGTCAAGGAACAGGTCCACCGTCTCGCTGCCCTGCAGCGCATCTCGAAAATCCGGGAAGCCCGGGGCATGAAAGTGCCCGCCGTCTCGCGTCACCTGGTCTTTGAGGGAAATCCCGGGACCGGAAAAACCACCGTGGCACGGCTCATAGCCCGGCTCTACCGGGAAATGGGGATCCTTTCCCGGGGCCAGCTGGTGGAAGTTCACCGCCCGGATCTGGTGGCCGGCTATATCGGCCAGACCGCCCAGAAGACGGAAGAGAAAATCCGCGCTGCCCTTGGTGGTGTCCTGTTCATTGACGAAGCCTACAGCCTGTACAAGCCATCCTCCCCCAGTGACTTCGGGACAGAGGCCATCGAGACGCTTCTGAAACTGATGGAAGACCACCGGGATGACCTGGTGGTGATAGCCGCCGGATATCCCATGGAAATGGAGACATTCCTGGAGTCCAATCCCGGCCTCCGGTCCCGCTTTGGCACCACACTGACCTTCGAGGACTACACCCCGGATCAGCTGATGGAGATCCTGCTGTCTCTGGCGCAGGACATGGAGTACACGATTCCCGTCCATGCGCAAAAGGCACTGAAAGAAACCATCCAGGGCTACATGAATCATCCCGACCGGCACTTTGCCAACGGGCGAACCATGCGCACCTGGCTGGAAAACGCCATCAGCCGGCAGGCCGGGCGGCTCATGAATGTGGAGAATCCGAGTCTGCCGGACCTGACGGAACTGACCCTCGAGGACTTCCCGCCGCTTTCCTGAGGTCCCCAAAGCCTCCTTTTCCACGAAATGATCCCGGAAACATAGTCCGCCCGCGGATTCATGCCACAGGCTTTCCATTCAGATTTGAAAAGGGAGAGCATCTCCACCAGGTGCTCTCCCTTCTTGTCTGCAGTCCTCCAGGGTCTCCAGCTGACAGCGCCGGTATTTCCTCAACACCGCGGCCATGACAGTCTGCTCAGTCCTGCTCCTGCAGTTTCTTCCGCCGGTGCATCGCAGCCCGGATCCGGCTCGTCAGGCCGAAGACCGTGCCCATGATCAGGATCGCCAGGGCAAGGGCCCCGGAAATGGACAGGATCTCGATGAGCTTGCCGATGGCACCGCTCTGTCGCCCCTGCACGATTTCGCCCATGAGATACAGCATCAGCCGCCCCGGCACAAAGGGCATCAGCACACTGGGCAGATACGTCGTCACAGGTGTGTGGCAGATCCGGGCAAATACCTCGGACAGACCCGCAAACACCAGTCCACTGATGAAGGTACACGTGATTTCATTGGCCCCGTTCGTCCGGCAGATGCTCCCGGCAACCGAGGCACTGCCCGCAATGACACCGGACCAGACAATGTTCCAGCGGCGGACATCGAAGAACACCGAATACATGGACGCCGCCAGGAATGCGCCGGCCGCGGATACCACAATCGTGTTCATGCGCCCACCATCATCGCCGTCAGGCACCCCAGTGCAATGGCGATCGCCACCAGAAAGGCCTCCGTCGTGCCGGCCAGACCCGAGAGATAGTCTCCCGAAATCGTGTCGCGGATCCCGTTGGTGATGGCCAGTCCCGGCACCAGCAGGGCAATCGCAGCCACGACCGCCGATCCGACATCCAGTTCCGGAATCAGGTACTCCTGCACCATCATGGGCAGCCACGTGCAGAGAAACCCCGAAATCAGCGTGGCCAGCAGACCGTTGATGAATGTCTTCTGCAGCAGCCCGTCCACCAGCCAGATGATGAGGCCGATCCCGAAGGCCGCCACAAGGCCCTGCAGACTGGCACCATCCATCATGCCGAATCCCACGGAACAGAATCCGCCTGCCAGGGCGATCACCCACCAGGGATAGCCCTTCTGGGCATCGATTTTGTCCAGTGCCCGTTCCATCTGACTCAGAGTCATGGCGGATGCATGCCGGGAGAGGCTGTTGATTTCATCCACCTTCGAGAGATCCGTGTCATAGTGCTGCACCCGGACCACACGGGTGATGATCCGTTCGTCTGCCTTGAAGGAAAACATGACACCGGTCCGTGTCACGAAGGCCTCGGGCTGCGCCGCACCGGGAAAACTCAGGCAGATACGGTTCATGGTGTCCTCCACGCGGTAGATTTCCGCCCCACTCTCCAGCAGGATCAGCCCTGCGCGCATGACCACGGACGCCAGCCGGTTACTTTCCTGAAGATCCAAGGCGTCCCGCTCCTCTCTCGCTGGCGATATCCTGAAGATCTTCGAACCGCAGCTCCTGCACCTCCGGTTCGGGCACCGGAAGCAGAATGGCCTGACACAGTGCCTTTTCATAGGGATACAGGAGGAAGGACTCGGCTTCCTTCGGATCCAGGGCTTTTTTGGCCTGTTCCTTGATGATCCGCAGCGGTTTTTCATTCAGGTTCGTCACCGGGCACAGGTATTCCCCGCGGTATCCGGAGTCAATGACCCCGGAGCGCTGCGCAATCCCCTTCGTTCCCGTGGACCCCCGTTCCTTGAGAATCATTACATAGCCCGGATCGAAGGCACTCGCGATCCCCATAGGCACCATGCGGGTTTCCATGGGCCCGATTTCCAGCCAGTCTTCCTCGAAGCAGGGATACAGGTCATGCCCCGCATCTTCCCGCCGCTTTGAAGGGATCCGAGCCCCGTCCTTCACTTTCGCCCAATACAGTTTCATCTCTCCATCTCCTTTGCTGCTCACCAATCACGGACCAGTCCATGATCTGTCCAGCCCTGTGCCGCTTCTGTCAAAAACAGCCGGAGGCTGCATGAGCGGCCACCGGCTTAAAACCTGTCCGGCTTTCTGACATCAGAGTACGCCACAAGACAGGCAGCTGTCACTGCTTCTGGAATCAGTACCAGTTCTCCGGCCCTTCCTGGGCCTGATCAAGGGCTCTGGCATACAGCGGTACCAGTTCATCCAGGTGTTCGTACATGAAATCCGCTCCCGAGGGAGAAGGCACGTAGCAGACCTGGACATCCGCCGGGAAGTTCCAGTTCTCCCGGTCGATTTCGTGTTCGGCCATCCTTGATACACAGATGAGTTTTTTGATCGTGGGATGCTCCTTCAGGAACCCCGCCATGTCATTGTACACTTCATCCGTTGTCGTATCCTGCTGAGACAGATGCCGTTTGCAGGATTTCAGCACAGACCAGATGGCGATTTTGTTTGCCTTGCACAGAGCCGTGCGCTCTTCGCTGGTCTCCGCCGGCATTTTGTAAATCGCGGCCATGACCTTCCAGAAATGATTGCCGGTATCCGCAAAGTAGAATTTGCGTGCTTCGGAATCGAAACTGGGCATGGTCATCAGAAACAGATATTCGCTGTCTTCAAACACCAGTGGCGGCAGAGCCGTGTAGGTCTGAAGATTGGATGTATCCCCGAATCCCGGGAGCTGCATAAGGGTTCCTCCTTGTCGTATGCAATGCCGGTTTCTGTGCCGCCCTGCGCAGGCAGGCAGCCAGTACAGGCACAGACCGGCTGTGTTTTGAAAAAACGACCGGGGATGTCCCGGTCGTCTTGATCTGTCTTACTTCAGAGCTGCAAGGGCTTTTTCGACGATGGCGATTTTCTCGTCCTCGGCTGTGGCCTTCGCCTCTTCCCCGGAATCTTTGTGGATGCGGGCATAAGCTTTCAGGACACCGAGTTTCTCATCGAGACGGTCCTTCATGTCCTGGCCGTACTTTTTGTCTGCATCGCCGAAATCAGCGGCTGCCTCTTCGACAATTGCATCGCCATAGGGAGTTCCCCCAACGGCTTCCTTCAGTGCGCGTACCAGTTCATCTTTGGTCATATCGACACCTCCTGCCTTGCGTGTTTGAATGAAGAGATCTTACTGCAGAGCAGCAGCGGCCTTCTTCACGATGGCCAGCTTGTCAGCTTCAGCAGCAGACTTTGCTTCTTCCCCCATCTGAGCGTCGCGGTTCATGTAGTACTCCAGGAATCCCAGACGGTCGTGCAGACGGTCCAGAGCGTCCTGGCCATACTTCTTGTCAGCATCGTCGTAAGTGGCTTCCAGAGCAGCGATCAGCTCTTTGCCATAAGCGGAATCACCAACAGCAGCTTCCAGCTTTGCAACCATTTCGGCCTTGGTCATTTTGTTTTCCATGATATTTTAACCTCTTTTATTTTGTTTCTGTTTTAAACAGGGAAGATCCGGCTCCGGTCTGGAACCGGATCTGATTGACATGATTTCTTAAGAGATCTTACTGCAGGGCAGCAGCGGCCTTCTTCACGATGGCCAGTTTGTCAGCTTCAGCAGCAGACTTTGCTTCTTCGCCCATTTCAGCATCGCGCTTCATGTAGTACTCCAGGAATCCCAGACGGTCGTGCAGACGGTCCAGAGCGTCCTGGCCATACTTCTTGTCGGCATCATCGAATGTGGCTTCCAGAGCAGCGATCAGCTCTTTGCCATATGCAGTATCACCAATAGCCGGTGTCAGTTTTGCGATCATTTCATCTTTTGTCATGATATATTGCCTCTTTTTCTGTCTTCGAATTCTTACTTCAGAGCAGCCTGTGCTTTTTCCAGTACAGCTACCTTGTCTGCTTCAGCAGCAGCCTTGGCATCTTCGCCCATGGCAGCGTGCTTCTTTTCCCAGCCCTTCAGGAAGCCCAGACGGTCGTCGATGCGGTCCAGCGCATCCTGTCCGTACTTCTTGTCAGCATCGTCAAATGTGTCAGCCAGGACTTCGATCAGAGCCTTGCCGTATGCAGTATCACCGATAGCCGGTGTCAGTTTTGCGATCATTTCATCTTTTGTCATGATATATTGCCTCTTTTTCTGTCTTCGAATTCTTACTTCAGAGCAGCCTGTGCTTTTTCCAGTACAGCTACCTTGTCTGCTTCAGCAGCGGCCTTGGCATCTTCGCCCATGGCAGCGTGCTTCTTTTCCCAGCCCTTCAGGAAGCCCAGACGGTCGTCGATGCGGTCCAGCGCATCCTGTCCGTACTTCTTGTCAGCGTCGTCAAATGTGTCAGCCAGGACTTCAATCAGAGCCTTACCATATGCAGTATCGCCGATAGCCGGTGTCAGTTTTGCAATCATTTCATCTTTTGTCATTGTATGTACCTCGTTTATATTCTCAATAATACGGATTTTCGATCCGTACCGTTATTCAATTGCCTTCAGAGCTTTGTCGATGATCGCGATCTTATCCTCATCCGCGGTCTCGCGGGCCTCTTTTCCGAATGTCTTGTCGATCCGGGCATAGGCTTTCAGGATAGCCAGACGTAAGTCGAGACGGTCTTTCATGTCCCATCCATACTTGTGTTCACTGTCGCCGAATGTCTTTTCAGCTTCTTCGATCAGTTCCTTGCCGTAGGGGGTATCACCGACTGCAGCTGTCAGCTTGCTTACCAGTTCTTCTTTAGTCATAGAATCTTCGACCTCCTTAGTCGTCAGCAGGACCCCGGCTTATTCAGCCAGCACTCCTGCGACATCATATGGCCTTGCTTCGTCAATGCGTACATTCACGAAGGTGCCAGGTTCGATTTCCCTGGGACTCGTGAAGATCACCTGACCATCCGCTTCGTCCGGCGCATCCGCTCTGGATCTGCCTCTGTAGCGCCCTGTCAGGGCTTCCCGTTCTTCCACCAGGACCTCGACCACTTGTCCGATCTTCTTTTGGTTGCTTTCCAGCGAGATCTGTTCCTGGACCTGCATCAGCTGATCCAGGCGCCGTTGAGCCGTCTGCTCATCCACTTCAGGGCTCATGGACCAGGCCGGTGTATCTTCTTCTCTGGAGTAAGTGAAGGCACCAAACCGGTCCCAGCGGACCTCTTTGACAAAGTCGAGCAGCTCCTGAAATTCCTCTTCAGTTTCGGTTGGAAAGCCGACAATTGCTGTCGTCCGCAGAGTTGCCTCCGGAAACATCTCGCGGATCCTGCTCACCAGTGCCAGAACGTCTTCCTTCGTACCCCGGCGATTCATCAGCTTCAGAAGCCGGTTGCTCGCATGCTGCATGGGGATATCGAAGTAAGGAAGCACTTTGCTGCTCTCTTTCATGGCCTGAAGCACCTCTTCGGTGATTTCGTCGGGATACATATACAGGATGCGGATCCAGCGAATCCCTTCGATCCGGTCCACCTCACGGATGAGGTCGGCCAGCATCAGCCGTCCGTAGTTGTCCAAACCATATTTCGTGGTGTCCTGGGCAATCAGAGTGACTTCTTGAACACCATGTTCAGCCAGGGCCTCGATCTCTTCCCTGACCTCACTTAGAAGTTTACTCGTCTGATTTCCCCTTATCAAAGGAATTGCACAGTAAGTGCAGCGATTCGAGCACCCATCGCTTATCTTCACGTATGCGCTCCAGGGATTGCCGCTCAAAGCCCTTTCTGACTTTGAAAAGCTTCCATTTCCTGCGTCATTGAGCACCTCCTGCAGTTTTTCGGCCAGTTCTCCATAGTCCCGGATGGGAATCACCGCATCGATTTCCGGGATCTCCGAGCGCAGGGTCTCCTCATAGCGCTGGGCCAGGCACCCGGTGACGATCAGTTTTGACGCATACTGGCTCATTTCGAAGATGGTATTGATTGATTCTTCCTTTGCGGGCTGGATAAACCCGCAGGTATTGATGACGATGGCGTCTGCCTGGCGGGGATCGCCGACGATTTCATGCCCGTTTTCCCGCAGGACGCCCATGATCTGCTCACTATCCACCAGATTCTTGCAGCAGCCCAGGGATACAAATCCGACCTTCATGCCTGTGTTCCTCCGTCGTTTCTTTTTTCTTTGCCATTGTCCGCAGCCGCAGATGCCTGTTCGCCAAACTGCGTGGGGCGGTAAATCATGCGGTTGTCCAGCGCAAACACCCGGGGACCGAAATGACCGGGAGCCGTGGCGTCCATGGACTGCTTCATCATGAACACCCGGGCATCCAGGTCGTCCACCAGACTCAGCATCTCCGCTTCGGGGATCATGGGCATAACCGGGGACCCGAATTCAAGCTTCCCGTGGTGAGAGAGCACCATGTGCTTGAGCAGCATCCGCTGTTCCTTGTCCTCTTCGCCAGCATGTCCGGTTCGTACCGCCGCTTCGTCGATCCAGCCCGCAGTCATGGAAATGTGACCCACCAGATTGCCTTCGCTGGTGTATTCTGCCAGCATCGGCGCGGAGAGTTCCTCGGTTTTCCCCAGATCATGCAGCAGGATCCCCGCCATGAGCAGGTCCCGGTCCAGGAACGGGTACAGCGGCAGGAGGGCATCGGCGGCTTTCGCCATGGACAGCGTGTGCCACGCCAGTCCGCCGACATAATTGTGATGGTTTTTGGTGGCGGCAGGCCAGGTCAGAAACGCCTTGCGCCTCTGGTCGATGAGATCGCACGTGATATCGCGGTAGACCCCCGGGTTCATGGACTCCAGCAGCCTGCTCAGCATGCGATCCATGGTATCCCGGTCAGCCGGCGCCTCGCGGACAAATTCCAGAATGTCCGCATCCGGCACCACATCCAGGTGCCGCACCCGCAGCTGCACGGCATTCCGATGCAGGATGATGTCACCCGCGGCTTCCACCACCTGGCCGGCTTTGTACTGCCGGGTCTGTTCCTCGGTCAGGTTCCAGAACTTGGCATCCAGCTGTCCGGTCTTGTCCTCCAGTGTGAGGGAAAGATAGGGCGTGCCTTTGCCTGTGCGCCCTGTATCGCATTTGGTAATGAGGGCCCGAAGCCGGGCCCTACCTTCCTGATTCAGATCCTTGATCATGTTTCGTTCCTTTCCGGCAGCTGGCTGCAGCTGCCTGTATCGTGACCGGCAATCCTCACGGATCCCGGATTGTTTCTTCCACAAAGTCCCTGCCAGCCTCCAGCTGTTTCGCTGCACATCTGCCTTTGGCCAATGACTGGCACTGTCAGTCTTCCTGGCTGTCTGCAGATGCATCCTCTTCCGCATGGCCGGCCCCGGTTTCCGCCGCCAGGGTCTGGCGTTCCATGCGCGCAAATACATCCGGGAGTCTTTCCTGCACCTCGTCTGCCGTAAATCCCTGCCGCAGGCAGTACTGCAGGATTTTCTCCTTCCGTTTGTCTTCCTGCAGGGAAATATACAGACGGGCTGCATTGTCCAGCGCATGCTGCAGGGCTTCGCCGTCATCCTGCTCCAGTTCCAGGCCTTCTCCTGTCTGGCGGGCGATTTCCGGCGAGAATCCCCGGTTCTCCAGACGACGGACCACGAGCTGCCGCTTGTAGCGGGCAGACTGGGCTTTCATGGTCTTGAGCATCCCAAGGGCCGCTTTCCTGGCACTGTCATATTCCAGGTCGGGATCCATCTGAGAGATCACCGATTCCACCAGCCCGGCCTCCAGCCCATCCCGGAGGAGTTTGCGCCGAATGGTTTTGCGGCTGCTGCCCATCCCCTGCCAGTATGCGGCTTTGTTCTGGGCATATTCCTGGTCATCGAGGTAATTCCGGGCGATGAATTCCTCCACCACCGCCGAGGCCTTCGCTGTATCCAGCCCCCGCCGGCGGACAAGCCAGTCCTTGAGCTGCCACGCCGTCATATCCCGGGAGGACAGCTTTTTCCGCGCCGCCATCCAGGCCCTGTAGTAATTCTGGAACTGCAGGTAGTTTGTCACGACCCAGGCATCGAGCCGGGCCTGCAGCCCGATTTTCAGGTCGAAAAAGTCATCCATGGGAATCAGGAGCTTCAGCGGCTCCTGATCGGCATCGCGCTGCAGGGTGAGATACATAAAATCTCCCACAGCCCGCATTTTCTTGACATCATAGGTCGCGGCGTAGTCCGCCACCGCCTGTTCGTAGACCGAAGAGACCTTGCTGCCGAATATCTCCCGGGTGTAGGTCCGGGTTTTCGCAATGCACGCCTGGGCCTGCCCCTCATGATCCTCATCGAAGAATGTCCCAAGCTTGTCTGTCAGTTCCCGGGCATCGTCAAAGTAATACCCCGTGATTCCCTCGGTGACGAGATCCTCCAGAACCGGGTCCCGGCGCCCGAAGACCGGCAGGCCGGCCGCCAGCGCCTCGATGTAGGTCATGCCCTGGGTCTCGGAGGTGGAAGCCGATGCAAAACAGTCTGCCAGGCCGTAATAATACGGCACATCTTCCGATTCCACACGGCCGGTGAAAATGATCCGGTCACCTGCACCGCGTTCCCGGGCCATTTCATGATAATGGGCCTCATCCGGTCCCGACCCCACCACCAGCAGGCGGATGTGCTCGTCATCCGACTTGATCACGGCGTCAATGACCATCTCCAGCATTTTCTCTTTCGCCAGCCGTCCGACAAACAGGACGATGTGATCCTCCGGCTTCAGCCCCAGAGACTCTGCCAGTTTCTGCCGCCAGTCCGGATCCAGTTTTGTCATGTCAAAGCGCGAAAGGTCCAGACCCGTGGGAACCACATAAATCGGGGTGATGACGCCATACCGGAGCAGTGCCTCTTTGGTCTTCTGACTGGGCGCAATCACGGCCTGGCCGCCATTTCCATAGGTGCGGGAAATGGACCGCAGAGCGGCCCGGGACAGTTTTTCCACCCCCGTGAGTTCCATGGGATTGAAGTAATGCGTGTAGTTTTCCCACATGGTGTGATAGGTATACACCAGTGGAATGTGAAAATCCCGGGCAACCTGGCGCCCGTATATGGCAACGCCGTATTCTGTCTGCACGTGGATCACGTCCAGGTTCATGTCCCGGATGTACCGGTCGGCCGTGAGCTGGAAAGGACTGGACATTTTGTATCCGTACAGCCGTTTCAGTTCAATGCCGGGAAGGCGCAAAATGTCTCCTTCCCGGCAGATGGTCGATCCTGAATGGTTGGTAATGACAAAAACCTGGTGGCCAAGATCCTCCAGGGCGCCTTTCAGCGTGACGATGCTCGATACCACGCCGTTGATATCCGGCAGATAGGTATCCGTGAAAATTCCGATTCTCATGCGTTTTCATCCTTTCCGCCCTGCAGCTGTCCGTCTATCCCGGCATTCACCGTGTCTGCCTCCGCCCTGCGCGAAGGTTCGCGGGGACGAAGATCGTCAATGGAGAGGTCGCCGGGTTCGCTTCCCGGCGGCTGTATCCCTTCCGCCGCCTCCTGCTGTGCCTCGGTCCCTTCAGGTTCCCCATCCGGGCGCAGTTCGGAAATGGCAAGATCGGCCATATTCGTGTCTGCAAGAGAGACAGGGCTCTCCTGTTCCTTTTTCTCGTATCTGGCCTTGGCGATCATGAACAGGATCCCGCCCAGAACCAGGATGATGTGGTAGGTGGATACACGCCACAGGATCATGACAGCAGACGCCAAAGTGCCAAGCAGCGTGGAGAATACAATATTGAACAGTACTTCCGTGCCACCGGATGCACCGGGGATGGGAATGAAGCTGTTGGCCATGTACACGAAACTCGACAGCGCAATGACATCCAGCAGCTGGTTCCAGTGCAGGTCGATGTGCATGAATTTCGCGATGACAAACGGAAGCATATACAGCATGGTCAGCCGGATGAAGTTGATCCCGGTGCACTGTAAGATGATGCCCTTGTCTCTGGACAGTTTCTTGATCTCCCTGGTGAAGGACGTCATCTGCACCGTCCAGCTTTCAATCATGTGCTGGGGGTTCTTGATGAATCGGAAATGCGAAAGCACGCCCGCCAGCCGGTGGGCCAGGGAAATGTAAACTGTGGGAAACAGCGCCATGGTGTACAGGAACAGAATCACCAGGACATTGACGACATAGCCTGCCAGGATGATCGTGAACCAGCCGGACTGCTGGGCATAATAGGAAAACTTCAGCAGAAACAGCAGGGTGACGTAGACCATCATGGTGGTCTGGTAAATGATGAAATCCGCCCACAGCAGGCTTGCGCCGTCAGAGTAGTCGATGCCCTGTTTCTTCAGAATATAGGCCTGTCCGAACTGACCGCCCGTGGAACTCGGGGTGATGCCGGAAAAAAAGGTGCCGGTGAACGCCACCACAATACCATCCCACCAGGTGTAGTGCTTCGCATATTTCTGTGCCAGGACTTTGTAGGCCAGCCCCCAGACACAGGTGAACAGGATGCCCCAGCTGAGAATCACCACAAGACCCAGCGGGCTGATTTTGCCAATGGCGTTCATGACTTCCTGGTAGTTGTCCTTCAGCGCAAACCACAAGGCACCCGCTGTCAGAGCTGCAATGAGCAGGAAGTTCCATATGTAGTTGTTCTTTTTCATGTACGGAATCTGTCCTTGTATTTCCAGGCCTCCACATAGAACGCCTTCCACATGGTGAGGACATGTTCTGCGGAATAGTACTGAGAAATTTTCCGGCTCTCGTCCTGGTACTGTTCGTAGACCTTCGGATTGGAAGACAGGGTATGAAGCAAGTCTGTGAATTCATCCACGGAATCCCCCTTCATATAGTGACCCTGCAGGATTTCCATATAGAGGTCCAGGTCCCGGATCACCATGGGCACATGCAAGTTGGCGGCCTCGAGAATGGTCATGGGAAACAGCTCATTGTACGAAGGAACAAAGAGGACATCCGTCATGTTGTAGAGTTCAGCCATCTTTTCCCGCGGCACGATGCCGGTGAAGACCACATTGGCAGGCGGATTGTCCATGATGGCCTTCAGCTCTTCATAGCCATCTGTCATTTTTCCGAAGGAAAACCCGCCGGCCCAGACAAAGGTCAGGTGCGGCAGACGCTTTGCGGTCTCCACAAAGTCCTTGACACCTTTCCGGGTCTGCACCTGTCCGGCCCCGAGCACCACAAACGCCTCGGGATCGATGCCGTACTGCTTCCTGGCGGCCTGCCTGGTTTCTTCCCCCAGGGGATGGAACACTTCCCGCGAAACGTAATTGGGAATGTAGCGGATCTTGCGGCGGGGAACGCCGGATTTTTTCCGTTCGGGGATGAAAATCGGGGTTACCACGATGAGATGGTCGGCTGCATTATAAAAATGGATGATGTAGTCAGCCACCAGTTTTCGCAGCGGTTTGGGCACCTTCAGGCTGCCGTCCATGACGGTGTCCGGAAGGAAATGACAATAGGCCACATTCAGCGGCTTTTTGTTGCGCATCCGCAGGAAAAAGATCGGATCGATGGTATGGAAATGCTGAATGTCTGCATCCCGGTCCGGCCTGTTCACTTCCACATCAAATAGATCGTCGGCCTGCCGCACCAGGGCCACCTGCTCCTCATAGGCGCTGCCCACTCCCTGTCCGGCGACTTTGTCAGCGCTGGAATACATATTGATTCTGAGTTTTCCATTTTCCATGAAGGGCCCCTCTTTTCTTTGGTCATTATAGCATGGAACCGTTTTGCCCGGCTTTCTCCCCTCTCTGTTAAGGAAATGGTCAGAAATGCGCAAAACCGGTATCAGGCTTTCCCCTGATACCGGTCGATGTTTTTCAGCACATGCTTGCGCCCGTTGTGCCGCGCCACCAGTGCGAACACTAGCATGATAAACGACAGAACTGCGGTGATGAGTGCAATCCACTTGATCACACTGCGCACTCCTTCAGAAATATCGGGCAGGAAGGCATCCTTCATGCCGGTGAATCCCCAGAAAACGAGAAGCAGTGAAATCGCAAGGGCGATGGAGGCATTCCGGGCCACCTTGACAACCCGTTTCAGCATTTCGTTTTCCTGCTGAATGGAGGCCCCCAGCGCATCCCGCTCTTTTTTGGACAGTTTCGCCATCACTGATCCTTTCCAGTCTTATAAAGAAAGAAAGAGATGAAGGAGACTCCCTCATCTCTTTGAGATACAGATTTATCCCAGGATACCGCAAACGGATCCAACGAAAGCCACGATCGCCATGATCAGCAGAGTCTTGATCGGCGTCATGCCCTTCTTGGCCATCATCCACCAGCAGAGGATGACGAACACCATGGTCAGAATCTTCGGGAAAGCGCCATCCAGGTTTGCCTGCAGCATTACAGGTTCGCCTTCGGAGTTGGTAGCAATCTGGATCGGAGTTGTAATGTTGACCCAGGAAGCAGCCATCGCACCAACGACTACCTGACCCAGGATAATGACGGATTCACGGAAGGCCGTAGCCTGTTCGCCAACCAGCAGTTCAACAGCGGATCCGCCCAGGGAGTAGCCCTTGTCGAAGATGAACTTCTGGAACCAGATGGAAGTTGCGTTCCATACGATGATGTAGAACAGGGGGCCGAGAACGTTGCCGCCTTCGGCGAAGCCTACGGCAATACCCAGCAGGATAGGAATGTAAGTACCAACGATCAGGGAGTCACCGATACCAGCCAGCGGGCCCATCAGACCAGCACGGATACCGTTGATCATTTCATCGTCGATGCCTTCGGCGCCGTTTGCACGTGCTTCTTCAAGACCAGCCGTGATGCCGACCACGATGCAGCCGATCTGGGGTTCAGTGTTGAAGAATGCATAATATGTTTCAAGCTTTTTGGACTGCTCTTCGTGAGTCGGATACAGATCCTTCAGAATGGGGATCATGGCCCACATGTAGCCGAATGTCTGCATGTGCTCGTGAGAGAAGCATGTCAGGTTGCCATACCACCATCTCCAGAACGCGGAGTTCAGAGTCTTCTTACTAATTTTTTTCATAAATTAGATGTCCTCCTCTTCTTCAACGATCACACCTGCAGCAGCAGCCGGTGCCTTCTTGGCCATGGTCAGCTGGTAGTTGATCAGGGCGAATACACCGCCGATGACTGTGGCAGCCAGCAGAGTCAAGTGCATGGCAGCTGCCAGAACGAAGCCCATCATGAAGTACAGCAGGTCAGATGTCTTGTTGACAACGGACTTCAGCAGGATGGACATACCAACTGCAGGAAGAACGGAACCAACGGTCAGCAGAGCCTTGACGTACCATACGGATACATCCAGATACTGGAACACTTCCTCAACGGCGCCGGAACCGAAGTAGCACAGCAGCGTTACAGGGAGGAAGGACAGGCAGAAGTGGGAAATCAGGGGCATCAGCGTGTCCACTTTGCCGACGATTTCGAAGTTGCCCTTGTCCAGCTGAGCCCAGCCGATGTGCTGCCAGATCAGGTTCATCATCGCGGTGCCGTAGAACAGGGTGATACCGATCGTACCTGTCAGGGCCGAGATGGAGGAAGCCAGCTGGAATGCTTCATCGGAAGCGTAGTCGATGCCTGCCGCACGGCAGCCAACGTATGCCAGAGGGATACCAATGTAGGATACGGCACGGAGGTCGGATGCGACTGTTCCGCCCGGGGTAACCAGGGCGATCCACATAACCTGCATCGGGATGCCAATCAGAATGCAGCCGGTTACATCGCCAAGGATGAGTCCGACAAACAGAGAGGCAACCAGGGGACGGTTCAGGGTATAGTTACCAACTGTTGTTCCCAGGCAGGCAATAGTGGAAGCGGCAGTACAAGACATCAAACCAATCAGGATAGCTTGAAATAAACTCATAAAACCTTTCTCCTTTTATTGCTTTCTGCAATAACTGTGATTTTTATCTATATCCGGCCTAGTAACCGAATTTAGATCTGAACTTGGGCCATTCGCCGATCGAGGATTCTTTTACCAGGGCAAACTCGATGTCGTAGCCTTTTTTGCTGATGGCTTCCAGAGCGTCAGCTTCTTCCTGTGTGATGGACTGGTTCTGTCCCAGTTTCACAGCACCCGGACGGTCGTTGCAGGGACCGATAATCAGCTTCTTGATGCCGGGTTTGAAGTCCATGTCCACCAGGATCTCCTTCATGTCAACGGGGTTCTTGGTGATCAGGAAGTATTTCTTGTCGGAGTTCAGGACCTTGTCCTGCACTTCCTTGAAGTGTTCCTTGGTCCATACAAAGACTTTCTTGTCTGTGGAAGCCTTGAAAGACTGAGCCAGCACCGGAGTCGTGGCTGCCTTGTCGTTGACAGCGATGATTCCGTCGCAGGGATATTCCTTAGACCATCTTGTGATGATCTGGCCGTGGATGATTCTGTCGTCCACTCGCATGAATGTGATCATAGTGTGTCCTCCTAATGTATTGAGCCGCGCGTATGCGTCAGTTCCTAGAGATCGTCTTCGTCTTCATCCGCAACAGCCGCGAATTCCGTCAGGCCGGCACGGCCTTCGGACAGCAGCGTGTCCTTCAGCAGGTTCAGATCGTCGAAGTTGTCCTTCATCAGGACTGCAGTGATTGCCAGGGGCATGTTCATGCCGGCAATGACCAGCGTGTTGGGCAGCATGCCCTTTTCATCCAGCACGGACAGAGCGTTTGTGAACGGGGAACCGCTCAGAATATCTGCGAGCAGGATGATCTGATCGTCTTTCTTGATGTCCTTCACCAGCTCACGGAAGTTTTCTGCGAACTCGTCGGCAGACATGTCAGCCTTCAGCGAAGTGTCCAGAACATCCGGACGGTCACCTGTCATCATGTTGACAGCGCTGTGCAGTCCGGGGGCAAATTCGCCGTGACTGACCATTACTACGTACTTCATTTGACTTCCTCCAATTGATAGCGCATTCAAAACTGCGCCCGTTACACCCATTCTAACAAAGTCTTGTAAGAGTGCAAGACAAACCGCGGTCAGAATCACACGATAACCCAAATTTTACCCCGGTAGATGACAATTGTCATATGTGTGTAAGCGCTTACAGCAATTATATTGCTCTTTTCAGCCCGATTTTGGGATATTCATCCCAAGATTTTCCGCAGCTTTTCCAGGGTCAAAGGGGTTGCAGATCTCCTGTTTCTGCACACAAAAAGCGGCCTGGCAGGCCGCATCGACAACCTTCAGAACAGATATTTGCTGGCTGCCCACAGCAGAAGCATCGCGGCGATGGGGATGATGAAAAACATCGAATATCCCCGTACAAACTTCATCTCCAGGGCCTTGAACCCCAGTTCGTCATAATAGTATTTTTCATCCGGTGTCTGCACCACGATGCCCTCTTCAATCAGGTTGCCGATGGTATAGGACAGGGTGTTGGTCTGAAGAGGCAGGTCCTTGAAAACCTTCAGAGGCACAGCAGTTTCCGGGGATGTGGCATCCCGTTTCTTCAGCGCCTCGATCACCAGGCTGGCGGCAGTGCCGCCGGGGCTTTTCTTACGCTTTTTCGACATGATCAAGTTTCCTTTCAATCACCCGGTCCACACCGGATGTCACATTCGCCGCGCGGGCTTTCACAAACGCCGGTGCCGTATCCATGCACCAGGTATCCGCAAGCACATCAAAGACCGGGATGTCATTGGGCCCATCTCCCACATAACTGACAGCCGCATCCCCAGTGAGCGACCCGAGCAGGACATGCAGGGCCCGTGCCTTGTCCGAGGCACAGGCCTCCACATAATCGTGAGACGTCTGGTGCCACAGCAGATCGGGTGCCTGCCTGCGGGCTTTCGTCAGCACCTGCGAAGTATCGCGGTCCTTCCACACATACAGGGAAACACCCGGAACATCCGGTACCCGCTCCAGCAGATCTTCCAGGTCTTCGTCAGAAAAATGCCGCAGATGCGCCTGCGTCTCCATGACCCGGACCATCGCCGTTTCCCCCATGCACCGTCGCGCAAAACGGTGTGCGCCATCCGGCATGGTCACAAACGGCACACAGACCGAAGGCCACAGGCCGTCTGAACGCAGAGCTTCCAGGGCCCGTGCCACCTGCGCCGCTGGCAGCCATTCCCGGTGCAGACACCGGTTTTCCATCCAGACCTCCGCGCCATTGTCCGTAATCAGCACATCCGGTTCGACACCCAGCTCGCGGCACAGTTCCCGGCAGAAGGCTTCGCCCCGTCCTGTCACCAGGCCGAACCCGTTTCCCGCCTCTTTCCAGCGCTGCAGCCACCGGGCATCCTCTTCCCGGACAGACCCGTCGATCAGCAGCGTGCCATCCACGTCACAAAGCAGCAGGCGCTTCAGCGGTTCCTGCGGTTTTTGCGCTTTTCCTTTTTCTTTTCTTTCCATGTCAGCCAGTCTTCCCGCACCGTCATGCCCACTCTGTTGGCCATTTCCAGCTCATGACCGTTGGCCAGGTTGAGCTTCACATTCTTGAAAATGCCCCGTTTTTCCTCCATGTTCAGGATCATCCGGAACCGGTAGGTGTCTCCCGCATAGAAAAAACCGTCATTGCTCAGCAGGAGACGCCGATGCAGCCAGACATCCAGGGACAGGCCCAGGAACACCAGGCCCAGGGCGAAATAGGTCAGCTGATACATCCACACCTGCTGGCCTTCCGGTGTGATGATGTTTCCAAAGAACACCAGGACAAAACACAGCACCCCCATGCCGACCAGCAGCCACGCCTGCCAGATGCTCAGGCTCACCCGCCTGGCTTCCGGATGTACGGTCATGTATTCCGCTGCTCCGGCTTTGTCTTTTTTGTACAGGCGCAGACTGGAATACAGCATATAGGCGCAGTACAGAATCACGATGACCATGATGATCACCTGAAGAACCGCATTGGACATGTTGAAACCCCTCTCTTTTCGATAACAGGTATTATACAACACCCATCCGGGGCAGTGCTACAATTCCCTTATGCATGAGACAAACCACACACAGCGGTTCCAGGAAACCGCCAAAGACCAGGAAGCCAGGTTCGAAGGCCTCAAGAAGCGCCTGAATTCCTCCAGCAAATACCTGCAGTCCAACGACATGCGCGTGACGGAACTCCGGCAGGGGTATGCCCGCGTGGAAATGACCATTGACGAGCACATCCTGAACATCCACGGATTCGTCCACGGCGGCGCCCTGTTTTCCCTCGCGGACACGGCAGCCGGCAGTGCCAGCTTCACCACCGGACGGGATTCCGTCACCCTGTCGGCCTCCATCAACTACCTGTCCCCGGGTCGCGGCGGGCGGCTGATTGCCGTGGCATCCGAGGTCAAGGCCGGACGGACCACCGGGGTCTACGAAGTGTTCATCTACAACGAACACGAAGACCTCCTCTGCCGGGCCACGACCACCGTGTTCTTCCTCGACAGCAACAGACACCGCTGACACTCATGGCTGCACGCTGCCAGACCACGCTCCACTCCGTCCGCCTGCCGATGCACGCCCCGCGGTTTTCCATCGCCAGTCCGGCATACCCATACCAGGCGGGCACCTGGCGGTTCCCCTGCCGCCCGCACAGGTACAATGAAGCTGACAGAACTTGAAGAAAAGAGGGGTACACATGAACGAATTCATCAGCAATATCCGCAAGGACTGGGACAAGGCGAAGCAGGGCTTTGACCGCTTCATGGCCAAGGCCGACGGCCAGGACGAGTACCAGAACATCAAGGCAGCACAGAAAAAGGCCAGGACCGAACTGACGCAGAAGATCCTGACACAGAAACCAGACCAGAAAACCCTGGAGGGCTGGCTGGCGGACTTTGAAGAACTGTGCTATCAGGACGGATTCTCCCAGGGATATCTCGAGGGCGGACTCACCGGATCCGAAACCATGGAATAAAAGCAGAACAAAAGACGCCTGATGCGGCAGCTGACTGTGTGATACAGTCCGCCGGCAGGCGTCTTTTTCTTTGCCGGATGCAACCGGGCGGGAGCATCCTGACAGGAAATGAGACCGAAACCGTTCCATTCCACCGTCCGGATACCGGTCAGATCACTCTGCAGCCTCTCCGACAGGCTGCAGATACTGGTACTCCGCATCCTTGAGGCACACCCATTTCCCCGGCTCGATGCGTCCCCAGACAGAGTTGTCCTCCGCCCGTTCCAGCAGCTCGATATCCACCTGTTCCCCCGCCGGCAGACTGCCCACTGTCCCGGCATCCCTGTGGCAGGAACTCCGCAGATTCATGTCATATACCGCCTCATAGTGACCCGGGTGCAGACCCTCCAGATCATCCTTCGGTACCTGCCGCTGACCAGGATCCTGGCGGCCTTCACACGCGGGGTCCGCTGTATGTGTCTGCAGAAAGGCAAACTGGTCATGCCAGGAGGGATCCGTCAGAACATGGTCATTTTCTTTCCACCTGCCATTTTCCGGCTGCGGGCCGCTGACCAGGATCAGGGTGTTTTCATCATCCAACATCTTCCAGCCGGTGAAAGTCACATCCTGCAAAGGAATCTCAACCGGTCCGGGCAAAAGCGTGAACAGCGGATTGCCTGCTCTGAACACTTCGATCTGCCCGTTTTCTGTCCGCAGGACGAATTCAGCATCTGTGAAGCAGGGGGTTTTCATCATCGACAGGATTTCCCGGTCGTGGCTCAGACCCAGAGTATGCAGATTCACGCTGCGATCTGTGCCTTTCCACTCGGATACAGAACCGTCTTTGAAGACATATACAGTTTCAGGAATCTCCCTGCCGGTTACCTGTCCCCCGCTGTTTGTCCGGACTTTGAGAAACACCGCCGGTTCCTGTCCTGTAAACATCTCCTCCAGCGTCCGGACCGGAACCTGGCCGGCTGAACCGGAGCGGGTGGAACGAAGCAGGAAGTAGGCTGACACGACAATAAGTGCCAGGCACAGAAAAACCGCAGCTGCCCGAAGTCTGGTTCTGGTATTCACAGCCCGCTGCTTCCCGGTTCGTGTCTGTGGCATGGCATTCCCTCCGAATCGTGTGCTTTCTATTTTAATATATCAGTCGCAGGCTGGACATGGAGGATGCATTTCCGGGAAAGAACCGGGTACGGCAAGGACCGTAATGATCAGGGTGATGAAAGCCGTGGCCGGGCACCTGCAGGCGTTCTGTTCAGAAATCCACGAGGTAAACCTCCACACGGATCTTGTACCAGTGTCTGTTTTTCGGGCGCCGGGACTTTCCTTCCCGGACATCCTTTTCCACCACTTTTGCTTTCAGCAGCTTACCTGCATCCATGAGGCGGGCAAAAATGACATTCTCATTTGCAGGGATATAACCGCATTTGCGGCGCTGGCTATCCCGCAGAAGAATGGCATGTTCGTCCCAGGGATTGTCTTCCCGTTCCATGATCAGCCAGTCTCCGGGTTTCAGTTCTTCCAGACAGGACTGGTCTGGCAGATGCGTGGTTCCGGCGATGCACCTGTCATCCAGCAGGATTTCCTCCTGCAAAGGTTTGAGCAGATCAAAGAGCGGGGTATCTTTGACAAGCTGAAGGGTCCCGGAGTCAACGGCTACAAGGGAGTGTTTCAGTTCATGGGACATGCGGAGCCTTTCCATTCCAGAAGCAGGGTTTCCAGCTTTGCAGCCAGCCTTGTGCGGGCTTCGTTCCAGGACTGTATGCTGTCCTGATACTCCCGGCGCCGTTTTTCGATTTTGACGGTATCATAAATCCATGTGCTGTACAGCCAGGGATCTGTGGTCGTGATGGTGTGCAGTTCCTGCCGCAGCTTTTCGATTTTTTCTGTCAGATCCGGGATCTGAACCGGAGCCATGTCACTGTCAGCCAGCACCTCATGGATCAGCACTGCGATCTCTTCCATTTCATCCAGTGCGTTCAGCCGGTACGCTGTCTGGAGTCTGTCCCAAAGTTCGCGGATCCGGGGATCATGTTCCAGTTCCGGATGCAGGTCCGGATGAATCATTTTCACCATTTTCCTGTATAACCGGCTAATCTGCCGCATTTCTTCCGGCGGCACAATGCTGCGGCATTTCAGAGACTCCTGGTATTCAGCCATTTCTTCCAGCTGCTTCTGCCAGTTGGCGGTACGCTGGGCAACAGCTTTTTCAATCTCTTCAGGATCCGGGTCCTGTCCCTGATTCATTGCTTTGATATACAGAGACAGCTCGATTTTCTGTCTGACCAGTTCGATCTGCGCCTGAAACTCTTCCAGGATCAAGGGTCCGAAAAGTTCATCGAATTCCATGTCCAGCTGCACACACTCTTTCTGCAGTTTCTCCTTTTGCAGCAGAAGCCGGGTATACTCCTCCATATCTGTGACAGCCGCGTCTGCCGTAAGCTCTCCGGCTGTGTTCAGTTGTGCGGTCCTGCTTTCCATCCCTGATCCTCCTCCTGTCCACCGGTCCCCTGTTCCACTGGAACCGGATCCCCTGTCTTTTCCAGTATAACCATACTTATGCAGCCGGCGTTTCCCTTCTGTGCTGCGGGTGTGGACAATTACGGCAGGGGTGTCAGAATAGAACAGAGGACAAAGGGGATGAGTTCGTGAAACACAAACTGCTTATGATTCTTCTGGCCTGCAGTCTGGCCGGCTGCGGTTTCACAGGGACAGAGGATACAGCTGACAAGACGGATGATGACAGAACTGCGGATGTGGCCGGTGAAGGCAGCCTCGCAAAAGATGCAGAATCCGGGGAAAAAACCGCAGATCAGAACAGGGAAAAAGCTCAGGAGAATAAGGATGAGAAACAAATGCCTGCAGCTGCAGGGGAAGTGGTGATTACCGGAGACGGAAGTCCTGCAACGATAGCCGGCGTGCCGATTGTGAACAAGAAATATGGCGTTTCTCCGGACTATGCTCCGGGGGAGGATCCCACAGCAGCCGCTGCTGCCAGGGAACTGATCGCGGCGATGCAGAGTCAGGGACTGGATGTCTCGGACTCCTGGAGTGGCTTTCGTTCCTATGAGTATCAGAGCGAACTTTACAATGGCTATGTGGCTTCCAGCGGCCAGGAAGCGGCGGACACCTTTTCCGCCAGGCCCGGGTTTTCAGAGCACCAGACTGGCCTGGCTTTCGACCTGAAGCACGCCAGCGGTGCGCTTCTGGAGAATGCGGCAGAGGCCCAGTGGCTGCTGGATCATGCCCATGAATACGGGTTCATTGTGCGCTACCAGGAGGGCTGGGAGAATATCACAGGCTACATGGCTGAGCCCTGGCATATCCGGTATGTGGGAGAGATTGCCGGAGATATTCATGCCCGGAACATTCCTCTGGAGACATACCTTGGCGCCGAGGGCGGAGACTACCGATAAAGGGCAGAAGTCTCCGGAAGACTGAAGAAGGAAAAACACCTGCAACGGGGGGTACAGCTGAATACAGAAAAGGACTGTCCGTTCCACATCATCGCGATGGGATTCGGGCAGTCCTTTTTGATGTTCCTGTTCTTCTGGCCAACGTCACTCCGGCTTGTACTCAATCAGATCCCCGGGCTGGCACTCAAGTTCGCGGCAGAGAGCTTCCAGCGTGGAGAACCGCAGGGCATTGATCTTGTTGTTTTTGATCCGCGACAGATTGGCAGGCGTGATGCCGACTTTGTCCGCAAGGTCATTGAGGGAAACGTGGCGTTCCACCATCAGCCTGTCGAGGTGCATGAGGATCATACCAGGCCTTCCACATCAGACTGCAGTTTCTGGCCGTAGCCGAAGATTCGCGAGAGGTACCAGATGACAAGGCCTGTCATAATGCCCGTAACGTCAACATAGGGGTCAATGTCAACATAGAACAGACGCATGAGGCAGCTGAATATGAGCTCCACGACGGGGATGGCCATGAAGAAGATGCCGATTTCCCGGATCATGCGGGTGATGTCGGGGGTGAAGGGGGTGTTGGTTTCACCGAAACTGTCACTGCCTTTGAGGGTTCTCAGGATAAGCCAGAGGTTGCGGAAGATCATGGCGGTCAAAGACATGGTGAGGATACCGCAGGCCATGGTCCAGCGCACCATTCCCAGGGAGATGACACTGCCGGAAATCATGGAGCTTCCGAAGCCGTTGATGACAAAATCCTGACCGGCCATGATTTCGGATGCCAGGAAAGCTTCAATGTTTCCGGGAACCACGAAGGATGCAATGAGGCCGACGAATGCAATGGCTGCGAGTAGCCAGGCGAAGATCTGAATGATACCGGCAAGAGCCTGCAGGAATCTGGGGAGCTGTTTCATGGGATGTATCTCCTTTTCTTTTTCTTTTGACACTTTTGTTATACACCTCATGGTTTCGCTTGTCGATAGACATTTATCGTTTTTCGATATTTCCATCTCGATATTCGATTGTTATATATCGTACAACAGCAAGTAACTGTTGCCGTTTTCCTAACCGGATTCTTCACGGGATCCAGGCTTTTTCGGAAGGGCAACGGATGGAGGGGACAGAAAACAGGTTTCATGGTACGGTGACTGTGGCCGAATGACAGTGACCAAAGCTGCCTGGTGCAGTGTGGACGGACTGGATGTCATAAGGCGATGCAGAGGGCAGATACCTGTCCCGGGCATGGAAAGAAGGACCACAATGATTCAAATCGTTTTCATGGATATAGACGGAACTCTGATTCCCTATGGCCAGCAGGAAATTTCCCGTCATGCACTGAAGGCTGTGCAGCTGCTTCAGAAACAGGGAATCCTGGTGTTTGGCGTGACAGGGCGCTGTGCTGGACAAGTGCCGGAGATCGGATTCGACGGACTGATCAGCTACGATGGGGCCTGTATTCAGGATAAAGGCAAGATGATTCTGGAAAAAGATTTCTTTGAGGATCAGGAACTGGACTGGATCATGAAGGATGCCAGGGAGCAGGGATGCCGTGTTGTGCTGGCTGGCGAGGACGAGGACCCGGTCCAGAACCCTATTCAGGAAGCGGCGCAGGGAAAAGTCCGGCTGAAGCGCCCATGGCTGCTTCCGGATGACACGATGAGAGACCAGGTGCTGGATGCGCTGGAGCACCGTACGTTTGACAAAGGAATCGTCGTGGCGCGGATCCTGAACATTCTGCGGATTCCGGCAGGTAGCGTCATGGCCATGGGAGATGGTTTCAATGATATGGGCATGCTGGCTGCTGCGGGAATTTCCGCAGCGATGAAGGAAGCTCCTTTGCAGGTGCAGGCCTGTGCCAATTTCACGGCGGACGGCGTACTGGATGCCCTGGAACATGCAGGGCTGATTGCGATGAGCAACGGAACACTGTTGTGATCTGTCCGGACCAGAGCCGGGGCCGGGCTGACCAGGGCTGATTTCGGGACGAGTCCAGTCGGCGCCCGACAGTATCTCAGATGAAAGGCGATTTTTCATCTCTCTGTCTATATCGAACACCAGGCGATACATGCTTTTTTGATTATCGAACTATATCGAAAACCAGACGAAAGACTTTTCGTCTGGTTTTCGATATAATCGTATTATCCGCAAGGAAAGGAGAACTTCATGATGGCGCCTGAATCTGATGTGCTGGAATATAAACAGGATTTGACTAAAACATTCCTTAAAACTGTATCCGCATTTGGCAATTTCCATGATGGAGATATCATTTTCGGTGTGGCAGATGATCTGACTGTACCAGGTCTCGACCATCCGGCGCAGTTTGCTGAATCCGTTGCCCATATGATCAACGATTCATTTACTCCTGCCCCTCCTTATGATGTTTCCGTCAATGAAGATAACCGTACAGTTGCTCTTCATGTGTACAAAGGAATGCATCGTCCCTATCTGTACAAAGGAAAAGCATATGAGCGCCGTGGATCATCTACCGTGGAAACTGACAGAGCCGTTTTACAGGACTTGATTCTCGAATCACGGAATATGACATGGGATGAGCTCCCATCCAGCCGGGAAAATCTCACGTTTGCAGCGTTGGAACGGGAAGCGCAAAATGCCTTCGGTTTAGAGAAACTGGGCAATGATGCTCTGCGGTCCCTTGGACTGCTCAGCGGATCTCGGTTTAACCATGCTGCAGAACTGCTGTCTGATCAGAATGATTTTCCCGGAATTGATTTAACTGTCTTCGGTGATTCTGTGAGTATCATAAGACTCCGCAAAATCATTTCAGGATGTTCCCTGATTGACCAGTACTGGCAGGCACTGGAACTCTTCAAATCTCAATATGTTTATGAAACCATAGAAGAAAGCCTTCGAAAAAAAACAGAGAGAATCCCGGAAACCGCATTCCGGGAAGCACTTGTGAATGCTTTGATTCACCGCAACTGGAACCTTCCTGGTTTTGTTTCTGTCCAGATGTACCCGGACCATATTCAAATCACGTCCCCTGGCGGATTACCCATCACTATTACTGAAGAAGAATATCTGAATGACAATGTTTCCGATCCCCGCAATCAGACACTGGCCTGGATTTTTCTGCGCCTTCATCTGATTGAGCGGCTGGGAACAGGAATCGCCCGAATCAAAGAAGCCTATGCCGGGTCTGAGCCAAAGCCGCAGTTCCACCTGGGTCCACACCGAATCAGAATTGAATTACCCGTTACAGACATCTTTCAGCCTTTGACTTCAAAGCAGTCTCAATACCTGGATAAAATGACACCAGGTGTCCTGTACACACGTCAGGATCTTGAAGCCCTTTTTTCATTGTCCCGTCAGCAGACGTTATCCATCCTCAATACTCTTCTGAAATCCGGTTATCTCACCAGAATGGGCAGTGGACGCGCTGTACGCTACCTGCGCCGCCCTGGTCAGTAATCCACCGGGGTATCCGGCGTTTGCAGAATAAGCGGTTTTGGCTCCAGCCACTTGCACGAAGAGCCCCAAACAGCAGAAGTGTAAACACAAAACCGGATCTGGCAGGCTCCCGTTGCAGGAACCGGCCGGATCCGGTCATCATTCATCCTAGTCTTCGCCCATGAAGGCGTTTTTCAGCTTCTCGAAGGGACCTGCGAAGTCGCCCTTGCGGATCTGTTCGTAGGCCTCGCGTTCCTTTTTCGAGACACGCCGCGGGATCTGGACATTCACATCCACATACTGATCCCCCTGACCTGTACGGCTCGTCACGCCTTTGCCCTTGAGGCGGAAGCGCTGACCCGGCTGCGTGCCTTCGGGGATCTTCAGATCCACCGGACCGTTGACGGTGTCCACCGACAGTGTGGTGCCCAGGATCGCGTCCAGGACCGGAAGTTCCGCTTCTGTGAAGATATCGTTGCCCACGCGCTTGAACCGCGCATCGGGACGCACCATGATCTCGATATACAGATCGCCGTTGGGGCCTCCGTTTTCTCCCGGACCGCCTTTGCCGGGGATCCGGATCTGCTGACCGGACTGGATGCCCTGCGGGATTTTGATATCCAGCTTCACTTTTTTCCGCACATGGCCCTGGCCATGGCATTCGTGACAGCGTTCCTTCACCACTTTGCCCGTACCGCCGCAACGGTCACAAACCGACTGCTGCTGCATGGTGCCAAAGAACGTGTTGACGCTCTGCACCACCCGGCCGCTGCCATGGCATTTGGAGCACGTCTCGATGTCCTCCGGAGACTCCGCTCCGGAGCCGTGGCAGTGCTCACAGGGTTCCTCGACATCCAGCGTCACGGTTTCGGTCTTGCCATGGACGGAATCCATGAAGTCGATCGCCATCTGCCTGTAATGGTCTTCGCCCTGCATCGGCTGGTTGGCCCGGCGTCTGGTCTGACCGCCCCCGAACATGCTTCCGAAGAAGTCCTCGAAGCCATAGCCGCCGGTGGCCTGGCGGAACAAGTCGTTATAGTCGAATCCGCCGGCACCGCCGCCTGCGAAGCCGCCATCCACGCCTGCAAAGCCGAAGCGGTCGTAGTTGGCGCGTTTCTGTTCGTCACCCAGCACTTCGTAGGCTTCGTTGATTTCCTTGAACTTGTCCTCGGCATCCGGTTCCTTGTTTACATCCGGATGATATTTCATGGCGAGCTTCCGGTAGGCTTTCTTGATTTCCTCTTCCGTCGCGGTCCTGGAGACCCCCAGCACCTCGTAATAATCCCGTTTTTCGTCTGCCATATGTTCCCTCTTTCTCAATCCCCCGCTTTTCGCGGGTTTCCCTTTCGTGACCGTCTCTCACTGTTATTGTTCGCATGTCGGGGGCTGCTTTCAATACCGCCCGTCACTTTTTTCCTGCATTCCCCTGTTCGAGATCCGTGCCCGGCACTCCCTGCCACCGGCAATATTCATGCCGGAGAAAGTCTCCAATCGCAAGCCCGGGTCCCGAATAGGAGAATGGAAGAAGCAAAGCTCCTTCCATTCCCTGGTTCAGCCATGCCGGCTGTATGAATCACTGTAGTTTCTGCACCCTCGCCGTCTGTCAGCGGCGTCGGACCGGTGCGTGGGTTCAGTGTTTATTTCTTTTCGGTGAACTCTGCATCCACGACATCGTCGTCATCCTTTTTCTCGGATGCCGGCTGTTCCTGAGCAGCGCCCTGTGCGTTCTGGTACATCGAAGCGCTCATGGCCTGAGCGGCTTTTTCCAGAGCGTCCAGCTTGGACTGTACAGCAGCCATGTCGTTCTCGTCAAGAGACTTCTGCAGGTCGGCACGGAGGTCCTCAACCTGTTTCTTCTCGGCTTCGCCGATCTTGTCCTTGTTGTCTTCCAGAGTTGCGTCGATCTGGGCAATGAAGCTTTCTGCCTTGTTGCGCAGTTCCACTTCTTCCTTGCGCTTGTCGTCTGCAGCCTTGTTTTCCTCGGCTTCCTTGACCATGCGGTTGATTTCATCCTCGGACAGACCGTTGGAGTTCTGGATCACAATGGACTGTTCCTTGCCCGAAGCCTTGTCCTTGGCGGATACATTCACGATACCGTTGGAGTCGATATCGAAGGTTACCTCGATCTGAGGCTGACCACGGCGTGCCGGTGCAATGCCGGTGAGCTGGAAGTTGCCCAGTTCCTTGTTGTCCGCAGCCATGGGACGCTCACCCTGCAGGACACGGATGTCCACAGCAGGCTGGTTGTCCGCAGCGGTGGAGAAGATCTGGGTCTTCTTTGTCGGGATCGTGGTGTTGCGCTCGATCAGCGGTGTCATGACGCCGCCCATGGTTTCGATACCCAGTGTCAGCGGAGTGACATCCAGCAGCAGCACATCCTTGACATCACCAGCCAGGATACCACCCTGAATGGCAGCACCGATGGCTACGGCTTCATCCGGGTTGACAGACTTGTTGGGTTCCTTGCCGGTGGCTTTCTTTACAGCTTCCTGTACAGCCGGGATACGGGTGGAACCGCCGACCAGCAGAACCTGGTCGATGTCGGATACAGACAGGTTTGCATCCTGCAGAGCCTTTTCGATGGGCACGATCGTGCGCTCAACGAGGGACTTGGTCATTTCGTTGAATTTTGCACGTGTCAGCGTGGTGTCGAAGTGCAGCGGGCCGGCAGGACCAGCGGAGATGAAGGGCAGGGAGATCTGTGTCTGCATGGTGGCGGACAGGTCTTTCTTGGCCTTCTCGGCTGCTTCCTTGATACGCTGCATGGCGATCTTGTCAGTGCGCAGGTCGATGTTGTTGTCTTTCTTGAACTGATCGACGATCCAGTCAACCACAATGTTATCGAAGTCATCGCCACCCAGACGGGTATCACCGTTGGTGGACAGAACTTCGAAGGTACCATCTGCCAGTTCCAGGATCGAGACATCGAAGGTGCCGCCGCCCAGGTCGTAAACCAGGACTTTCTGTTCCTTGTCTGTCTTGTCAATGCCGTAGGCCAGCGCTGCGGCTGTCGGCTCGTTGATGATACGCTTTACTTCCATGCCTGCAATCGTGCCGGCATCCTTGGTGGCCTGACGCTGTGCGTCGTTGAAGTACGCCGGAACCGTGATGACAGCCTCGGTGACTTTCTCGCCCAGGTATTCCTCGGCATAGGCCTTCAGGTACTGCAGGATCATCGCGGAGATTTCCTGCGGTGTGTACTGCTTGCCATTGATGTCGACCTTTTCACCGGTGCCCATCTTACGCTTGATGGATGCAATGGTGTTGGGGTTTACAACGATCTGACGCTTGGCGGCATCACCGATGATGCGCTCGTCGTCCTTGAATGCCACAACAGAGGGAGTGGTGCGGTTGCCTTCCGGGTTGGGGATGACCTTGGGTTCCTTGCCCTCCATTACAGCGACACAGCTGTTGGTTGTGCCTAAATCGATACCGATAATCTTGCTCATTTGTGAATACCTCCTCAGCTTACGCGCTGACTTTCACCATGGCCGGACGAAGCATCCGGTCTTTCAACATATATCCTTTTTGAAGCACCTGGGTGACGGTTCCGGGCTCGACGCCTTCTGCAGGTTCCTGCATCACTGCCTGCATGGTGGCAGCATCGAAGGGTTTGCCTTCGGCGTCGATTTCCTTCACGCCCTCTTTGTCCAGGACATCCTCGAGCTTCGTGCGGATCATTTCGAATCCCTTCACGAAGTTCTGCGTCTCCTCGGACTGAGGTGCATTGGCGAGGGCCAGGTTCATGGAATCCAGCACCGGCAGCAGCTCAAGCGCCGCCTGCTGGAACCGGTACTTCCGGTCCGCCTCTGCCTGTTTTGCCAGGCGCTTTCTCGTGTTGTCTGCGTCCGCATAGGCGCGGGCCACATCGTTTTTGGCTTCTTTCAGATCATCCTCCAGTTTGGAGATGATGGACTGAAGTTCGGCAGCCGGATCGGTTTCCGGCGCAGGTGCTTCCTGTTCGGCAGTCACTTCTTCTTCAGCCGCCGCTTTTTCGGCTTCCGGCTTCATTTCCGCCGGTTCCGTTTCCTGCTGCGGCTTCTTGTGTTTGCTCATCCTGCCTACCTCCTTTTTTGTCTGTGCCAAAGATCTCCTCGATGACATCGCTCATGGCGTCTGTCAGTGCAATGACCCTGGCATAAGGCATGCGATTGGGACCAACCACCATCAGGCGTCCCTCTTCCTCGTCACAGGTCCTGAATTTCGCCGTGACAACGGAACAGTCTCCAATCTGGATCAGTTCGTTGCGCATCCCGATGGGGACCGCGATGTTCGTGGACTGATGGGTCCAGGCATTGAACAGATCGCTGTCTTCCAGGATCTTCATCAGCTTCCGGACCCGGTTCACGTCGGAGAACTCCGGCTGAGCCAGCATGTTGCTGCGGCCGGATACCGCCATTTTTTCCGCCGCGAAGTTCATGAACGCCGCCGCAAAGGCTTCGTACAGCACCTCGCTTCGTGCCAGCTTCGCCGCCATGAGCGGCCGGAGCTCTTCCAGGTGCCCCGCAATGTCTTCCAGACGGATTCCCTTCAGGTGACTGTTGAGAAGATCCGTGCAGGTGGTGAGATCGGGCAGGCTCACGTCCTGCTCAAACCGGAACAGCTTGTTCTCGGTGTGGCCGGTATCGGTGACAAACAGCGCCACGGCGGAGTCTGTGCTCAATGGCACCATCGCCACGTGCTGCAGTCTCTGACCGGATGCATCCGGTCCCAGGACAATGCTGGTCAGGCTGGTCATTTCCGACAGGACATCACTGGCGATCCGGACGACTTCCTCCAGGGTATACTGCCGCTCCATGAAGATGTCCCGGAGGGTCGTGCGCACCGTTGCCGGCAGCGAAGTCTCCATCAGGTTCTCCACATAATAGCGGTAACCCCGGCGGCTGGGAATGCGGCCGCTGGAGATGTGTGTTTTCTCCAGCAGACCTGCGCGTTCCAGCACAGCCATTTCGTTTCGGATCGTGGCACTGGACAGCGGATGATCCAGCAGTTCCATGAGCGCCTTCGAGCCAACCGGCTCGGCGGTGCAGGTGAACCGTTCCACAATGGTCCTGAAAATAAGTTTCTGCCGCTGGGTCAGTTCCATATCACCGCCCCTTTCTAGCACTCGGACCTCTTGTCTGCTAACAGAATACCACTCTTTTTAGCAGAGTCAACAGTCGGATGCTATCTTCGGCAAATCCATTTTCCCATATCTCCATATACAAGGGATAATGATGTGACTGTCCGGCTGCCGATTTGCGATTGGATGGTCTGCAGGAGAAACCGCCATGATCCTTAGTGGTCTTTCAGATGCCGATGATGGGTGAAAAGGGCTGGTTTGCTCTCAGGCCGATGGTGGTAAAGAAGCGTAAACATATAAGGAAGGTCTGCTGACGGCCGCCGATGGTGGAAAGGGCGGCTATCATCCGCGGACGATAGAGCTATCTGCCTGATTATCTGCCTGATCTGCCTGCAGCAGATGCAGCAGATACAAAATGAATCCCGGCCCCAAAGTAATAGAAAAAAAATAGGGTACAAATTTGTCTTTATCGAGTTGGATTTGTACCCTACTTCTGCGATAATTCCATTACTCAGATTCAATGAATCATTTACTGGCATCAGTGGAAAGGAGGATCTGTTCATGATTCAGCCCAATGACGTAACAGAAATTATGTCTCTGATTCAGCAGAAAGCGGATCTGGAAGCAAGACTTCGCCTGATTCCATATCCAGGCAGTCCAGAAATCAAGACATCCCATAACCGTAAATATTTATACGTCAGATCCCGCGTAGGCTCCCGGAACACTTCTACATATGTCGGTCCATATTCAGATGACTTATATCAAATGCTGGTCAGGGACAACCGTGAATGTCGGCGCCTGAAAAAAGAACTACGTGCCATCCGAAGCAGACTGGCCATTCTGGGGTACCAGGAAAATGAACTGTCACCTGAAATCATTCGAAACCTGGATTTTGCACGGGCACATATCAAGGAAAGCATCTATGATCAGGCTGTTCTGGAAGGAGTTGCAACCACATTTCCGCAAACCGAAGATATTCTTGAAAACCGGGCCGTCAGCGGCATGAAGGCGTCAGACATCCAGAAAATCCTGAACCTGAAACACGCCTGGGAATTTATTCTCGATCCTGATGTTATTCAGTTTCCCAGTACTTTATCCTTGTTATCTGTATTGGCGGCCATGATCAACGAAGGATTCTATATTAATGGCGGAGAAATACGAAGTGTTCCCGTTTCTATCCACGGTTCTGCCTATATCCCTCCTTTACCAATCAAAAGTGTCGTTCTCGAATCTATCGGTGAAATTATCGAAGCTGAAAAACCTGTGATAGAAAAAGCGATCGATTTACTCTTGTATTGCATGAAAACTCAGATTTTCATTGATGGCAATAAACGGGCGGCGGTCATCTTTGCCAATCATTTGCTGATATCTCAGACCAGCGGATTATTGACTGTCCCCGAAGAGAAGGTCGATCGTTTCAAAACCCTTCTGATTGAGTACTACGAAGGAAGAGATACAGAATCAATTCGAAGCTTTTTAAAGGAATATTGCTGGCAAACTGTCGATTAGGGGACCATAGCAGCAAAATAGGGTACAAATCTCATATTATTCAGCGCTTTTGTACCCTACCTGCATTTTCCTGAAACTCACATACAGTTTCCAGGATAGAAAGACTGGCGGGCCGAATCTATACTGGAGTAAAGCGCTGTATATCCTGATATGTTTCTTGCAGTGTTCAAGCCTACTTGAACTGTAATTTACGGGAAATGTGCAGTCCAAATGTGTCGAACAGCATGAGACCAAGCCACCGGTCTATCGTCCGCGGACGATAGAGCTATCTGCCTGATTATCTGCTTGATCTGCTTCATTTCCGCACTTCTCCAGCACCTGAAAGGAGAGCCCCGGTCACACGGAGCTCTCCTTTTTGAGGCTTCAATTCACTCACTCAGCAGACTGCGCTTCCTTCTTCCTGCGCCACAGCACCAGGATTGCCATTCCGCACAATGCCATGCCTGCCAGCACCAGGAACCTGTCCTGCTGCATCTCAGCCGCCGTCTTTGCCTTGGAAGGCTTTGTCGGCTTCCTTATGTCGGTCGCCGCAGTCCCCGGTTTCTGCGGCTGCTGCGGATCTTCCTCCGCAGTCGGATACGGGTCTGTCTTTCCGTAAGACGTTACATCATAGCTCCCCGTATCGTCCGGAATGGTCGCCAGATACGAGGTCATGACATATCCCGCTTCTCCCAGCTCTGTCTGCCGCACATAGTAGATGCCCAACGACAGGTCCGCAAAGGTCACTCTGTTGGACTCGCCAATGGTGCGGGTTGCATAGGGCGCTATTTGATTGTCATCGATGTAGTCTCCCACAAATTCGATCAGAGGACGGGATTCATCTGCATCCCAATAGTTCAGGTCCTGTTCCGTGAAGTGGAACCGGATTCCTTCAAACCCCGGGGCATTCAGGTACTGATAGCCCTTGTCCGTATTGCCAATCGTGGCTACCTGCCAGATCGCATCGGAAGACCCTTCCAGCGGATACTTGCCATTGAATGAAATGGTCAGCGATCCCCGGTGGTCCAGGTCGATTTCCTGCGCCATGACAGGCATAGCAGCAAACAGCGGAATGAGCAGAAGGATCCACAACTTTCTCCATATTTCCTTCATAAGCGTTCCCTCAACTTTCTAAACTTTCTTCTTTCGGCCCTTGACCATGACCCAGATGAACAGACCCAGCAGGACCGGTACAGCAATGAACAGTGCCACCAGTTTGGAGTCGATGAGCATTGCCTCATTCCGGGTGTTGATGAAGTCATCTGGCAGGTTGTCCACACGGTGACCGCGAACCAGGAGACGGTGGGTATTGATACCGTAAGGGGTACATGTCATCAGTGTCACAAGATCCTGATCAGGTTCGATTTGGAGGTTCGAGTAGTCTTCCGGCAAAACGACTGAGATTTTATCCACCTGGTAAGTAAGTCTTTGATCCAGGACTTCTATGATGAAATAATCTCCTTCTTCCAGTTTTGGTAAATAAGTAAACAGTTTTGCGGATGGAAGACCTCGATGGCCTGACAGTACTGCATGTGTAGAAGGACCTCCGACTGGCAGAGAACTTCCTTCAATATGACCTATATTGCTTTGCAATGTAGCTTCACTGGTTCCATGCATCACCGGAAAAACACTATTTAATGAAGGCAGCCGTATCATGGCCATAACCTGACTCCCAGGAACATCTAGAGTAGCCTCATATTCTTTCGTTTCCCCTTCTGTCGGAGAAAAACGGTTTGGTTTATTCAGCAGATTTTCGTTATATTCTTCAGCAGCTTTCCAGTATTTCTCATAATCTTCCTGATTCAGTTGCGCTACTGCCTGAGAGTAGTCACCCAGAATTCTTCTGGCTTCCAGCGTATTGAACCAGTCAGAGAATGTTGGATACAACAGCAGGGACAACCCTACAGTGAAGACCGCCACCAGAAGAATCGTCGTAAGATTCTTTTTAATGAACTTTTTCATATAGGGCTCTCCCTGCCATAGGAGCAGGCAGGCTGCTCCTTGGCAAGATTGTGATCAAAGACTTACGCGCTCATTCTTTTGCGAGTAATCATGACGATTGCTGCACCAGCTACCATCAGTCCGCCAGCAATGTACAGAACAGTTGTACCCATTCCACCTGTGGAAGGAAGCTGGGCGCCGGTAGTGTTCAGTACCTTCACAGTAGTGTTCGCATCATCAAGCGAAGCATTGGCATTTGCATCTGCCGCAGTTGCCAGAGTAATTACACCTTTTGTATCCACTGTAAATTTAATCGGTGCAGTCAGCAGGTTATAGCCAGCCGGAGCTTTCGTTTCGGTCAGTGTATAGGAACCAGCTGCCAGACCCTCCAGAGTCAGAAAACCGTTTGCAGAGGATATAAGAGTAGTTACTGATCCAGCTGTATCTTTCGTGTAGGCATCGCCGTCTTTCGTAAATTTGACAACAACCTTTTCTGCTGTAGATCCATCTGTACGTGTCAAAGTAAATTCGGCACCAGCAAGTTTTACTTCTTCCTTATCCGCACCTTCTGTATACTTCAAAAGATTGATTGAAACAGGCTTATCAACAGGAACTTCTTTAACATCTACACCGTTTTTGTTACCAAAGTCCAGAGTTGCAGTGTTGTTCAGCTTATCCACTGTCAGAGATTCCTTAGTTACAGTACCGGTGTAGGTAATAATCGCTTCACCGGTAGCAAGGGCTTCACGCATCGCTTCAGAGAAAGTCAGTACAAATCCCTGAGATTCACCGGTCGTAGTAACTTTCAGATCCTCTTCAGTGAGGGTAACCGTAACATCATTGATTTTCAATGTCAGGTCATTATTAAAGGAAAGACCTTTAGAGAATGTATCCTTCACAACGACTTTGGTAGCAATACCATTGGTTTTTCCAACTTTTATCTGGAAGGGAACCACATCACCAATACCGTTCTTCGTTTCTTCCGTGACTTTCTTTTCGAACGGGGGCACATTGTTTTTATCCTCAATAGTTGCAGTAGGAGCACTCGGTTTCAGGGATACGAGAGAACCAGTGGATGTACCTACCAGGTAGTATCCATAAGGCTGACTTTCAAAAGTAACTGTTGAAGTGGTTGCAGGTTCAACTGGAGCTTCTGCAGTCTGTGTGGCTACCGCAATTGACGGGCTCTGATTTTTTGCCCATGCGATAGCAGCATCCGCAAATGTCTTAGCCGCAGATTCAGTATTGAAAGCTTCTTTAGGGGTAACGTTTCCTTTGCTGTCAACATCAAATGCTGCTTTGAACGCATCATTCTCTTTAAATGCGGTCCATTGCTGATTCACAGTATAGGCTGTGGCTTTTGTGTCAGTGTTATAAGTCGCATCGAGGATCCGGTACAGATCATATGTCTGTCCTTCGTTAGCAGGTGTAATCGTAATCGTGCCTGGCTCACCTTCAGCCTTCACTGACGTCAGTCCAAGACCGACCACCATCATGAATGCTGCCAAGATAGAAAACAGTTTCTTGAATGTGTTTTTCATAATTTCCTTTCTTTCCTTTCCGGTATCAAATTCCCGGATTGTTTTTATATCTATCGAATACAGTTCCCCTTAAGGTCAGGGGCGGAGGCTCTTACTTCGACCTCCCTTCTTTGCCCCTAAGCCTCTTTCTGTATCCGTACACAAGCAGACCGCCGGCAATCATTGCCGCTCCTGCTGATGTAAGAAGTTGGGTACCAGATCCACCGGTGTTGGGAAGTGGTTTGCCAGGCTCGTTCTTTATGGTGAGCGTGACATGTCTTCCAGAAATATCTTTCGTTACATAGTCTTCAGAATCCAAATTTGTAGGTTCTCCGTTACCATCCAAGATACTGATTACGGTATCTTTTCCCTTGAATTCAATCTTGAAGATTACATTGTCATGAATGTATCCGGCAGGAGGAGTTTTCTCCTTCAAGTAATAGGTCTTGCCATTGATGACCCGGCCAATTTCGATGTGGCCAGCCAGGTCACCTGATCCACTGGTTGTATAAGTTCTAAGAGGGTCTTTCGTCAGATCATCGTAGATTTCGAATACAGCACCATTCAGCTTCTGATTGCCATCTTTTGAAACCTTATACAGATCCAGCAGAGCTGCATCTGTCTGAACAACCGGCTTTTGATACTCGGTAATCTTTGTTTGACCAGCCTCCGGATTTGTAGCAAGTACCTCAGTTTCTTTTTCGTTGTAAGGATTTTTGTATCGGTACTTCAAAGACGAATTGTCATTTGAATAAAACCCTCCTCGGTTGCTGGATGTGGAGTTTCCGGTAACCTTGTAGTCACTGTTTATAGTTCCAGTTTCCTTGTATTCCAGGTTTTGTTCCTCGTATTTTCTATAAGCTTCTTCAGTTGTTGCAACGTTAAAACTGATTTCATACCTGTAGTGCGGGTCCATAGACCAATCCGGGTTGAATTTGAGTGCTATTGTTTTATTTACCGTATCGACAAATACACCACCAGAATCACCAAATACATGATCGTTATCCCAATTCTCCACATTTACGTTTGTTCCGATCGTGTCTCTGTTTGGAAAGCTGAATTTAGGAACTTCATTGTTTAAAGCTTTGTCGGGTCTGATTGTGGTATCCCTCAGGGATGTTACCCTATATATTTCCACTGGATGGCCAGCATCCACTCCCGTCGGAATCGCTTTGACAAGTATATTGATATTTTCATAATCAAAATCGACATTTTCGGAAAGCGTGTCCTGAATCACGAGGTTGTCGCAGCGTGGACCGATACACATCAGATACAGTTGTTCCTGTAAGGATGTAACATCGGTAGCCTGACCACAGAAACCATCTGGAGATGGCAGATCGGGCACATCAAGGGTCTCCCTGTCATATTGGAATTTACCAATTCCGTTTTCGTTTTTACTGAGGAATACAGTCGGGTTTGTATCGTAGGCAATAGTGCTTAACGTAAATTCTCGCGTTTTATCCGCATAGAGCGCTTTTATTTGATTAACAGTGCCTTTTGCATCCTCCATATTGGTTTCTGAACTACCGCCGATTTCGTATCCATTACCGCTGTTATGAACTGTCGGTACACCATCACTCAGGAAAACTACATAAGTTGAATAGCCACGTGGAGCCTGATCTATTACGTTTGATAGCTTTAACAGAGCATCTTCGTAGTTTGTACCGCCAGCTTGTCCTGATGCCAAACCGGTATTATTCAATTTATTTTGTATAGAGTCGAAATTATTATATTCTGTTGGATCTATAGTGGCTTGAGAGGCGAAGGTAACAAGACGAACCTGATTTGAGGGATTTAATTTATAAAAATCTTTCAATATACCAGAATCGCCCACAAGTGTCGTTGTTAATGTGTTCCATCTGGTTTTCCCAGTTTTTCCTAATTCTTCTCCCATACTGCTCGATGTATCCAGGACCAGTATTAAATTCACCGGATTCTCGTCTGCTATTGGACCAGCATCCAGATATAAACGGTAGGAATCAGAAAGGTCTTTATCTGATCCATATTGTGCATCCGCATTGGTCACAGAATCTCCAAGATAATCAATCGTTTTGGAATGTGGTATTTCTTTCGCCGCCAGTGGCGTGGTTCCGGAACCGAAGGAGCCGGATGCAACCTTGGTATTGGTAATCGTGTATTGCAGATCTACAGTCTCAACATCTGTGACTTCATATATTTTTGTTTCCCCACTTTTTGTAGATGCTGTAAACCGGCTATAACCAAAATCACTTGAATAACCAATATAGTCGGTTCCAGATTTAAGCGTACCTTCAGAAGGTGTAAAGCTCGTTGCACCTTCACTCGTTGATGCGGTACTCAATGACTTCCCCAACCAACCATCACTGATTACAAGATATATACTGCCCCTCTTTAAATAAGCACCATTATTTCCAGTCTCCACGGTCCAGAGTATGGAATCGGAAACAGAGCCTCCATAAGTACTTGCAGTCAACCTATTATTTCCATAACTAAGAGCCAAGCTTTTGTCGGCGTTTAGAATCACATACTGCTTTCCGTTTTCGAGCATGCTGGCTGGTTCCGCTTTGACTTTCCTTACAGCTTCCTTCTTTTCATTGCGTTCATACGTCGCCAGATATCCATCAAGATTTTCTGTTACGTAAAATTTCGTATAATCTGCATCCTGGCGCGGATACTTTGCTTTGAACTTTTCCAGGAGTTCGTCAAAACTGATTTCCTGTTTCCAGGTTTTTGTATGGCTGTCATAGGAAATCAAAGTTTCCATAATGACTGGATTGGGATCATCCATCCCCTCCAGCAGGTCCGGCTGTAAAGTATCAGGATTAAAATTCCCATACCGGATGCTCACGGGTACAGTCTTTACTTCGCTTTCCAGAGGCTGCTTTTTCCATTTCTTTTCAATGATGAACCTGGAAGGAACTGTTCCAGTATCGGCTGCTGTATTTTCTTCTATTGCTTTGCTTTCAGTCACCAGCGTTACATCACCGGAATATATCGTTTCGGTTTCATCCGTAACGGTATTTTCGGAACCCGGCACTTCCAGGTCGCGCAGAGAGACAAGCGGTTTCAGCTTGTAGGCAACCCCTTCAACTGCTGCAGTCCCACCAGGCAGCTGTTCCTCTGGAACTTGTGTAATTCCAACACGCCAGCGATAAGTTAGGTTTTCATCAGACACCAGAATTGTGAGTTTCTGTGAAGTTTCTCCTTCCAGATCTTTCCAGCTCTCCGGATCTGTATTGTCTGTATCGTTGTACTGCCATTGATATTGAAGATTCTCGGTATTTTCAAACCCCTGCGGTACTGCAGTCAGCGTGATTTCATCGCCAGACTGTACCCGGTTGTCCGCACCTTCAACGAGAACAGATTTTTCCTGTTCCCCAGACTCAGGATCCTCCGGATTTTCTTCAGCGGGTCCTGCAGCTGAATCTGCTCCATCCGTTGACGGACCGGCAGTATTCTTATCGCTCACCGGCAACGTGCCAATCATCTGCGCTGCCGTCCGGTCAATCTTCTTCACCGACTTTTCCACATCACCTGCATAGATCCTGACTTTCTGTGACTTCGCATCATAGCTTTCCAGGATCCCCGACTTTCGCTGTCCTTCATCATCCTGATAGAAGACAACCTGCCCGGGTTCTGCCGTTTCATACGCAGTATTCAGGTTTTGTGACTGCTCGACGATCCATTGATTGATGTCTCTGTTGAAGCCACCATCGGCCTGGGCATACTTCAGCACAAATCCCGTAAAGGCATTGTTCCAGTCGCCATAGCAGTCACCGGCCCACTCGCCATAGCGGGTGAATCCATCCTCGGTGCCGTCTTCATTGACCCGGAAGTTCTTCTCCGATTCCCTGTACCCCAGCTGGCTTTCTGCCACCTGCAATACATGCTCCCGGACCTCTTCCTTGAGGTCTGTCGGAATGGACTTTTTCCAGTCCTCTTCTGTTTCCACGGCAGCCGGGTCGGACTGGCACTGGCGGGTATGGGTGTGTTCCTCTTTCCCGCACAGCGGTTCGCTGCTCTTATGACAGTCATCGGTATGGGTATGACCCTCGATCCCTGCGGTTTCTTCCTGGCCGCAGATCAGCACCTGCTCTGTCTGGTAGCATGTCGCGTCATGGACATGTGCTTCGCTTTCCTCCTGGCCGCAGTTCAGGGTTTCCTGTGTCTGCCAGCAGGTTTCATCATGCACATGTCCCTCTGTGGCTGTCTGTTCTTCCAGGCCGCAGAGCCAGTCTTCGCTTCTGTAGCAGTCTTCTGTGTGAGTGTGTTCTTCCTTGCCGCAATGGGTTTCGCCGGAGAGCGTCACGGCGGGCAGGATCAGGGCGTAGGTCGTGCAGAATACGACAAACGCTGCGAGCGCACCCACCAGCCGTCTGCGGATATGGCGGTGTCGTTTCATCATCAAATTTCCTTTCTACAAAGTCCCTGCTGCATCGAAGGGCCAGAGCCGCCAGATCAGCTTGCCGACGATCTGTTCCTCGGCAATGGGTCCGATGGCTTTGGTTCTGGAGTCCAGGGAAACGCTCCGGTGGTCCCCCATCACAAACCACCGGTCTTCCGGCACCTGGTAGGGGTAGTCGATGTTCGTTTCACCCAGTGCTTTTTCCTCCAGATACGGTTCCTCCAGTTCCTTGCCGTTGACGTACACAGTGCCGTCATCCGCAAGATCCACCCAGTCTCCGGGTCCGGCGATGACGCGCTTGACGAGGAGCTTGTTGTTGTAATAGAAGGCAATGACGTCCCCCGGCTGGAATTCTGTGGTTTTCACCGTGGCGACAATGTTGCCTTCGCTGAGGGTGGGTGTCATGGAGTTTCCGTAGATGCGCAGGACCGGGAGCCACAGGGTAGCGGCTAGAATCGCCAGGGCGGCGACGACCACAAGCACGGCCATGGTGCTTTTGAGTGTGTCCCGGAACTTTTTCTTGTACAAAATCCGTTTCTTTTCTTTCTTCCAGTCCGCCGAATCAAACTGACTGGCAGAGAATATCTCTTTCTTATGGCTGCTCATGGAGCGGCCCTTTCTGTCTGCTGTCTGATCTCGTTGAGGTAATCCTCGGCGGCCTGCTGGGCGGCTTCGAACACGCCGTTGAGCTGCAGTGCCGCCTGTGCGATGTTCCCCGCTTTGCGGCACTCGATGCGCCTGTTTTCGAGTTCGTCGCTGAGTTCCTGCACGAGTGTCTTCAGCCGTTCATTTTCTTCTGTACTTTCAATGAGAAGATCCACGAGCTGGAGACGGGACAGCTTTTTCAATTCCTTTTCTTTCATGCAAAACTTTCTAAGAAGCTCAGGCTTCGTCCAGCTGCCGGCTCCATCGCAGGAATGTCGTATGGGAAACATTGAGCGATTCCCCGGCTTCCCGGCTGTTGAGCTTGCCGCTGCAGTAGTCTTCGTAGACTTCCGCAAAGCGTTCAGGGAGTTCGATCCGCCGGCGGCCCGGACCGCTTCCGTTCTTGTCCCGGATCACCGTGCGATGTTTCGGGTTGCGGAACCGCTTCTGCGAATAACACACATACTGCAGGACTTCGCCGAAGAGCTCCGGCTGGCTGTGTGCCGCGGGACAGTCCAGGATCCAGATGTGGACCTCCTTGTCCTGCAGCTTCTGCCATTTCTCGCACACCTGCGTGAGGTTGTAGCCCAGGTCTGCCAGGGACGGGATGTGAAGACTGTCATCTGGCTGGATCACGGACAGAAGACGGTCGAATTCCGGGAAATCCGTGTCTCCCCGGGTGTCGGTAAAGACTGAATGCTTGAGTTCTCGCGGGTATTTGTCAGATTCCGCCACAAGCATGTAACTGTATTCCAAACCCTTCCCTCCTTGTCTGCTGAAAAAGTCCGCCAAAGTATACTTTGGCGGACATGTAAGGAAATGCGTTGCAACATTACAGAATTTGTGTCCAGGCAATAGTTTCCTATGCTAAAATGCATTTACTTGAGAGAGT
>Ga0137309_100121_pt1 | contig 52323 bp, 58 predicted proteins | sample NAcewiD2O_June_FD_97179 | JGI IMG/M metagenome (GOLD analysis project Ga0137309, IMG submission 97179) | Mouse cecal microbial communities from Vienna, Austria - N-Acetylneuraminic amended D2O_June | ecosystem: Host-associated > Mammals > Digestive system > Large intestine > Cecum | place... | reverse complement strand
CCAAAAGGGCGCAAAAACCCCTAAACGGGGGATAGAGAGCCGCCCGCCCTGGCAAGTATATACAGATTCGCGCTGGCAAAAGAACGTGTAAGCGGTTCAGGTTCTTCCTCATCCCCCTGTAAACGGCCTTTTGGAAACCGAAGATGTTCTTCGCGATTCGGTAGTGGTGTTCCACTTTGCAGCGCACAGATGATTTTTGGTTTTCACTAATATTGCTCCCAGTCAATGGCGTTGTCCGAAACCTTGGGCAGCCGGCCTGGCCCACGGTTAATGTGGTATGTGATGGCGTCAAAAAAACAGCTTGCCAATACCTTTCTCCTCCAGCAGGTGCCGGAAGCGCAGCAGGGTTGCGGCATCCTGTGCGAAAAAATTGATCCCCATAAATTTTCGCATGGCATAGCTGTCATATATGGCGTCCTCTACCCCTTCGTCGGACAGGCTGAACCAGCATTGCAGCAGATACATCCACGGCATGGTTTCTGTCTCTATGGGCGGACGGCCGCGCTTCCCGCTTTGTCTTCTTTTTCCGGCATCTGTATTCCATGTCGCTGAAACTTTCCTGTTTCATTTTATGCCCCCCTTTTTTTGATTTTATCACCTCTCTTCGTCCTGCGATTAAAGCAGGGATTCCTTAGCATGCGGCCTTGCCGCTGGTTCAAAAAGGCTGCTGCCTTTTTTGAACTGCGTGACTATACCCCCCTCCAGCTTGACTATCTCCCCGGGATCGTGTACAATGTTTTCACAAATATCAAAAGGGGGCCATTGCCTTGAAGCGCACCTTCCGCTTTTATTTTGCCTTATTTTTTGCTAAATGCACTGCTTTAGTCCTAAAACTTATCGGACGCAAAGGCACCTCCATGCCCGGCTCCTGGGCCATTATCCTGTGCCCGGACTTTTTAGGCCGCATGCCATTGCCGGAGCAGGTGGTGCTGGTTGCCGGCACCAACGGCAAAACCACTGTTTCAAACCTGGTGGAAGATATCCTGACAAAAAACGGGGTGGAATATCTCTGCAACCGGGACGGGGCTAATGTAAACACCGGCATCGCCTCCTCCCTTATCGCGGACAGCACCCTTTTCGGGCGGCCCCGGCACAAGCTGGCCATCTTTGAGTTTGACGAGCGCTCCGCCCCCCTTATCCTGCCCTATATCAAGCCCCAGACCTTCCTGTGTACCAACCTCTGCCGGGACGCGCTGGATCGCAACGCCAACGTGGACTTTATTGTGAAGCTTTTAAACGACAACCTGTGGGACGGCGCCAAGCTGGTGGTAAATGGGGACGACCTGATTGCCAGCCATCTGGCCCCGGGCAGCAAGCGGGTGTGCTTCGGCATAAGCGAGCTGCCCCGGGACAAGGAAGCCCGGCCCAACCTGGTGCGGGACATTGTGGCCTGCCCCCAGTGCGACACGCCCCTCCAGTATGATTTCCTGCGGTATAACCACATTGGCCGGGCCAAGTGCCCCCAGTGCGGCTGGGGCACCTTCCCCATAGACTATGACTGCACCCAGGTGGATATGGATTCCATGCGCTTCACCCTGCAAACCCCGGAAGGGGAGGAGTCATACCGCCTGCCCGGGGAGAACATCACTGACCTTTACAACACGGTCACTGCCGTCTCCTTCCTGCGGGACTGGGGCCTCAGCTACCAGCAGGTGTCCTCTGCACTGGAGCAGGTGGAGCTGGCCCGCTCCCGCTATGATGTGGAGGAAGTGGGGGGGAAGGAAATCATCTTCTGCCTGGCAAAGGGCCAAAGCCCTATTGCCAGCTCCCGGGTGTTCGATTTCATCACCCAGCGGGGAGGCTCTGCCGCCATCATCCTTTTAAACTATGACAGCCACGATCAGGCCCATTCCTCGGAGAACATGGGCTGGATTTATGAGGTAGACTATGAGTTTTTGCGGGATGGCTGCGTGAAGCAGCTTATCCCTACAGGCAACCGCTGCTATGACTACCAGGTGCGCGCCCTTTTGGCGGGCATGGAGCCAGAGCGGGTATGCGCTGCCCCCAAGCCGGAGGAAGCCGCCGCCCTAGTAGATTTGGATAAGGTGGACAAGGTGTATATCCTCCACGCGGTGTTCACCGTGGGAGACGCCCGGCGTGCCCGGGAGGAGCTTATCAGGCGGATAAACGGAAAGGAGGTGGGGTAAGATGAAAATTGAAATCCTGTTTCCGGAATATGCCAACCTGTTTGGCGACATGGGCAACATCCTGTACCTGAAGGCCTGCCTGCCCCAGGCGGAATTCATGGAAACTGCCATGAACGACGCCCCCCGCTTCCTGTCGGAGCCTGTAGATCTCATCTATATGGGTCCCATGTCAGAAGCCGCCCAGGAGAAAATCATTGCCCGGCTTATGCCTTGCAAGGAAAAAATACAGGAGCTGATAGAGGCCGGCACCTGCTTCCTCTTTACAGGGAACGCGGTGGAAACGCTCTACCAGGAGATCGAGGACGGGAACAGGAAAATCCCGGGTCTGGGGCTTTTCCCCTTTACTGCCAGGCGCTCTTACCTTCACCGCCACAACTCCAACTTTTTGGGGGACATGGACGGCATTTCCATTCTGGGCTGCAAATCCCAGTTCACCATGGCCTATGGGGACAACTCCAAGAATTATTTCGCCAAAGCAGAGCGGGGCATAGGGCTGAACCGGGACACGCCCCTGGAGGGCATCCGCCAGAACAACTTCATCGGCACCAACCTCATCGGCCCCCTGCTGGTGATGAACCCGCCCTTTACCCGCTGGCTGCTGGACGCTATGGGCGCGAAAGGCGTGCCTTTGGCCTATAAAGACGCTATGGAGCAGGCCTATGCCCAGCGCCTGAAGGAGTTTCAGGATCCGGCTGTGCGCATGGAAAAAGAAGGGGACACAAACCAGCTAAGGATTGATTTTTCCCCGAAATCTTGGTATAATTATCTAAAGTCAAAAATGCGCCGGGGATAATCCCGGACCCAAAAGAAAGGATGTATTCCCATGAAAACCTTACCCGTTGCCGTGCAGGTTTACTCCGTCCGTGACGACGCTGAGAAGGATTTTGCCGGCACTATGAAAAAAATCAAGGAAATCGGCTATGACGGCGTGGAGCTTGCCGGGCTGTACGGCAAGGAGCCTGCTGAAATCAAGGCTGCTATTGAGGCTGCGGGCCTGGAGGCCGTTTCCGCCCACGTCCCCTTTCAGGAGTTGGTGGCGGACATGGAGGGCACCATCCAGAAATATGTGGAAATCGGCGTGAAATATATTGCCATCCCCTATCTCATGGAAGAAGACCGCCCCGGCACCCCCAAGTTTGAGGGCAACGTGAAGCTCTTTGAGGAAATCGGCAAGGCCTGCAAGGCCCATGGCATCCAGACCCTGTATCACAACCACGACTTTGAGTTCATCAAAATGCCTGACGGCCGCTATGCCTTGGATTATATCTACGACACCATCCCCGCCGACATCCTGCAAACGGAGATCGACACCTGCTGGGTAAACGTTGCTGGGGAAAACCCCGCTGCGTACATCAAGAAGTATGCAAACCGCGCCCCTGTTGTCCACCTGAAGGACTTCTACAAGGAGGGCAAGCCTGCCAATATGTACCAGCTTATCGGCACCGACGTGGAGGAGCAGGAGAGCCATGGCTTCTTCGAGTTCCGCCCTGTGGGCAGCGGCATGCAGGACTTCCCCCCCATCCTGGAGGCAAGCGTGGAAGCTGGCGCCAACTGGGTAGTGGTAGAGCAGGATCAGTCCAACGGCCGCACCCCCATGGAAGCCATCACCATGAGCCGTGAGTATTTAAAGTCCCTGGGCTGGTAAATTTTTTTACCGCAGCAGCTTAAAAAACCCCCTGGAAGCTTTCCGGAAAGCTTCCAGGGGGTTCTTTCTGTATGGGGAAGGGGTTACGCCTCCAGCATGGTGATTACGTGCCGGGGGCAGCTTTCCACACACAGGCCGCAGCCAGTGCATTTCTGCGGATCTACAGCGGCACAGCCGTTTTCCATCGCGATGGCCCCTTGGGGGCAGGTTTTCACGCATTTGGTGCAGCTAATACAGCCCACCTTGCACACGTCCATCACAGCCTTGCCCTTGTCACAGTTGTGGCAGCGCACCACAGCCTGCTTCTTGACAGGCGCCAGGGAAATAAGCCCTTTGGGGCAGGCCGCCACGCATTTGCCGCAGGCTTTGCACAGGGCGGGGTCAATTTTCGCCACGCCGTTGCACACCTCTACCGCGCCATAGTCGCAGGCTTTCACGCAGTCGCCCAGGCCCATGCATCCAAAAAGGCAGCTGCTGGAGCCGCCTGCCAGCAGGATGGCGGCACTGCAGCCCTCTATGCCGTCATACACCAGCTTGTCCGTTGTGTTATCATAGCTTCCCATGCACCGCACCAGGGCGGCTTTTGTCTCCATTTCCACATCGCCTGCGCCCAGAACCTCCGCGCACTTTTTAGCCACAGCCGGCCCGCCGGGAGAGCACAGCCCTGGCTGGGCCTCGCCCTGGGACATGGCGGCGGCATAGCCGGAGCACCCGGAATAGCCGCAGGCGCCGCAGTTTGCGCCAGGGAGGATTTCTTCCAAAGCCTCTGCCTTCTCGTCCTTGGGCACCGCCATGACGATGGACGCCACCGCCAGGATAATGCCCGCCAGCAGGCCGATGATACCCACAATGAGTATAGGGGTGATAAATTCCATAGTTTCCTCCTCCTTACATCAGGCGGTCCACAAGGCCGTTAAAGCCCAGGAAGGACACAGCCACCAGGGAAGCCGCCACCAGGGTGATGGGCAGGCCCTGGAAGGTTTCGGGAATGTCGCAGTCCTCCAGGCGCTCCCGCACCCCGGCAAAGAGGATCATGGCTACTAAGAAGCCGATGCCGGAGCCAAAGGAATTGACCAAAGACTGCAAATATCCAAAGCTGGGATCTGCCGCGCCCTTTTCCAGCACCAGCATGGTCACGCCCAGCACGGCGCAGTTGGTGGTGATAAGGGGCAGGTAAATGCCTAAAGCGCTGTACAGCGGCGGCATGTATTTGCGCAATACAGTTTCCAAAAGCTGCACCAGCGCGGCGATAACCAGGATGAACACAATGGTCTGGAGATACCCCAGGCCCTGGGGCACCAGCAAATACGTGTAAAGGGGCCAGGTAACGGCAGTGGCAATCACCATCACCACCGTTACCGCGCAGCTCATGCCAAAGGCTGTGTCCAGCTTCTTGGACACGCCTAAAAAGGGGCAGATGCCCAGGAATTTATTAAGCACATAGTTTTCCGTCAGGATAGCCGCCAGGAAAATGGCTATGAGGGTTTTTAAGGTCTGTCCGTCCATTATTCAGCCGCCTCCTTTTCCTGTATTTTAGAGCAGGAAGCCGCCAGGGGGCAGTGGGCGCAGCCTGTGGAGGCCGGGGCCTTCCCCTCCTTGGAGAGCTTGCCTGCCAGGGCAATCAGCATTCCGAACACGAAGAACCCGCCGGGAGGCAGCAGGAAAATGATAACAGGCTCCATGAAGCCGGAGAGGACAGGCAGGCCGAACACAGTGCCCGCGCCCAAAAGCTCCCGGATAATGCCCATAGCCAGCATGGCGGCTGTGAAGCCCACGCCCATGCCCAGGCCGTCAATAATGGAGGGCAGCACCTTGTTCTTGCTGGCAAACATCTCCGCCCGGCCCAGAATAATGCAGTTCACCACAATCAGCGGCAGGAACACGCCCAAGGCGGTGTCCAGGGCCGGGGAAAAAGCCTTGATGAAAAGCTGCACCACAGTAACGAACCCGGCAATGATGGTGATAAAGGCCGGGATGCGCACCTTGTTGGGGATGACATGCCGCAAAAGGGAGATGGCGGCGTTGGAGCACACCAGCACAAAGGTGGTGGCAGCGCCCATGCCAATGGCGTTAGAGGCGGCAGTAGTCACCGCCAGGGTGGCGCAGCAGCCTAAAATCAGCCGCAGCACCGGGTTTTCCTTGATAATGCCTTTTGTAAACTCACTCCACAGGCTTCTTTTTTCCTCCATGTCATTTCCCCCCTTCCGAAGCGTAAGCGTCCTGATACATTTCAATGGCGCTGTTGACAGCGTTTGTAACAGCCGCGCTGGTGATGGTGGCGCCGGTCATGGCCTGTATTTCGCCTTCATTTGGCGCCTGGAATTTCACAACCTGAATGCCGCCTGCCAGGTTTCCTACAGGCTGCTGATACTGTTCCCGGAAGGATTCCTTCTCCGCGTTTGCCCCAAGGCCGGGAGTCTCGCTGTGGCTTAACACCACCACGCCGGTGATTTCCCCTTCCGTGCTGATGCCGGTCATCACCTTCACAGTGCCGCCATAGCCCTTGCTTTCTGTTTCAAACACATAGCCAACTGTCTGTCCCGCGCCGTCCAAGCCTGCATAGTGGCTGTCCCGCTCTTCAAAGCTTTCCGCGCCGGGCAGCACCACCATCCGGGATTCCTCCGCTTTCTGGGCCGCCGCCTGGGCGATGCGATCCTCCGTCAGGGCGTTGGTGCCTGCCAGGGCCGCCGCCACCACAATGCAGATGGCGAACAGGATAGCGGCTGGGGCCAGCACGCTTTTTGCGTCCAACTTCATTCAGGCCGCCCCCTTTCCTTTTTTCTCTTTAGGCTTTCCAAAGGCCCGGGGTTTTACATACCGCTCAATAAGGGGCGTGATAATATTCATCAGCACGATGGAATAGGAAACGCCCTCGGGCAAAGAGCCAAACTCCCGGATTAAAATGGTCAGCACGCCGCAGCCCACGGCAAACACAATCCGCGCCTTCCAGTACAGGGGGCTGGTGGTGTAGTCCGTTGCCATGAAGAAGGCTCCCAGCATCAGGCCCCCCGCCAAAAGGTCAAAGAGGGGATCCCGGCCTAAAATGGCGGAGAACACCGCCACAGTGGCAAGGTATGTAACCGGGATAACCGGGCTTATCACCTTCCTGGCAATCAAATACAGCCCACCCAGGATGATAGCCAGAGCGCAGGTTTCGCCCAGGCAGCCCCCATGGGTGCCCCAGAGAAGCTGCATGTAGTCTGGGGCGCTGTTAGGGGAATTTACATACATCATGCCGGAAAGGGGCGTGGCGGTGGTCACCGCGTCCGCCGCGGCGGAATAATCAAAAGCGTCCGTCCAGTGGGTCATGGGGGCGGGGAAGGAGTTCATCAGAATGATGCGGGCGGTCAGCGCCGGGTTTACAAAGTTCTGCCCAATGCCGCCGAACATCTGCTTGACCACCACAATGGCCGCCACGCTGCCGAACACCGCCATCAGGGGGTTGATGGTGACGGGCAGGTTCAAAGCCAGCAGGATGCCTGTCACCACGCAGGAGAGATCCCCCACAGTCTGGGGCCGCTTCATCACCCGGCGGGAAATGTACTCGCTTGCCACGCAGGCGGCAATGCAGGTGACAATCACCACAGCCGCCCGGATGCCAAAGATGATAACGGAAGCTATCATGGCAGGGGCAAGGCCGATAATCACGTCCAGCATAATGTTCTGGGTTGTCTTTTTCCCGTTAAAATGGGGGGAAGACGATACGATAAGCTTGTCCATTATTTCTTCCCTGCCTTTCTCACAATGGATTTCCCCATCCGGATAGCCTGCACCAGCCTGCGCCCGGCAGGGCAGGAGAAGGCGCAGCAGCCGCACTCCATGCAGGTCATTACATCCAGGGCCAGAAGGGACTCCGCGTCTTTTTTCTCCGCAGCCTTCTCCAGCTTCGTGGGCATCAGCTCCATGGGGCAGGCAGCCACACACCTGCCGCAGCGGATGCAGGCGGTTGTCTCATAAAGCTTTGCCTCCTGCTGGTCAAAGGCCAGGATGGCATTGTTCTGCTTTAAAATGGGCAGCTCGTCCGAGGTGATGGCAATGCCCATCATAGGCCCGCCCATGAGCATTTTCCGGGGCGGAGCCTTGTAGCCGCCGCAGAATTCGATTACATCCTTAATAGGCGTGCCCACAGGCACAATGACGTTTTTCGGCTCCTTTATGGCAGAGCCGTCGATGGTCACCCGCTTTAAGGTAAGGGGCATCCCGGTGCGCATATAGCTTGCCAAGAACGACACAGAGGCGATGTTCATCACCAGGCACCCCACGTCAGCGGGAAGCTGCCCGGCAGGCACCTTCCGCCCTGTGCAGGCCTGCACCAGCACCTTTTCCGCACCCTGGGGATAGCGGCTCTTTAAAGCCAGCACCCGCACCTCGTCTTTCGGATCCTTCTCCGGGTCGTCGGCAATTTCCGTCAGCCTCTCAATAACGTCGGGCTTGTTGTCCTCCACCGCGATAATCACCCGGTGTACGTCCAGGATTTCCTTGACCTTATAGACGCCCTCCAGCACGTTTTTACCGTTTTCCAGGGCCTCCCGGTGGTCAGAGGTGACATAAGGCTCGCACTCCGCCACGTTGATAATCAGGGTGTCAATGGACTTCCCGTCCGGGACGTTCAGCTTTACATGGGCCGGGAAGCCTGCGCCGCCCAGGCCCACCAGCCCGGACTTCCGGGCCGCTTCTGCCAGCTCTTTTTTATTGGTAACCGGAGCCGGCGGGGCAATAGCGGGATCCGCCTCCATCTGCCCGTCAGATTCGATTACCACTGCTTCTGTGGCCTGCCCGCCGGTAAGCAGCACCTTTGTCACCTGCTGCACTGTGCCGGACACAGAAGCGTGGATAGGCGCGCACACAAAGGCTTCGCTGTCGCCTATCACTTGCCCCAGGTAAACGTGGTCGCCCTTTTTCACTGTAGGCTTGCAGGGCGCGCCAATGTGCTGCTGCATAGGGATTATAACCCGTTCAGGAGGCGGCAGCACAGCCGTAGGTGCGTTCCACGTGTTTTTGTGGTGTGGCACCGGCGCTCCGCCGTGGGTTCTGAAAGGGTGCTTGGGAAACTGCTGTTCCATGAGTTATTTCCAGCCTTTCTTTCATAGTTCTTTGCCGTTTAAACGCGTACTGTTTCTATTTTACATGAAAATCCATATCCTTGCAACATAATTTAAAAGTTTGTCCATGTTTTGTTCACGATTTCCTGCTTTACAAGGCCCGCATCATCCTATAGGATAAGAGCAGGGAAAAAATGCTTGACAAAACAAGTTCTATATAGTACCATTTACAAGGAGGGCGCATATGGAAACCAGGACGGGCTTTCTCATCACGCAAATCAAGCAAGTGCAGGGCCGGGTGTTCCAGCGCCTGCTGGACGCCTGCGGCGTGGATGCGTTCAACGGGGCGCAGGGGCGCATCCTTTACGTGCTGTGGCAGGAAGAGCATGTGCCCATCAGCGCCCTGGTGCGTGGCACAGGCCTTGCAAAAAACACCCTTACAGCCATGCTGGCCCGCATGGAGGAACAGGGGCTGGTCACCCGGGAAACCAGCCCCCAGGACCGCCGGCAGGTGCTGGTGGCGCTGACAGGGAAAGCCAGGGGCCTGCAGGCCCCATACGAGCAGGTGTCTGAGGAAATGAACAGGCTGTTTTACCAGGGCCTCACCCAAGAGGACGCTGCGCTGCTGGACAGCCTGCTGGACAAAATCCTGCTGAACCTGGAAGCATGTGAGGCGCGGCTGAAAAATCCACAAAAGAAGGAGTAATGCACCATGGGAAAAATGAAAGGCAGGCTGGGCAACGATTTCTGCCCCCAGCCCCTGTTCCTGTACGGGAATTACCAAGCGGACGGCACGCCCCACTTCGGGCTGTTCTGCTGGTTCAGCTACTGCACCCTCCAGGATGGGGAGGAAGAGGCGTTGGGCGTTATGGCCTGCATCGGGGAAGAAAAGCTGACAAAAGACCTTATCCGGGAACAGGGTATGTTCTCCGCAAATCTGGTCACCCGCCCGCTTTTGCCCCTTGCCGATTATTACGGCACCACTTCCAGCCGGGAGTTTCCGGATAAAATGCGCCGCCTTCCCACTGTGGAGCCTGGCCAGATGCTCCATGTGCCCACCATTGTGGAAAGCCCGGTAAGCTTTGAACTGAAGGTGGTGGAGGAACGGCGCCTTGCCGCTGGCAGCGGCCTGTTCCTCTGCCGTGTGTGCAATGTCATGGTAGAGGAGGGGCTGGCGGACAGCTCCCTGCCCTTTATCCAGCGCCTGCATAAGGCGGATCCTGTCATTACCGCCGGGGAGGCCCGGTACGTTTCCATTTCCGGGGAAGATCTGGACGCCTGGGGCGAACCCGGGGCCGCTCTGCGGCAGTAAGGCCGCACAGATGGCGGTTGCAGGTTCGGGCAGCGGGCCACGCGGCGCTGGGCAAAAAAATGATATGCAAAGGTTTTTGGAGATTCTTAAGAACCTTTTTCCTCAAAAAAGTTCTTAAGCCGCCGGAGGCAAAGCGCCGGAATCCCGGCGCGCTTTAGCAAAAAGGAGGGAGCGGGATGTACCGTTTGCTGGTTGTGGATGATGAAGAAAAAATCCGGAAGCTGATACGGAAATACGCAGAGTTTGAGGGGCACCAGGTGACGGAAGCGGAAAACGGCATGGAAGCGGTGGAATTGGTGCGCCGCAGCCCGGAGGGCTTTGACCTGGTGATTATGGACGTGATGATGCCAGAGCTGGACGGCTTCTCCGCGGCAGGAGAAATCCGGAAGGCTTCCCCCATGCCGGTGCTGATGCTTTCTGCCCGGGGGGAGGAATACGACCGCATCCATGGCTTTGAGCTGGGGGTGGACGACTATGTGGTAAAGCCCTTTTCCCCCAAGGAACTGATGCTGCGGGTAAACGCCATTATGAACCGGGCCAGGCCCCAGGAGGAAAGCGCAAAGCGCAGGCAGGTGGCGCTGGAGGGCCTCTGCATTGACTTTGACGCCCGGGTGGTGACAGTGGACGGGCAGCGGGCAGAGCTTTCCCCCAAGGAGTACGAACTGCTCACCTACCTGGTGGAAAACAAGGGCCTGGCCCTCACCCGGGAGATGCTCATCACAAACGTGTGGGGCTATGACTTTTACGGGGACGACCGCACCCTGGATACCCACATCAAGCTTTTGCGCAAATCTTTAGGGCCTTACAGCCGCTTTATCGTAACCCTGCGGGGCGTGGGCTACCGCTTTGACGCATGAGAGGGCGGGAGAAAGGGGGCAAGGGCCTGCCCCCAAGGCCCCTGGGGCTGCGGGCGCAGATTACGGCGGGGTTCTGCCTCTTTGCCCTGCTCATCCTGCTGCTGCTGTGGGTGCTGCAAACCGTCCTGCTAAACCCCTTCTACCGGGCCATTAAAACCGGGGAGGCACGGCGCATTGCCGATTCTATTGCGAAAAACATCGACAGCCCGGAACTGGATTCCCTGGCCTATGATACCTGCCTGCACACAGGCGTGAATATTTTTATCACCGACCCTATCGGGCGCAGCCTGGTGGCTTACCGCCAGAGCTTTAAGGACAGCCTGGTGGCGGGCATGGGCCGCCTGGAGCGCATTGCGGCCTTTGACAAGGTAAACCTTTTAGGCGGCTCTTATATGGAAACCTTCACCTCCCGGAGCGGCGGCGCCCAGATCATGCTTTTAGGGGTGATGGCCCCCACTGCCTCGGAGGAATACTGGCTGGTGCTGGTGGAATCGGAAATCACCCCGGTAGACGCCACAGTGGACACGCTACGGGTGCAGCTTTTCTGCGTCACCCTGGTGATGCTCCTGCTGGGGGCGGCTCTGGCGGCCTTCCTGTCCCGGCGGATTGCTGGGCCTCTCACCGCTATGAGCGAATCCGCCAAGCTTTTGGGGCAGGGGGATTATTCCATCCGCTTTCAGTCCCAAGGGGCCAGGGAGGTCAGCGAACTGGCCCAAACCCTCAACTATGCCGCCGGGGAGCTTTCCAAGGTGGACAAGCTCCGCCGGGAGCTTCTGGCAAATGTATCCCACGACCTGCGCACTCCCCTTACCATGATAAAGGGCTATGCCGAAGTCATGCGCGACCTGCCCGGGGAAAACACCCCGGAGAACGTCCAGGTGATTGTGGAGGAAACAGAGCGCCTGACAAACCTTGTCAACGACCTGCTGGATCTCTCCAAGCTGGAAGCCGGGGCGGTGGGGCTGGTGAAGTCCAGGTTCAACCTCACCGCCTGCATTAAGGGGATCCTCACCCGCTATGACAAGCTGGCAGATTACAGCTTCCCCTTTGCCTTTGAGGAGGAAATCTGGGTGGAGGCAGACGAGCTGAAAATCTCCCAGGTGGTGTATAACCTGGTGAATAACGCCATTCACTATGCCGGGGCGGATAAAACCGTCTCACTTGCCCAGACAGTCCTGGAGGGCCGGGTGCGCATCAGCGTCTCCGACACAGGGGAAGGCATTCCGCCGGACAAGCTCAAGGACATCTGGGAGCGCTATTATAAAGTGGACAAAGAGCACCGCCGGGCACAGATAGGCACAGGGCTGGGACTTGCCATTGTGAAAAACGTGCTGGAGCTTCACGGCGGGGCCTATGGGGTGGAAAGCACCCTGGGCCAGGGCAGCACCTTCTGGTTCGAGCTGCCCGCCTGCGGGCCGGATTGATATAGAAAAAGGGAGCCATTTGGAAATATATGTTTTGTTAAGCCATCAAGCAAAAGAAAAAAACAAACTCAGAACCTGTATTCATAATCGAAATTGCCAGTTGAGCGAGAATTTTGGAGCCAGTCAAGGCGAATTTTCGCGGGCATGCTGGCGCGTGGCAAAAAAATTTAACACAGAATGGCTTCAAAAAAGGCCGCTCAGATGGTGGTTACAGGTTGTGGAATACAGGTTCTCAAATAAAAATACCTAAGAAAACTGTAAAAAGCTTTCTTAGGTATTTTGCCTAGCCCCCCAGGCTCCCTTGAGAGCCTGGGGGGCTTTTTGGTTCCCGCCTTATCCTTTGGGGATGTCCGCAATTTTTAAAGCCGGAGCGGCAATATATTTGTTGCAAAGGGGCAGCAGGGGGCCTGTGCCAAAGGCCATAATCAAGGTGCCCAATCCCACAGTGGCCCCGCAGAGGAAACCGATGGCCACACAGGTAAAGTCGCTGATAATGCGCCACCAGCGGAACGGGATTTTCGTCCTGTTGGGGACGATAAAGGACACGCAGTCATAAGGGGCCATGCCCAGGTTGGCGGTTACGTAAAAGGAACAGCCTAAAATCTGGCACACCACGCCCAGGAGGGTGAGGGCCACCCGCAGGGGTATGCCCAGTTCCTCTGTGGGCGGGGCTATGTCCGCCAGCAGGGAGTTGCAGATGTCTGCTGTGATGCCGATGAGGAACATGTTGCCCAGGGTGCCCAGCCCCAGCATGGAACGGTCAATAAAAAATATGGCTGCCAGCAGGATGCCGTTAAAGATAATCTGCCACATGCCAAAGGTCAGCCCCAGCTTGGAGGAGACTCCCAGGTTCAGGGTGGAAAAGGGATCCGCGCCCATGCCCCCCAGTACATACAGGGACACTCCTATACCCATGATGATAACCGCCGCCAGCATGGCGGTGATACGCCTGGGCAGCCGCTGCCCGGCATACCGGCCTGTATATTTTATCCGCTTCCCCATCTCACTGCCTCCTTTTTTTGTCAGGTACAGTCTACACAAATATCAGGAAAAGCGCAATCCCCCTGCCGCTGGTTTTTCCCCCGCCAGAAGAATTTCCACGTTTTCACCGAAATCCATTTCCCGGCCCCGCTTTTTTTCTACAGAATCCTCACAGGGCCAAAGCGGTGACTGCCCGGGGAAGCCCGGCCCAGTCTTTGTGGAGGACAATCTGCGAAAGGCCGGAGGCCTGGAAAAGCCCCATAACAGCCTCTCCCTGTTCCTCCCCGATCTCCACCCCCAGCACGCCGCCCTGGTTCAGAAGGGGAACCCATTCCTTGGCAATGGCCCGGTAAAACAGCAGGCCGTCCGGGCCGCCGTCCAGGGCCATGGCAGGCTCTCTTTGCACCTCCGGCTGGAGGGAGGGGAGAATGTCTTTGGCAACATAGGGAGGGTTTGCGGCAATCACGTCCAGCCCCTGGAACCGGGCTGCGGTTTCCCCTGAAAGGATGTCCCCCTGAAAAGCCCTGACAGGGTATTGGGGATATGCTTGGAGGTTTTTTTCCAGATAGGAAAACGCCTGGGGGGAAAGCTCCAGGCAGTCCATTTGAAGCCCTGGGCACAGGGAGCAAAGCCCCAGGGCCACAGCCCCTGTGCCCGCGCAGAGATCCACCCCCAAAAGGCCCTCCCTTCCCGCAAGCTGTCGGGCAAGGGCCTCCACCAAAACGGCTGTGTCCTCCCGGGGCACCAGCACCCCTTCCCCCACCTGCAGGGTAAGGCCCATAAAGTCCCAGCGCCCCAGGATATATTGTAAGGGCCTGCGGCCTTCCCGTTCCCGGACTGCCTGCAAAAAGGCCTGCCGGGCAGGCTCCGGGCAATGCTCTTCCCCATGAACCGCAAGGCCGGGGCGGTCTAAGGAGAAAAAGTGCCGGCACAGCAGTGCCGCGTCTGTGCCGGGATCTTCTATGCCAGCGGCCCGCAGCCGGGAAAGGCAGTGCAGGTATAGCTGCCGGTAGGTGTCCGCCTTTTCCGTCACGAGAGCAAATCCTCCCCGTTTTCCGGGATAACCGCCTCCATGGCGGCAATGGCGGCCTCTATCATTTTATCATCCGGCTCCTTCACCGTGATGCGCTGCATCCAAAGCCCCGGGGCGGTGACAATCCGGGAGAGAAGCCCTGTGTGCCGGGCGCAGGCCTTTTGCAGCTCAAAGCCGATGTTTACCATCAGGGGGATGCACAAAAGCTTTGTCACTGTGCGCAGGAAGGGGTTTTCAAAGGGAATGAAAAAGCCCACGATAATGCCGATAAGCAGCATGAGAATCAGGAAGCTGGTGCCGCACCGGGGATGGAACCGCTTCTGCTTTTTCACATTCTCCACAGTCAGGGGCAGATCGTTTTCATAGCAGAAGATGGTTTTATGTTCCGCCCCATGATACTGGAAGGTGCGGCGCATGTCTGGCAGCAGGGACACCAGCAGGATGTATCCCACAAAGATGGCAATGCGCAGGAAGCCCTCAAAAACAGAGCGCCAGGGGGCGATGTCAGCGGGAAAGGCTTTTTGCAGCAGGTTAAAGAGGACTGTGGGCAGGAAAAAGAACAGCAAAATGGCAAGGGCCACGCCCAGCACGCCGCCAATTGCCATCACCGCCCCGGTAAGCTTTTCCCCCAGGTGATCATACAGCCACTTGTCCAGGCCGGAAAGCTCCTCTTCCCCGTCCTCCTCCGTCAGCTTGTCCGCGGAGATGGACAGGGCCTTGTAGCCCAGGCGGAAGGTGTCCACCAGGGAGAAAATGCCCCGGATGAAGGGCTTGCCCAGAATGGGCCATTTGTCCCGCAGACGGGGGGCCGTAACGTCCTCTGTGGTGATGCGGCCCTTTTCGTCGCAGAAAGCGGCTGTGGTGCGCTTTGGCCCCACCATCATAATGCCTTCAATCAGGGCCTGCCCGCCTATGGTGGTGATTTTCTTGGTTTTTTCCATTTATTCCTTATTCCTTTCCAGCAGCTTTTGTATCTCCGGCGTCTCCACAAGCCCGGGCGACGCCTCCAGGGTGGCGCACAAGGGCAGGGAGATGGTGACGCTGGTGCCTGCGCCCTCCTGGCTCTCCAAAGCGAGGGCGCCGCCATGCATGGCGGTGATTTCATCTGCCAGCGCCAAGCCAATGCCAGAACCTCTCACAAGCTGGTTTGCCTTGTAAAACTTCTTCTTCACATTAGGCAGGTGCTCTGCCGGAATGCCGCAGCCTGTGTCTGTCACCAGCACCTTCACATAGCCCGCCTCTACAGAGGCCGCCACGCTGACGGCTCCGCCTTCCCCTGTATATTTCAGGGCGTTGTCCAGAATGTTCACAAACACCTGCCGCAGCCTGTCCCTGTCTCCGTAAACCGGGGCCAACTGGTCTGTCTCCGCATAGCGCAGCTCCTTGCGCTCTGTCCTGGCCCGGTCGGTAAAGAGGTACACCGCTTCGTCCAGTTCCGCAATCAAATCCAGCCGCTCGGCAATCAGGCGCATGCGCCCGCTTTGCAGCCGGGAGAAATCCAGCAGCTCTTCCACCAGGCCGGAAAGCCGCTCCGATTCCCGGATAATCACCCCGATGCCCTTTTCCTCGGTGCCGGGATCCGCGCCCCCCTGAAGGGTTTCGGCCCAGCCCTTGATGGCGGTAAGGGGGGTGCGCAGCTCGTGGGAGACAGAGGAGATAAAGTCGTTTTTCATCCGCTCCGCCGCCCCCAGCTCTCCCGCCATGTCGTTGATAGCGTCGCAAAGCTGGCCTATCTCGTCATCCTTGGACTTCTCAATGCGCACCTCAAAGTCCCCTTGGGCAATCTGCCGGGCGCTCTGGCTTACCTGCCGCACGGGCACCAGGATGGAGCGGATAAAATACGCGCCGCTTAAAGTCAGCAGCAGCATGATAAAGGCTCCGGCCAGCACCAGGGCGCTTATGACCAAGGCTGTCTGGCGGTCGGCCCGCTCCAGGGAAACCATGTAGCGGATGGCCCCAATCAGGCTCCCGCTGCTGTCCCGCACTGCCCGGGTGACAGCCATCACCTTCTCCCCTGTGTCCAGCTCCCCCACCCATTTGCCGGCATTGTCCACGCTTTTCAGGGCCATTTCATAGTCGGGCATGGCCTGCTGCTGGTCAGGCTCAAAGCCTGTGGAGGTGATGAACACCTTGCCGTCCTTGCTTAAAGCCATAATTTCCATCCGGTTTTTTTCCTGAAACACGTTTTCAATGTAGTCCCGGGTGATGGCGGCAAACTCGGAGGTTTCATATCCCCCGGAACTGCCGGAGAGCCAGTTGAGCAGTTCCTCCAGCCGCCCGGTGAGGGCCAGCTCCATGCCGTTATAGGTGGAGCTTTGCACCATCATGGAAAGGGTGAGGATGGACACCAGCAATATCAAAAACACCACGCCGATGGTGTTGATAAACCACCGGCGGGAAATCCCTCTTGTCATGGCGCGCCTCCTTCTAAATTGCCTCCGGCGGCCAAAGGGTTATCACCCTTTGGAATCCCGCGCTTCGCTTTTCGCGCTTTAGCCAGAGAGGCACAGCCACGCTCCCTGCCCGCGCCATTCGCTCTACAGCAGCCCCAGCCTCAGAAGCTGTTCCCGGCAGGCCGCCTCCACCTTCTCCGCCGCCTGGGACAGGGTCATCCCGGGCAGGGTGAACCCGGCAGCTCCCGGGTGCCCCCCGCCGCCAAAGCTTTCCCCGATCTCCCGGGCGTTGGCAGGGGGGTTGCTGCGTACAGAGCCTTTCACCAGGCCGTTCTCCTTCTCCTTTAAGGTGACGCCTAAAAGCACCCCTTTTATCTGCCGGGGCAAAGCCGCCATCCCTTCCAGATCGCCTTCCTGCACGCCTGTACGCTCGTATATGGAAAGGGGCACCTGTACCATGGCACACTTCCCGCCGCAGGAAAAGGCCATGCTCTCCATCAAGATCCGCTCAGCCTCTATCTGGGCCTTAGACTTGCTTTCATGCATCTCCCGGTTTATCCTGGCCCCGTCGGCCCCCAGTTCCAGCAGCCTTGCGGCGATGCGGTGGGTGCGGGGGGTTACATTGGCATAGCGGAAGCACCCGGTGTCCGTAGAAATGCCGGTGTACAGGCAGTCTGCCATGGCCTTGTCAATGGAGACTCCCAGTTCCTGGAGCAGCAGGTAGATAAGCTCGCTGTTGGCGGCGGAATCCGGCTCCACCCAGCTTTCCCGGGCAAAAAGCGTATGCCCGCTGTGGTGGTCAATAGCCAGATCTATCCGGCCCACATATTCCTCTTCCAGGCTTCCCAGCAGGGAGGGCGTGGCCACGTCTACCGACACGATATGGGCAGGCTCCCGGCCAAGGGGCGCAAGCCCCTCAAAAAGATAGCTGTATTTTTCGTCAATTTTGTCCCCGCAGGCAAAAAAAGCCCGCTTTCCCAAGGCGCCAAGCCCCCGCGCCAAGGCCCCGGCAGAACCCAGGGTATCCCCGTCCGGGGAAGCGTGGCACAGCACCAGGATGTCGTCCCAGCCCCGCAGCAGCGCGGCTGCCTTCATGCAGTCTGCCATCAGTCCTCTTCCTCCTCTTTTGGCTCTTCTTCCTCCGGAATGTCCAGATCCTGAAGCATCCGGGAAATGGACGCGCCATAAGCGATGGAATCTGTGGCCTTAAAAATCAGTTCCGGCACGTGCCGCAGCTTCAGCCTGCGGCCCAGCTCCCGCCGGATATATCCCCCGGCGGATTTCAGTCCCTGCACAGCAGTTTTTGTGCGCTCCATGCCCTCCATGGTGCTGGCGTATACGGTGCAGTAGGAGAGGTCGTTTGTCACCTCCACCCGCACGATGCTCAGCAGGCAGTCCTTCACCCGGGGATCCTTCACCTCCCGCAGGATTGCCGTCAGTTCCCGGTGTACGTCCTCCGTCACCCGGGCTATCTTGTTTCCTGCCATCTTTACGCTGCTCCTCTCTGCCAGAGGCAAAACGCTTCTGCCTCCGGCGGCATAAGAACTTTTTTCAGGAAAAAGGTTCTTATGCATCTCCAAAAACCTTGGAGAACGGTCATTTGTTTCATTCCCGCATTTATTCTTTACAGCAGGGCTGGATTATCCCCCAAAGCGCTGCATAAAATCTGTATAATAGTCCCCGGCCTTGAAGCGGGCGTCCCGGACAATTTCAATCTGGCTCTCAATGTTATTGCGGGTGCCTCCCACCACCAGCTCGCATAAAGCGGACTGCATCTTGCGGATGGCTTCCCCCCGGGTGGAGGAATAGACAATCATCTTCCCAAGCATGGAGTCGTAATAAGGCGGGATGTCATAGCCCTGGTAAAGGAAGGTGTCAAAGCGCACCCAAGGCCCGCCAGGCGTGTGGAAAAAGCCCACCTTGCCTGCGCCCAAGGCGTTGATGCGGCACTCAATGGCAGCCCCCCGCACCTGGATATCCTCCTGGGTGAAGTCAAGCGGCACTCCCGCCGCTATGCGGATCTGCCACTTCACAATGTCCACCCCGGTTACAAGCTCTGACACAGGGTGCTCCACCTGCAGGCGGGTGTTCATCTCCATGAAATAGAAATGGCCCGCCTTGTCCATGAGGAATTCCACTGTCCCCGCGTTTTCATAGCCCGCCGCTTTGGCGGCCCGGGCGGCTGTTTCCGTCAGCTTTTCCCGCAGCTCCGGGGTGACGGCGGGGGAGGGGGACTCTTCAATCAGCTTCTGGTTGTTCTTCTGGATGGAGCATTCCCGCTCTCCCAGGCACACAGTGTTCCCCGCCTTGTCTGCCAATAGCTGCACCTCAATGTGCTTGACAGGGGCCAGATATTTTTCCAGATACATCCTGCCGTCACCGAAAGCCTTTTCCGCTTCCTGGCTGGCCGTGCCAAAGGCTTTTCCCATGTCCTCCGGCCTTTTCACCAGCCGGATGCCCTTGCCGCCGCCGCCGGCGCTGGCCTTAATCAGCACAGGATATCCGATGGCTTTTGCTGCCTCGCAGGCCTCCCCGGCATCTTGCAGGATGTCTGTGCCGGGGGTGACAGGCACGCCGTTTGCCTGCATTAAGCGGCGCGCGGCGTCCTTGTCCCCCATCTGGGAGATAACCTCCCCGGGAGGGCCGATAAACACCAGGCCATACTGCTTGCACATTCCAGCAAACCCGGCGTTTTCCGCCAAAAAGCCGTAGCCGGGATGGATGGCCTGGGCGCCTGTGGCGATGGCGGCGCTGACAATGCGCTTTGCGTCCAGATAGCTTTCCTCCGCCCGGGCGCCTCCAATGCACACAGCCTGATCCGCCAGGGCCACGTGAAGGGACTCCTTGTCCGCCTGGGAATACACCGCCACTGTGGAGATGCCCATCTCCTTGCAGGCCCGGATAATGCGGATGGCGATTTCCCCCCGGTTCGCAATTAAAATCTTCGTGAACAATTTGTTTTCATCCTTTCAAGAGGAGCCAAAAGCCCGCCCCTTATTCCGCCCCGTCTACCAGGGCAAAGGAAAATTCCGCGCTTACGCACACCTTGCCGTTTACACGGCCCACGCCCTTGGCAAAGTAAAAGCTGCCCCGCTGCCGGGTAAGCTCGCATTCTGTTTCCAGGGTGTCCCCAGGCTTCACCTGCCCCCGGAACTTCACATTGTTCAGGCTTGTAAACAGGGGCGTTTTTCCCTGCGCGCTTCCAATAAGCAGCACGCAGGCCGACTGGGCCATCATCTCGCACTGGATAACCCCCGGCACCACCGGGTTCCCGGGAAAATGCCCCTGCAGAAAGTATTCGTCCCCTTTAATATGGCATTTGCCATGGGCCTTGCCGTCTATCAGCTCCACCTCGTCCACCAGCAGCATCGGCTCCCGGTGGGGCAGCAGCTTTTTGATTTCTTCCTTGTTCATACCAGTACCTCCTAAGACCTTGGGAACTGTCTCGTCTGCCGACTCGGTCGGCTCATGGTCCGCCCCCAATCCCCTGCAAGCCCTTTAAAAAGGGCTTGCGCCTAAACTATTCCAAAACAGAAGTATTATATTATTCTAAATAGTGGTTGCCCGTATTCCACCACCTGGCCGTTGCTCACGCAGATTTCCGCCACCTTGCCGGAAACCTCCGCCGGGATCTCGTTCATCAGCTTCATGGCTTCGATAATGCATAAAGTGTCGCCTTTTTCCACCTGATCCCCTACAGCCACAAAGGGCTGGCTCTCCGGGGAAGCCGCCGCGTAAAACACCCCCACTGTGGGGGACGCCACCAGGGTGCCTTCCTTCTGGGCAGGGTCCTGCTCCGGGGCCGGGGCCTCCACAGGGGCCGGCACAAAGGGGGAACCCTCTGCCTGGGGGAAGGCCGCGGCCTCCTGCCGGCGCTCCAGCTTCAGGGAAACCTCGCCTTCTTTAAACGCAAGGCTGGTCAGGCCGTTTTCTTTCATCAGCCTTGCCAGGGCTTCAATCTCTTTTATTTCCATACCTGCATCCTTTCTGGTTCAGGGACTGCCCGCGGTTTTCGGGACAGTCCCCGGTTTGGAAGTTTTTATAAAGCTTTTTTAAAGGCCAGATAGGCGTTGTGCCCGCCAAAGCCCAGGGAAGCCGACAGGGCCAGCTCTATCTCCGCCTGCCGGGCTGTGTTCGGCACATAGTCCAAATCGCAGTTGGGGTCAGGCTCCTCATATCCGATGGTGGGGGGCACAACGCCCTCCTCCAGGGCCTTCACGCAGGCAATGGCCTCCACAGCCCCTGCGGCGCCCAGCATATGCCCTGTCATGGACTTGGTGGAGCTGACCATGCATTTGCGGGCCGCTTCTTCCCCCAGGCCCTTTTTAATGGCCAGGGTTTCGCAGGAGTCGTTCAAGGGGGTGCTGGTGCCGTGGGCATTTACGTATATCTTCGCGGGATCCCCGCAGCCCCCTGCCTCGTCATAGGCCATTTTCAAGGCCCGGGCGCCGCCGGCAGCCTCCGGATCCGGCGCGGTGATATGGTGCGCGTCGCAGGTGACCCCGTAGCCGCAAAGCTCCCCGAAGATTTTTGCGCCCCGGGCCTTGGCGTGCTCATATTCCTCCAGCATCAAAGCGCCCGCGCCCTCGCCCATAACAAAGCCGTTGCGCCTTGCGTCAAAGGGCACGCAGGCCTTTTCCGGATCCTCTGTGGTGGAAAGGGCCTTCATGCTGGCAAACCCCGCCACCCCCAGGGGGATGATAGCCGCTTCCGCGCCGCCTGTCAGCACCGCGTCCAGATAGCCATGCTTAATGGCCCGGTAGGCCTCGCCGATAGCGTTGTTGCCTGTGGCGCAGGCTGTCACAGCTGGGATGGCAGCGCCCTGGAATTTGTATTTAATGGCGATAAGGCCGCTTGCCATGTTGATAATCAGCGCGGGGATGAAGAAAGGGGACACCCGCCGGGGGCCTTTTTCCATCAGCGCCTGCTGCTGCGCGGCAAAGGTTTCAATGCCCCCAATGCCAGAGCCAAAATAGGTGCCGATGCGCTCCGGCTCCAAAGTGCCCACAATGCCGCTTTCCTCCACAGCCTGCCCGGCCGCTGCCATGGCATACTGGCAGAAAAGGTCAAACTTGCGCGCGTCTCCCTTGTCCATGTACCGCAAAGGATCGAAATCCTTTACCTCTGCGCAAACCTTTACCTTGTATTCTGCCGCGTCGAATTTCGTAATCGGCCCTATGCCGCATTTCCCGGCCTTTAAAGCCTCCCAGAAGCTGGGCACGTCGTTGCCTATGGGTGTTACGGCGCCCATGCCTGTTATCACAACTCTACGCAATGTGTAAACGTCTCCTTTCCCTGTTCCGCCTCCGGCGGCTGAAGGAACCTGCCTTTGCCAGGCCCCTTGAAGAATCTTCAAAACCTTGCGGCGCACAAAGGCCGCGCGTTACCAGGGCTTCCCGCCCTGTATCCGGGATTCTTACGTTGCCAGGCCCCCGTCCACCCGGATGGTTTCGCCTGTGATATAGTCGGAATCCGGGGAAGCCAGGAACAGGGCCGCGTTTGCCACGTCCTCCGGCTTGCCCATTTTCCTCATAGGCACCTGCTGCAAAAGGGGGTTGTCCTCCTTGATGTCCTTTGTCATGTCTGTCTCAATGAAACCAGGGGCAATGCAGTTGCAGCAGATGCCCCGGCCTCCCAGTTCCTTGGCAACAGACTTGCTCATGCCGATAAGCCCGGCCTTGGAGGCGGCATAGTTTACCTGCCCGGCATTGCCCACCAGCCCCGCAATGGAGCTGATATTGATGATCTTTCCATAGCGCTGACGCATAAAGCCCCGGCAGCAGGCCCTTGTCATATGGAAAGCGCCCTTCAGGTTGATGTCCAGCACCATGTCGTAATCCTTCTCGTCCATCTTCACCAGCAGGCCGTCCCGGGTAACCCCGGCGTTATTCACCAGGATATGGATTTTCCCCAGATCCTCTGTCACCGCCTTAACGGTATCGTTCACAGCCTCTTCCTCCCGCACGTCGCAGAAATAGGCCCTGGCCCTGCGGCCCATGGCTTCTATTTCCCTGCAGACGGCAAGGGCAGGCTCTTCCGGGCCTACATAAATGACGGCGATATCCGCCCCGTTTTCAGCAAGCTTCAGGGCAATGGCCTTTCCCAGGCCCTGGGAAGCCCCTGTCACAAGGGCGATCTTGTTTTCCAGCTTCATGTGTGTTTCCTCCTTTGGTTTGGCGTGGACGCGAGTTCTTTGCCAGCTTTCTCCGAAAGAAAGCTGCGGGAGTGTGAGGGCAGCGCCCTCACGGCCTTAAGTGTGGCAGGCGAGAGAAATCCCGCGGCCTTAAGCGCGGAAAGCCTCCAAAGCGGCCTGAAGCGTCTCGGCGTCCTGCACCTGGTATGCCTTTGCGGTTTTTACGGTTTTCTTAATCAGCCCGCAAAGGGTTCTGCCGGGGCCGCACTCAAAGAAGGTGTCCGCACCCTCTGCCGCCAGGGCTTCTATTGTCTCCTGCCAGCGCACCGGGCTTTTCACCTGCCGCACCAGCAAAGCACCCATATCCCCTTCGTAGGGCTGGGCGGTGGCGTTTGCGTAAATGGGAAGAGAGGGCTTCCCCAGGGAAATCTCCCCCAGGGCTTCCAGAAGCTTCCCGGCGGCGCTTTCCATCAGCGGCGAGTGGAACCCCCCGCTTACAGCCAGGGGCGCGGCCCGGCCTCCGGCCTCTTTCACCTTTGCCTGGAAAGCCCCAAGCTGCTCCGGATCCCCCGCCACAACAAGCTGGCCCGGGCAGTTATAGTTGACAGGCCACACCTGGGAAAACTCCCCGCACAGCGCCTCCACCTTTTCGTTTGAAAGCTTCAGCACCGCCGCCATAGCGCCAGGATTGTCCTCTGCCGCCTGCTGCATGGCCTGCGCCCGTCTGCACACGAAATCAAATCCCGCTTCCGGGGCGAACACGCCTCCAAAGGTGAGGGCCGCAACCTCTCCCAGGGAAAAACCCGCCGCGAAGTCCGGGCGCACCCCCGCTTCTTCCAGGGCCTTTGCCGCCGCCAGATCCACGCAGTAGACACAGGGCTGGGTGTTTTTGGTAACAGCCAGTTCCTCCGCTGTGCCGGAGAAGCACTGGACAGAGGTGCCCGGGCGCAAAGAGTCCGCCAGGGCGAAAACCTCTTTTGCGGCAGAGCTTATCCCGCACAGGGATTCCCCCATGCCGGGATACTGCGCCCCCTGGCCTGAAAACACAAAGGCTATTTTACCCATTTCCCCGCCCCCTTCAGCACTTCTTCCGCTTCTGTGAACATCTCTTTGATAATCTCGGCGGCGGGCTGTTCTTTGTTCACCATGCCGGCAATCTGCCCGGCCAGGAAGTCCCCGGTTTTTTCGTCGCCCTCCACAGCGGCCCGGTACAGCGCCCCGCTGCCCAGCTTCTCCAGCTCTTCGTCGGAAATCTGGCTGTACTCAGCCTTGAGGAAATCCTTGGCGAACTGGTTCTTAATCTGCCGCACCGGATGGCCCAGCCGCTTGCCGGTGGTCATAGTGGCAATGTCGTTTGCCTTTAAAACCTTTTTCTTGTAGTTGGGGTGTACGCCGCATTCGTGGGCCACCAAAAACCGGGTGCCCACCTGCACGCCTGCGGCTCCCAGCATAAAGGAGGCCGCAATGCCCCTGCCGTCCCCGATGCCCCCTGCCGCCAAAACAGGCAGGTTTGTGGCGTCGCATACCTGGGGCACCAGCACCATGGTGGTCAGTTCCCCCACATGGCCGCCAGACTCCCCGCCCTCCGCGATAATGGCGGAGGCCCCGGCCTTTGTCACAAGCTTTGCCATGCCCACGCTTGCCACCACAGGGATAACCTTCACCCCTGCCTCCAGCCACAGGGGCATGAACTTAGAGGGGTTCCCGGCGCCGGTGGTGACAACCGCCACCTTTTCCTCCGCCGCCACCTGGGCCACTTCCTCCGCGAAGGGGGACATAAGCATAATGTTCACCCCAAAGGGCTTGTCTGTCAGGCTTCTGGCAAGCTGTATCTGTTCCCTTACATACTGGGCATTGGCGTTCATGGCGGAGATAATGCCTAAGCCCCCGCCGTTTGAAACAGCCGCAGCCAGCTTCCCGTCGGATATCCAGGCCATGCCTCCCTGGAAAATGGGATATTCAATTCCCAGCAAATCACACAGCGGTGTTTTTATCATGATGAAACCATCCTTTCTCTATTTGGGGGCGCCGCCCCCATCCCCCCGCTTAAGGAACTTTTTGAAAAAAGTTCCTTAAGGATCCTCAAAAACTTTTAGAAGCTGTACCGATAGGAGTGGTGCAAAGATTTTCGAGAAAATTTTGTGGGATTCAAGGCGGAAACCGCAAGACATGCTGTCGCATGTCGAGGATTTCCAACACAGAAGCCCGCAAAACTTGCCGGAAAGATTTGTGCTAGGCCCTATTGGTACGGTTTCTTACTTTGCTTTAGTCCACCGTACCACGCAGGACGCGCTGGAAAGCCCGCCTCCAAAAGCGGAAAGCAGGATATAGTCCCCGGGCTGGAACATCCCCTTGCGGCGGGCCTCGTCCAGCAGGAGGGGTTCGCTGGCAGAGGAGGTGTTGCCATATTCCTCAATGTTGATAAGGAACTTTTCCGGGGCTATTTCCGGCAGGCGCCGCCTTGCCTCGTTGATAATCCGGTAGTTTGCCTGGTGGGGGATAACCGCCTTCACCTGCTCCCCGGTTATCCCGGCCTTCTCCAGTACGGATTTGATATCCGACACCATGGAAGTCACGGCAAATTTATAGGTGGCCTGCCCCTCCATGTTTACCTTATTTTTCGGCAGCTCGCGCTGGTAAAAGGGGGAGTTGTCCCATTTAACAGGAATGCTGATGATATCATCCCCGCCCTGGGTGTGCAGCTCGGAAGCAAGGTACGCGTCCCCTTCTCCCAGCACGACAGCCCCCGCGCCGTCCCCGAAAATGCAGCAGGTAGCCCTGTCCTCCCAGTCCATAAGGCCGCTCATGCGCTCAGCGCTTACCACCAGCACCTTTTTAACCGCCTTCCGCGCAAAGAAGCCCGCCGCCACGTCCAAGGCAAACAAAAAGCCCGGGCAGGCCACATTCATGTCAAATGCCGGGCAGCGGGCGCCCAGCCGGTTCTGCACCATGCCCCCCAGCCCTGGGGAGATGGTGTCCGCGCTGATGGTGGCGGCGATAATCAGATCCAGCTCCTCCGGCTGCACGCCCGCGTCTGCCAAGGCCCTGCGGGCGGCCTCCACGCCTAAATCAGTGACTGTCTCAGAGGTACACACGCGGCGCTTGCGCACCCCTATCCGCTTTACAATCCATTCGTCGGAGGTATCCACCATCTGGGAAAGCTCCTCATTGGTGACAACCCTCTCCGGCACAAAGCTGCCGGTGCCCAGTATCTGAAAGCTCATCTTTTTTTCTCCCGTCCTGAATTTGCCCGCCTGCCCCGGTTTGCCGGAAAAAGGCGTTTCACTTTATTTTACCGAATTTGCCCAGCTTTGTCAACGTTTGCGGCGATTCAGGCGCCGCCCGTCATGCTTGACAAGCCGGGCCGCATATGCTAAAATAATAAAAAAATATGCCCTTAGGGGCTTTAACGGAGGGATATGCCATGGAGATGATTAAAACGCTCAAGACCCGGGATCTTTGCGAAAGCGCCAAAAACGGCGGCTGCGGCGAGTGCCAGACTTCCTGCCAGTCCGCCTGCAAAACAAGCTGCGGCATCGCAAACCAGCCCTGTGAAAACGACAGCGAGGAATAAAACGGCCGTTTGTTTCGGTGCCGCCGTAATGGGCGGCACTTTTTCGTTGTATGGATACAGGCAGCGCCGCTGGGTTCACAGCTATTATTTCTGAAAGGAATGATAGGAAAAGATAGACGTGTATTCCCCCGCCCGCAGGGGGGAATACACCTCATTTCTTACTATTGTGTACAGAGCCTTATGCGGTATGGCCTATAGAAAAGAGGAATGGAAAACATGGTGCATCAATATAAGCTGGGCGGCTGGAACATCGTGCTGGACACCTGCTCCGGGTCAGTCCACGTGGTGGACGAGGCGGCCTATGACATTATCGCCTTATATAAAGAAAAGAGCCGGGAGGAAATTGCCCGGATTGTTTTGGAAAAATACGCCCACAGGCCGGAAATCACCCCGGCGGAGGTGGAAGCCTGCCTGGACGCGGTGGGGGAGCTGGAGAAAGCCGGGAAACTGTTCACGCCGGACAGCTTCTCCCCCATGGCGGGGGATTTCAAGGCCCGCAGCGGCAATGTGGTGAAGGCCTTATGCCTGCACGTAGCCCACACCTGCAATTTGAACTGCTCCTACTGCTTTGCCTCCCAGGGGAAATTCCACGGGGAGCGGGCGCTGATGCCCTTTGAGGTGGGCAGGCGGGCGCTGGATTTCCTGATGGAAAATTCCGGCAGCCGCCGCAACCTGGAGGTGGACTTTTTCGGCGGGGAGCCTTTGATGAACTGGGATGTGGTAAAGCGCTTGGTGGCCTATGCCCGGTCTGTGGAAAAGGAAAAGGGGAAAAACTTCCGCTTCACCCTCACCACCAACGGGATGCTCATTGACGAGGATGTTATCCAGTTTGCAAACCGGGAGATGCACAATGTGGTGCTGAGCCTGGACGGCAGGCGGGAGGTGCACGACCGCTTCCGGGTGGACTATCAGGGCCAGGGGAGCTTTAACCAGATTGTGCCCAAATTCCAAAAGCTGGTGCAGGCCCGGGGGAACAGGAATTATTACATGCGGGGCACCTTCACCCACTGGAACCCGGACTTTTTACAGGACATAGAGGCCATGCTGGACCTGGGCTTTACAGAGCTTTCCATGGAGCCGGTGGTGTGCGCCCCGGAGGATCCCGCCGCCCTGACGGAGGAGGACAAGGGGATTGTGATGGAGCAGTATGAAAAGCTGGCCCAGAAGATGCTGGAGCGGAAAAAGGCGGGAAAGCCCTTCACCTTCTACCACTACATGATAGACCTGGAAAGCGGCCCCTGCATTTACAAGCGCATATCCGGCTGCGGCTCCGGCACAGAGTATATGGCGGTCACCCCCTGGGGGGATTTATACCCCTGCCACCAGTTTGTGGGAGAGGAGAGGTTCCGGCTGGGCAGCGTGTTCGAGGGGGTGGCAAACCCCGGCGTGCAGGAAGAATTCCGCCGCTGCAACGTGTATGCCCGCCCGGACTGCGCGGACTGCTGGGCAAAGCTGTATTGCGCCGGGGGCTGCGCCGCCAACGCCTACCACGCCACAGGCTCCATCAGCGGCATTTACCAATATGGCTGCGACCTCTTCCGGAAGCGGATGGAGTGCGCCATTATGCTCAAGGCCGCCGAGCAGGCCCTGGAGGAAGCATGAACACCCCTGTCTGCGACTTTGTAAAGCGGTATGGACAGGAAAGCCCGGTGCGTATGCACATGCCTGGGCATAAGGGCGCATCCTTTCTGGGCTGGGAAGGGCTGGACATCACCGAAATCGAAGGGGCGGACTGGCTGTATGGCCCGGAGGGCATTATCCGGGAGAGCGAGGAAAACGCCGCCGGGCTTTTCGGCGCTGGGCAGACCCTGTATTCTACAGAAGGATCCTCCCAGTGCATCCGGGCCATGGCATACCTGGCCCTGCTGGCTTTTTGGGAAAAATCCCCTGGCGCAAGGCCCGCCATCATCGCCGGGCGCAACGCCCACAAGTCCTTCCTCACAGCCTGTGCCCTGCTGGACTTTGACATTGTGTGGCTGTTCCCGGAAAACCAGGACTACAGCCTGTGCCGGTGCGATATCAGCCCGGCCCGGCTGGAAAAGGCGCTGGAGGAAACCCCCAACGCCGCCGCCGTATACCTTACCAGCCCGGACTATCTGGGAAACTGCACAGACATTCCCGCCCTTTCCCGGGTATCCCGGAAAAAGGGCGTGCCCCTTTTGGTGGACAACGCCCACGGGGCATACCGCCGCTTTCTCTCCCCCTCCCGCCACCCCATGGACGAGGGGGCCGACATCTGCTGCGACAGCGCCCACAAAACCCTGCCTGTGCTCACCGGCGGGGCCTATCTCCACATTGCCCCCGCGGCGCCCCAGGCGTTTTTTAAACGGGCCAGGGAGGCCATGGGGCTGTTCGGCTCCACCAGCCCTTCCTATCTCATTTTGCAGTCTTTAGACAGGGCAAACCTGTATCTGGCAGAGGGCTATAGGGAAAAGCTGCTGGAAACGGCAGAGCGGGTGCAGAAGCTGCGGCAGCGCCTTTCCCGGCGGGGATGGCGCTTTGGAGGGGACGAGCCTGTAAAGCTTACCCTGAAGGCCAAAGAATACGGCTACACCGGCCAGGAAGTGGGGGCGCGCCTTGCGGGGAAGGGGATTGTCTGGGAATATGCCGACCCGGACTATCTGGTGCTGATGCCCTCCCCGGAAAACCCGCCGGAGGATTTTGCGCGGCTGTATGAGGCCCTTTCGGCCTTAGAAAAAAAGCCTCCCCTCGGGAGAGCGCTTCCCTGTCTGGAAAGGCCCCGGCAGGCCATGTCCCTCCGGCAGGCCATGCTTTCCCCTTGGGAGGAAGTCCCCCTGGAGGCGGCCCTGGGCCGGACGGCGGCTTCCCCGGCGGCCTCCTGCCCTCCCGCCATTTCCCCGGCAGTGCCGGGGGAGGTTATCACAGAGGCTGCGGCGGCAGTGTACCGGTACTACGGCATAGGGAACGTGCGGGTGGTGGCAGGATGATGGAAAAGGATAGGGCTGCCCTCCTGCTTTCCAGGTGGGAAGCTGAAAAATAGACAAAAAACTGGGGGATACGGCGGGAAAAATTTCTGCCCGCCCGGTTTTGGGTGTGCTATAATATTTATGAAATCGGAAACCGCCTGAGGAAGGCGTATACCAGAAGAGAGAAGTGATTGATTATGACCGTCATCCCCTCCCGCTACAAGGCCGCCCTGCGGCTGTATGAAACCCAGAAGGCCATCGGCCTGATTAAAAATGTGTTCCAGGTGAAGCTTTGCGCCGCCCTGCATTTAAAGCGGGTGACGGCCCCCCTGTTTGTGGATCCCGCCACTGGCCTGAACGACGACTTGAACGGCGTGGAGCGCCCGGTGGCCTTTGACATCCCCGCTGTGGGGAAGGAGGCCCAGGTGGTGCATTCCCTGGCAAAGTGGAAGCGGCTGGCCCTGCACGATTACGAATTCTTTGTGGGCAACGGGCTTATCACAGACATGAACGCCATCCGCCGGGACGAGGAGCTGGACAATCTCCACTCGGTATATGTGGATCAGTGGGACTGGGAAAAGGTGATAGACCGGGGGATGCGCAACGAAGCTTACCTCCGCGAGACAGTGGGGCGCATTGTCAGCGCCATCTGCGGCACCTTAGACGAACTGAAATGGCAGTTCCCGGATTTGGACACCCAGCTTTGCCGGGACGTGGCCTTTTTCACCGCCCAGGAGCTGGAGGATCGCTGGCCCCAGCTTTCCCCCAAGGAGCGGGAAAACGCTATTGTCAAGGAGCACAAGACCGTGTTTATCGGGCAGATTGGCGGGAAGCTGAAAAGCGGCCAGCGCCATGACGGCCGCGCCCCGGACTATGACGACTGGGGCCTTAACGGCGACCTGTTCTTCTGGCACGAGGCCCTGGGCCAGGCCATGGAAATCAGCAGCATGGGCATCCGCGTGGACGGGGAAAGCCTTGCCCGGCAGCTCCAGGAGGCGGGCTGCGAGGAGCGCCGGGAGCTGCCCTTCCACCAGATGCTGCTGCGGGGGGAACTGCCCCTCACCATCGGCGGGGGCATTGGGCAAAGCCGGCTGTGCATGCTGCTTCTGGGCAAGGCCCACATCGGCGAGGTGCAGGCCTCTCTGTGGGACGAGGAAACCCGCCGGGTCTGCCGGGAAGCCCACGTGACGCTGCTGTAATCCTGTACAATTTTTATAAAACCCCGCAGGAAAGCGATGGGGAGCAGGGAGCAGGTGGACGCCCTCGCCGCCCGGCTGCGGGAGGACGGCTGCACTGTGAAAAGCGGCCCCCGGGTTACAGGGGACGGGTATTATGAAAGCAGCGTGCTGGATAAGGAAGGCAACGCCATAGAAATTACCGTATAGGAGGGAAAAACCATGAGCCCAGAAGAAAAAATCAGGGCTGGGGTGCTGTTCTGCCCTGGCGAACCAGAGCTTGTAGCGATTAAGCGCAAGACCCACAATTTGAATGTAGACTACAACCAGACCCACGAGGACGAGGTGGAAAAGCGGGCCGCCATCCTCTCCGAGATCATCGGGGAGATGGGGGAAGGCGTGCGTATCCAGGGGCCTATCGCCTTCCACTATGGGAAGCACACGAAAATCGGCAAAAATTTCTTTGCCAATTTTAATTTCACCGTCCAGGATGACGGGGAAGTAACCATAGGCGATGACTGCAACTTCGGCCCTAATGTTACCATTGTCACGCCGGTGCATCCCATGGTGGCCAGCGAGCGCAGGCTTATGCGCACAGGCGCCGGGGAGGAAAAGCGTTTATGCTACGCAAAGCCTGTGCATATCGGCAATGACTGCTGGTTTGGGGCCAATGTCACCGTATGCCCCGGGGTGACCATTGGGGACGGCTGCGTTATCGGCGCGGGCAGCGTTGTCACCCGGGATATCCCGGCAAACAGCTTTGCCGCCGGGGTGCCCTGCCGGGTGATACGGGAAATCACCGAGGCCGACAGCATGGTACATATGCCGGAGGTGCTGGCAGACAACCAGGTGCTGTAAAGAAAAGAGGAAAGGTTTGTGCAATTTACTTCTAAACATATTGCCTTAAATCTCAAACACCTGCCCCGGTGCGCTGACGTCCATTACATGGGGGGCATATTCCCTGTAGGTAGGGGTGGACTTGAACAGGGGCACCACAGAGTAATCCCCCCACATGTGCATGGGGAACACCTTCTCCACCTTGGCGGCCTCGAAGAAATATTTCATGCCCAGGTCGAAGTCCGATTCCTGCCGCGGGTCAAGGGGCACAAAGGCCGCGTCTATCTTCCGGCAGCCCAAGGGGCTTAGCTCGTCCTTATAAAGGCGCACCATCTGGTCGTTCTGCATCCGGGGCGCGCCGTCCCACACCCAGCAGTTCAAATCCCCCGCATGGTAGAGCAGCTTTCCCTCGCACTCCACCAGGAAGGCCACGCCCGCGTCTGTAGAGCGCAGGGTGGCAATGCGCAGGCCCTCCACCTCATAGAAGCTGTGGGGGGACACAAAGGTGGTCTGGGCGCGGAGATGCTCCGGCACCCGGCGGGAAAAAATGTCGTCAGACAGCAGGTAGTGTACCTGCCGCCCCTCCTTTGCAAGGCTGAAAACCGCAGGGGAGAAATGATCCTCATGGCTGTGGCTGGCAAACACATACAGGGGCTTGTCCGATTCCGGCACTTCCCCTTCGTAATAGTCGAAAAGCAGGCAGCAGCCCTCCAGCTCCACATGGTAGCAGCTATGCAGTATAAACGTAACTTTCATACAGGCCATCCTTTCTTTGCCATATTGGGCAGTCAGCAGGCGGTTTCACAGCGGTATGCCAGGGCCGCCTGCTGCCAGTATTCTTCCGGGATCTCCTGGTAAGGGGCCTTGCGCCCGCAGTCCCGCTCGTAAAGAGCCTGGGCATAGGGCGGCAGGAGGCCTACCATGTTTTCACCGGTAATGAGGGCATGGCGCACCATGGCTGTCCACACCCGGCCCCGCTCCAGCAGGCCGGACTCTTCCAGATCCCCCACAGCCCCCTCCAGGTCGTAGGGGACCAGAGCGTATTCCGGCCTCCAGCGGGGCATGTCCCCCTCCACGCTGTGGAGGAAAAGCATTTGGGCCTTGCCGGGGGTGGAAAGGGGGAACCCAACAGATCCCGCCCGCACCACCTGCTGGCACCCCCGCTCAAAAAGCCCTGAAAACCAGGAACCCAGCCGGTGGGTGTGGCCGCACAAGATGTATTTCTCCGGCAGATCCCCCAGCTTTTCCTTCACCGCCGGATCCCCCTGCTCCAGCCTTCCCCCCACAGCCCAGGGGGAGCCGTGGCAGTAAAACAGGGGCGGCGCGCCGGAAAAGCTTTCCCGCCCGGCAATTTCCAGGCTCTGGAACCAGTCCAGATCCCGGGCTGTCAGGTTTTCATAGGTATACAGCAGGGAGCCTGTGGAGGAGCCGTCCTGCCAGCCGGAAATTTTCCCGGCCCTGTAGTCCAGCATATATTCCTCCCGGTTTCCCCGGATAAAGCGGCAGTCGTACCGGGCGGCGCAGTCATAAACCTGCTCCATGGTTCTTTGGGGATAAGCCCCGTCGGAAATATAGTCCCCCAAAAACACATACCCCTGGGCGCCCCGCTCCCTGGCGTGGCCCAGGCAGGCCTTTAAGGCCCGGGCGTTTCCATGTATGTCGCTGAGCACCGCTATAAGCATAGGATCCCCCCTTTTTTATCCCCTATATCATAGCACGAAACCCGCCCTGTGGCAAGCGCCCCAGGAAAAGAGGCGCCGGAAAACCGGGCGTCCTGCTTGGGGCACTCCCTTTCAAACAAAAGGGTTGCAAGTTTCTGCGCTTTATGGTATGATACAGAAGCCAGCTTCCGGGAAAGCTTTTCCGGAAGGCTGTTTTGCAAACAGATTGAGAAACGCTGGGATGAAAGAAAGTACCCCTGTACCGTCCGTTCAGAGAGCCTGGGCCATCGGCTGCAAGCCCGGGCACGGGGCAGGCGGGGGGAAGTTCCTTTCGGAGCGGCGGGGCTGAAGCCGGTCGCGGTGGGTAGGCCCCGACGGCGCGGCCCCGTTACAGGCCGGCACAATGAGGGCAGTTTTCTGCCGAATTTGGGTGGTACCGCGTGGCTTTATGCCCCGCCCCAACATGGGGCGGGGCTTTTTTGTTCCCACCCCCGCGCAGCTTCGCGCCGGCCTTGCTGGACGCGCCTCTGGTACGCCATGCCCGGGCAAGCAGCGAAAAATTTACACAGAGCAGCGGGCGCGGCGCTCCGCCACGCTGCCGGAAAGGAAGAATGGACATGAAGGAAAAAATCGAGGCCCTGGCCCGGCAGTTCCAGCAGGAGCTGGAAGGGGCGGGCACCAGCGACGCAGTGGAAAAGCTGCGGGTGGCCTATCTGGGCAGGAAAGGCTCTGTCACCCAACTGCTCAAGGGCCTGAAGGAAGTGGAGGCCCAGCAGAAGAAAGAGCTGGGGCAGCACATCAATATGCTGAAAAAGACAGTGGAGGACAAGCTTTCCCAGCAGGTGGAGGCCATCCGCCGGGCAGAGGAGCAGCGGATGGTGGAAGCCGCCGAGCAGTATGACGTAACCCTGCCTGTAGGAAGCGGGGCAGGCTCTTACCATCCCATCACCATTGTCCAGCGGCAGTTGGAGGAAATATTCGCCTCCATGGGCTTTACCATTGAGGACTACAAGGAGATTGTGACGGACTATGAGTGCTTCGAGGCTGTGAACATCCCCAAGGATCACCCGGCCCGGGACATGCAGGACACCTATTACCTGGAAAACGGCCAGCTTTTAAAAACCCACACTTCCGCCGCCCAGAACGCCATTATGCGCAAATATGGCCCGCCCCTGCGGGCCATATTCCCGGGCAGGTGCTTCCGCAACGAGGCCCTGGACGCCAGCCACGAAAACACCTTCTTCCAGATGGAAGGCATGATGATTGATAAGGACATCTCCATTTCAAATCTTATCTATTTCATGAAAACCATGCTCTCCCAGGTGTTCGAACGGGATATCAGCGTCCGCCTGCGCCCCGGGTTCTTCCCCTTTGTGGAGCCTGGCTTCGAGCTGGATATCTCCTGCCTTATCTGCGGCGGGGAGGGCTGCTCCACCTGCAAAGGCTCCGGCTGGATAGAGCTGTGCCCCTGCGGCATGATCCACCCCAACGTCCTGAAGGCCGGGGGCATTGACCCGGAGGAGTACACCGGCTTTGCCTTTGGCCTGGGGCTTACCCGCCTGGTGATGATGAAATACGGCGTGAAGGATATCCGCGACTTAAACAGCGGGAACCTGAAAGCCCTGTCCCAGTTTACCCACGAGTAAGCAGCATACTGCTGCACCCGGGACGCGGGAAACGCGAGCGGGAATTTTTCGCCGCAGAACTTTTTTCCGCGCTTACTGAGGATGTCCCGTGCTGAACGCGGTTCCCGCAAACGAACCGCTTGACCTGAGACTGGGGTACACAAAAGTTTTTGAAGATTTTTAAGGAACTTTTTACAAAAAGTTCCTTAGGGCTTGTTTGAAAAATCGCAAACACCGTCTTTTTGTCCAAAACATGCGTTTTCTGTGTTGGAAATCCTCGACAGGCGACAGCCTGTCTAAACGCATATATGCGTTTGCGGTTCATCCGCCTTGAAACCGCCCTGTTTTGTCTCAAAAACTCGGCACTTTCTCTACTTTCAAACAAGCCCTAAATCAGAGTTTGAGGCGGCAGCCTCAACAAAGGAGGAAGCGAACGTTATGTTGATATCCATGAACTGGATTCAAGATTTTGTAGATTTACGCGGCCTGGATTTAGACGCCCTTATCCAGCGGTTCACCCTCTCCACCGCGGAGGTGGAGGAGGTTTTCCACATGGGGGAAAACCTCCGGGACGTGGTGGCAGGCAAAATTATCTCAATGGAAAACCATCCCAACTCCCAAAAGCTGCACCTTTTGAAGGTGGACGGGGGGGACGGCATTTATGACGTGGTGTGCGGCGCGCCCAACGCCCGGGAAGGCATTATCGTGCCCTTTGTAAAGGAGGGCGGCATGGTGATGGGCCAGGAAATCGGCTGCGCCCGTTTGGCGGGGTTCGAGAGCCATGGCATGTGCTGCTCCGAGCACGAGCTGGGCATTTCCGCCGACCACTCCGGCCTGATGGAGCTGCCCGAGGGCACCCCCGTCGGCCATGACATGACAGAGCTTTTCGCCATAAAAGACCTGGTGTTCGAGGTGGACAACAAATCCCTGACAAACCGCCCCGACCTCTGGGGCCATTACGGCATTGCCCGGGAGTTCGCGGCCCTCTCCGGGCGGGAGCTGAAGCCCCTGGAGACAGCGGCCCTCTCCGCTTTCGACGCACTTCCCCCCATTGAAATCCAGGTGGAGGACAAGGAGCTGTGCTTCCGGTACACCGGGCTGAAGGTGCAGGGCATTAAAGAAAAGGTAAGCCCTGTGGACATGCGCATCCGTTTGTTCTACTGCGGCAGCAGGGCCATCAACCTGCTGGCGGATCTCACCAACTACCTGATGCTGGAAATGGGCCAGCCCATGCACGCCTTTGACTGCGCCAAGGTGGACAAGATTGAAGTAAAGCGCTTCCCCGCCCCCTTCACCTTCACCACCCTGGACAGCGTGGAGCGCAGGGTGGACGAAAACACCCTGATGATCTGCTCCGGCGGCAAGCCCGTGGCTGTGGCGGGCATTATGGGCGGGCTGGAATCGGAAATTGAAGATGACACCGACAGCCTCCTGCTGGAGTCCGCCAACTTTGACGGGGTCAGCGTGCGGCGCTCCGCCACCCGCCTGGGCCTGCGCACAGACGCCTCCATGCGCTATGAAAAGACGCTGGATCCGGAAATGACCGTACCTGCCATCGGGCGCTTCATGAAGCTGCTTTTGGATATCGATCCAGGCGCCCAGGTGGTTTCCCGGCTGACAGACGTATACGTAAAGCGCTACCCCGCCGTTTCCCTCACCTTTGACAAAGCCTATGTAGACCGCTACACCGGCATTGCCATAGAGGACGGCCGCATTTTGGAGACGCTGCGGGCCTTGGGCTTCCAGGCACAGCAGGAAGGCGGCTCCTTCACCGTACAGGTGCCCTCCTGGCGCGCCACCAAGGACGTGACCATCAAGGCGGACATCATTGAGGAAATCACCCGCATTTACGGCTATGACAACTTCCAGGTTTCCACCACCTTAAGCCCCTTGTATCCCCAGAAAAAGAGCGCGGGGAACAAGGCGGACAATTTCGCAAAGGATCTGCTGGTGCAGCGCTGGGGACTCCACGAGGTGCATTCCTACATCTGGTTCGACCAGAAAAAGTGCAAGGGCCTGGGCATCCCCTTAGAGGAGAACGTGAAGCTGATAAACGCCCAGACCCCGGATCACGAGGTGCTGCGCACCAACATGGGGCCAACCCTGCTGTCCTTTGTGCTGGAGAACAAGTCCTTCGGGGCAGACTTCGGCCTCTTCGAGATAGGCCGGGTATGCGAAGGTTTGAACGAAGATGGCCTGTGCAGGGAGCGGAAAAAGCTGGGGCTTGCCCTGTACAGCCGCGCACGCAGCGAAAAGGAGCTGTATTTTGAGCTGCTGGGCATCCTGCGCGCCCTGGGCCGGGAGATTAAAGGGGCGGATTTCGCCTTTGCAAACCGCGCCCCCCTCCACCCCTGGCAGCACCCCCGGAACACAGCGGCAGTGTCCTGCGGCAGCCAGGAGCTGGGCTGGCTCTGCGCCCTGCACCCGGCTGTGCAGGGCCAGATAGACAAAAAGGCGGCAGTGGTGTGCGCCCAGCTTGATATGGACGCTTTTGCCGCCCTGCCCGCCCCGGACGCTGTTTACCAGGAGCCTTCCCGGTTCCCGGGGATTGACATCGACCTTTCCCTCCAACTGCCCGAGGGCGTCACCTTTGGCGGGATGGAGAGCGCTTGGGCGCAGATAGATCCCGCCCTGCTCACAGGCGTATCCCTTATCGACTCCTTCCAGCAGGGAGCCATGAAGAGCCTCACCCTGCGCTTCGCCTTCTCCTCCCAGGAGAAAACCCTTTCCAAGGAGGAAGTGCAGCCCTGGGTGGACGGAATCGTGGAAAAGCTTGCCCAAATGGGCGTGGCGCTGCGGGGGTAAGCTATGGAGTTTGCAACAGACAGCCTGCGCTGGACGCGGGAGCCGGGAAGCTTCCTCATAGCCCCGGATAAAATCGAAATCGTCACGAAACCGCGCACAGACCTGTGGCAGCGCACCTATTACCACTTCCAAAATGATAATGCCCCCGTCCTGCAAATGGAGACGGCAGAACCCTTTTTCTCCTTTGTGGTGAGGACAGATTTCACAGAAAGCCATCATCGCTTCGACCAGTGCGGGGTGGTGATGTACCTGGACAGCGAAAACTGGCTGAAGGCCTCTGTGGAGTATGAAAATGAGGAGTTCCAGCACCTGGGCAGCGTGGTGACCAATAATGGCTATTCCGACTGGGCCACCACGGAGATTCCGGCTTCTGTGAAATCCATGTGGTACCGTCTCAGCCGCCGGGAGGGCGATTTCTGCCTGGAGTGCTCACAGGACGGGGCGCGCTTTCGCCAAATGCGCATATGCCACCTGCACAAGGGGAACGGCCCTGTGCGCTTCGGGGTATACGCCTGCAGCCCGGAGGATTCCTCCTTTAAGGCGGTGTTCACCCGCATGGCCCTGCTGCCCTGCCAATGGCAGGCCCACACCGGGCAGGCCCCGGACGCATAAGAAAGGCCCTTTGCGTCCAGTAATACGGAAGCAGCCGGGACAGATTGGCGGGCTTTTCCAAAGAGAAAGAAAGGCTGTTGTGCTTTTGGCACAACAGCCTTTTCCCGCCATATGCGTTTTCGCGCCCGCCCCTTACACGCCGATAAGCTGGTTCCAGGCCCGGGCCTGCCCGGACAGCTCCTTGGATACAGCGGCGCCCGCTTTTCATTGACTTCTCCCTGCCGGGGGAGTATAATAGCCGCAAGGCGGCTCGTATACATAACGCTGCCTGCCCCGGCAGGCCTTGGGCGCTTTCCCGGGCGGCAGGCTCCTTTTTGAGAAAGGCGGTAAAACAATGCGGCATTTAATCGACCCACTGGATTTCACCCGGCAGGAAACGGACAGGCTGCTGGATCTGGCGGAAAACATCATACAAAGCCCCGGCGCATACGCCCACAGGTGCGCCGGAAAAATACTGGGCGCCCTGTTTTTCGAGCCAAGCACCCGCACGCGCCTAAGCTTTGAATCGGCTATGCTGCGGCTGGGAGGGCAGGTGCTGGGGTTCTCAGACGCGGGCAGCAGCTCTGCCTCTAAGGGCGAAAGCGTGGCGGATACCATCCGCATGGTGTCCGCCTACGCGGACATTGCCGCCATGCGCCACTTCAAGGAGGGCGCGCCCTTTGTGGCCTCCCGGTATGCGAAAATCCCTGTGATAAACGCCGGGGACGGCGGCCACCAGCACCCCACCCAGACCCTTACAGACCTGTTCGCCATCCGCCAGCGCAGGGGAAAGGTGGACGGGATGACCATCGGCCTGTGCGGGGATCTGAAGTTCGGGCGGACAGTACACTCCCTGATAAAGTCCTTAGTGCGCTATGAAAATGTGCGCTTCATCTTCATCTCTCCGGAGGAGCTGCGGGTGCCCGGCTACATCGTAAAGGAAGTGGTGGGGCCTTCAGGCCACAGGTGGGAGGAAGCCAGGGCCATGGAGGAGGTTATGCCGGAGCTGGACATCCTCTACATGACCCGGGTCCAGCGGGAGCGCTTCTTCAACGAGGAAGATTATGTGCGCCTGAAGGATTCCTATGTGCTCACCCCGGAAAAGCTGCGGGCGGCAAAGCCGGACTTGTCCATCATGCACCCTCTGCCCAGGGTAAACGAGATTGCCCCGGAGGTGGACAACGATTCCCGGGCCGTGTATTTTGAGCAGGCTAAAGGCGGCGTATACGTGCGCATGGCCCTGATTTTAACGCTGCTGGGGCTGGAAAAAGGCATTTTAGACGGGGAGGAGGCATAAAACATGCTGAATATAGACAGCATAGAAAACGGCATCGTCATCGATCACATCACCGCGGGCCGCAGTATGCGGGTGTATGACCTGCTGGAGCTGGACAAGCTGGACACCTGCGTGGCCATCATTAAAAACGCCAAAAGCGAGAAATTCGGCAAGAAGGACATCATCAAAATCGAAGGCGTCACAGATATCGACCTGGACGTGCTGGGCTTTATCGACGACCGCGCCACTGTGTGCATCATCCGGGACGGGAAGCTTATGGAAAAAAAGCGGCCCACCCTGCCCCAAAAGCTGGTAAATATCGTAACCTGCAAAAACCCCCGGTGCATCACCAGCGTGGAAAAGGTAGACCAGGTGTTCTATCTGTGCGACGAGAAAGCCCACCGCTACCGCTGCCGGTACTGTGAGCAGGAATACAAGAAGTGAGGGCATAGCTTATGGAAAAGTGCAAACTGGGTTCCCTGTACCTGTGCGTAAGGGACATGGAAAGGGCCATCGCCTTTTACGAAGCCCTGTTAGGATGTCCTGCCGCCCAGCGGGATGAAATCTACAGCGTGTTCGACATCGGCGGCTTCCGCATGGGGCTGTTCGCCTTTGAGAAAAAGGACGAGCCCCACACCTTTGGCAGCAACTGCCTGCCCAGCTTCAGTTGGGAAACCCTGGAGGCCCTGAAGGGGAAGCTTCTGGGGCAGGAAATATGTTTCCCCCTGACGCGCATCGGCCCCAACTGGGTGGCGGAGATTGTGGACAGCGAGGGCAACCACATTGAAATGACGGCGCCGGCTAAGGAGGGCGGCATATGAAAAAGCAAGGCGCTAGGCGCAGGCCCGGCACAGGGGCAAAAATCTTCCTGGCAGTGGTGACATGCGTAAACCTGATGCTGACCCTGGCCCTGTCCATACTCCGCCGGGTGGAAGTCATCCACGCCATTGAGGGGGATGAGGACGTAAAGCTGCTGCTCACCACCCAGGCGGCAAAAAAGAAGGAGAAGTGAGGCGATATCCCCATGGACGGCAAAACCACCATAAAATACCTGCAAACCTTCATCAGGCAGAAAGACTACCACCCTGAGCTTCTCAAAGACTATTTCTTAAAGCTTACCGAGGAGGTGGGAGAGCTTTCCCGGGCCATGCGCAAGGGGCTGAAAGCGCCCAATCCCCAGGAGATAAAAGGGACAGTTGACGAGGAACTGTGGGATGTCATCTATTACGCCATCGCCATAGCAAACCTCTATGACATCGACCTGGAGCAGGTGATAAAAGTGAAGTCCCGGATGAATGAAAGCCGGTACCCCTCTCCGGTGGTGTTTGAGGAAAACAGGTAGTTTCCCTCTTGACTTTGCGCCCGGCATATGGTACAGTATAAAAGCCGCATACTGCGGGCTAAGGGGCGAAGTATGCCCTGGCGAAGAGGCCATAAGGCCCGCCTGACAGCAGCGAGACTATAGTAAAGGCAGGAATAAACATGTTTGCAGTTATTGAAACCGGCGGGAAGCAGTACAAGGTGCAGCCCGGCGACGAGCTTTACATTGAGAAGCTTGCAGCCGCCGAGGGCGAAACCGTCACTTTCCCCGTGCAGGCCCTGTTCGGGGAGGGCGAAACCAAGGTGGGCGCTCCTCTGGTGGAGGGCGCTTCCGTTACAGCCAAGGTGTTGAAAACCGGCAAGGCTAAGAAGATCACCGTGTTTACCTATAAGCCCAAGAAGAATTCCAAGCGGAAGATGGGCCATCGCCAGCCCTACACCAAGGTGCAGATTGAGGCAGTCAACGGCTAAATGATCTCCGTGGATTTTTACACCCTGCCCCAAGGCGGCCTGGTGGGCTTCCGTCTGGAAGGCCATGCCGGCATGGGAAGCAAGGGGGAGGACATTGTGTGCGCAGCGGTGTCAAGCGCCGCATATATGGCGGCCAACACCATTACAGATGTCCTTTTTGTCACGCCCCTGTCTCTGCACGCGGAGGAAGGGGAAATGGCCCTGCGCATCGGGGGGCGGGACGAGCCTGCCTGCCGGACAGTGCTTTTAGGGCTGAAGCTGCACCTTTTAGGCCTGGAGGAGCAGTATCCCGAGGCCATATCGGTAAGCTATGTGGAAACACGATCCTGAAATTATCCTGAAAGGAAGGAAACTGTCATGCTGAGAATAGACATCCAGCTTTTTGCCCATAAGAAGGGCATGGGCTCCACTAAAAACGGCCGCGATTCCGAATCCAAGCGCCTGGGCGTCAAGCGCGCCGACGGGCAGTTTGTGCTGGCTGGGAACATCCTGGTCAAGCAGCGGGGCACCAAGATCCATCCCGGAGAGAACGTAGGCCGGGGTTCTGACGACACCCTGTTTGCCAAGGTAGACGGGCGCGTCCGGTTCGAGCGCCTGGGCGCAGACCGCAAGAAGGTCAGCGTATACGCCGAGTAACAGCATAATGAAACGCTTTGCTCCGCAATGCGTTTGCACCCAGGCCGCGTGAACGCTCGCTTCGTTCGCCGCGTCATGGAACTTTAAACATGCACCATCGCGTGGCCGGGGTACTCCCGGTCACTTTTCTTTAAAGAAGCAAAAACCCAGTCCTGCGGACGCAAGCCCACAGAATTCTACAAGGCCGGGCGCGTCACAGTTTTTGAGGATTCTTAAGGGGCTTTTTTCCAAAAGCCCCTTAAGCCGCCGGAGGCCAAAGGAGGCAGGTTATGTTCATCGACAGCGCGAAAATCAAGATAAAGGCCGGGGACGGCGGCGACGGCGCGGTTGCCTTCCACCGGGAAAAATATGTGGCGGCCGGAGGGCCGGACGGCGGCGATGGCGGCCGGGGCGGCAGCGTGGTGTTCCAGGTGGACGAAAACCTCTCCACCCTGGCAGACTTCCGCTATAAACGCAAGTATACAGCCCAGCGGGGGGAAAATGGCAGGGGCGGGCGCTGCGCGGGGAAAAGCGCACCGGATCTGCTGGTAAAAGTCCCCCGGGGCACCTTAGTAAAGGACGCCGCCACAGGCAGGCTTCTTGCGGACATGTCCGGGGACAGCCCCCAGGTCATTGCCGCCGGAGGCCGGGGAGGGTGGGGCAACACCCACTTTGCCACCCCCACCCGGCAGGCCCCCCGCTTCGCAAAGCCCGGCGCCCCGGGCCAGGAGCTGGAGGTGCTGCTGGAATTAAAGCTTTTGGCAGACGTGGGCCTGGTGGGCTTCCCCAACGTGGGAAAATCCACCCTGGTTTCCGTTGTCAGCGAGGCAAAGCCTAACATCGCCAACTACCATTTCACCACCCTCACCCCTGTGCTGGGGGTGGTGCGCATGGGGGAAGGCCGTTCCTTTGTCATGGCAGACATCCCCGGGCTGATTGAAGGGGCCTGGGAGGGCCAGGGCCTGGGCCACCAGTTCCTGCGGCATGTAGAGCGCTGCCGCCTGCTGGTACACGTGGTGGACGTGTCCGGCAGCGAGGGCCGGGATCCCAAGGAAGATTTCCGGATTATCAACGAAGAGCTGGAAAAATTCAATCCAGGGCTTGCGGGTCGCCCCATGCTGGTGGCAGGGAACAAATGCGACCTGACAGACGATGGAACGGTGGAGGCTTTCCGCGCCTATATAGAGGAGCTGGGCTACGCGTTTTTTCCCATCATGGCCCCTATCCGCCACGGGGTGGACGAACTCTTAAACGCTGTCAATGAGCGGCTCTCCAAGCTCCCCCCCATCCTCCGGTTTGAGCCGGAGCCGGAACCCCTTGCCCCGGAAAGCGCCGGCAGGCGGGAGCCTGTCCAGGTGACAGAGGAAAACGGGGTATATTTTGCAAAAGCCCCCTGGCTGGAAAAGGCCCTCTCCACCATCGACCTGACAGACAGCGAGTCTTTGCAGTATATGCAGCGGCTTCTTATCCAGTCCGGCGTAATCGACGCCCTGCGGGAAGCGGGAGTGCAGGAGGGAGACACTGTAGACCTGTACGGCGTGGAATTTGACTTTGTAGAATAAGGGGTGAAAATGTGGAAAATCTGGCAAAACCTGTCCCTGCAAAGGAGTACAGCCCCCTCACCCTGGCGTTTATGGGGGACTCTGTATATGAGCTGCTGGTGCGCAACTATCTGGTTTCCGAGGGCAACTGCCCTGTGCGCTCTTTAAACAAGCGGAAGGTAGAGCTTGTCCGCTGCCAGTCCCAGGCAAAGGCCCTCACCTTCATGTGGCCCGCCCTGTCAGAGCAGGAGAAGGAAATCGCCATGCGGGGGCGAAACGCCCACGTGGGCCACGTGCCCAAAAACGCTTCCATAGGCGACTATCACGCCGCCACCGCCCTGGAGTCCCTTTTCGGCTATCTCTTTTTAACAGACCAGAGCGTGCGCCTGGGCCAGCTTTTTGTCCTGGCAATGGAATCGGGGCGGCAGGAGGGGGACGAGTCCTTTGCGGTGTCCCACCTGCCCCAGTAAGAAGGAAGATCCTGTAAAAAACTGAGGAAAGGAACGATACCGGGCACAAAAGGCGGCTTGCCCATGGCTCTTTGTGCGAATGGTGTATCCCATGGTGGTTGCTGTGAAAACGAAAGCTATCCGGAAATTTCTGATGGACGCCCTGGTTATGACCCTGGGCGCTATGGCATATGCTGTGTGCGTCAACGCCTTTACAGCCCCCAACAACATTGCCGCCGGGGGCGTGACGGGCATTGCCACCATGCTGCAATATGTGTTCGGCACTCCCATCGGCCTGATGGTGCTGCTGATCAACGTGCCCATTGTGGTGTGGGGCATGGTGGAAATCGGCTATAAGCTGGTGATGAAAACCCTGGCAGCCATTGTCCTGTCCTCGGTGATGATAGACCTGTTCGCCAAGTTCGTCCCTGCCTACCAGGGCGATCCCATCCTGGTGGCCATTTTCGCCGGGGTGTGCGAGGGCGTAGGCCTTTCCCTCACCTTTATCCGGGGGGCCACCACCGGCGGCACAGACATGGCGGCCCGGCTTATCGGCCGCCGCCTGCCCCAGTTTTCCATGGGCAAGCTGATGCTGGTGATAGACGGCCTGGTGGTGGCGGCCTCAGCCTTTGTATATGGCAGCATTGAAAACGCCATGTACGCCTGCATCGTCATCTTCGTGTCCACCAGCCTTATCGACTCCATCCTCTATGGCGCCGACGCGGGCACAGGCAAAATGTTCCTGGTTATGTCCCCTAAGGTGCAGGAAATCGGGGCGCGCATTATGGGGGAAATCGAACGGGGCGTTACGTATCTGGACTCCCAGGGCGGCTATACAAAAGAGCCGGGCCAAACCCTGCTGTGCGTGGTGCGCCGCTTTGAGGTGTTCCAGGTGCAGTCCGTCATCAAAGAGGTGGATAAGCACGCCTTTGTCATTGTGGGGGACGCGGGAGAGATCACCGGCGAAGGCTTCCGGCCCATGCATGGGGACGACAAGCCCTTAAAAGAGCTTCTGCAAAAGGCAAAGGGCGGCGAAAAGGAAGAGAAAAAGGCCCGGTAAACCAAAGGGCTTACCGGGCCTTTTTGCCAGCCGCTTTTTACTCGCAGTCATCCTGCCGCTTGTTCTGGCTCTGGTTCTGGTTCTGGTTCTGGGTGCGGTTCTGGCTGTTCTGGTTCTGCTGGTTTTTGCTGTTCTGGCTCTGCTTATTCTGGTTCTTGTTCTGGTTGCTCATGGATTTTACCCTCTTTCTTTTGTTTGGCTTTTTCGCAAAGGGAAAAGGCCGCTTCATGGGGAGTGCCCAAAGCGAGTATTTTAAAAAATGAAGAAACACAAAAGTTTCGTCCACCTTTTCAAAGGTGGTGGGGTTTTTAGGGGCAAAGCCCCTAAACCGCCGGAGGCATAAAACGCGCGGTTGGACACTCCCGCTTCATGCCTTTTCCTTTTGTTATTGTAAGCGGGAAAGCGGCTGTTATGCACAAAAGCAGAGGGAAATTTTTCCTGCACCAATTTTTTGAAAAAAGGAGGAAGCGCTGTGGTTCTGCCTGAAAAATTTTTGGAGGAGCTGGAAGCCCTCCTGGGAGAGGAGCAAAAGGCCTTCCTGCTGGAAATGGAGAAGGAGCCTCGGCGGGGGGTGCGGCTGAATCCCTTAAAATGCACAGAGGAAACCCTCCGGCGCAGCCTGCCCTTTGCCCTTGCCCCCAGCCCCTTTTCCCCCCTTTCCTTTTACGCGGAGAAGGGAGAGCGCTTTGGGGCGCTGCCCGCCCACCACGCGGGCATGTTCTATTCCCAGGAGCCTTCCGCCGCCTCCGCCGTCACCGCCCTTTCCCCCAAACCAGGGGAGCGGGTGCTGGATTTATGCGCCGCGCCAGGGGGAAAGTCCACCCAGATTGCCGCCCTGCTGGCAGGGGAGGGACTTTTGTGGTCTAACGAGGTGGTGCGGGGCCGGGCAGACGCCCTGCTCTCCAACCTGGAGCGCCTGGGGGTGCGCAACAGCGTGGTGTCCTGCTGCCAGCCCCAGCGGCTGTGCGAAGCCCTCCAGGGATGGTTTCACCGGGTGCTGGTAGACGCCCCCTGCTCTGGGGAAGGCATGTTCCGCCGGGATCCCGGGGCCTTGGCGGCCTGGTCGCCAGAGCATGTGCGGGCCTGTGCCCAGCGCCAGGGGCTGATTTTAGATTCCGCCGCCCTGGCGGTGAAGGAAGGCGGGGTGCTGGTATATTCCACCTGCACCTTTTCCCGGGCGGAAAACGAGGAGGTGTGCGCCGGGTTTTTAAAGGCCCACCCGGAATTTATGTGGGATCCGGTTCCCGCCTTCTTCGGCAGGCCTGCCCTGGATTGCCCTGCCCGGCGGATTTTCCCCATGGACGGGGGAGAAGGGCACTTTGTGGCCCGGTTCCGGCGGACAGGGGAAAACCCCGCAAAAACAGCCCCCTTCACCCAAACCCTGGAGGGCGGGGAAAGACGGCTGGCGGAGGGACTGTATGGGGAATTGTTTACAGGAACCTGCCCCAGCCCCCTTGGCACAGCCGGGGACAGGGTGCTGCTGCTGCCCCAGGGCCTGCCCGCCCTTTCCGGCCTGCCGGTGCTGCGGGCCGGGGTAGAGCTGGCCCGGATAAAGGGCAGGCGGCTGGAGCCTGCCCACGGGGTTTTTGCCAGCAGGAAAATGGAGGAATGCCGCCAGGCCATGGATTTTTCCCCGGCAGATACAGCTCTGCTGGCCTTCCTGCGGGGAGAAGAAACCGCCTGCCCCCATAAGGGTTACACGGCCCTGTGCGTAAACGGGGTGGTGGCAGGCTTTGGCAAGGCTTCCGGCGGGACGCTGAAAAACCATTATCCCAAGGGCCTGCGCCTGCGGAGCTAACGTCACCCCTCCGCTGCAGAATCCGCCACAGGAAGGGGGGGAAGGGCCGTCCAGCCGTTTTCCCCCTGGTACAGGGGATAGCGGGTGATGGCGTATTCCACGTCCCAGCCATACAGGGATTCCCACTCCTCCCAGGTGAAAAAGCGATCCCAGGAGATGCGGCAGTCCTCATATTCCGGGTTGGCCTCCGCCAGCCGCAGGCCCTCGTCGTTTGCCTCCCGCACAATGACCGAATGCTCATATTCCCCCAGCCGCAGGTGATCCCCCGCCCGCACCCTGGCCCCAAAGGGGAGCAGGTAGTAAGGGGATTCCTTTCCGAAAAGCCGGTCGCTAAGCAGGCAGGCAAAGCCTAAGCACTGGCACAGATGGGTATACTCCGGGAAAAAGGCCAGCAGGCTCCCGTTATACTGGTTGCAGTAGTCCTGCCAATGCAGGCTGTGGACGCATGGCTCCCCGGTTACGGAAAAGGGCGTTTCCACCCCCTCCGGCAGATCCTGGCCCATGTGGTTCCAATATGCATCCTGGGGTAGCTTTTCCTCCAGCAGGGCAAAGCGCTCCTCCAGCATCAGGCTGGTAAGGCTGATTTCCCCAGGTTTGCCGCTCTCCGCGGGATACAAATCCTCCCCATACAGCCAGCCCTGTTCGCAGGCAAACCACAGCGGCCCTCCGCCAGGCTCTACCTGCAAAAAGGTGCCCCCGGCAACAGTTTCATGGCTGAGCGCCTCCCCGTCAGGAGTGGTAAAAACCGGGGTGCGCGCCGGGACATACACCGTCAGGGCGCTTTGGGCAGCCTCTTTTTCCGCCTGAACGCTGGGGCCGGGCTGGTACAGCACCTGGAAAATGCCCCACTCCGCCCCAGGCAGGGAATCCCCCGGGAGAGCGGCCTCCGCTTCTGCCGGGGCCTCCCCCCAGGGGAAGGGGATGAAGTCCAAGGGGGGCGGGAAGCCGCAGCCACCCAGGGCCACAGAGAGGACAGCCAGCAAAACCCCCAGCAAGCAGGCCTTCTTTTTCATAGTCAGCTTCCCTCCCGGCACAAAAAATGAAAAATCCCAGGCAATGCCCGGCAATCACAAAGGGTTACAAAGGGTTTACAAAACCGCGTTTTTTTACCGGAATTTACCGGTTTTAACAGTTTGTTCATATTCTTCACAGGCAAAATCACCATTCCCGCTCCTGCGGGCCTGAAAAAATGCAGGCGGGTTTGCCCGAAGAGCCGCACACACTTCCAGTATATTGTGATTATACCTTGGAAATCCCCAAAAGGTCAATAAAAATTTTGCGGAATTTTGTCGCATTTTTCCGCGCCACCCAAAGCAAAGGAGAAGCCTATGGCAGAGAGCAAAGCAAAGAAAAAATTTTACGCGGTAATTGGCGGCAGGGAAGGAACCACTATATACAGTAGTTGGGATGCCTGCAAAGCCCAAGTTATAGGGGTGAAAGGCGTTATCTATAAAGGCTTCCCCACCCTGGAGGAAGCCGAAATTTTCCTGTCCGGCGGCACAGCCGCCCAAACCCTGCCCCAGGAGGGCCTTGCTGTGGCCTATGTGGACGGCAGCTATTATAAAGGCGAATTTTCCTGCGGGGCAGTGCTGTTCTACGAAGGGGAGCAGGTGGAGTTTTCCAAAAAGTTTGACGACAGGGATATGGCTGCCATGCACAATGTGGCAGGGGAAATTATGGGGGCCTTGACCGTGATAGAATACTGCCTGGAAAAGGGGATTCCCGCCCTGGAAATCCACCACGATTACGAGGGGGTGGCAAAGTGGGCGCAAGGCCAGTGGAAAGCCAACAGGCCCGGCACCATAGCCTATGCCGCAGCCTGCCGGAAGGCCCGGGAAAAGCTGAAGCTGGGCTTTGTAAAGGTGAAGGGCCATTCTGGAGATACATATAACGATTTAGCTGACCGTCTGGCAAAGCAGGCCCTGGGCATTTAACGGGTATCAGCTTCTTTCCAACATGTGTTCTTTCATTTTATCAGGCATAGGGATTCGGGGCTATACTTTTTTCATAAGGAATCCTTAAAGATTTATCAGGGCGCACCCGGCCCCGCCCTTTCGGGTACAAGCAAAGCCACCAGTTTCCTGGTGGCTTTGTTCTGCTGCCTGTGTTATGGCAAACGCGCTCATTCTCTCTGTTTTCAAACAAGCCTTAGTGGGCCGGGTCTACGAACACAAGGCTGGAATCCCCCTTCCGGGCCTGTTCCAGAACCGCCTGCGCCAGCAGTTGGAATGTCCCATGGGAGGAGGAAGCCCCTGAAATAGCGTCAATGCTTTGCTCCCCCTGGCCCTCCAGAAGCTGGCTGGCGTAATAGCGGGTATACTCGTTGGGGTAAGTGCCGTTGGAGTGGAGCATAGTCTGCATATATGCGTTATCCCAGCTTTTAATAAAGCCGCTGGCATTCTCCGCGTTGTATTCTACGGAAACGATGCTCCCGCCCTTTACCAGAATGGTGATATATTCTTTCCAGCCATGGCTGAATTCAGACATCTGGGCAGTATAATACCCGTCCTGAAGCCCTGCCTGGCTGCTGCAGCCTGCCAGCAGGGACACTGCCAGCAGAACGCCCAAAAACACAGCTAAAAACCGTTTCATCTGCCTTGCCTCCCCTTCAAAACAAATTTCCGCACCTGAGATTGGAGCGATTCGGCTTCTTTTGCCAGCAGGCCGCTGGACTGCTCCGTTTCCCCTGCGTTTTGCAGGTTGCGGTCTGCAATGGAGGAGATAGCGGCAATCCGCGTCTCCATAGCGGCGAGGGCGGCTTCCTGCCCCTGTACCGCCGCTGCCAGTTGATCCGAAATGGTGTTGATCTGGGAGGAAACCTCGGAAATGGCCCGGAGGGACTCCGCCGTATCCGCAGTCATCACCACGCCGGTCTGGATAATGGCTTTGGTATTGTCCACCATGCCTGTAGCGCTCTGCGCAGCCTCGGCGCTTTTGGCAGCCAACTGCTTCACCTCATTGGCCACCACGGCAAAGCCCTTCCCGGCAGCGCCTGCCCGGGCCGCCTCCACAGAGGCATTGAGGGCCAGGATATTGGTCTGGAAGGCAATGTCCTCAATATCCTTTGCAACCTTTGTAATTTGCTGGGCATTGGCGCTGATGTTGTCCATGGCAGCGGAGAGGGCCGCCATCTGTTCGTTGGCGCTCTGGATCCTCTGGGTAATCGCTTCTGTCTGGGAACGGGTCTGGCCGCTGCTTTCCGTCACGTCAGCCAGGCGGTCTTTCACATTGTCCACCTCGTGTACCAAATCTTCTGTGGACTGGTTCTGATCCATAGATGCCTGGTGAAGCTGGGCAGACTGCCCGCTTAACTGCTCCGCCATGTTGGTAAGCCGGTCTGCGGCATCGCGGAAGCCAAGGAGGGTTTCGTTCATAGACTCTGTAATGGTGTGCAGGCTGCTGCGTATCAGCACAAAGTCGCCTTTATAGTCCACCTGGGGCTGGGTGCGCAGGTCGCCGGTTGCAACCTGCGTCAGCACCTGCTGGATATCGGATATGTACCGGTTCATGCTTTCCCGCGTGGCATCCAGGGTCTGGGTCATAACCTCCAGCTCGTCTCCTGTGCGGACAGGAAGCACCTCTGTGTGCAGGTCGCCGTCGGCAAGGGCCACCATGCGGTCTGTCACTCGCTGCACAGGGCGGGAAATGGAACGTGCCAGGCGCAGAATCAGCAGGATGGAAACCACCAGCACGGCCAGGGTTGTCAGGATGGCAAACAGCATGGCCCCGTTAATGAAATGGTTATAATCCGCCTTGGGGATCCAGATAACCAGGGACCACTGGGTGCCGCGGATGGGAGAAAAGGCCACCAGCATTTTTTCCCCGCCCACAGGGAATTCTGTTGCCCCTGTTTCGCCTGTGGTTACCCGCTCCACCGCGTCGCTGTTGCCATCGCAAAGCTGTGCCAGGGAGCTTTTGTTCAGCGCCAGGGACTGGTCGGGGTGGCCGGTAACAACGCCGTTTTCATCGACCATATAGGCCATGCCGCTTTCTCCTAAATTGATGCTGCTGATAACGTCGTTAAGGGTGTCATATTTATATACGCCCATCACGTAGAGGACAGTTTCGCCCTCCTCCTTCACAGGCATACCCATGGTAATGCCCAGCCTGCCCTGGTAAAGGGTGGAAGAGCTGGTGGTCAGGTTGTCGGTTTCCTGCAGCAGGGCCAGAAAGCCGCTGTCCAGGCTTTCCGGCGCGCCGTCGATTCCTTGCACCAGCCGCCCGTCCAAATCATACAGGGCGATGGTGTAAAGCTCGTAAATTTCAGCGGCTTTTTCCAGCACAGCCATGCGGTTTTCCGCGGTTGCCGCCGCGTCCGGCTGCGGCTCCCCAGTTTCACCTGAGCCAGCAGCGGCTGCCTCGTGCATCCGGGCGTCGCCGGCAATGGTCATCATGCGGTCTGCCAGCATGTGGATGTTGGCCTCCACCGTTTTAGCCGACTGCCGGGCCATTGGCTGAAGGCTGTCCAACAAAATATTGTTGGCAAGCGACTGCATGGAAACGGCCATAATAGCACAGCTAATGACCACCAAAATCAGAATATTAAGCGTGGTGTTCCTCAATATCCTTTTATTCAGGCTCCGATTTATCCCCCGGCTGGCCAGGGGATCCCTTTGCTTTCCCGTCACGTTCCTGTCGCTCCTTTTCCTGATATTTTTGTCAAAAGACAGAATAAAAGCGGGAATATCCGCGTCAGGGGCGCAGGCATCATCCCCACAGTGCGGGCATTCTCGGCAAAAAACTGCCTGTTCCTCCCTTCGGGGGCTTTGCGCCGCGCCAAGGGCCGAACAGCCGGTTTCAAATATTTAGTATACCATAGATTTTGTATAAAGGGAAGTGCTTTTTTGAAAGGGGGAGTGTCGGCGCGGTATATCATTAAGTGCGAAAGAGCTATTTAGCTCGGACGCACTATTTTTTATCGAAAAACAGAGAGAGGAGGCGGGAAAATGGCGGGAAATTGAGCGGCTCTATAACGACGACATGAGGCCGAGCGAAATCGCGGCGGCGGTCGGGGTAACGACCGCGACCATTTACCGGGAGCTCAAGCGGGGCGAGACGGGCGGGCTCGACAAGCATTTCCGCCCGGCGTACTCGGCGGAGGCGGCGGAGCGGGCGGTACGGCTCTCTATCAGGAACAGGGGCCGGAGAAAGGCAGAAAAATAAATCCGAGAGGGGATTTTACTTATACCATGAAAGAAAACGGCATTTTGAAAAGCCTCCGCGAGACGTACCTCCGTGTGGCGGCGGATTTGGAGCTATTCCCGGAGGGCTCGGAGGAATACCGCCGGGCAGAGCTCGCGGCTATGAACACGTCGAGGACGGTTTTCGAGCTTTACGGGGCGACCGCCGCCGAGGATTTGCGGGCGGCGGGATTGCAGGAGCGGAGCCGGGTAGCCGAGCGTATGCGCCGGGGACACGCGGCGACGGATTTCGAGAAAATCACAGCGAGCCCGGAGGCCCTCGCCGCTTTCCTCTCCTCCCTACCCGTGCTCTCGGGGCCGTGGGACGAGGCTTTTCACCGTCGGTATTGCGACGCTTGCTCGGCGGAGGAGTGCGGCGGGTGCGAGAACAGAGCCCTAAACAATCCGCTATGGTGGTTGAGCCTTGCGGCGGAGGAGGTAGAGGCATGAG
>Ga0137309_100118_pt1 | contig 53493 bp, 48 predicted proteins | sample NAcewiD2O_June_FD_97179 | JGI IMG/M metagenome (GOLD analysis project Ga0137309, IMG submission 97179) | Mouse cecal microbial communities from Vienna, Austria - N-Acetylneuraminic amended D2O_June | ecosystem: Host-associated > Mammals > Digestive system > Large intestine > Cecum | place... | reverse complement strand
TGAAGCAGACCATAAAACATCCCTCATGCCAAATGGCGGGGGTCGCATAAATGGAAAATAAAATCAGTGGATTGAAATAAACAGCAGTAAACAACGGAATGAGATTGATCTTGCCATATGTAAGGGAGGAAAGCACTATGGCAATATGCGCCTGTGGGGAGCCAGCGAAATATCTGTTATGCGGCCGCTGGTTCTGCGAGGAATGTATGTGGAAGGCCTTGGATAATCCGGTCCCCGCGACACTCAGAAGGAATGTCGTGTTTTTCGATGAAGAAAACAGGGAGATCCACGCTCCGGTTTGCTCGATCTGCCACGACAGGATCGCAGATCTTGTCATTTCCGAAACGGCGTTTTGTCCGGAGTGTTCTGCCGCGAAAAAGGAATTTCCAGATGCTGATGAGTTTAACGGCAGTCTGGATGCCGCAGGAAAAAAGAATGGCTTGTATAAGGGCGCCAGCATCATCGACTTCCCGGATGAGTATGTCTGCGTGGATGTGGAGACCACAGGGCGGAGCTACTCAGAAGATGAGATCATCGAAATAGCGGCCCTGCACGTAAAAAACGGGGCTGTCTGCGATACCTTCACCTCCCTTGTAAAGCCCTCGTGTTCCCATATCCCTTGGACATACGCAGAAATACAGGAGAGAGGATATACGTCCTTTTTCGACGTTCCCTATTCCGTTTTCCGGGACCTTTCCAACCGGAGGATCCTCCCCGGCGAGATTGTAGAGCTGACCGGGATCACAGACGATATGCTCCGGGACGCGCCAGCGATTGACGAAGTGATACCGAAGTTTTGGGAATTTGTAGGGGACCACATTTTAGTCGGCCACAACGCGGTCTTTGATGTAAGCTTTTTGTGCCTTGCCTGCCAGACTTGCGGCCGCCTGTTAAAAAACGACTATGTGGACACACTGCGGCTCGCCCGGAGCTTACTGCCGGAGCTGTCCAACCATAAATTGTCCAGCCTAGCAGAGCATTTCAATATCACAAACGAAACTGCGCACCGCGCCGAATCGGACGCCCTCACAACGGCGAAATGCCTGGAGGCAATGAAAGCGCTTGTTTTGCAGACAACAACGGTCTCTGAATTCAGAAGGGATTTTTCGGACCCCGCCTGGAAGCCCTCTGCCAGATCATTGAAGAAACTCTATGCTCAGAAGAGAATTCGGCCCAGTGAGCTTGCCGCTCCCGGCACGGTTGACCCATCCCACCCGTTATGCGGGAAATCCATCGTGTTTACCGGTGAGCTCCACATGCCAAGAGCCGATGCCGCACAAATGGCGGCGGATGTGGGAGCTGTTGTGAAGACTGACGTATCCTCAAAAACGGACTTCCTGGTGGTGGGTCGGCAGGACAGGGCGCTGGTTGGAGCTTCTGGTACCAGCGCAAGGGAGAGAAAGGCGCAGAAAATAAACGATTCCGGAAAAGGAAGCATCCAGATTCTTACAGAACAGGACTTTCTCCGGTTGGCAGGTCCTCGATTGGAAGCAGGTGTGCTATGAGCGAACAGGTCACCTTTGCAGGATTTGAGGCGCCGCACGAGAAGGAGCTGGCCGCCTATCGCGAGATCCTGCCCGGCCTCCAGGCGGCCGCTGCGGGGGCTGGCGCCGACCCGGCGGCTGTCGCGATCAAGCACGGAAAAACATACTCCTCTATCTGGTATGGCTCCATCATGGCTTTCAGGCTGAAACTCCGCAAGGATGCCAGATACATAGAAGTCCCGCTGGAATCAAAATCCACTGTACAGCAGTTAGGGGCAGCAGAGGGGCAGAAGGAGGTCTCCGGCGGGTTCTGGCGCGTAAAGCTGGGGCCTGAGCCGGTCACCGAACATGCCTCGGAGCTGGCCGATGTTCTGCGGGACGCGGTCGGCCGCCTGCCCAAGGAGTGGGACTGCTGTTCACGGTATATGGAGTGCAGTGACGCGAAGCAGTGCGTCCACCCGGAACCTTCTTTCGCGCTGAAATGCGGCTATAGAAAGATATTGGCTTCTGGAAGGGTATATTATGGGAACAACCGGAATGTAGATTGATTTTTCTCTAAGTACCTGCCTTTTCAAAAAAACCGCCCCCGGTGCGCCAACACCGGAGACGGCCATAAGGGGTGCTAAAGTTGGGAAAGCCTTAGCACCCCTATTTTACCACAAAATAGGAGGGAAAATCAAGATGCCGAGGCGCGCCGAATTCTATTTTGACGGTACATACTACCGCAAGCGGATCAAGCTCCCCGACGGCCGCTGGAAGGACGTGCGGGCGAGGACGAAGGAGGAGCTCCGCTCCAAGCTCTACGACATGGAGACGGCCCAGCGCATGGGGCTGGTGCTGGATGCCGAAACAACGGTTGCGGAATTGGCGGTGGAGTGGTATACGAACCGCAGCGCGGGCCTCTCGGCGGCCCGGCAGGGGGACTACCGCATCGCGATCAACCACCACATCTGCCCGGTCATCGGGGCCATGCGGGTCCGGGACGTGAAGCCGGAGCACTGCCAGCGGGTGATGGCCCAGGCGGCGGAGCTGTCCAACTCCGCCCAGCAGAAGATCGTCAGCACGATGAAACAGCTCTTCTCCTGCGCTGTTGACAACGGCCTGACCCTCCGCTCGCCTGCCGAGAAGATCAAGGCCAAGGGGAAGAAGGCGGAGGAGAAGGCGCCCCTCACCCGGGAGCAGTGCGCCCAGCTGGAGGCGGCGGTGAAGGGCACGCGGGCGTATATTTTCGTCATGCTGGGGCTCTATGCCGGCCTGCGCCGGGAGGAGATCTGCGGCCTCCGCTGGCAGGACATCGACCTGCAGTCCACGCCCCCCAGGCTGACGGTAAATCACGCCATGCGTCTGACGGGCAGCAGGGCGGAGTTTCCCGCGCCGCTGAAGTCGAAGGCGGCGCACCGGACCATCCCCCTGCCTCCGGGGCTGGCCCAGGCGCTTCGGGATGAGAAGAAGCGCACCAACAGCGACTTTGTTCTGCACACCTCCGACGGGAGCCCTCTCACCTACCAGAGCGCACGGAACATTGTGAGCGTCATTGACCGCCGCTGTCCCATGACGGAGGGGCAGAGGAAGCGGCGGGAGCGCATCGAACAGGAGCGCGGAAAGCCCATCGCCTCCAGGAGGCCGCAGAAGAACATCACGAAGCTGACCTTTCGCGTCACGCCCCACCAGCTTCGCCACACCTACGCCACCCGCCTGGTAGAGAGCGGTATGAACATCAAGCAGATCCAGTATCTTCTGGGGCATGACGACGTACATCTCACATTGAGCATCTACAGCCATGTCACGCAGAACCGTCCCGAGGAGCTCATCGGCGCGGTGTCCGCCGCTTTCTCCGCGCCGCAAGAGCCTGCATTGGAAAGCGTCTGACAAGCGGAGAGCGCAAGGGTCCGGGGCAGATTTCGGGGCAAACAAACTGGAAGGGGAGAGAAAAACCATTGCTATCAGTATATTTTCGGGCTTTTTGCGCCATGCCTTTTAAGCAGTGGGCCCGGGGTTCGAATCCCCGACGGGTCACCAGCTCTGAAATTCCCGCCACCGTTCGTTTCCGCCTTGCGGCGAAAACTGCACTATGGCGGGGATTTCTTTGCTTTCCGCCCGTAAACGCTCCGCTGGTTTGCGGGCGGAGGAGACGGGGGGCGGGCCCGGAGCCGGTCCTCTCCGGCGGAGGCCGCTTCTTAATGCCGCAAAAATACCTGGAACCGCCCGGTTTCAGGTATTTTTGTGGTGAAACTGCCCGAGAAAACTGCAAGGGCCCCTCCCCTCGACTCCTTTTTACAAATTTTGTCACAAAATCAGTATTAATTCAATACAACATTCGCCTCAAACCGATATTTTTCCGGTACAATACCCATGAGGTGATCTGTTATGGTCGTGAAATTTACACTGCCATTGGCCGACGATGTCGCCGCTAAAATGACCTTTATCGGCAAATATTACGGCCGCTCCCGTGTCAGAGAGATCGAATGGGCTTGCAAAGAGTGGGTCCGCAGATTTGAAGCGGAACAAGGTGAGATCAAGCAGGAGGATTTGCAAGCGCTGAAGGAGGCAGGGAGATGATCCCGGCCTCCCTCATTTTACCGATATCTTGGTACGCTCATCCAACATAATGGAATTTATTTTCCCTGTCGAATCCTGTAGAATCAAGTCGAAGGGGGGAATGATATGAGTTTACAAGAAAATATGGCCGCTTCCATCCGCGCAATTATGAAGAACCGGCACAAATCCTTGTCCGAATTTTCGGCTGAGCTGGGCATCTCTCGCAATGCGCTCTACAACTACCTCAGGGGCAGGGGAAACCCCAGTATCGCCACCCTGGAGCATATGGCAAAGAACCTGGGCGTCAGCCCCGCCGCCCTCATGCTGGGCGTTTTCGACACGGACCGGCGGCAGGTCATGCTCACACTCCTGGGTACCATCGGAGGCATGGCGGACCTGCCCGAGGACAAGCGCCTTCGCATCGCGGAGCTGCTCCTGGAAGTGGTGAAGATATGGAACGAGGAGTGAGCCGTCAGGCAGCCCTGGACTTTCGCAGGCCCATGCAGGTCACGCGGATCATCCGCTACCCCGCGGGCGGCGCCTTCCCGGTCTGTCCCCAGTGCAGCTCCACCCTGGAGCGGGAGTACCAGAATTTTTGTGACCGGTGCGGACAGCGGCTGGGTTGGAGGAAGCTCCACCACGCGGAGGTTATCATAAGGCGCTGAGAGCGCCTCCATCTGTCTCCAAATCATTTTTGAGAAAAAGGCTTGCTCCATCCATATTTTTGCCTTCTCAGGATCGAGATTCCATGATATAATAGAGGAAAACCGGCAGGGTCCTGTCAAAAAACGTTTGGTGGTGGCGCAATGTACTTTTTAATCGATTACGAAAATGTCCATACTCCGGGAATGCGCGGAACGGAGTACCTCCTGCCCGCAGACCATCTGCTGGTGTTCTGCAGCGTGTCCGCGCCCAATATGGAGCCCCAGTATCTCACGGCCATCAAGGACTCCGGCTGCGGCTTCGAGATCTGCAAGCCCGTCAAGCCCAGCAAAAACGCCTGGATTTCTACATCGCCGCCAAGCTGGGGGCCATCTTCGGCTCCGGCTATACCGGCAATATCGCCGCCATCAGCAGGGATGCGGGCTTCCAGGCCCTGCGGGAGTACTGGGCCTCCTGCGCCGTGCCGCCCCGCAGGGACGGGCTGGAGGTCTATAAGCGCCTGAAGTCCTGGGCAGAATTTTGACGCCCCGGCTGTTGTACGCTCCAACCAAGCGCATTTCCGGTAAATCGTCTGATTTGGGGATTGCAGGCCCCGGCAGGACGTGTTAAAATAGGGACGATATCTTTAAAAAATAAGGAGGACTCCCATGAAAAAATTAGGATTCGGCCTGATGCGCCTGCCCCTGAGCGACCCCAAGGAGCAGTCCCGGGTGGACCTGGAGCAGGTCTGCGCCATGGCGGACACCTTCCTGGACCGGGGCTTCACCTACTTTGACACCGCCTACGTCTACCACAAAGGGGAGAGCGAACGGGTGGCCAAGGAGGCCATCGTCAAGCGCCACGACCGAAACAGCTTCACCCTGGCCACCAAGATGCCCATCTTCAACTTCAAGAGCGGGGACGGCCCGGAGAAGCTGGACGCCTATTTCGCCGAACAGCTGGAGAAGTGCGGCGTGGACTACTTCGATTACTACCTGCTCCACTCCCTGGACGCCGGGAGCTATGAGACCGTCCAGCGCCTGGACGCCTTCGGCTGGGGCATGAAGGAGAAGGCGGCCGGGCGCATCAAGCGCCTGGGCTTCTCCTTCCACGACAAGGCGGAGGTCCTCGACCGCATCCTCACCGACCACCCGGAGGCGGAGTTCGTCCAGCTCCAGATCAACTACTTAGACTGGGAGGACGAGCGCGTCCAGTCCCGCAAGTGCTACGAGACCGCCCGCCGCCACGGCAAGGAGGTGGTCATCATGGAGCCCGTGAAGGGCGGCAAACTGGCCAACCTCCCCGAGGAGGCCGCCGCCCTCCTCCGGCAGGCCCACCCCGACTGGTCCCCCGCCTCCTGGGCCGTCCGCTTCGCCGCAAGCCTGGAGGGCGTCCTGGTGGTCCTCAGCGGCATGAGCAATCAGGAGCAGATGGAGGACAACAGCGCTTACATGCAGGACTTCCAGCCCCTGAACGCCCAGGAGACCGGCCTTCTGGAGCAGGCTGCAAAGATTTTGAGCGCCCTGCCCGCCATCCCCTGCACCGCCTGCCGCTACTGCGTGGACGGCTGTCCGGTGTCCATCCCTATCCCGGAGTACTTCGCCCTCTATAACGAGGACCAGCTGAACCTGCGGGAGGGCCGCCCCGTGGACAGGGGGGCCTATCAGAAGCTGGCGGCAAACGGCGCTCTGGCCTCTGCCTGTGTGGGCTGCAAGCAGTGTGAGCACGCCTGTCCCCAGCACCTGAACGTCACCGGCTGGCTGGAGCGGGCGGCCAAGACCTACGAGGGGCAATAAGAACCAGCTCTCTGCGAAAAACAGGGAGGTCCCGTGAGGGGCCTCCCTGTTTCTATGCCGTATCAGTCTCCGAACCCCGTACCGGTATCCCTTGCGGTCTGGATGAGGGGGTGGTCGGTGGGCAGGAACTTGGTCTGGCTTGCGGCCTCCTCCAGGGGCACATGGACGATGTTGCCCTCCTGGATGCCCACCATGTAGCCGTACTTCTGCTCCATAATGAGCCGCGCGGCGGCTACGCCGAACCGGGTGGCCAGCACCCGGTCATAGGGGCAGGCCTGGCCGCCTCTCTGGTAGTGGCCGGGCACGGTGACCCGGGCCTCCTGCCCGGTGAGCTCCTTGAGCTGGGCGGCGATCTGGTAGGAGATGGTGGAGTAGGGGTTGGCGTCCTTGACCCTGCGGCGCTCCTCCTCGCTGAGGACCTTGTCCTCCTTGGAGATGGCCCCCTCCGCCACGGCGATGATGGAGAAGGTGCGGCCCCCCCGCTTGCGCTGCTCGATGGTCTGGGCGATGCTCTGGATATCGTAGGGGATCTCGGGGATGAGGATCACGTCCGCGCCCCCGGCGATGCCGGAGTACAGCGTCAGCCACCCGGCGTCCCGGCCCATGACCTCCACCATGAAGATGCGGCTGTGGGCCAAAGCGGTGGTGTGTATGTAGTCGATGACATTGGTGGCGATGTCCGCCGCGGACTGGAAGCCGAAGGTCTCGTCGGTGCCGTAGATGTCGTTGTCAATGGTCTTGGGCAGGGTGATGATGTTCATGCCCGCGTCCTGGAGGAGCTTGGCGCTCTTCTGGGTGCCGTTGCCCCCCAGGACCACCAGGCAGTCCAGGTTGAGGCGGTTGTAGGTGTCCAGCATGGAGGGCATCACGTCGTTGCCGTCCTTGTCCACGATGGCCTTGCCGGGGATGAAGGGCTGACGGCTGGTGCCCAGGATGGTGCCGCCGGTGCTGATGATGCCGGAGAAGTCCTGGGGGCGCATGAACTGGTGGTCGTTCTCGATGAGCCCCCGGTAGCCGTCGTACATGCCGAAGATCTCGATGTTGTCCACATACTGGAAGAGGGTCTTGCCCACGCCCCGGATGGCGGCGTTGAGCCCCTGACAGTCCCCGCCGCTGGTGAGCAGGCCCACTCTGGTCTTGCGTTTCATATGGCAGTCCTCCTTGTCAAAAGAGACTTCAAATTTACCGTTGCAAGCCCTATTATAGCGGAACCGCGGCAAAATTGCAATCCCGGCCTGGAGGCACTTTCTATAAAAAACCCGCCTCCGCCGGGCGGGGGAGGGGCAGAATGGATAAAAGAAGGGGGCTTTTTCTCCTGTCCCCGCCGCCCTGCTCTGGAACGGAGGGGGAGCGCGGTTTAAGCGCTCCCCCTCTTTTTCCGCTGGGCCGCGAAGATGTTCCGGGTGATCTGCTCCTGGTCGGCCTCGGTCAGCTCCAGAAAGCGGCACCCGTACTCATACGCGCCCCCGTCCTTCTCAATAACGCGCACGACCTTGCTGTACATGGCGGATTCCGGCCTGTCCTCCAACAGCTTGACCTTCAGCAGAAATTTATCGCCCTCATGGTATCTGTGCTCCGAGCTGATGGAGGCCCCGCCCACACTGATATTCAGCAGTTTGCACGGCCTTTCCCCCATCGCCAAGCCGCTGAACATGGTAGCGGTGGCGTCAAGGTTTGTGGTCAGGCGGAAAAAGGCGCGGTCATTTCCAATTCTGCAAACTTTTAATTCCGCAGCGGCCCATTTATTCTGCGGCAGGGGCGTGATGGCGCCCTCCAGAGAGACCGCCTTTCTCTCCTCATCGCTGTACCCGCGGATCTTGACGGGAAGCGGCTCTTCCACATCAGATATTGCGGACTCCGAGTACTGGTGCAGCTCCGCCTGGTCCCCGTGCAATTCCATCAGCTTTGCCACGAAGAGAAGGCGTCCGTCAAGGGTTGTTACCTCCACCCGCATCCCGGAGTACATGTCCAGCGATTCCTCGCCGCCGGCCATGCTTTCCTTCTGGGGCGGCACGTCCTTTTTCCGCTTCCCAAAAAGCTCAAATAGTTTCATGCATTCCCTCCTGTTTCATGCACCGAAAGGGCATGGGACGGTTCCCCCATGGGCCGCATCCGCTCGTCGGCCCAGATGACCCTGTTCCGGCCCTGTTTCTTTGCGTCGTAGAGCATAGTATCCGCAATTTTCAGGTAAAAGTCATAGGCGTCCCCCATTTTTGGGATCACGGTAACGCCGCCGATGCTGACCGTGACCCACTGGCTCACGGACGGGTCGTGGGGAATGCGGAGGTTTTCGATCTCCTGGCGGATCTTTACCAAATGCGGGAATATCTTCTCCGAGGGGTCTCCCATAGTAAGCGCCACAAACTCCTCCCCGCCGTAGCGGGCCAGGAAGTCCATACTGCGCTTTAAATAGGAGGCTGCGGTTTGGGCCACGGCGGAAATCACCTTGTCCCCGGCCGGGTGGCCAAAGGTGTCGTTATACACCTTGAAGCGGTCGATATCAAACATGCAGATGGAAAAGGGCACATGCAGGCGGATCGCCTCATTCCACTTTTCGGCGCTGTACTGCTCATATCTGCGCCGGTTGGCAATTCCGGTCAGCTGGTCGATCATGGACTGCTGTTCCGCCTGCCGGCGGTAGTGGTACAGCTTGATATGTGTATTCACCCGGGCCTTCACGATCATCGGGCTGAACGGCTTTGCGATATAGTCAACCGCGCCCAGGACGAGCCCGCGCTGTTCATGGGCCACGTCCACAAGGCTGGTAATCAGGATGACCGGAATGCTCTGGGTGATAATCTCCTCCTGCAATTTTTTCAACAGCGTAAATCCGTCCATTCCCGGCATGACGACATCCAGCAGAATGAGGGAAAAATCCGCGCTGTTGACCAGGCCCAGTCCGTCCTCCGCGGTCTGCGCGATGGTAATGTCGTATTCATCCTCCAAAATTGCTTTCAACTGTGCTGCCTGCAAAATGCTGTCATCGACAATCAGTATCTTTTCCATAGGTGCACTCCTCACAGTGGTTCTTTCAGCGGCCGTCTCAGAACCTGACAGCCGCTGTGCTGTATTTGGCTTAGGCCCGGGAGCGCGCAGCGCTCCCGGCCGGAATGCAAGTGAACATTCATTATCTTGTTGCCGAAAACAGACTGCCCTTCAGCGGCGCATCTATTTTCTCTCCGGTTTTTGAGGCGCTTCCGGCTTCAGATAGCCGCTCAGCCCGGTGGTCAGCAGCTGAAATACGGTCTCCTCCGTTTCCTGGTTGTCCGGCAGGATTCCCTCCGCCACATATTTTGCGTACATAACCGTGGATGTGAGGACGTGGAGCCACAGCAGATCCTGATTGAGCCTGTTCAGACGCGGGAAGACCCGCTTGAAGGCGAGGACCATTCCGAGAAACGTCTTAAAATAGGTCACATCCCGGCTCTTATCATATCGCGGGAAAAATGTGCTGTCCCGGAAGCGGTGGTAAAAAACGGTCTCGTCCGGGTGGGAGGTCCAAAACCGGAAATAGGGAATCCACAGCGCCCTGACCGCCCCCATGGGGTCCGTGAGCATCAGCAGGGGGTTAAACTTCAGATGCTCAAAAATCGCCGCCGCCTGCTTATCCACATACGTGAAGCACTCCACCAGCAGCTGGTCTTTCCCCTCAAAGTGGCGGTAGATCGCGCCAGCGGAAATGCCCGCCAGCTCGCTGACGTTCTGGATGCGGACTCCCTCCAGGCCGTACTGCCGCACAGCCTTGATTGCCGCGGCAATGATCCGCGTTCTGGTATCATCCAGTGTAACCACTCCCCCCGCAGCGGCCGCTTTTTCCGGCCTTTGAGAGATTATACACGATGTCCCGCCTTTTGGCAAGCCCCATTTTCGGGCCGGTTATCTTTTGCTGTCCCATTATATGTTGTACAGCCCGGGCCGCTCCAAATTCCCCCTTTACATCCACCCTGGTTTTGTGGCATAATAGGAAGACAGAGCGGGACGCCAAGGACCCGCCGGAATGGAGAATCATCCCTATGCCGAAGTGACGACGAATGAGACAGAGACAGGGCCCCGGGCCCTTTTTACAGGAACCTCCCGCCGCGGGGCGGGACAGATCGAATAAAACGGAGGATTCACCATGCCGATCATTGAATACGATACTTACAAGCAGAAGCTGGGGGCCATGGGCCCCAAGCTGGAGACCCTGGCTGCCGCCCTGGACCTGGAGGGCGCGCGGCGGGAGGTGGAGGAGCTGGAGGAGAAGACCGGGGACCCCAATTTCTGGAACGACGTGGCCGCGTCCCAGAAGGTCCTCCAGCGGACCAAGCAGCTGAAAAACAAGCTGGAGAACCATGAGCGCCTCACCGCACAGTGGGAGGACCTGACCACCCTGGTGGAGATGGCCATGGAGGAGGACGACGGGAGCCTCCTGGCGGAGGTGGAGGAGGGCTATGCCAAGCTGGAGAGCGCCCTGGAGGAGGCCAACCTCGCCACCCTCCTCACCGGGGAGTACGACGCCAGCAGCGCCATTTTAACCCTCCACGCCGGGGCCGGCGGCACCGAGGCCCAGGACTGGTGCCAGATGCTCTACCGTATGTACACCCGCTGGGCCGAGCGCCACAGCTTCACCGTCAAGACCCTGGACTATGAGGACGGCGACGAGGCCGGGCTCAAGTCGGCCGCTATCTCCATTGAGGGGGAGAACGCCTACGGCTTCCTCCGCAGTGAGCACGGCGTCCACCGCCTGGTGCGCATCTCCCCCTTTGACGCCAACGCCCGCCGCCAGACCTCCTTCGCCGCCGTGGAGGTCATGCCGGAGATCGACGACGACACCAGCGTGGAGATCCGGCAGGAGGATATCGAGATGCAGGTCTACCGGGCCTCCGGCGCGGGCGGACAGCACGTCAACAAGACCTCCTCCGCCGTGCGCCTCATCCACAAGCCCACCGGCGTGGTGGTCTCCAGCCAGCAGGAGCGCAGTCAGGTCCAGAACCGGGAGAACTGCATGAAGATGCTCCGCTCCAAGCTCATGGAGATGAAGGCCCAGCAGCACGCGGAGAAGATTTCCGACATCAAGGGCGTGCAGATGAAGATCGAGTGGGGCAGCCAGATCCGCTCCTACGTCTTCATGCCCTACACCCTGGCCAAGGACACCCGCACCGGCTTTGAAAACGGCAATATCACCGCCGTCATGGACGGCGATATCGACGGCTTTATCAACGCCTACCTCACCGCCAGCGCCACCGGGGAGCTGAAAAAATAAGAAAACAGGACGGGCCGCAAGGCTCGTCCTGTTCTTTTTCTCCGGGTCCCCCGCCCGGGATGCTGCAAGGGGTATTGTAGCAGTGTGTTTTTGGTGAGGTGATGTGCCAGCCGGGCGGGGGGAGGCCGGAAACACAAGGCGTTACTAAGCGCTTACCCAGCAACGCCCCAAGAACGCATACACAACTTTCCAACAGATGGCCCTTGCAAAATGGGGAAAATCTGTTATAATGGAAATGTGGTGCGATGAAAGTCGTTGTGCTGAGTGGTTTGGCACTCGGTACAGGGCTGGGGGCGGGGTTTGGACGCCCTCAGCCTGCCGCATTTGTGTTCCAGCTATATTTTACCTCATCTTTCCAGAAATTGCAAGAGGTTTTGACAAATTCTTTTCAAATGGCTGTCCTCTCAAATAGCTGTCCTCTATTGAGGACGGCTATTTTACTTTTCTATGCCCGGCAGAATGCAATAAAGTCCGGGCGGATTTTTGGGGAAAACTATGAAAAAATGCCGTTGATATAGGTGGAATCGATAGGCGGGCCCCGTGGACGGTCAAAACGCAATTTGACTTTTAATTAACGATATGGTTTAGTGGTTTCGTTTCCCCCGGGAAGCAATCAGACGATTGAGGAAGGGAGCGTACCGCGATGAAAACAGCCTCACCGGGCCCCACGGACGAGAGAGACGTCCACGCCCATCTGACCAGGCAGCAGCTCCAGGAGCTGGAGGAGCGGGAGAAGTCCCCCCTGCGCAAGGCCCTGGACCTGGCCATCACCCTGCTGCCCCTGGCGGCGGGCGTGGGGGCGATCCTGGAGTACCAGCTGCTGCCCGATTCCTTTGCCAACCCCAAGCCGGGGACCTATCTGGGCTTCCTGGCGCTGCTGGTGGGGCTCTACGGCCTCTCCTGGCTCTGGGGCGCCGCCGTCCTGGCGGTGAAAAAGGACCGGCAGGGCTGGCAGAAGACCCTCTACCGTGCGCCGCTGTACACGGTGCTCTTCCTCCTGCTGGCGGCCTACGACTACCTGACGCTGAAGACCAGCATCCTGACCCAGCCCTTCGTCCCCTGCGTCAACAGCATCATGAACGCCGCGTGGACCGACCGGTCCATGCTCCTCACCAGCGCCGCCCACACCCTGCGCCTGATGTTCATCGGGTACTTTATCGGCGTGGCCCTGGGGCTGGTCACGGGCATCACCTGCGGCTACAGCCGCCGGGTGCGCTACTGGGTGGACCCGGTGCTGAAGTTCCTGGGCCCCATCCCCACCTCCACCTGGATCCCCATCATCATGGTGGTGGCGGGCTCCCTCTTCGGCGGCGCGATCTTCATCATCGCCCTGGGCTCCTGGTTCGCGGTGACGGTGGCGTCCATGACCGGGGTCTCCAACGTGGACAAGGACTACTTCGAGGCCGCCAAGACCCTGGGGGCCTCGGAGCGGCAGATGGTCTTCCGCGTGGCCATCCCCCACGCCATGCCAAATATCCTCCAGGGCATGACCCAGGCCCTCTCCACCGCCTGCACCGCCATCATGGTGGCGGAGATGATGGGCGTGAAGGCCGGGCTGGGCTGGTACATCACCTGGGCCAAGTCCTGGGCGTCCTATGACAAGATGTTCGCGGCCCTGTTCGTCATCTGCATGATCTTCACGTTCGTCACCAAGGCGTTGAACATGGTGAAAAAATACGCGCTGCGCTGGCAGGTTGGGATGGTGAAATGATATGGCGGAAACGGTAACTCTGAAGCTGGACGGCGTGTCCAAGATTTTCGCAAAGGTGGAAAAAGAGGGGGTCACCCACGCCGTGGAGCACGTGGACCTGGAGCTCAGGAGCGGGGAGTTTGTCAGCCTCGTGGGGGCCTCCGGGTGCGGAAAGTCCACCATTCTGCGGCTCATCGCCGGACTGATCCTCCCCACCACCGGGCGTCTCACCGTCAACGGGGAGGAGATCACGAAGCCCAGCCCGGAGCGGGGCATGGTCTTCCAGAAGCCCACCCTCTTCCCGTGGCTGACGGTGGAGAAGAATATCTCCTTCAGCCTGCGGATGCAGGGGAAGTACAAGGGGAACGAGGAGCGGGTGGCCCGGATGCTCCGGCTCATCGGTCTGGAGGAGTTCAAGGACGACTACCCCGGCCAGCTCTCCGGCGGCATGGCCCAGCGGGTGGCCCTGGTGCGCACCCTCATCAACCAGCCGGACATCCTCCTGCTGGACGAGCCCCTGGGGGCCCTGGACGCCTTTACCCGCATGAATATGCAGGACGAGATTCTGGCCATGTGGCGCAGCCGCAGGCAGCTGGCCGTCATGGTCACCCACGATGTGGACGAGGCCATCTATATGGGGAGCCGGGTGCTGGTCATGGCCGCCTCCCCGGGCCGCATCAAGGCCGACATCCCCATCGGCCTCCCCTCCCCCCGCGTCCGCAGCAGCGACGCCTTTATCGAGTACCGCAAGCAGATCATGGATCTGCTGGACTACGGGCGGAGGGAATGATCCGTTTCGTTTTCAGGGCCTTCGGGCTTTGAAATACACTATCATTTTAAGAAAAGGAAGAAGATTGTGATGCGTAAGAAAAGCAATATCAAGCGCCTGCTGTGCGCCCTGATGGCCTCAGCTATGGTTCTGGGCCTGGCGGCCTGCGGCGGCGACGGCAAGCAGGACGGCGGAGACAAGCAGGACGCCCAGACCTCCCAGCCTGCGGAGACCCAGAAGCCCGACGAGGTGCCCGCCGCCCCCGCAGACCCCGCCTCCATGACCGAGGAGGAGAAGCTGGAGGCCATGAAGAGCGAGCCCTTCTACGGTCAGACTGTGGTCTACTGGTACGACGGCGGCAACTGCACCTCCGCCCCCTATCTGGCGGAGAAGCAGGGCTACTTTGACGAGTACGGCATCCAGGTCCAGTGCCTCAACGGCACCGCCATCAAGGAGGCCCTGGGCACCGGCGCGGCCCAGCTGGGGGTCAGCCACATCGCCTCCCTCCTGGTGCCCATCACCAACAACGTGGAGTACAGCTTCGTGGCCGGGGCCCACGTGGGCTGCAAGTCCCTGTACGTCCTGGGCGACAGCGCGTACAACACCACCGAGGACCTCAAGGGCACCAGCATCTCCACCCCCAACGGCATCGGCAACAGCGACTACAACATCACCGCCATGCTCCTGGACGCCGACGGCATCAACCCCCTGGAGGATGTGAACCTCACCCCCGTGGAGACCAGCGCCTGCGTGGCGGCTATGCAGAACGGCGAGATTTCCGCCGCCCTGCTCAGCGACACCTACGCCTACAAGATGGTTCAGGACGGCACTCTGCGCATGATCCGCTCCCTGATCGACGACGACTTCACCCAGCTCCCCTGCTGCGTGGTGGCCATGAACAACAAGTTCCGCACCGAGAACCCCATCATGGCCGAGAAGATCACCGAGTGTGTGAAGAAGGGCGCTGACTGGGGCCGCGAGCACCCGGAGGAGGCCGTGCAGATGCTTCTGGACGACGAGAAGATCAGCGGCGAGTTCGACATGAACGTGGAGCTCTGGAACACGCTGCACATGGGCCTGACGGACGAGTTTACTCAGAAGGGCCTTCAGAAGATCACCGAGGACTACATCCGCCTGGGCCTCATCACCTCCATGGACGACCCCGCCGAGGTCATGGAGATGGCCTGGAACCCCATGGCCCCTGAGAAGTAACGCAGAAGACCGCCTCTCCCGCTGCCGGGAGCAGGCGGTCTTTTCCTGCGGCCTTCTCCAGCCCCTACTAGATCTGATTGCCTGCAAACTGGGTCATGTACAGGTCGTAGTAGCGTCCCTCCCGGGACAGGAGCTCGCCGTGCTTCCCGGTCTCCACAATGCGGCCCTGGTCCATGACGACGATCAGGTCCGCGTCCTGGATGGTGGAGAGGCGGTGGGCGATGATGAGGCTGGTGCGGTTTTTCATGAGGTTGACCATGGCGTCCTGAATGTTCTTCTCCGTGCGGGTGTCCACGCTGGAGGTGGCTTCGTCCAGGATGAGAATCTTCGGGCTGGCCAGGAAGGCCCGGCAGATGGAGAGGAGCTGCCGCTCCCCCTGGGAGAGGTTGCCGCCGCCCTCGGTGAGGGGGGTGTCGTACCCCTGGGGCAGGCGGGCGATGAGCCCCGCGCAGGCGGACATCCGGGCGGCGTGGTCCAGGTCCTCCTCCGAGGCGTCCGGATTGGAGTAGGTGAGGTTTTCGCGGATGGTGCCGGAGAAGAGGACCGTGTCCTGGAGGACGATGGCGGTACTGCGCCGGAGGGCGCCGGAGGCGATATCCCGGATGTTCACGCCGTCAATCAAAATCTCTCCGGAGTCGATGTCGTAGAACCGCATGAGCAGGTTCACCACCGTGGTCTTCCCGGAGCCGGTGGCCCCCACCAGGGCCACCTTCTGTCCGGCCCGGACCTCCAGGTCAAAGCCGTAGAGGACCTGACGGCCCTTGTAGTAGGAGAAGTCCACGTTCCGGAAGGTGACGGTGCCCTGGGCGGTATCCATGGTGCGCTCACCGCTCTTGTCCTCGCTGGGCTCGTCCAGGACGGCGTAGACCCGCTCCGCGCCGGCGATGGCGGTCTGGATCTCGGCGTAGAGATTGGCCAGCTCGTTGACCGGGCGGGAGAACTGCTTGGCGTATACGATGAAGGCGGAGATGACGCCCACGGAGATCATGCCGTTGATGGCGAAGTACCCGCCGAAGGCGGCGATGATGACGAAGGCGATGTTGCCCACGCAGTTCATGATGGGCCCCATGGACCCGCCGATGGCGTTGGCGAGGGAGCCGGTGAGGCACAGCCGGTCGCTGGTCTCCTCGAACTCCCGGACCGCCGCGGACTGCCGGTTGTAGGCGGTGACGGTGCGGTAGGCCGCCACCTTCTCCTCCACCAGGCCGTTGAGCTGGCCTAAGAGGCGCTGGCGCTCCCGGGAGAGCCTGCGCATGACCTTGGAGATGATCCGGGTGATGACGAGGCTCAAAATCACGGTGGCACAGCTCAAAAGGGCCAGCTGCCAGCAGTACCAGAACATCATGCCCACGGTGCCCGCGATGGTCAAAAGCCCGGAGGCCAGGGAGCTGAGGGACTGGGAGATGATGTTGGAGAGGTTCTCCACGTCGTTGGTCATGCGGCTCATGATGTCGCCGTGGGGGTGGTTGTCCAGGTACTTGACCGGGAGGTTCACCACCTTCTGGAACAGCTCCCCCCGCATCCGCCGGACCACCCGCTGGCTGAGCCGGGCGGCGGTGAGGTTTTGCAGGAGATTGCATCCGCCGTGGAGCAGGTACGTCCCCAGCATCAGGAGGAGGAACCGGGGCAGGTCCCCATAGCGGCCCTGGGAGATGAGGTCGATGGAGGCGGACTGGAAGCTGGGCGCGGCCACAGAGCACACGCACCCCGCCGCCACCACCGCGAAGAGCAGGGAGACCATCCCCCGCTCCGGGGCGAAGGAGCGGACCAGCCGGGCCAGGGTCCGCTTGGCGTCCACGGGCTTCTCCCCCTGGGCGAAGCGGCCCATGGGCCCGCCGGGGCCCCTGCCGGGACCGCCGCTGAAAGAGACGGTGGTGTTGACCTTCTGTTTTTCCTCAGGCATACTGCTCCGCCCCCTTCATCTGAGAGTTGTAGATATCCCGGTAGACTTCACAAGTGCGCAAAAGCTCCTCGTGGGGGGCGCAGGCGATGATGGTGCCGCCCTCCAGGATGGCGATGCGGTCCGCTCCCTTCACGGAGGCCACCCGCTGGGCGATGACGATCTTGGTCATGCCCGGGGATTGCTCACGCAGGGCGGCGTAGAAGTCCGCCTCGGTCTTCAGGTCCAGGGCGCTGGTGGCGTCGTCGAGGATGAGGATGTCCGCCTCCTTGAGCACGGCGCGGCTGATGGCCACCCGCTGTTTCTGCCCGCCGGAGAGGCTCATGCCCCGCTCGGCCACCTGGGCGTCAAAGCCGCCCTCCTTCTGCCGGATGAACTCCATGGCTTGGGCGGTTTTGGCGGCGGAGGCGAGGTCCGCTTCCGCCGCCCCCTCCCGGCCCATGGCGATGTTGTCCGCGATGGTGCCCCGGAAGAGCTCGCTCTTTTGCAGGGCGATGGACACCCGCCCCCGGAGGTCCCGGAGCTTGTAGTCCCGCACGTCCGCGCCGCCCACCAGCACCTGCCCCTCCGTGGGCTCGTAGAACCGGGGGATGAGGGCGGCGAGGCTGGATTTGCCGCTGCCGGTGGAGCCCATGATGCCGATGGTCTCCCCGGGGCGGATGGTGAGGTTCACGTTATGGAGGATGGTCTCCCGGGAGCCGGGGTAGCCGAAGGAGACATTGCGAAACTCCACCGCCCCGGGCTCGGACACCTCCGCGCCGGTGCCGTCTTGGAGGGCGGGGGCGGTCTCCAGCACCTCCGCGAGGCGCTTGGCCGAGGCCGCGCCCCGGGTCATGTTCTGGAAGATCATGGCCATGGCGGTGATGCTGCCCAGAATCTGGGCGGAGTAGGTGATGGCGGCCATGACATTGCCTGGGGTGACGCTCCCGGCCTTGACCTGGATGCCGCCCACGTAGATGATGGCCACCACCGCCGCATTCATGATGATGTTCATGACGGGGGACATGCAGGCAAAGAAGGTCAGGGCCTTCAGCTGGGTGTCCACCAGGGCCTGGTTGGCCTCGCCGAAACGGGCCTCCTCCCGGGCTTCCTGGACGTAGGCCTTCACCACCCGGGCCCCGGAGACGTTCTCCTGCATGACGGAGTTGACCTTGTCCAGCTTCTCCTGGAGCTGGGTGAAGATGGGCGCGGCCTTGCCCAGGAAGTAGATGACCGTGAGGAACACCAGGGGCAGGGCGCAGGCCACCACCGCGCCGAAGCTGAGATCCAGCCCCAGCATGAACCAGATGCCGCCCACAAAGAACACCGGTCCCCGGATGCCCCGGGTAAAGGAGCCCACCATGGCCTGCATCTGGGTGACATCGTTGGTCAGGCGGGTGACGAGGGAGCCGGTGGAGAAGCGGTCCGTCTGCTCGAAGCTCAGGTCCATGACCCGGCGGAAGCAGTTTTTCCGCACGTCGTTGGCGAATTTTTGGCTTGCGATAGTGCTGAACACCCCGCACAGGATGCCGCAGCAGGCCCCCAGGACCACCAGGCCGATCATCCGAGCGCCCAGGCTGATGACCAGCCCCAGGTCCCCCACTCCGTTGTTGTGGAGGCCCAGCACGCCGTCGTCCACGATGCGGCTCATGAGGCTGGGCTGCATGAGGTCCATGGTGACCTCTCCGATCATGGCCAATTGGGCCAAAAGGCAGAGGAGGAGATAGGGCTTGAGGTAGGGGAAGACCCGTTTCATCCCTCACCGCCCCCTTCCAGGGGACTGGGGCGGTGGTGGGGATGGTTGTGGGGGTCCCGGTCCTCCCAGCTGTCGAGAAGCTTCGTCAGGAGCTCCAAAAGGCGCTCCTGCTCGGCGCTGTCCAGGGCCTTCATGAGCTCCTGGCTCTCCCGGCGGCGCTTCTCCTGGCGCAGGCGGCTCTGATTGCGGCCCTCCTCGGTGGCACGGATAAGGAGCTGGCGGCGGTCGCTGGGCTCCCGCTCCCGGGCGATGAAGCCCTGGTCCTCCAGCTTCTTGACGATCTCGCTCAAAGATCCCTGCTGTATCTCCATCAGGTCTTGCAGCTGACGCTGGGTCAGCTGTCCCTGCTCGTTGAGGATGCGCAGCGCCCGGAACTGACTGCCCCTGCCGTCGCCCCAGTGGTGGTGGAGGTAGCGTCCGCAGCAGCGCAGGAGGCGCAGGATGGTCAGAGCCTGTTCTGTCTGATCCAAATGTATCACTCCTTCGATTGATTGGTACCTATAGTTTAGCACGGCTCCCCGGATTTGTCAATAGGTACCAATTGAATTTTTGCGCCCGCCCCTGCGGGTGCGGTACGTTGACGGCGGCCCGGCGGTTTTGGGCGGCGCGGCGTGCCTTACGCACTGCAAAACAGTATAGCCGCAGGAGCGGGAAAATACAAGGCTTGTCATTTCGGGGGATATCTGGTATAGTAGGGTCTGGTAAAACGGCCCGCAATGCCATGGACGACGATACCCATGCCGGGCGATATGGACAAGGATAAGCAGATGAAGCAGGCGGGAGTCGCGGCGGCGAAAAGAAAGGTATCGACGGTCTTCCGAAAATTGAACGTGTGGCAGGAGCGGGACGATTTGAAGGGGATGCCCCGCATAGGCCGCTTTGCGGATATGTCTGTTCAGGTGATGAAAGTGGAGGGCCGGGAGATCTATTCGCTGGACTACTTCGAGGAGGCCGCCGTCCTGTACGATCAGATCGTGAGCGGCGAAATAGCGTGATAAAACCGCGGCGGGAGTTTACACTCCCGCCGCGGTTGGTTTACAGGCGCTGTTTAAAAATCAGACCACATGGGCCTTTTGCAGCGGGGACTTCAGGGCGAAGTAGAGCAAGGCCCCGCAGGCCATGGCGATGACGGCGTTGACAAAGGTGACGGGGAGCTTGAGCGCCAGGGTCTCCCCGATGGCTACCGCCGGGGTGAAGCCTTTGACGTAGATGCCGGAGATGATGTTCTTTGTCACGTACAGCACACAGTAGGTCAGCGCGCCGCAGAAGCCCGCCAGCCATGCCCGGAATTTCTCAGGGACCTTGGAGGCGATGACGGGGACCTTGTGCATGATGACACCGGCCACAAAGGCCATGAGGAACTTGTTGATGAAGGTGATCCAGAACTCGGGGGCCCAGGCGGGGTCGGAGAGGTCCACCAGGGCGTTGCCGATGCCCGCCGCGAGACCGCCGGTGAGGGGGCCGAAAAGGAGGGCGGAGAGGATGCACATGGCGTTGCCCACGGAGAGGGCGGTCTTGCCCAGGGGGCTGGGGATGGGGATGCTGATGAACTTGGTCAGGACAAAGACGCAGGCGGCAAGGACGCCGGTCAGGACCACGTCATGGACGGAAAAGGTTTTGTTTTTCATATTCAGATTCATAGCGGTCTCTCCTTTGGTGTCGCGGCCCTCTTGACGGGCGCGGGTGATGATGTTATTATACCGCTATCTGGTTCCATTGGAACTGTCAGAACAGAAATTTTTTATGGTATCAGTTGGAGGCGGGTATGCTGGATTTGACGAACTGTCTGGATACGGCGCTGTCGAAGCCCCTGTATGAACAGCTCTATGAGCACTTGGCGGGGCAGATCCGAAGCGGGCGCCTGCGCAAGGGGGATAAGCTCCCCAGTAAGCGGAGCCTGGCCGGCCATTTGGCGGTGGCGGTGAATACGGTGGATACCGCCTACCAGATGCTGGTGGCGGAGGGGTACCTGGAGGCGCGGCCAAAGAGCGGTTTTTTTGTGCTGGAGTATGCGGATATGCTCCCCAGGGCGGCGCAGGGGCCGGAGGAAGCGTCCGCCGGTCCGGCGGAGACGCCGGGACCGCCGCCGAGGTTTGATCTCTCTACGGGGGCGGTGGATACGGCGCTGTTTCCCTTTCGGACCTGGGGGCGTATCCAGAAGGAGCTGCTGTATGCGAGGCCGGAGCTTTTAAGCCACGGGCACAGGCAGGGGGAGCCGGAGCTGCGGCGGGAATTGGCGGTATATTTGCGGTCCTACCGGGGGGTGGCGTGCTCGCCGGAGCAGATCGTGGTGGGAGCGGGGGTAGAATATCTGTTAGGATTATTGGCTCAGCTTCTGCGGGAGGACGGGCTGACGGCGGCGGTGGAGAATCCGGGGTACGACAGGCCGCGGACGATTCTCACGAATGGGGGCATCTCCTGCCGGTGTGTGGACATTGACAGCGGGGGGATCTCCTTGGCGGGGCTGGAGGGCAGCGGGGCGGATATGTGCTATGTGACGCCCAGCCACCATTTTCCGACAGGGGTGACGATGCCTGCGGGGAGGCGGGCACAGCTTCTGCGGTGGGCAGCGGCGGAGGAGAAGCGGTTTATTCTGGAAGATGATTATGATGCGGAGTTTCGGTTCGATATGCGGCCCGTGCCCAGTCTTCAGGGAATGGCGGGGCCGGATGGGCCGGTAGTCTATCTGTGTACATTTTCTAAGAGTTTGGCTCCCAGTATTCGAATTGCGTGTATGGTTCTGCCTGGGGTATTATTGGAGCGGTATCGGGCTGCTTTTGGGAGTTATGCGAATACGGTGAGCCGGTTTGAACAGCAGACGCTGTGCCGTTTTTTGAGGGAGGGGTATTTTACGCGGCATTTGGCACGGATTCGATTGGCATACAAGGCGCGGATGGAGGCGCTGGTCCGGACGTTGGAGGAGAAGTTCGGGGAGGAGGCGATCATCCTGCGTGGGCGGCATACAGGGCTTCATCTTTTGCTGACTCTGCCGGTGGGGCCGGGGGAAGAGGTTATGGAGGAGCGGGCGCTGGAGCAGGGGGTAAGGCTGAGGGGGCTGAGCAGGTATTATATGGAGCGGAGGGAGGAATGTCCTCCCAATACGGTGGTTTTGGGGTATGCAGGGGTGCAGGATGGGGAGATCGGGGAGTTGGTGGAGGCGTTGTATCGGGGGTGGAGGGGGTGAGTGGTGCGGTGGCCGACGGGAGATAGCGGGCGGGCAATACTCGCCCCTACGGAGCGGAGCGGCCCAAGATCCATCAAAGCGGCGCGCCGAGCCGCCGCGCCCTACGAAGCGATGGGCAGTACCGCCCGCACCGTGCCGGCGGCCAGGTAGTCTCTCCAAAGAAGCGTGCTTTAGGAGGCGAACCCAGCGAAGAAGGCCGAAGGGCCAGGGGGTGGTTCCAGCGATTGGAGCGGCATCGGCCCAGGGCAGAGATTGGGATAAACCAGACAAACAGGTCGTAGCGCAAACTAAAAACCCCCGTAATCAAGGAAAATTCTCAAGAAACTACGTTTCTTGAGCGGTTTTTTGGTGACTTTTTGTCCGCACAAAAAGTCACCGGGGGACGGGGGGCGAGGAGCCCCCGGGGTATCGAGGAGAAACAACTATTTCGGAGGAAGCTATGGGAAAAAATCTAGGACTTTACCTCCATGTACCGTTTTGCAGGAGCAAGTGCATTTACTGTGATTTTTACTCTCTGCCGCAGGCGGAGGAACAGATAGACAGATATATCGAGGCGCTGTGCCGGCATCTGGAGGCGGCGGCGAGGTGCGAGGGCTATACGGTGGATACGGTGTATCTGGGCGGGGGGACGCCGTCCTATCTGGGCCGCGAACGGCTGGAGACGGTTTTGGACGCGGTACACAAATTCTACCACATCGCGGAAAACGCCGAAGTCACCCTGGAGGCCAACCCGGACAGCACGGGAGACAAAAAAATGATCCGCGCCTTAAGGGAGGCGGGGCTCAACCGGGTATCCCTCGGGGTGCAGTCGGCGGACGACAGGATGCTCCGCCTGCTGGGAAGGCCCCACAGCTTCGCTCAGGCGGAGGGCGCTGTGGCCGGGCTGCGGCAGGGGGGGATCGAAAACATCTCCCTGGACCTCATCTACGGGCTTCCGGGGCAGACGATGGGGCATTGGCAGGAGACGCTGGAGCGCACCGCCGCGCTCTCGCCGGAGCATTTGAGCTGCTACGGGCTCAAGGTGGAGGAGGGGACGCCCCTGGCCTCCATGGAGGCGCGGGAGGCCATCCCGGACGGCGACGCCCAGGCGGATTTTTACCTGTGGACCGTCCGGCGGCTGGAGGAGCTGGGGTATGGGCAGTATGAGATATCCAACTTCGCAAGGCCGGGGCGCCACTCCCGGCACAATATGAAGTACTGGACGCTGGGGGAGTATCTGGGCCTGGGCCCGGGGGCCCACTCGGACCTGGGGGGCGTGCGCTTCGCCTGGGCGAGGGACCTGGGGGCCTACTGCCGGGGCGTGGAGGCCGGGGGGCTCGAGCCGGAGACCGCGGAGGCCGTCTCCCGGGACCAGCGGGCGCTGGAGTACCTGATGCTGGGCCTGCGGACTGCCAACGGGGTGAGCGCGGGGGAGTTTGAAGGTGCGTTCCAGAGGCCCTTTGCACCTGTGGAGGCGTCCCTGACGCCTCTTATCAGGACAGGCCACGTCCTGAGAAATGGGGACCGCTGGCGGCTCTCGCCGGAGGGCTTTCTGGTCTCCAACCAGATCATCGGCAGAGTGCTGGAGGCGGCGGGGATTTAGGAATCATCTGTAAAAAGCGTGTGAAAAAGACGTTTTTCTCTCGACTTGCCGGACCGGGTGTGGTATAATCTTCCACGAAAACCGGAGAGAGGAGGGCTCCCATGGACTACAAGATAGCGCTCTGCGACGACGAGGAGGCACTCCTCCGGCTGGTCTCCGGACTGGTGGGGGAGTGGGCGGCGGCGCGGCAGACCGTCTGCGGCATCGAGACCTTTCCCTCGGCGGAGGCGTTTTTGTTCCAGTACCAGGAGGACAAGTCCTATGACATCCTCCTGCTGGACATCGAAATGACCGGCATGGACGGCGTGACCATGGCCAAGGCCGTCCGGCGGGAGGACGAGGCGGTGCAGATCATCTTCCTCACCGGGTACTCGGACTACATCCTGGAGGGGTTTGAAGTGGCGGCCCTCCACTACCTGATGAAGCCGGTGGACCGGGAGAAGCTGTTCACCGTCCTGGACCGGGCGGTGGAAAAACTGCGCAAAAATGAGCGGGCGCTCACCCTGGAGCTGCCCGGCGAGCTGGTACGGGTGCCGCTGTATGAGATCCGCTGTCTGGAGGTGCGGCAGAACTATGTGACCGTCCACGCCAAGGAGGACTACACGGTGAAAAAGCCCCTGGGGGAGTTCCAGCGGGAGCTGGACGAGCGGTTTTTCCGCACAGGCCGGTCCTGCATCGTGAATCTGGCCTGCGTGCGCCGGGTGACCCGGACGGAGGTGTTCCTGGACGGCGGGCTCACCATGCCGCTGTCCCGGGGGCTCTACGACGCCATCAACCGGGCCATCATCAGCCGGAGCTAGGAGGGACGCCATGGGACTTTTGGCCAAGCTCATCGACCGGCGCATCGGCATCTACCAGCGGGAGCTCATCGAGACCCACTACACCGAGGTGGAGAACATGTACCGTCAAATGCGGGGGTGGCGGCACGACTACCGCAGCCACATCCAGGTGATGAAGGCCCACGCTGCGGCGGGGGACCTGGAGGCGGTCCAGGCATACCTGGACAAGCTGGACGCGGACCTCACCGCCCTGGACCCGGCGGTGCGCACGGGCAACGCCATGGTGGACGCCATCCTCAACAGCAAAATTTCCCTCGCCCGGTCCCGGGAGATCAGCGTCCGGGCGGACGCCAATATCCCGGTGGCCCTGCGCCTGAGCGAGCTGGACCTGTGCGTCATCATCGGCAACCTCTTCGACAACGCCATCGAGGCGAGTATGGCCCTCCCGGCCCCAGAGCGGCTGATCCGGGTGTATATGGAGATCAAGGGCGCGCAGCTCTATATCTCCTTCACCAACCTCACCGCCGCGGGAAAGCGGAAGAAGGTGTCCGGCCGCTTCGCCACCACCAAGGGGGAGGGCCACGGCTTCGGCCTGGTGCGCATCGACAACATCGTGGAGCGTCTGGGGGGCTACATCACCCGGAGCAGTGAGGAAGGGGCGTTCTCGACGGAGATTCTGATCCCCGTCAGCTAGACACAGTTTGCAGGTCCAGGGGCTCAGCCCCTGGCAGGGTGCAGGGACAGAGTCCCTGCCGGGGCCAGGGCGGAGCCCTGGTGGGTTTGGGCAAAGCCCAACATACACTCGTACAAACTGTAATCCTTTTGTCACCAATTTTATGAAGCCCGCAGTTGGATTGTAACCATCCCCGTGGTATACTAGGGGAAATTCAGGCGGCAGGAGCCGTCCTTCAGGAGGGAAACAACAAATGATGAAACGAACCATTGCGCTGGTGCTGGTGCTGGCGCTGGTGTTGCTGGCGGCAGGGTGCGCCAAGACGCCCGCCCCCGCGCCGGACCCAGAGCCCCCCGCTCAGACCGCGCCCGCTGAGCCCGCGCCCCAGCCGGAACCCGCCCCGGACCCTGAACCCGAGCCGGAGCCGGAACCCGCCACGGCGGCGGAGCCCTACGAGATTTTGGACCCCAAGGTGATGCCGGAGGGCGGGACGCGGGACGGCGTGGCCTACGTGCCCTATGACGGCATTGTGGAGCATCTCTTCTTCCATCCGGTCATCGCCTACCCGGAGCTGGCCTTTGACGGCGACGCCCAGGCCAACGGCCTGGACGACTTCATGGTGACGGTGGGCGAGTTTACGAAGATCTTGAATAACGTCTACGAGAAGGGCTATGTCCTGGTGGACATCGGCGACGTGTGGAGCGAGACCACCGATGAGAACGGCACGGCCAAGATGGTCCGCAACACGCTCTACCTCCCGGAGGGGAAAAAGCCGGTAATCTTCTCCTATGACGACACAAATTATTACCCCTATATGCTGGAGAACGGCTTTGCCTACAAGCTCATTCTCGGCGAGGACGGCAAGGTCTGGTCCTGGGGTCTGGACCCCCAGGGGAACGAGGTCACCAGCCGGGACCTGGACGCCATCCCCATGCTGGACAAGTTCGTGGAGGAGCACCCGGATTTCTCCCCCTTCGGGGCCAAGGCCTGCCTGAGCGTCACCGGCTATGAGGGCCTTCTCGGCTACCGCACCCAGACCGACGGCAAGGTGGAGTGGACCGACGCCCTGGAGGCCAACCGTCAGGCCGAGCGGGAGGCTGTTAAGCCGATTATCGAGGAGCTCAAACGCACCGGCTGGACCTTCGGCAGCCACACCTGGGGCCATATCCGCCTGGGGAGCGGCAACATGGCCAAGATCAAGGCCGACACCGAGAAGTGGTTCGATGAGGTGGGTTCCCTTGTGGGCGAGACGCCCATCCTCTTCTACCCCCACGGCGAGCGTCCCGACGGCAACGACTGGACCCAGACCGGCGAGGCTTTCCAGTACCTCCAGTCCCAGGGCTTCCGGGTCTTCTGCTCCGTGGGCGTGGAGAGCTTCAGCTTTATCAAGAAGGACATCTGCGCCGTTATCTGCGACCGCCTCCACCCCGACGGCAAGACCCTCCGCTGGTCCAGGAACCGCTACCTCCAGTTCTACGACGCCAAGGAGATCATGGACACCTCCGTCCGCCCCGACCTGGGCGTGGGCGAGGACTGGAAGAACTGATCCTCCTTTTCTTCTTTGTGTACAAAGAAGAAAAGGAGCAAAAGAAGAAAAACTTTTTGCGCGAAACTCCGTTTCGCTTTCACCATCAACAGCGTCCGGCGGGCGTCCTGCCCCGCTGGACGCCTTTTCTATGAGGAGAAAACCATGAATATTTACGACAACCCGGCATTTTTTGAAGCATACAAAAACATGCCCAGGAGCAAAGACGGCCTCCAGGCCGCCGGAGAGTGGCATCAGCTCCAGCCCCTTTTCCCGGATGTATCCGGAAAGCGGGTGCTGGACCTGGGGTGCGGCTACGGGTGGCACTGCAAGTACGCCGCGGAGCAGGGCGCACGGCAGGTCCTGGGCCTGGACCTGAGCCAAAAGATGCTGGAGCGGGCCTCCCGGGAGAATGCCGGGCCCGCCATCACCTACCGGCTCTGCGGCATTGAGGATTACGCCTACCCGGAGGGGGCCTGGGACCTGGTGGTGTCTAATTTGGCACTGCACTACGTGGAGGACCTGGAGGCGGTCTACCGGAACGTCTGCCGCACCCTGGTCCCCGGCGGGGTGTTCCTCTTCAACATCGAGCACCCGGTATTTACCGCCGGGATCCGGGAAGACTGGATATATGGCGAGGACGGCAGGCCCCTCTATTGGCCCGTGGACAACTATTTCCGCCCCGGTGAGCGGGAGACCCTCTTCCTGGGACAGAAGGTCAAAAAACAGCACCACACCCTCACCCAGATTCTCAACCCTCTCCTGACCACAGGCTTCCGGCTGGAGGCGGTGGAGGAGGCCATGCCCCCGGCGGAGATGATGGACCTCCCCGGCATGGCGGACGAGCTGCGCCGGCCCATGATGCTCCTGGTCCGAGCCCGGCGGGCGGAACCTACAAGGTTTTTTTGACATCCCGGCAGTTTTCCTGTATACTATCCCCATACCGAGCCGGGAGAGACCCGGCAGGAAGGAGATCAATATGTGGTTTGACAATGCGGTTATCTATCAGATCTATCCTCTGGGCCTCTGTGGGGCTCCCAGAGAGAACGACGGCGCGCCGTCCCACCGGATCCTGCGCGTCCTGGACTGGGTGGAGCACATCAGGGACCTGGGGGCGGACACGGTGCTCTTCAACCCCCTCTTCGACAGCGACCGCCACGGCTACGACACCCGGGATTACCGTCAGGTGGACTGCCGCCTGGGCACCAACGAGGACTTCAAAGAGGTCTGTGACGCCCTTCACGCCGCAGGACTGCGGGTGATGCTGGACGGGGTCTTCAACCATGTGGGCCGGGGCTTCTGGGCCTTCCGGGACGTGCAGGAGAAGAAGTGGGACAGCCCCTATAAGGACTGGTTCCACATCAGCTTCGACGGCAACACCAACTACAACGACGGCTTCTGGTACGAGGGCTGGGAGGGCCATAACGAGCTGGTGAAGCTGAATCTGAGCAACCCCGCCGTGGTCCAGCACCAGTTCGACGCCATCCGCGACTGGGTGGACCAGTTCGATATTGACGGACTGCGCCTGGATGTGGCCTACTGCCTCAGCCCCGACTACCTGCGCCAGCTCCGGGACTTTGTGGGCGGCGTGAAGCCGGACTTCGTCCTCATGGGCGAGACCCTTCACGGCGACTACAACCGCTGGATGAGCGATCAGATGTGCCACTCCGTCACCAACTACGAGTGCTACAAGGGCCTCTGGTCCAGCTTCAACTCCATGAACCTCTTTGAGATCGGCCACAGCCTCGCCCGTCAGTTCGGGCCGGAGAACTGGACCCTCTACAAGGGGAAACACCTCCTCAGCTTCCTGGACAACCACGACGTGGAGCGCATCGCCAGCATCCTCACCGACCCGGAGCACCTGCGCCCCGCCTACGGCATCCTCTTCGGGATGCCCGGCGTGCCGGCGGTGTACTACGGCAGTGAGTGGGGCCTCCAGGGGAAGAAGTCCCAGGGCGACGACGCCCTCCGTCCGGCGATCGAGAAGCCGGAGAGCAATGAGCTGACGGAGTTCATCTCCCGTCTGGCGGAGGCCCACAAGAACAGCCATGCCCTCTGTCACGGCGCCTACCGCAACGTGGTCCTCACCAACAGGCAGATCATCTTCGAGCGGGCCGCGGACGGCGAGCGGGTCCTGGTAGCCATCAACGCCGACGCCGCCCCCTACACCGCCCACTTCGACGCCGGGTGCGGCACTGCGGTGGACCTCATCACCGGAGAGACGCACGACTTCGGCGGCGGCAGCGAGCTAGCGCCCTACAGCGTGGCCTATTGGAAGATGGAGAGATAAGGAGGACCTCTTATGGCATCCCTGGGAGAAAAGCGCCTGTTCCTGCTGGACATGGACGGCACCATCTATCTGGACGAGGACCTGTTCCCGGGGACCCTGCCCTTTTTGGAGGCCGTCCGGGCGGCGGGGGGACGGTACCTCTTCCTCACCAACAACTCCTCCAAGTCCGTGGACGCCTACATCGCGAAGCTGGGCCGCATGGGCATCTCTGCCGTGCGGGAGGACTTTCTGACCTCCGTGGACGCCCTCATCGCGGACCTGCGCAGGGGACCCGGGTACCGGAAGTGCTACGCCTTCGGGACGGAGAGCTTCCGGGACCAGCTTCGTGAGGCGGGCATCCCGGTGACGGACCGGCTGGAGGAGGAGATCGACTGCCTCCTCACCGGCTTTGACACGGAGCTGACCTTCCGGAAACTGGAGGACGCCTGCATCCTCTTAAACCGGGGCGTGGACTTCATCGCCACCAACCCGGACTGGGTGTGCCCCACCTGGTACGGCTCCGTGCCCGACTGCGGGAGCGTCTGCGAGATGCTCTTCCGGGCCGCCGGACGCCGCCCCCGGGTCATCGGCAAGCCCCAGCCCGCCATGGCCCTCCTGGCCCTGGAGCGGACCGGGTTCGCTCCCGCCCAGGCGGTCATGGTGGGGGACCGGCTCTATACCGATATCGCCAGCGGCGTAAACGCCGGCATCGACACCGCTTTCGTCCTCTCCGGCGAGGGCACGGAGGCGGACCTGGCCTCCAGCGCGGTCCAGCCCGCCTGGACGTTTCAGGATATCGCCGCCCTCCACAGGGTGTGGGAAAAGGAGCGCAGCACATGAAAGAGAACATCGAGACCGTCCGGCAGTACTACAACCGGGGCGCGGAGCACGAGTGGGACCGGCTCGGGTCCCGGCACCCGGTGGAGTTTCTTTTGACCACCTGGATGATGGACAAGTACGTCCGCCCCGGGGACTCCATCCTGGACATCGGCGGCGGGCCGGGACGCTACAGCATCCACTACGCGAAAAAGGGCTGTGCCGTCACGCTGGCGGAGCTGTCCGAGGCGAACGTGGACCTTGCCCGGAGAAAGGCCGCGGAGGCCGGGGTCTCCCTGACCGCCTACGCCAAGAACTGCCTGGAGCTGGAGGACCTGGACTTGGGGCAGTTTGACCATGTGTTCCTCATGGGCCCGCTGTACCACCTAACGGACGAGGCGGACCGGGTGCGGGCAGTGGAGATCGCCCTCCGGCACCTGAAGCCCGGCGGAAAACTGTATGTGTCGTTCATTATGGTCTTTGCCCGGGTCATCTATGACCTGCAAAACGCAGGCCATATCGCGGCGGACTGCGCCGATCCTAATACCGCGGCCATCATCCAGGCCGCGGCGTCAGGACAGGATTACGGCGGGCCGGATTTCACCACCGCATATTTTTACCACCAGCGGAACATCCTGCCCTTTATGGAGCGCTTCGGCCTGGAGAAGCTCCGCTTCTTTGGACAGGAGGGCATCCTGGCCCCCAACGAGCCGCAGCTCCTGGAGAGGGACAGGGAGGAGTTCGACCAGTGGATCGCTCTTGCGAAGAAGTACCTGGAGCTCCCGGAGTTCCTGTCCTGGTCGGAGCACGCCATGTACATCGGGCGCAAGCCCTGAGCGAAGTTGTGTGTCATGCTGAAGGGAGAAAAACGATGAACGAATTGAAGCTGGACAACAAGCGGACCGTCCTGGTGGGCCTGGCGTTCCTCTCCATCTGCGCGTTCTGGCAGATGTATGACAACCTGGTCCCCCTCATCCTGGGGAAGACCTTCCACATGGACGAATCCCTCACCGGGATCATCATGGCGGCGGACAACATCCTGGCGCTCTTTCTTCTCCCGCTCTTCGGAAGCCTCTCGGACAAGTGCAAAGAGACCCGGATGGGCCGCCGCACGCCCTTCATCCTGGGCGGCACCGGAGCGGCGGCGGTGCTCATGAACCTCCTGCCCGTCCTGGACAACAGCTACGCCGCCCAGGCCGCGCCCTTCAAGCTGGTGAGCTTCGTCATCGTCCTGGGCCTCCTGCTGGTGGCAATGGGGACCTACCGCTCCCCGGCGGTGGCGCTGATGCCCGACGTGACGGCCAAGCCCCTGCGGAGCAAGGCCAACGCCATCATCAACCTCATGGGCGCGGTGGGGGGCGTGCTGTACCTGGGCGTGACGGCCCTGCTCTACCCCACGGCCAAAACCCAGGGCCTGGAGCATGTGAACTACCAGCCCCTGTTCATCATCGTGTCCTGGATCATGCTCCTCGCGGTGGGCGTGATGCTCCTGACCATCCGGGAGCCAAAGCTCTCCGCCGCCAACCGGGCCCTGGAGCAGAAGCACCCGGAGTGGAACCTGGCCGAGGACGACGGAAGCGGCGGCGAAAAGCTCCCCGCCCCGGTGAAGCGGAGCCTGGGCTTTCTCCTGGCCTCCATCGCCCTGTGGTACGTGGGCTACAACGGTGTCACCACCTGGTTTTCCACCTACGTGTCCGAAGTCATGGGGGAGGGCGTGGGCGGTACGGCCACCTGCCTCATGGTGGCCACCGTGGGGGCCATCGTGTCCTATATCCCCATCGGCATCGTGGCCTCCAAGGTGGGGCGGAGGAAGACCATCCTCTGCGGCGCGGCCCTGCTGTCGGCGTGCTTTTTCGCGGGTTTTCTCCTCACCCGCTGGTCCCACACCATCACGCCGCCCATGTATGTGGCGTTCGCCCTGGTGGGCCTGGCCTGGGCGGCCATCAACGTCAACAGCCTGCCCATGGTGGTGGAGATGTGCCGGGGCAGCGACGTGGGCAAGTTCACCGGGTACTACTACACCGCCTCCATGGCCGCGCAGGTCATAACCCCGGTGCTGGCGGGCACCCTTATGAAACACATCAGCTACCAGATCCTCTTCCCCTACGCGGCCTGCTTCGTGGCGCTGAGCTTTGTGACCATGTGCTTCGTCCGCCACGGGGACAGCAAGGCCGCCCCCAAGCGGGGCCTGGAGGCTTTCGAGGACATGGACGACTGACGGGAAAGGAGGCGGGACCGTGAAAAACCTGATCCTGCTGGCCGTGCTGAGCGCCTGCCTGCTCCTGGGGGGCTGTGTGTCCCTGCTGGAGCGTTCCTACAGCGTGGTGGAGCCCTATGCGGACCGCTACTGGGACTCCGCCGCCGAGGACACCCTCAAGGCGGAGAACTATCAGGACCTGGTCAACTCCCTTCTCATGCAGGTGGAGCAGCGGGCGGAGGAGTGCGTCATCCGGGGCTACGGCGAGGCCGCGGGGTACGGTCAGGCCCGCTCCGCCTCCTGGGAGGTCCGCCGGGAGACCATCCCCGGGTCCTACCTGCTGGAGAACATGACCTTTGACTACGAGCCCAGCGACGGCTACAGCACCTTCACCTTCCGAATGAGCTACCGGGAGGACGCGGAGGACATCGAGGCCATGATGAGCCTCTCCGACTGCCAGTCCCTGGTGGACCTTCTGCGCCTCTCCGTCCGGGAGGACCACCACCGGCTCACCGCCCGCTTCATCCGGGATATGCGCCGGGAGGAGGTCCGCGCCGCCGTGGAGGCCCTTTGGCAGGAGCTCTGCCGGGGGGAGAAGGAGGACGTACCCGCGCCCCTGCCGGAGGACGCCGGGCCGCCCCAGGAGCCTGCAGATGGAGAAGAATCCTCCGCCCAGGAGACGCCGCCCTCCAACGAAGCGCCGGAGGAGGAGCCCGCCCTGTCTGAGGAACCGGAGGAGCCTTCTCCGGACACGGACGCCCCGCCTGAAGAGGAACCGCCGCCGGAGGACGGGGAGCTCCCCCAGGTCCTGGAGGCCTCCGCCCCGCCGGAGGAGCCGGTGGAGATCCCCCCCTGCCCCTGGACCGTCCGGTTCTACCCGGATATGGACGGCGCGGGGATCGTGGAGGTCCTCCTGCCGGAGCGACCCCCGGTGTAATATAGTCCCCCGCCGTTTTCCGCGGCGCGGGGGCTTTTTTGCCGGAAAATCTCTTTCTCACGGACAAATTTCCTTTACAAGCAGGGCGGTCTATTGTATAATAGAGACATTCTTACTCACAGGAGGGAATCGCCATGAGGACCAATGTTTTTCTGCGCTCCACCCGCCGCCAGCCGGTGAAGGCCCTGTGCCTGGCGCTGGTGATCGGCTTTGTCACCTTCGCCTTTGTGGGGCGGGTGTCGGAGTATCTGCTGATCCAGCAGGAGACGGAGCGGCTGGGGAGCTACTACCGCTCTTCAGCCGATTTGGAGTCCCTGGGTGGAAATGCATGGGCGGACACAGCGGCGGCAGTGGCCTACCTGGAGGCCCGCCCCGACGTGGAGGCCGTGAACACTTACGACTATCTCTCCGGCGTGATGGAGGAGGACTTCTGCAATGCGGACACCGATCTCCTCAGTAATGGACAGTCACGGTATTTGGCTTTCTACGGCAGGGTGGTGGTGGACGGCCTGCCCACCTTCCGGGTGGAGACCGTGCTGGCGGGCCTGCCGGAGTACGTCAGAGAGGGCGGGATGGCCTCCATATCCTCCGCGGACGCCGCCGGGAAGGCCCCGGACGCCTTAAAAGCGGGGCAGAGCTATCTGGTGCTGGGGCAGTATATCCCAGACAGTCCGGCCTGCTCCGCTGGCTGGGGGGAAGGGGGGACCTATCGGACCAACGCACTGTCCGTATCGGACAACCAGGATAACTGGTACTACCCCGTGGACGGCGAGGCGGACTGGTCCGCCCCGGCGTTGTCCTACGCGGCGGACTTCATCCATCAGGCCCGGGAGGAACAGCGCTCGCTGAACATCATTCCCCTCCGGGACATGAGCGCCCTGCCCATGGTCCAGGAGGCGGACCCGGCGCTGTACCTCACGGCGGGCCGCTGGCTGGACAGCGAGGATGACGCCCAGGGCCGCAGGGTCTGCGTCATCAACGACAACCTTGCTACCCTGCGGGGGTTGGAGGTGGGGGACACCCTCTTCATCAAGCTCCGGGACGTACCGGCCCGTTTTGGATATTTTGATGGCTGCGATGATCCATTCGCCCAGGACATGGACACGGAGACCGGCGAGTACGAAATCGTGGGCATCTACGACTACCGGGAGCTCTACCAGCGCACCGTGACCCGGAATTTCACCTATATCCCCGCGTCCGTGGTGCCGGAGGGGTTCCAGGGGGCGAGCGCGGAGACGGTGAGCACGGAACGGTTCTACTTTCAGATGGAGGACATCGTCCCGCCCAGCGCCGCGCCCCTGCCCTACCCTGGCGCGGTGAGCTTCGTCCTCACCAGCCCCGACGAGGAGGCCCGGTTCATGGCGGAGACCCGCTCGGACCTGGAGCACATGGGCTTCCGAGCCAGCTTCCTGGACAACGGCCTGGAGGACTTCCGGGCCGCGGCGGGGCCCATGCGGCAGTCATCCCTCTATAACGCGCTCATCTACTCGGCGATTTTGCTGGCGGCTTTCGCGCTGGCGGCGTTCGTGTACTTCTTCCTCCGGCGGCGGGAGCTGGCAATCGTCCGGGCGCTGGGCGTGCCGGTGAAAACCTGCGTGAAGCAGATCTCCCTGCCCCTGGGGCTCATCGGACTGCCGGGGGTGCTCCTGGGCGGGACCCTGGGCTGGCGCTACACCCTGGTCAACGCCGCCAAGACCCTAGAGGCCCTTGCCGAATTCTGGGACGGGAGCGTCTCCGCCCTGCCCGTCTATTGGCTGATTCTGCTATGGGCGTCAGCGGCGGCGCTGCTCCTGGCCCTGACCGTGGGGAGCGCCGCGATGCTCTCCCGGCGTCCGGTGCTGGAGCAGATGCAGGGCGGGTCCGCCGTCAAGGAGAAGCGCCGCACCGCCCGGCAGGACGCCATTGCCGCCTCCGGCGGGGGCGTCCGGGTGTCGGAGCTGTCCTTTGAGGCCGCCGCCCTGGCCCTCCGGGAGCCCCTGCCCCGGACGCGCTCCCTGGGCGTTGCCCACACCCTGCGCTTCGTCTGGCGGCACGTCTCCCGGGCGCGGGTGAAGTCCCTGCTGGCGGTGGCGCTGGCGGCGGGGTTCACCGTGGGGCTGGGGGCCATCCGGCTCTCCATCGCCGCAAACCGGCAGGAGGTGGACCGGCTGTATGAGACCACCTCCGTCTCCATCGAGCTGACCAAGGCCGATTCCACCCAGACCACCACCGCCGGGTCCTTCCTCTTCGAGGACACGGCCCAGTCCATCCTGGACACCGGGTTCATCACGGACACCTACCTGGAGGGGGCCAACTACTGTCAGGTGTTCCTCTACGACGGCCCCTGGGAGCGGGAGACGAACCTCTTCATCAATCCCGACCAGCAGACCAAACGGACCATCCGGTCCATCGACAATGCGGAGGCATTCCTGACCGCCGGGAGCGGCATGGACGCCTCCATCACCTACCTGGGGGACTGGACGGCGGAGCTCTTCGCCGAGAACTGGGCGGAGAAGGACGCTCAGGCCCCGGACAGCGACCCGGTGCGCTTCCCCATGGTGGTGCCCAAGGAGACTTATGACGAATATGGCCTCCAGCCCGGGGATTCCATGGGCGTGGCCTGCAAGGGCAGGTTCCATATGTGCGAGATAGCGGGGTACTACGAGGGCGAGGTCGCCGGGGAGTATCATAATGGCCCCGAAGTCCACGTCTACTACGACGAGAGCGCCCCCATCCTCATGCCCACCAGCGCCCTGCGGTCCATGGTGAAGAATATGCTCTACAGCAAGGCCGTCTTCACCGTAGACCCGGCCAAGAACCGGGAGCTGGACGCCTTCCGCGCCGTTGTGGATGAGCTCGCCAACACGCCCCGTATCGGCGGCGTCCCGGTGCGGACCATCCTGCGGGACGAGGAACTGCGTCTGGCCATCGAGCCTATCGAGAACAGCATCCGCCTCATGGAGGTGCTCTACCCGGTGGCGCTGGTGCTGAGCCTGCTGGCGGCGGCGGGGGTGTCGGTGCTGTTCGTGATGCTCTCGGCCAAGGAGGCCGCGATCCTGCGGGTCCAGGGGACTACCAGATTCCGGACGGTGCTGATGCTCAGCTTACAGCAGGTGTTCACCTGCTTTGCGGGATTACTGGCGGGGCTGATAGGGATATTGCTCTACATAGGAGGCACAAGGCCGGACCTTTTGACGGGCCTCGCGCCGGGGGCGGCGCTGTGCGCGGGACTGTACCTGACGGCGGGGGTCACAGGCGCGGCGGTTAGTTCCGCCGCCGTTACGGGAAAGAACCCGCTGGAGATGCTCCAAGTGAAGGAGTAGCACAAAAACCACGGCCCGTCATACGGCGGACCGTGGTTTTCGCAATGTGAAGTCAGAATTCCAGCTCCTTCAAAATGGGGAAGTTGACCCGGTTCGCCGCCCAGACGCTGCACCGGCGGTCTATAGGCACCGGCTCGCCCTCCATGGTGCAGAGGGCTCCCCCGGCCTCGGTGAGGATGAGGCTGGCGGCGGCGTAGTCCCAGGGGAAGAGGCTGAACTCGAAGAAGGCGTCGGTGCGGCCGCAGGCCACACAGCAGATGTCCAGGGACGCGGCCCCCAGGCGGCGGAAGTCGCAGCTGCGGCGGAGGAGCTGTTCCGTGACCTTCATGGTGGGCTCGATGTACTCCCGGCGGTAGATGGCGGTGCCCATGCCGAAGATCCCCTCGGAGAGAGGGCGCTCCGTGACGTGGATGGGCGCTCCGTTGAGGAATGCCCCGCCGCCCCGTTTGGCAGTGAAGAGCTCGTCCCGGTAGGGGTTCCAGACCACGCCGTACTCGACCCGTCCATCGCGGGCAAGGGCCACGGAGACGGCGCTCTGGCTCAGTCCCCGGACAAAGTTGGTGGTGCCGTCGATGGGGTCGACGATGAAGGCCCAGCCCTTGCCGGGGTCCACATATTCCAGCTCCTCCTCCCCGCAGAACACGGAGCCGGGGACCAGGGGCGGCAGGTTCTCCTTCAAAAATTTCTCCACCGCCACGTCGTAGTCCGTCACCAGGTCCGCGGCGGAGGTCTTCTCATGGGTCCGCGCCCCGATGTCCCGGGCGGAGAGCATGATCTCCCCCGCCTGACGGACCAGGGCGGCGATCTCTTCCAGCAGATGATCCATGGCCGCTCAGCTCCGGGCGTTGTAGGCCGCGATGCCCTTGGCCAGCAGGTCCATGGCCCGCTCCAGAGCCTCCTGCTTGAGGACGTAGGCGATACGAATCTCGTTGGCCCCTTTGCCGGGGGTGGTGTAGAAGGGCTCGCCGGGGGCGAACATGACGGTGTCGCCGTTGTCGTCAAAGTCGGTGAGGAGCCACTTCTGGAAGTCGTCGGCGTTGTCGATGGGGAGCTTCGCCATGAGGTAGAAGGCCCCCTTGGGGTGGCTGCACACCACGCCGGGGATCTGCTGGAGCTTTTCCACCACAGTGTCCCGGCGGCGTGCGTACTCCTCCCGGACGGCGTCGAAGTACTCCGGCCCCACGTCGTAGAGGGCGGCGGAAGCCACCTGATCGATGGTGGCCACGGCCAGACGGGCCTGACAGAACTTGAGCGCCTCGCCCATGAGCTCCTTGTTCCGGGAGAGGATGCACCCTACCCGGGCCCCGCAGGCGGAAAAGCGCTTGGAGACAGTGTCGATGACCACCACGTTCTCCGCCGCATCGTCGAAGGAGGCCAGGGACTGGAGGGGGCCGCCGTCATAGACGAACTCCCGGTAGGCCTCGTCGCCGATAATGAAGAGGCCGTACTCCTTGGCGATGTCCACCATCATGCGCATCTCCTCATGGGTGAGGACCGCGCCGGTAGGGTTGCCGGGGTTGATGCAGACGATGGCCCGGGTGCGCCGGGTGATTTCGGAGACGATCTTCTCCCGGCTGGCGTAGTGATAGCCGTCCTCGGGGGAGGTGTGGATGGGGTGGATGACCGCGCTGCAGGCGTTGATCATGGTGTTGTAGTTGGGATAGTAGGGCTCGGGGATGAGGACCTCGTCGCCGTCCTCCAGGATGCAGTTGAAGATGATCTGGATGGCCTCGCTGCCGCCGGTGGTGATGAGGATCTCGTCCTTGTCGAAGTGTATATTCAGGCCGTCGTAGTACTTCCGGATGGCATCAATGAGCACGGGCATCCCGGGAGAGGGGGCGTACTCCAGCACCGCCGGGTGGAAATTGCGCACAGCCTCGAAGAACTGGGGCGGGGTCTCGATGTCCGGCTGACCGATGTTGAGCTGATAGATCGTCTTCCCGGCGGCCTGGGCCGCCACCGCGTAGGGATGGAACTTCCGCATGGGCGACTGCCCGGAGTTTTTCGCTTTGCTGGAAAATTTCATAGCATATCTCCTCCCTTGAAACAGGTCCGCATGTTCGCGCCCGGAGGACGCCGTCCCGTTTACACCTCTATTCTAAGCGGTCAGAGGCGGGATGTCAAGGACAGTTTCAGCTTTCCGGGAGGCTTTAAAGTACGCCTTTTTTGCCGGCTTCGGAACAAGGACCTGGTTATCAAAACCTGCCTTTTGACAGCCGGGAGTTATAGCCGGGATTTTTTGTTTTGAGGCGGTAAATCAATTTCGTCTCCTCTTGACGGTTTCCTGTTGACAAGCCCCTTCTCAAAGGGCTAAAATAGACGCTGGATAACCGGAAGAAACATCCCACGGAAGGGGAGGAAACATGGAAAAAACACTCTCCCGCCTGGTACTGGCGGGCACCGGGAGCGGCTGCGGCAAGACCACCGCCGCCTGCGCCGTGCTCCAGGCCCTGGTGGACCGGGGGCTGAAGGTGGGGGCCTTCAAGTGCGGCCCCGACTACATCGACCCCATGTTCCACAGCCGCGTCATCGGGGCCAAGAGCGGAAACCTGGACTTATTCTTCTTCTCCCCCCCAACGCTCCGCGCCCTCCTGGCCCGGGGCGGCGCTGACCGGGATGTGGCCGTCATTGAGGGCGTCATGGGCTATTACGACGGCATGGGCCTGACCACCTCACGCTCCAGCACCTGGGAGACCGCCCGGGAGACGGGCAGTCCTGCGGTGCTGGTGGTGGACGCCAAGGGTGCGTCCCTCTCGGTGCTGGCGGTGGTGGAGGGATTTTTGAACTTTCAGACGGACAGCGGCATCCGGGGGGTCCTCCTCAACCGCTGTACCGCCGGGACCTACCAGGCCCTGGCCGGGGCCATCCGGGAGCGGTTCGGGGACCGGGTGCGGCCCCTGGGGTACCTGCCCCGGATGCCGGACTGCGCCCTGGAGAGCCGCCACCTGGGCCTGGTCACCGCCGCGGAGGTGGCGGATCTGAAGGAGAAGCTTGCGGCCCTGGCCCGTCAGGCGGAGGAGACCGTCGACCTGGACGGCCTCCTGGAGCTGGCGGGGACCGCCCCGCCGCTGGCCTATGAGCCCCTGGCTCTGCCCCGGTACGGGGAGGCGGTCCGCATCGCCGTGGCTCGGGACAAGGCGTTCTGCTTCTACTACGAGGACAGCCTGGAGGCCCTGGAGGACATGGGGGCGGAGCTGGTCCCCTTCAGCCCCCTGGAGGACCCCGCCCTGCCGGAGGACATCCACGGCGTCTACCTGGGCGGCGGATATCCGGAGCTCTACGGGGAGCGGCTGGCGGCGAACGAGGCCATGCGCGCCTCCGTCCGGGCCGCGCTGGAGCGGGGGACGCCCTGCATCGCCGAGTGCGGCGGGTTCATGTACCTGACGGAGGCCATCGGGGAGCACCCCATGGCGGGCTTCCTGCCGGGGAGGTGCTTCGACAACCATCGCCTCACCCGCTTCGGCTACGTGACGCTGCGGGCGAAAAAGGACAATCTTCTCTGCCGGGCCGGGGAGGCCATCCGGGGCCACGAGTTCCACCACTGGGACGCCCAGTGCCCCGGCGGGGACTTCACGGCGGAGAAATCCACGGGGAAGACCTGGGACTGCGCCGTGGCCACGGACCGGCTCTATGCCGGGTTCCCCCACTTCCACTTCTACGCCAACCCGGAGTTTGCGAAAAATTTTTATGAAGCCTGTTTGAAGGAGAAACGCCATGCTGAAAGCCATCAAGCCCATGGACATCGAGAAGTGCAGCTTTGAGATCATCACCCGGGAGCTGGGGGACCGCCTCCTGGCCCCGGAAAACGAGCTGGTCGTCAAGCGGGTCATCCACACCACGGCGGACTTCGACTATGTGGAGAACCTCCGCTTCTCCGCGCACGCCGTGGGGAAGGGGATCGAGGCCCTGCGGGGCGGGTGCGATATCGTCACCGACACCCAGATGGCCCGCTCCGGCATCAATAAGACCATCCTCGCCCAGCTGGGCGGGGAGGTCCACTGCTTCATGTCCGACCCCGACGTGGCCGAAGAGGCCAGGGAGCGGGGCGTCACACGGGCGATCGTCTCTATGGAGCGGGCCGCAAATCTGGAGAAACCGTGCATCTTCGCCATCGGCAACGCGCCCACCGCCCTCATCGCCCTCAAGGAGCTGATAGACGCGGGGCGTGTATCCCCGGCGCTGGTCATCGGCGTGCCTGTGGGGTTCGTCAACGTGGTGGAGAGCAAGGAGCTCATCATGACTGCGGATGTCCCCTACATCGTCGCCCGGGGGCGGAAGGGCGGCAGCAACGTGGCGGCGGCGATCTGTAATGCGATGCTGTATCAGATCAAAAGATAGGGGAAGGGCATGTTTGAGAAAATCAGGACCTCATTTATGGGGCGAATTGTCGTTTTTATACTGCTTTTGGTAATGGGGGCCATTTTCAAAAACGGAATCTTCGATAACATCGCCTGGGTCCTCTACGGCCTGAGCCTGATCGTGTTCCCCTGCTGGCCCAAGGCTTGGGACCACGGGGACCACAAAAAGCTGACATTGGGGAGCCGCATTGCCGGAGTGCTGGCGGTGGTAATCGGTCTGATTACCCGCTTCGGCGTATAACATGAGCAAAGCGGAGCTTTGCGGACAAAAAGTTTTTCTTCTTTTGCTTCTTTTCTTCTTTGTACACAAAGAAGAAAAGAAGGACAAGGTGAGACTATGGAAGAATACATCGTAAAAGACGGCAAAAAACTGCGCCTGGGCTACACGACGGGGTCCTGCGCGGCGGCGGCGGCGAAGGCGGCGGCTGTGATGCTCCTGACCGGGCGGCGGCTGGAGACCGTCGCCCTGCTGACGCCCAAGGGCATCCGGCTGGAGCTGGAGGTGCGGGAGGTGGAGACCGGCCCGGATCACGTCTCCTGCGCCATCGCCAAGGACGCGGGGGACGACCCGGACGTGACAAACGGCACCCTCATCTTCGCCCGGGTGTCCCGGCGGGAGGAGCCGGGGATCGTCATCGACGGCGGCCCCGGCGTGGGCCGGGTGACGAAACCCGGCCTGGACCAGCCGGTGGGCGCGGCGGCCATCAACAGCGTCCCCCGGCGGATGATCCGGGAGAACCTGGAGGAGGCCTGCGCCCTGGCGGACTGGTCCGGCGGGCTGGAGGCGGTCATCTCCGTGCCCGAGGGGGAGCGCCTGGCAAAAAAGACCTTCAACCCCCGCCTGGGCATCGCGGGGGGCATCTCCATCCTGGGGACCACGGGCATCGTGGAGCCCATGAGCGACGGGGCCCTGGTGGGCACCATCCGGGCGGAGCTGAGCCAGCGGCGGGCGGCGGGGGACCGCTACGTCCTGCTGACCCCGGGCAACTACGGCTCAGAGTTCATCCGGGACGGCCTGGGGCTGGACCCGGCGCTGGCGGTGCAGACCTCCAACTTCATCGGCGATGCCCTGGACCTCTGCCGGGAGCTGGGCTTTTCCGGGGCCCTGCTGGTGGGCCATGTGGGAAAGCTGGTGAAGCTCGCCGGAGGGATGCTCAACACCCACTCCCGCTGGGGCGACTGCCGGATGGAGATCCTCGCGGCCCACGCCGGTGCGGCGGGAGCGCCCCCGGAGCGCCTGGGGGAGCTCCTGGAGTGTGCGGCCTGCGACGACGCCCTGCGCATCCTCCGGGAGGCGGGGGTGTACCGGGAGACCCTGGAGCGGCTCACCCGGAGAGCGGCTTTCCACCTGTCCGCCCGGGCCGGGGAGGACCTGGAGGTGGGGACCGTGCTCTTCTCCAAGGTCTACGGCATCCTGGGCCGGACGGAGAACGCGGAGGCCCTTTTGAACTGTATCCGATCCTGCCCGTCGGGCAGGCGTCAATAAAAAATCGCCGCGGCGGACAGAGCGCGGCAGAAAAGGAGCGTACTATGAATCAGATCGAGTGGCAGGAATCATTCAACATTGGGGTCGATACCATCGACCAGGAGCACCAGCGGCTCTTTAAGATCATCAACCGCCTCTTCGCCTTCCAGGAGGAGGAGAAGGACAGCCAGTGGGCCTGTCAGGAGGGCATCAAGTTTTTCAAGGGCCACACCATGAAGCACTTCGCCGATGAGGAGGCCTACATGGAGTCCATCGGGTACAAGGGTCTGGAGCAGCACCGGCGCATCCACCAGAGCTTCCGGACCAACACCCTCCCGGCCCTGGAGCAGGAGCTGGAGCAGACCAGGTACTCCCCGGACGCGGTGGAGCACTTCCTGGGGGTCTGCGCCGGGTGGCTCATCGGCCACACCCTCACCGAGGACCAGGCCATCACGGGGCACCGGCCCCGGCAGTGGGAGAACCAGCTCCCCGGCGAGGATCTGGAGGCCCTCAAAAAAGTCATCATCCAGCTGGTCTTCGACCTGTTCCACCTGGAGTCCCACATGGTCAGCGACGCCTACGGCGGGGAGAAGTTCGGCGAGGGCGTGTACTACCGCCTGGTTTACGGCACGGACCAGACGGAGCAGCGGATGGAGGTCATTTTGGCCTTTGAGGAGAAGCTTCTCATCAACACCGTGGGCAAGGTGATGGGTTTTGAGTCCAACAAGCTGGACAATATGCTGGTCCACGCGGCCCGGTATACGGCCCGGCAGTTCGTGGGGCGGGTGCTGGAGTCCTTCCCGGTCCTGGAGGGCTATGAGCTCAAGGAGGAGAACCTGCTGGACTACGAGCAGCTCAAGGCGGTCTTCCGGCGGGAGAAGTTCCAGGCGAGCCTGCTGTTCAACACCGGCGCGGGCTACTTCGCCTACTGCATCATCGCGCCCCACCTGCTCCAGCAGGGTGTGGGCACGCCCCTGGCCCACGGCAACGCCACGGACGAGGTGGAGAAGTACCTGGCCCAGCGGGCGGCCCAGGCCCGGCAGACGGAGCGGGACCACAAGCGCAAGGTGCTGGTGGTGGACGACTCCATGACCATCCGGGAGGCCATGCGGCAGCTGCTGGGGGGGACCTATGAGGTGTCCCTGGCGTCCTCCGGCGTGGCGGCGATCAGGACCATCAGTCTGGACCGGCCGGACCTGGTGCTCCTGGACTACGAGATGCCCGTGTGCGACGGGAAGCAGACTTTGGAGATGCTCCGCTCGGACGAGGCGTTCGCGGACGTGCCGGTGATCTTCCTCACCGGACGCCGGGACCCGAAGACGATGATCGACGTCATGCCCCTGAACCCGTCGGGGTATCTCATCAAGACCTCCAAGCCGGAGGAGATCAAAAAAGAGGTGGACCAGTTCTTCGCCAAACAGAAAAAGTGAGCAAAGCGTAAGCTTTGCGGACAAAAAGTTTTTCTTCTTTCGCTTCCTTTCTTCTTTGTACACAAAGAAGAAAGGAAGACACGTCAAACCTACGAGGAGGAATCTATGGTACATTTTGTAGGCGCCGGGAGCGGCGCGGCGGATCTGATCACGGTGCGGGGGGCCCGTCTGCTGGAGGAGGCGGACGTGGTGATCTACGCGGGGAGCCTGGTGAATCCGGCGCTCCTGGAGTACACGAAGCCCGGCTGTGAGATCCACAACAGCGCGCAGATGACCCTGGAGCAGGTGCTGGACGTGGTGAAGGCGGCGGAGGCCGCCGGGAAGACCACGGTGCGCCTGCACACCGGGGACTCCAGCATCTACGGCGCGGTGCGGGAGCAGTTCGACCAGCTGGAGGCCCTGGGGGTGGAGTACGACGTGTGCCCGGGGGTCAGCTCCTTCTGCGGCGCGGCGGCGTCATTGCGGGCGGAGTACACCCTGCCGGACGTGAGCCAGAGCGTCATCATCACCCGTGCCGCCGGGCGGACCCCGGTGCCGGACCGGGAGAGCCTGCGCTCCTTCGCGGCCCACCAGGCCACCATGGTCCTCTTTCTGAGCGCCGGTCTGGCCGACAAGGTCCGGGAGGACCTGCTGGCCGGGGGCTACCCGCCGGAGACCCCCGCCGCCGTGGTCTACAAGGCCACCTGGCCGGACGAGATGATCCTGCGCTGTACCGTGGACACCCTGCCGGAGACCATCGGCGCGGGGAACATCAAAAAGACCGCCCTCATCATCGTGGGGGACTGCATGGGGGACAAGTACCTGCGTTCGCGCCTCTACAGCCCTGACTTTTCCACGGAGTTCCGAAAGGGGACGGACGATGCTGCGGAGACTTGAGACCTTCGCCCGGGTGGACGGGCGGCGGCTGATGGATATTTATCGGGAGGACAACATCGAAAATACGGACTACTTCTATCCCGATATGAAGGACAAGGCCCTGGCCCTGGCCCGGGTGGAGCAGGACTTCCTGCACTACCTGGAGACGGACTTCTTCTCCAAGCCGGGTAATACGTACTGGGTCCTGGAGGAGAATGGGGTGTGGGTCAGCGCTCTGCGGCTGACCGAACTCTCGCCGGGGGACTACTACCTGGAGGCCCTCTCGACCCATCCGGACTTCCGGCGGCAGGGGTGCGCCGCCCGCCTGCTGGAGGTGGTCCTGACCGAATTGAAAAAAGAGGGGCCCTTCCGCCTGCGGGACTGCGTGGGGAAGAAAAATGTGCCGTCTCTGGGCGTGCATGAGAAGTGCGGCTTCCGCATCGCCTCCCAGGACGGGACCGACTACCTCTCCGGCGAGGTCAACGAGCGGTGCTATGGCATGGAATACGTCTGGAAGGGGGAGTGAACATGAACGCGCTGGTGATCAATTGCAGTCCCGTCCGAGACGGGGCCACGGCGGAGATCGTCAAGATCGTCTCCGACTGCCTCGGCGAAAGGTATTCCACGGAGTGCGCCTGCATCGACGACTACGACATCCACTTCTGCCGGGGGTGCAGGCGCTGTCACACCACGGCGGAATGCGTCCAGCACGACGGCGTCGACGCGCTCATGGCCCGGTTTGAGCGGGCGGACGTGATCGTCTGCGTGTCCCCCTCCTACTGGGCGGACGTCCCGGGGCAGTTCAAGGCGTTCATTGACCGCTGCACCCCCTGGTGCAACACCCACGAGCCCCACGCGACCCTCAGCGGCGGCAAAAGGGGGTATGCCATCGCCCTGCGCACGGGGCCCGGTATGCCGGAGTGCCAGCGGGTCATTTCCAGCATCGAGCACTTCTACGGCCACCTGGAGATCGAGCGCTGCGGAAGCCTCGGCCTGTGTTCCGTGGAGTACAGGGAGGCAGTGGAGCCCCGAAGGGCCGAGATCGTCCGGTTTTGCGAACAAATCTGAAAAACCTCTTCTTTTCCGAAAGAAGGGGAGGAGGTACATTTTGGAAAAACTGACAGTGGTGGGCATCGGCCCCGGGGATTACGATAACATGACGGTCCGGGCGGACCGGGCCCTGGCGGAGAGCGAGGTCATCATCGGCTACGGCGTCTACATCGACCTGGTGCGGGACCGCTACCCGGACAAGGAGTTCCTCTCCACCCCCATGACCAGGGAGGCGGACCGCTGCCGTATGGCTCTGGAGAGCGCCCAGTCCGGGAAACGGACCGCCATGGTCTGCTCCGGGGACAGCGGCATCTACGGTATGGCGGGACTGCTCTTCCAGCTGCGCGGGGAGGCGGCGGAGCCGGAGATCGAGGTGGTCCCCGGGCTCACTGCCGCCTGCTCCGGCGCGGCCCTGCTGGGCGCGCCCCTGACCCACGACTTCGCCGTCATCAGCCTCAGCGACCGGCTGACGCCCTGGGAGAAGATTGAGAAACGTCTGGAGGCCGCGGCGGAGGCGGATTTGGCCGTGGTGCTCTACAACCCCGCCAGCAAGGGCCGTCCCGACTACCTGCGGCGGGCCTGCGACATCCTTTTGCGGCGCCTTCCGGCGGACCGGCCCTGCGGCGCGGCCCGGAACATCGGCCGGGAGGGGGAGAGCCGGGCGGTCATGGACCTGCGGTCCCTGCGGGACTTCCCGGCGGACATGTTCTGCACCGTCTTCGTGGGGAACAGTCAGACCCGGATCATTGGCGGCGCGCTGGTGACCCCCAGGGGGTACCGGGATGTGTAAGAAGCTGTGCGTCTTCGCCGGGACCACCGAGGGCCGGGAGCTCATCGAGCTCCTGGAGGGAGAAAGCGCCTCCGTCACCGCCTGCGTGGCCACGGAGTACGGCGAGAGCCTCCTGACGCCCCGGGAGGGCCTGACCGTCTCCCATGAGCGGCTGACAGAGGAGGAGATGGAGAAATTGTTCCGGCGGGAGCAGTTCCACCTGGTGGTGGACGCCACCCACCCCTACGCCGCCGCCGTGACGGAGAACATCGCCGCCGCCTGTGAGCGGACGGGGACGGAGTACCTGCGTCTCCTGCGGTCCTCCGCCGGGGATGCGGAGGGCGCGGTCCGGGTGCCGGACATCGAGGGCGCTGTGGCGTACCTGGAGCGCACGGAGGGGAACGTCCTTTTGACTACCGGAAGTAAAGAATTGAAGAAATATTCCGGCCTATTGGATTTTGCCGGGCGTTGTTACGCCCGGGTCCTGCCTATGGAGGCGTCCTTGCGGTCCTGCCAAGAGGCGGGACTGGCCCCGGACCACGTCATCGCCATGCAGGGCCCCTTCTCCCGGGAGATGAACACGGCCATGCTCCGCGCCGTGGGGGCAAAATATCTGGTCACCAAGGACGCCGGAGGCCCCGGCGGCTTCGAGGAGAAGGCCGCCGCCGCCCGGGACGCCGGGGCGGTCCTGGTGGTGGTGGGCCGTCCGCCCCAGCGGGAGGGCCTGGACTTTTCTGCCGCCATGGCCCTGTTGAAAGAGCGCTTCGGCCTCCGTTTCCGGCCCCGGGTGACCCTGGCGGGCATCGGCCCCGGAGGCGCGGAGGCCATGACCGGGGAGGTCCGCCGGGCCATCGCCGGGGCGGACTGCCTCATCGGCGCGGAGCGGATGCTCCAGCACGCCGCGCCGGGACAGCGGACCTGCCGGGCCGTCGCTCCGGAGGCCATTGCCCAGTGCATCCGGGAGCACCCGGACTGCCGCCGGTTCACGGTGGTCCTCAGCGGGGACAGCGGGTTCTTCAGCGGGGCGCGGAAGCTCCTGCCCCTTTTGGAGGACTGCCGGGTGGAGGTCCTGCCGGGGCTCAGCTCCATGCAGGTCCTCTGCGCCCGGCTCCACACCTCCTATGAGGACGTGCGCCCCCTGAGCCTCCACGGCCGGGACGGCGACATCGTGCCGGACGTTTACCAGAACCGCCGGGTCTTCGCCCTGGTGGGGGGCGCGGATGGTGTAACAGACCTCTGCCGGGCCTTGGCGTCGGCGGGCCTGGGGGAGGTGCGGGTCAGCGTGGGGGAGCGGCTGGGCTACCCGGAGGAGACGGTCACCTCCGGCACGGCGGCGGAGCTCTCCGGCGGGACCTTCGATCCCCTGAGCGCGGTGCTGATCGAGAACGAGAACGCGGTCCCCTTCGCGCCGGGTCTGCCGGACGGGCTGTTCCAGCGCTCCCAGGGGGCGGAGCCGGTGCCCATGACCAAGAGCGAGGTTCGGGCCCTGGCCCTCTCCCGCCTGCGCCTCACCGGGGACGCGGTGTGCTGGGATATCGGCGCGGGGACCGGGTCCGTGTCCGTTGAGATGGCCCTGGCCGCCCGCCGGGGCCGGGTGTACGCCGTGGAGAAAAAGGCGGAGGCCCTGGCCCTCCTTGCGGAGAACCGGGAGCGCTTTCATGTAAAGAACATCGAAATTGTCCCCGGGGGCGCCCCAGACGTCTGCCGGGACCTGCCCGCTCCCACCCATGCCTTCATCGGCGGCAGTTCCGGGAACCTGCGGGACATTATTGCCCTGCTTCTGGCGAAAAATCCCGGGGTGCGCATCGCGGCCACGGCAGTCACCTTGGAGTCCGTGGGCGAGCTGGCGGCGTGTATGAGGGACTTTGACTTTCTGAAAACGGAGGCGGTCTCCCTCACCGCCGCGCGAAGCCGCAAAGCCGGGCCCTATCACCTCATGACAGGGCAGAACCCGGTGTACCTCTTCACCTTTCAACGCGAGGAGACGATGGGATGAAATGGTCTCTGTACGCCCTGCTGATCGGGTTCGGCATGGACCTGATCCTGGGGGACCCCCACGGCTTCCCCCACCCGGTGGCCGCCATCGGGAAGCTCATCAGCGGTCTGGAGAAGCGCCTGCGCCGCCTCTTCCCCGCCACGGTGCGTGGAGAGAACATAGCCGGCGGGGTGTTGTGGGTACTGGTGGCCGGACTTTCCACCGTCGTGCCTGCTTTTGTGCTGTGGGGATGCCGCCTGGTGAGCCCCTGGCTCCGCCTGGTGGTGGAAAGTGCCATGTGCTGGCAGATTCTGGCAACCAAGAGCCTCCGGGTGGAGAGCATGAAGGTCTACACCGCCCTGGAGACCGGGGACTTGCAGGCCTCCCGGTACGCGGTGAGCATGATCGTGGGCCGGGACGTGTCCCGGCTGGACGAGGCCGGGGTGGCCCGGGCGGCGGTGGAGACGGTGGCGGAGAACACCTCCGACGGCGTGGTGGCCCCGCTGGTGTTCCTGGCCCTGGGCGGCGCGCCGCTGGGGTTCTTCTACAAGGCGGTAAACACCATGGACTCCATGCTGGGCTACGTGGAGCCGCCCTATAAGAACATCGGCCTGGTCCCGGCGAGGCTGGACGACGTGATGAACTTCCTCCCCGCCCGGCTCTCGGCCCTGCTGATGCTGGCGGCGGGGGCCCTGCTGGGGATGGACGCAAAACAGGGGTGGAAAATCTTCCGCCGGGACCGCTTCAACCACGCGAGCCCCAACTCCGCCCAGACGGAATCCGTGTGCGCGGGGCTTCTGGGCCTGCGCCTGGCCGGGGACGCATGGTACCACGGCGTGCTCCACAAAAAGCCCTATATCGGCGACGCCCTCCGGGACATCGAGCACCGGGACATCCCCCGGGCGTGCAGGCTCCTGTACGGCACCTCGTTTTTGGCGCTGGCGGTCTGCGGAGGCATCAAACTGCTGGTACTGCTGGCGCTTTGAAGCATTTTTTAGTAAAGGGGACCTCATGCTCTATCAGACAAAGAACCCCCACGGCGGAGACCGTGAGGGGCGCACGATCAAACTGGATTTTTCCGTCAATACCAATCCCCTGGGCCCGCCGGAGGCGGTCCGCCGGGCCGTGGTGGAGAGCGCCGGGGCCCTGGACCAGTACCCGGACCCCCAGTGCCGGGGGCTGGTGCGGGCTCTGGCGGAGCACGAGGGGGTGCCGGAGGACTGCATCCTCTGCGGGAGCGGCGCGGCGGAGCTCATCTACTCCTACTGCGCCGCTGTCCGGCCCCGGCGGGCGTTGGAGCTTGCGCCTACATTCTCGGAGTACGCCTCCGCCCTGGAGGCGGCGGGGTGCCGGGTGGAGCGCTGGAACCTGCGGGCGGAGAATGGCTTCGCCCTTGGTGTGGACTTCCCGGAGGCGCTGGCGGAGGGGGACTGGGACGCGGTGTTCCTCTGCACCCCCAACAACCCCACGGGACAGCTCATCGCCCCGGATCTGCTGGAGGACATCTGCCGTGTCTGCAAGGACCGGGGAATTCGGCTGTTCCTGGACGAGTGCTTCCTGGACCTCAGCGGCGGGCCGTCCATGAAGGCGGCTCTGGCGGACTTTCCGGGACTGTTCCTGCTCCGGGCGTTTACGAAGACCTACGCCATGGCGGCGCTGCGGCTGGGGTACTGCCTCAGCGCGGACCGGGCGCTTCTCGCGGCCATGAGCCGCACGGCACAGCCCTGGAACGTGTCCGGCCCTGCCCAGGCGGCGGGGGTGGCGGCGCTGGCCTCCGGGGACTACCTGGAGCGCTCCCGGAAGCTTATCCGGGAGGAGCGGGCGTTCCTGGCCGAAGAACTGGAGAAATTGGGCTTTGCGCCCTGTCCCTCTCAGGCCAACTACCTGCTCTTTTACAGCCCCGAAGACCTTTTCGCGCCGCTTTTGGAGCGGGGCGTCCTCATCCGGGACTGCTCCAACTACCACGGCCTGGGACCCGGGTGGTACCGGGCGGCGGTGCGGACGCGGGAGGAAAATCTGCGATTCCTGGAGGCACTGCGGAAAACCATACCATGAGCGAAACGAAGTTTCGCGGACAAAAAGTTTTTCTTTTGATTCTTTTCTTTGTACACAAAGAAAAGAATGGACGCCGAAAAACACGGAGGAAGCAATGGCAAAGAACATCATGATCCAGGGCACCATGTCCAACGCGGGCAAGAGCCTGCTTGCGGCGGGACTGTGCCGCATCTTCAGGCAGGACGGCTACCGGGCGGCCCCCTTCAAGAGTCAGAACATGGCCCTCAACTCCTTCATCACCGCCGCCGGAGGCGAGATGGGCCGGGCCCAGGTGGTCCAGGCGGAGGCGGCGGGCACAGCACCGGATGTGCGCATGAACCCCATCCTCCTCAAGCCCACCACCGACATGGGCAGTCAGGTGATTGTGAACGGCGTGGTCCAGGGCAATATGCGGGCTGTGGAGTACTACCGGAGGAAGCCTGAGTTCTTCCCCGCCGTCCTGGAGGCCTACCGGAGCCTGGAGGCGGAGTACGACATCATCGTCATCGAGGGGGCCGGGAGCCCGGCGGAGATCAACCTCAAGCAGGACGATATCGTGAACATGGGCCTGGCCAAGCGGGTGGACGCGCCGGTCCTGCTGGTGGGGGACATCGACCGGGGGGGCGTCTTCGCCCAGCTCTACGGCACCGTGGCCCTGCTGGAGCCGGAGGAGCGCGCCCTCATCAAGGGCACTATCGTCAACAAGTTCCGGGGGGACCGGGCCATCCTGGAGCCGGGGCTCAAAATGCTGGAGGACCTCTGCGGCGTGCCGGTGGCGGGGGTGGTGCCCTACGTCCATGTGGACATCGACGACGAGGACAGCCTCTCCGAGCGCTTCACCCGGGACACGGCCCGCAAGCTCATCGACATCGCGGTCATCCGCCTGCCCCGCATCTCCAACTTCACCGACTTCGCCCCCTTTGAGCGCTACGAGAACGTCTCCCTGCGCTACGTGGCGGGCCCCCGGGACCTCCACCAGCCGGACCTCATCCTCCTGCCGGGGACCAAGAGCACCATCTCCGACCTGCGGTGGCTGCGTCAGTGCGGGCTGGAGGCGGCGGTGCTTAAAGCGGCCTCCACCGGGACGCCGGTGATGGGCATCTGCGGCGGGTACCAGATGCTGGGCCGGACGGTGTCCGACCCGGAGGGGGTGGAGGCAGAGGGCGCGATGTCCATCGCGGGCCTGGGCCTGCTGGAGATGGATACCGTCTTCCGGGGAGACAAGGTGCAAAGGCAGACCCGGGGCGTCTTCGGCCCTGTGGGGGGCATCTTCTCCGGCCTCAGCGGCATGGCCTATGAGGGCTACGAGATCCACATGGGCCGGGGACAGGAGGAGGCCCCGGTCTTAGCGGGCGGCGGGACCGTCTACGGCACCTACCTCCACGGCGTCTTCGACGGCCCCGGCGTGGCGGAGGCGGTGCTTCGGGCCCTCTGTGAGCGCAAGGGGGCGGATTTCGCCCGGCTGGGGGCCTTCGACGCCGCCGCGTACAAGGAACAGCAGTATGACCTGCTGGCCGATGCCGTGCGGAGCGGACTGGATATGGAGTTTGTCTACCGGGTGCTCAACCGGGAAGTATAGCAAAAAAGCAAGGCCCCCGGACGGTGCGTCCGGGGGCCTTGCCGCCTATTTGAGGTCCTCCAGCCCGCCGCCGGAGAAGGATTTGAAGTACTCATAGCAGGGCTCCAGGAAGGTGAAGCCCTCCACCAGGGTATCCGTCAGGGCCGGGGAGCAGACCAGCTCGTCAAAGGGCCGCTCACAGCCCACGGAGATGCTCCGCTTGTTGTACCAGGGGGTCAGCAGGGGGGAGGGGTCCCCCTTGGGCCGGGCGTAGTCCTGCCCCTGGACAGAGAAGGCGCCGTCCTTCTGGATACGGCGGGCGATCTTCTCCAGCCGCTTGGGGTCCTCGTCGATGTCCCGGCGCATAGCGGCCATGGTCTGGGCCCCGGCGTTCCAGAAGCCCACGCCATAGCTCCAGCCCTCGGGAGTGATCTCGAACCAGTAGACCGGCTGCTGGCTCCAGACGTCGTTCTCCGTCCGCAGGGTCAGCCACAGGTGGTCCTTGTAGGGCCCCTGTCCGTGGAGGCGGCGGGCGTCCCGGTAGATGCGGCAGACGTGGAGGTTCAGCCCCAGCTTGGGGAATTTTTCGGTGAAGCGGCTGTGGACCTCCCGCCCCAGCTCCAGAGTGGGCTGGTAGAGGTGCTGGAGGTATTCCTCCTTGTGGGCCTGGAACCAGGCGCGGTCGTTGTTGAAGCGGATGCCCCACATGAAATCCAGAGTCTCGCTGGTGTAGCCTTGAAACATATCCGTGTCCTCCGTCGGAAGGTCGTTTTCTGACGGTATCATACCCCGTTGGACAGGATTTGTCAACCGGAGCGTGCTCCGGTATGCGCCGCCGCGGAAAGCTTATGGCTGCGTCTCTCCCTGAAATGTGCTATCATGCTACCAATATGAAGCTGCCGCCTGAGCCGAAGCTGTCAGCCCAGTTCGGCGCCAGCCGGGCGACAATCCGGCAGGCGGTCACCAATCCGGTCCAACGCGGGATGCTGGTGCGGAAGCAGGGATCTGGGACCTATGCATCCCGCCCCGCTGCAGAGGAGGATTTCCTCAACTTCTCCTTTCCGGACAGACTAACCTGTGCCACCCCCGGCGCACCTCTGACGGGGCGCAGCTGCTGCCCTTTGCATACGGTATAGGAACGTCCCATAATGGTTATTGAACTATTCTGCCAATCACTCTGGATCGCCATATATAGCTGCTAATTTCTATTTCAAATAACGTCCTGTGATACTGTTCGTATTCCCTGCAACCGCCTCCGGTGTCCCTGCCGCCACCACACGTCCTCCGGCTTCTCCGCCGCCGGGACCCATGTCGATGAGATAGTCCGCATTCCGGATCACATCCAGGTCATGTTCAATGACCACCACTGTGGCCCCGTGCCCGATCAGCGTCTGGAATACCCCCAGCAGGGTGCGCACGTCCAGGGGGTGCAGGCCAATGGTGGGCTCATCGAACACAAACAGGGAATCAGACTGCGCCCGGCCCATCTCGCTGGCAAGCTTCAGACGCTGGGCCTCGCCGCCGGACAAGCTGGGGGTCTCCTCACCCAGGGTCAGGTAGCCCAGGCCCAGATCCTGCAATACTTGGAGCCGCTGATGGACCATCCTCCAGTCCCGGCATACCTCCAGCGCTTCGTTCACGTCCATAGTCATCAGATCCGGCAGGGAATGCTTCCCAATCCTCACCCGGTAGGCGTCTTTTTCGTACCGGGACCCGCGGCACTCCGG
>Ga0137309_100113_pt1 | contig 54080 bp, 50 predicted proteins | sample NAcewiD2O_June_FD_97179 | JGI IMG/M metagenome (GOLD analysis project Ga0137309, IMG submission 97179) | Mouse cecal microbial communities from Vienna, Austria - N-Acetylneuraminic amended D2O_June | ecosystem: Host-associated > Mammals > Digestive system > Large intestine > Cecum | place... | reverse complement strand
AGCGCCCGCAGCACCCGCTTCACATTGTGGGGGTGAATCTCTTCCGCCGACTGGGGATCCAGCGCGGCCAAGCGGGCGTGCAGGGCCTCTGGGCCCAGCCCTTGAACCTCTTTGTATAGCGATTTTCGCAAAGCCTCGTCCCGGGCTTCCGGCTGAAAAGTGAATCCCCTTAACAAGGACCGGGCATAGAGGCCGGTGCCTCCCACCAAAAAGGGCTTCTTTTTCCGGCTATGGACGCCACGGATCACTTCAGCGGCCGCCGCCACATAGTCGGAGACGCTGAATTCTTGATCCCAGTCCAGAAAGCCGGTCAAATGGTGAGGCGCCAACGCCCGCTCGGCCTGAGTGGGCTGGGCGGTTCCCGTCTCCAGCCCCCGGTAGACCTGCATGGAGTCACAGGAGACCACCTCTCCGTTCAGCGCGTGGGCCAGGGCCGCGCCTAAAGCGGACTTCCCCGTGGCGGTGGGCCCGGCAATGGCAATGAGTGGCAGCTTCATTATACCCTCCCAAATTGTTTTTCCAGCTCCCGGCGTTTGAGCAAAACATAGACTGGCCGGCCATGGGGGCAATAACGGACCTGGGGATTGCGCTCCAGCTCCTGGGCCAGAGAGATCAGCTCCTGGCGGCTGGTGCGGTCCCCCGCCTTGATCGCGGCCCGGCAGGCCACATTGTGATAGACCCAGTCCATATGGGCTGTAGACAGCTCTGTTTTAAAGCCTGCCAGATACCCGGCAATCTCCATCAACGCCCCGGCCGCGTCCTGTCCGTCCAACAGCAGCGGCGCGGCCCGGACCAGCACGGTCCCCGAGCCAAAGTCCGACACCTCAAAGCCCGCCTGGCTCAACTCCGCTGTGTGGGCCAGCACCGCCGAATACTCATTCTGATCTAAGTTGACCGCCACCGGCTCCAGTAAGGTTTGAGCCTCCCCGCCAGTACCGCTGGCCTTGAGCCGCTCATAGAGCAACCGTTCATGGGCCGCGTGTTTGTCGATGAACATCAGCGCGTCCGGTCCATATTCCACAATAATGTAGGCACTAAAAACCTCCCCTAGAATCTGAGTATGCAGCTCCGGACGGGGGAACTGGGGCTCCGGCACGGGCGGAGCTTCCGGCTTAGGCGCTGTGGGCGCTGGCGTTTGCGGCGTGGGCACTGGGAGCGGCTGGGGCTCTCTCCTCTGTAAAGGCTTTTCGCTTGCTACAGTTTTGGGCAGCGGCTCCGTCTTCTGAGGGACTGCTTCCAGCACGCGCAAAATAGGCTCGGGCAAGTCTGCCTCCCGCACAGCGGGAAGCCCGCTGTCCCGCAGAACCGGATTGGGCCGCGGCGGCGCTTGAAAGGCTGTTTGCTCCGGCTTCTCCAAAACCGGCGCATAGGGGTTGGGCCGGGGAGGCTTCAGCTCCATGCGCTTGGGCTGGTCTCCCTGGTTCAGAGCCGAGAGGGTTCCGTGGTATACCGCGTCAAAAATGGGCCGCTCATTGACGAACCGCACTTCCAGTTTCGCCGGATGCACGTTCACGTCCACCGCCCCGGCGGCTACCTCCATATGCAAAACGCAGGCCGGAAATTTTCCCACCATAATGGACCCTTTATAGGCCTCCTCCAAAGCCGCCATGGCCGTGCGGCTGCGGATGAACCGGCCGTTGATGAAGAAATTCTGCATACTCCGGTTGGGGCGGCTGGCGGCAGGCAAGCTGATAAAGCCATGGACCTTTACATGCTCGAAACTGTACTCAAGGGGGATCAATCCAGAGGTGAACTCCCGTCCGTAAACCGCGTAAACGGCGGACCGCAGTTTGCCATCGCCTGGGCTGTGAAGCTGCTCTTTACCGTCTCGAATAAACCGGAATGAGATTTCCGGATGGGACAGGGCCAGCTTATCCATCACCCCGGCCACGGCATTGCCCTCTGTGGCGTCTTTTTTGAGAAACTTCATCCGGGCCGGTGTATTGAAAAACAGATCGCGCACCAAGATGGTGGTGCCCTGGGGGCAGCCAGCCTCCATACATTGAGGCTCCTCCTCTCCGCCGCAGCGGTACTGCGTTCCTATGGCGCATCCCTGGGCCCGGGTCAGCAGCTCCACATGGGCCACCGCCGAGATGGAGGCCAGCGCCTCCCCGCGAAAGCCCAGGGTGCCAATGGCGTTTAAGTCCTCCTGATTGGCCACCTTGCTGGTAGCGTGCCGGAGAAAGGCCACCGGCACGTCCTCCGGCAGAATGCCGCAGCCATTGTCAGAAACCCGCATATAGGTTACCCCGCCCCGGCGGATCTCCACGGTGACCACCGTGGCTCCCGCGTCCACAGCGTTTTCCACCAGCTCTTTAATCACCGCCGAAGGCCGCTCCACCACCTCGCCTGCGGCAATGAGCTCGGCCACCTGTTTGTCCAAAACCTGGATTCTTGGCATCAATCCCCCTCCTTTCTGCCCTGCTACAGCTCTTTGCGGAACAAAATCTCCAGCGGTTCCCCCGGCAGCAGCAGGGCGCCGCAGTCGGTGTAGCCCTGCCTGCGGTAAAAACGCTGGGCCCGTTCATCCGCCTGAGTGGAGGTTAACACCCGCTCATAGCCCAGTAATTTCATCTCCGTCTCCCAAAAGGCTGTGAGCTGGCCGCCGTAGCCCCGGCCCCGCCGGTCTTCCAGCAGAAACAGAAGATTCATAAACGGGGTGTTGTCCCAAAACAGGTTGAACCGCAGCCATCCCGCAAAGCCCTCGCCATCCTCCAACACGATCACCCGCCGGAGCCGGATGCTGCTCCGCAGCTCTTCGGAGGAGATGTGCCGGTCATAGAGGGAGATGGTCTCCCAATCCTTCTCTTTTGCATAGCGAACCATATTTTTTCCTCGCTTCTCATGTTTTTCCCGGCTTCCATGGAGGCGGACAGAGCAAGGTAGTCCGCCCTATATCCGGAAGGCACTGGTAAACGGAAGCCCCGATGCGGGCCTCAAAGCCCTCCTTAATCGCAAAAAAAGCGTTCCAGCGGTCCAAGGTGTTGTCCTCTATGCCATACCGCCGGACCACGTCCACCAAGCGTTTCTCTAATATGCAGAAACCATAGTCCACCGCCAGCCCGTCGCAGAGTTGAATGAGCCGGTCGTAATCGTCCGCTTGGCAGGAGGCAATGTAATCCTGAATCAGCGCCTCCTCCGGATCCTCGGGGTCCCGGTCCCACTCGCCGGGCATCAGCGGGTAGGAGTGGGTCATGCAGACGCGGGCCGCTTCTTCCCAACCCCGCGCCATGCAATAGCGGTAGCCCTCTACAATATGCCGGGGAATGCTGACAACGCCCACCCTACGGCCAATGTCGTGGAGAATCCCTAGAATCTGAGCCCTATTCGGATCCATACCAGGGACCTTCTCCGCGATGTTTCGAGCGGCAAGCCCTACGTTTTCCGAGTGCTTGGTCCAAGGCCCCGGGTTGAGGGTTCCTGCCAGTTCCAGTTCGGCTTGCGCTGTTTTCAGATCAGGTAGCATCGGAGTCGCCTCTCTTTGCGTGAAGTTGTTTCGCTTTACGGGAGCTGTTTCAAGAAATCCTCACAGAACTGATTCCAGAGGGTTTGATACTCTTCGTGGGAGACCCGCTTCAGTCCGGAAGGATCATAGACGCCCCGTTTACGGGCCTCCCCGGCGAATGCAAGGATGTAATCCCCACCTTTGGTTAAAAAGGCAAAAACTTGATGAAACCCCGCGTCCAAGGCCGCTGCCAGCCGGGTGTGGCCATCCAGAGAAATATAGCGGCCATCCTGGACCATCACTGGAATGACCACATCCTCGGGTTCTGTGATAAAACTGCGGACCGCCGCCAGCTTGTCCTCGTCCACATAGAACTGGGAGGGCTGTATGTCCAAAAGCTTTACAGGGAAACGCTCTACCGGCGAAAACCCGGCCAGTAAGTTTCCCTTTGCGTCATAAAACCGGCTGATGTGCTCCGCGTAAAAGCGGAAGTCTTCTATTAGCTGGGGGTAAAACGCCCGGGCGTCCCCGCGCACCACCGCACAGTCCGGCCCAGTGACCTCCACCTCACAGGGAACACCGTTCACCAAAAAAGCGCCATGCTGGCGGAGCACTGCCGGAGAGAACCGAGGGTCGTTATACTCGTTTATCCTCTGAATTTCCGCTTCCACATCAAGCCTCTTTCACCGCGCGAGTGGCCAAATAGCAGGGGATATTGTGCTCATGAAAGGTTCCCGCGCCATTGGTATCCTCATAGAGGTGGGACAGCCGGAAGCCCGCTTCCAGCTGTCCTCCCACCTGCTCCTCCATGGTGTGGGAAAACTGCACGCCATCCCCGTCCGCCTCCAGCTGGCGCATTTGCTCTGGATTTTTTAGTGGGTCAAAGGGGAAAACGCTCAGTTCTTCCCGGTGGTCTTCATCCACAAAAAGAAAATTAATTCCATTGTCCAGCCCGGAAAGCAGTATGCCCCCTGGAGCCAGCACCCGGTAGCACTCCTTGAAAATGGGCTTTACCTCCTGCACATAGCAGTTGGACACCGGGTGAAAAATCAGGTCAAATTCCCCGTCCTCAAAGGGCAGGGGTTTTGTCATGTCGCCTCGAATGATTCGAATGTCATAGCCCTCCCGCTGGGCCACCATCCGTTCACTTTCCAGCTGCCGGGGGGAGTAGTCGAACACCGTGCACTCCGCCCCCAGGGCGGCGAAAATGGGCATCTGCTGGCCACCGCCGCTGGCCAGGCCCAGCACCCGCTTGCCCCGCAGCTCCCCGAACCATTCCCGCGGAACTGCCTTGGTAGGCGTCAAGACCATCTGCCAGCGCCCCTGCAGGGCCTCCGCGTATTCCTCGTGGGAAATGGGCTTCCCCCACTCCCAGCCCTCTTCCACCCAAGTGTCGATGGTACGGGCGTTAATATCTTGGTACGATTCCATACGTATTATCAATCCTTTTTTACCAATTATTTCAGCATGCTGTTCAACTCGAACAGCGCGTTCATGCATTGAATGGGCGTCAGGGCGTTTACATCCAGTTCCCGCAGCTTTTTTAACACTTGCGCGTCCGTGCCTTCCATGGTCAGCTGCACAGGCTCCTCGCCAAAGCGGCGGGCAGCCCGCCGGGAATCGCCCTGCGCCCCGGTGCTTTCCAGTTCGGCCAACACCTGTTTGGCCCGCCTGATTACCTTGTCCGGCACTCCGGCCAGCTTGGCCACCTCAATGCCGAAGCTGTCATCCGCGCCGCCCCGGACAATCCGCCGCAAAAAGGTGATGTCATCGCCCCGTTTCTTAACAGCGATGTTATAATTCTTCACCCCTGCCAGAAGCCCTTCCATTTCTGTAAGCTCGTGGTAATGGGTGGCAAACAGAGTTTTTGCCCCCACCAGCTTTTGGTCCTGCACATATTCCAGTACCGCCCGGGCGATGCTCATACCGTCAAAGGTAGAGGTTCCCCGGCCAATCTCGTCAAAAATAATCAGACTGCGGGGCGTGGCGTTCCGCAGAATCTCCGCCACTTCGCTCATCTCGATCATAAAGGTGGACTGCCCGGCGGACAGGTCGTCAGAGGCGCCCACCCGGGTGTAAATGCCATCCACAATGCCCACTTCCGCCACAGCCGCCGGAACAAAGCACCCCACCTGAGCCATAATGGTGATAATGGCGGTTTGCCGCATATAGGTAGATTTTCCCGCCATGTTGGGGCCAGTGATAATGGCCACCCGGGTGTCGTTCATGTCCATATCCAGGTCGTTGGGCACAAAAGGCGTGTCGTGAAGCAGAGCCTCTACCACCGGGTGCCGGGCGTCCTTCATATAAAGCTTGCCGCTGGCGTTCACAGTGGGGCGGGTGTAGTCGTTTTTGATGGAAGCCGCCGCGAAGGAGGCCAGCACATCCAGCGCGGCCACGGCTTTGGCGCTTTGCTGGACCCGGTTCAGCTCTCCGGCCACCTGGCGGCGGATGCTGTCGAAAATCTGCCCCTCCATTTCAATGGAGCGGTCGTGAGCCCCCAGCACCCGGTTTTCCAGCTCCTTGAGCTCTGGGGTGATGTACCGTTCTCCGCCGGTTAAGGTCTGCTTACGTATGTAATGCTCCGGCACTTGGTTTTTATAAGAATTGGTGACTTCGATATAGTAACCGAACACCTTGTTAAATCCCACTTTCAGCTTGGGAATGCCTGTGCGCTCCCGCTCCCGGGCCTCAACCGAGGCGATCAAAGCCTGGCCGCCGGTCATATCGCTGCGGATCTCGTCCAGCGCTTGGCTGTAGCCTTTTTTAATCAGCTTGCCCTCGCGAATGGTAAAGGGCGGGTTTTCGTCAATGGCTTGGTCAATCAGCTGGGCCACATCCTCCATACCGTCAATTTGACCGTCCAGCTCGCCCAGCAGGGTGGCTTCGCAGGACTCCAAAATCCGCTTGAGCCCCGGCAGCTTTTGCAGGGCCGCGCAGATGGCCCGCAGGTCCCGGCCATTGGCGGAGCCGTATACAATCTTCGTCATAAGCCGCTCCAGATCCTGAATACCGGTCAGCTGTCCGGTCAGGGCGTCCAGCAAGGGCTGGTCTTTCACCAGCTCCTCCACCGCGTTCAGCCGCAGGGTGATTTTGGCGGGACTCATCAGAGGGCGCTCCAGCCAGGCGCGGATCAGCCGCTTGCCCATAGGAGTCTTGGTCCGGTCCAGCACCCAGAGCAGGGAGCCCTTGCGCTCCTTGTTCCGCATGGTCTCGATGAGTTCCAAATTCCGTACCGTGTTCAGATCCAGCGCCATGTAGGCGTTTTCCGATTCCAGCTCCAGCTGGGTCATGCGCTCCAGGCCGGTAATCTGGGTCCGGGCCAGATAATCCAGCAGAGCCCCAACGGCCAGCACAGCCAGAGGCTTGTCCCCCAGCTCCAGTTCCGCCAGACTCTTCCCGCCGAACTGCCGGCTAACCCTCTCCTGAGCCGCTGTAATGCGGTATTCTTCCTCTTCCAAACACTCCACCGTGGCGTGCAGCCGTTCCCGGATAAAATCCCGCAAACCGGTTAAATCCGTGGCCTGGGGGTTGATTAACAGCTCGCTGGGGGCGTAGCGGCTCAGACGGTTTTCCAGCTCCCGGGTGGCCTCGGAAGCGCTGCAGGGCTCCATCTGGCCCGCCCGGAGCTCCCCGGTGGAGACATCGGCAAAGCACAGGCCAGTTCCCTCCGGCCCGTAATACAGCGAACAGATGTAGTTGTTCCGGGACTCGTCCAGCATGCTGCTTTCCAGCACGGTGCCCGGGGTAATCACCCGCACCACGTCCCGCTTCACAATGCCCTTGGCGGCTTTGGGGTCCTCCATCTGGTCGCAGATGGTCACCCGGTAGCCCTTTGCCAGAAGCTTTGCGATGTAGCCCTCGGCGCTGTGGTAGGGTACGCCGCACATGGGAGCCTTTTCCCCCTGGCCGCAGTCCCGGCCGGTGAGGGTCAGATCCAGCTCTTGCGAGACGGTTTTCGCGTCGTTGAAAAACATCTCGTAAAAATCGCCTAACCGAAAAAAGAGAATCGTATTGGGGTGCTCCCGTTTCAGATTAAAATACTGCTTCATCATTGGGGAAAAATCCGCCATGCTCCGCCCACCTTATCTTAATTTCCCATATCACAAAAATTAATGGCAGCCCGCGCAGCTGGAGCAATCGCCCCCGCAGCTGGCCGCGTCATAGTCGCAGGTCTCCGGGTTCTCTCCCTCTGCACACAGGTTGAGAATGCCCGTCACCCGCTGAAACAGCGCGTCAAACTCATTTTTCGCCGCGTCATACCGCTGCATATGCTCATTCGCCATAATCTTCCCATACACCTCCCGGAACTCCTTGTTCAGCCGCTGCATGGTCTCGTCGTTCCGGTCGGGCTTGGCGGCCTCGTTGCTGATGGCCATGCGCTTGAGATTGAACTCCCCGATGGCGTCCTGCAGCTCCTGGTCCTCGTCGCTCTGCTGGCGGGCCAGCTGCAGCTCCACAAAGCGAGGGTCCGCTTGAATGGCTTTGCCTAATTCTCTTGTCAGTTCAATGATATCCATTTTTGTTTCCTCCATAATTATGATTTTTGTTTTTGACTTTGCAGGTAAAGGTAAAACCGGTACAACAGATACCCCAACGCCCCGCCGGTGACATTTGTAATCAAATCGGTCACATCGCAGCGGCGGTGATAGAGCAGAAAAACGGTGGTAAGCAGTTGGAACAGCTCAATAGAAAGACTCAGCAATAAAGTGGCCCTCACTGCTGAAAAGAGGCCTGGCTTTTTGCGAATCATCCCATACAAAAAGCCAAAGGGCATGGTCATAACAACATTCAGCAGAATCTGCTTTCCGGCATCAGAATAGCCCGCCATCAAATCCCGGAACGGCATCCAATGTACATAAGTCACTGGCACAGACTCATGGTACAACCACTTGGGGTCCAATGTAAAGTCACGAGGGATTACCGTGACACATAACACAAGAAAAAGGTAAATCCCCATCAAAACCACAGCGATTTTATCCCTGCGTTCCCGCTCCTTCCAACGCATATTATTTCTCCTTTCCTGGCCCAATGGGGCAATGGCTAGCTCAAATCCTTGTCCAAGAGGATCAAATGAAAGCCAGGGCGATAGGCGTTGGGCTGAATACCAATCACCCGAAAGCCATGGTCCAGATACCAAAGATAGTCGATCCGGCTGCTTTGCAAACCGGCTATAGCACCAGAAATATCATTCTCCGCCCTCCAATTATACAAAAGATTTGTTATGTGCCAATATCCACATACTCAGCCAATCCGCAATCGCCAAACCAACGCTCTGCCTGCGCTCGAATGCCCGGCTTATGCGGCTCAATATCCTCTTTCCCTTCAATCCGGCAAAAATACATACTTCCGGCCAGCTCCACCCCCATATGCCCGCACCAGTGCTCCACCGTGTCAATAATATGTTCGCACTCCGCTGGCTTGCCGCCTGTCCGCAGGGCAACAGCGTAACAACGCTTACCGGGGCGCAGGGTCCAGTGGTCCGGGTGAGGGCAGGTATCACTGAAAGGCGTGCAGCGGTCGATAAACACCTTGAACTGCCCCGGCACGTCCGCCCAATAAGAGGGCGCGGCAATCACCATCGCATCCGCCTGGTCCATCTTTTGCAGCAATACCCCCATGTCATCCTGCCGCACACAGCGGCAGGTCTCATAGCACGCCTTGCAGCCCAGGCAGTATTGAAGCGTATACTCCCCCAAGCAAACGAGCTCGCTCTCCACAAACTCCGGAAGCGCCTCCCGCACGGTCCGCAGAATTTCCTGAGTGGCCCCATTGACCTTGGGGCTGGCGTTCAGCAGCAAAATCCTCATACGCTTCTCTCCTGTCCGGCATATTTTCCGACCGCATTGGGCAAATGGTTCCTCTCTGCCGTTTCCTTCACTTAATCCGATATTTTTTCTCAATCCGCTTATAGACCAGCGCTAGCACCACCGCGCCGCCCGACCCCAGTATGCACATCAAGACGGTTGCCGCCAGCGGCTGCCACAGTCCAAACAGCCCAGAGAGGAACCAGACCACGCTGTAGCCTCCCCACAGTCTCCCCATAGCCCGGTTATAGGCGGGAATATCAGAGATGCTCTCACTGGGAACAGCCACCCCAGACCAAAAATTCATCGGGGTCTTTTTCTTTGTGGCGTGAACACCCATGCCCAGAAAAATGACTCCGCAGATCAGACATGACAAAAAGAAAATCACTTTTACCAACAGAACCGCCTCCCCAGCTCCTTAGCCGGCATATTTTTCAATAGCATTATACTCGTCCCCTGATATCTCATAGATTCCATTGTAGGGCTGCTCAATAAAGTATTCCCCGTCACGGGCGCTGCTCCGTTGATACACAAACAGGGTGGCCGCCCCGCCCTTCCAAAATTTCATGTCCACCTTAATCCAGCCGCCTACATTTACCGGCGCGTCCTGAACGCTCTCTGTCCTTGTGGTCCTGCCGTTCCCCTGCAGAATAAACAGCACGTCCTCCCCATCGGCGTCCACAAGCTCCACCTCTTCCCCGCCCCGCTGGGTCAGGGTGACGCTCTTCAGGTCCGCAAAGTCTGGCAGATGAAGCGTATAGCTTCTCATGCCAGAAAGCCAAAAATGAACCGCCGCCAAAAGCAGCACCGCCACCGCGCTGCCGCAGGAAAGGATTACCACCCATTTCTTCTGTTTTTTTGTCATTGCGACACACCTCCTGGTCTTTCCAGTTATTTCTCAGTTAGCTGTCCCCGCAGGCTCCATCCCCGGGCCTCGGTGACCTCCACCTGGGCAAACTCCCCCACCAGCCCGTCCCCGCCAGGGAACAGCACCGTCAAACTCCCCGCCGTGCGGCCGGAGAGCAGGCCGGTCTTTCCATCCTTATCCTCCACCAGCACCCGCTGGGTGCTGCCCACAAGGTTCCGGCAGTTCCGGGCGGCAATCTCCTCCTGAGCCTTCAGCAGCTCCGCAAACCACCGGGTTTTCTCCTCATGAGAGACCGGGTCCGGCATCCCCGCCGCTTTTGTGCCCGGACGGGGCGAATAAATAAAGGTGAACAGGTTGACAAACTCCACCTCCTGAATAAGACTTACCGTCTCCTGAAACTCCTCGTAGGTCTCGCCGGGAAAGCCCACAATCACGTCCGAGGTAAAGGTGACGTCCGGCATCACACTTCTCGCATAGCGAATGAGAGAGAGATACTTCTCCCGGTCATACCTGCGGTTCATCTCCTTCAGCACCCGGTCATTGCCAGACTGGAAGGGCAGATGAATATGGTGGGGAATGTGCCGGCTGGCCGCCATCACGTCAAACAGCTCCTGAGAGGCGTCCTTGGGGTGGGAGGTCATAAAGCGCAGGCGAAAATCCCCCTCCAATTCATCCAGGCGGCGCAGGAGCTCCGCGAAATTCACCGGCTCCGCCAAGCCCTTGCCATAAGAATTGACATTCTGGCCCAGCAGGGTAATCTCACGGTATCCGGCCTCCACCAATTCCCGGCACTCCTGTACGATATGCCCTGGAAGACGGCTCTTCTCCCGGCCCCGCACATAAGGCACAATGCAGTAAGAGCAGAAATTGTCACAGCCGTACATCGCTGTCACCCAAGCCCGGGAACGCCCGTCCCGGCGGATGGGAACATCCTCCCGGATGGTCTTTTCCTCCTGACCCAGCAGCCTCACCTGGCCCGGCTGGCCGAGCACCTGATGCAGCAGCTCCGGCAGGCGGTGAATTACATGAGGGCCAAATACCAAGTCCACAAAGGGAAAGGTCTTCTGTAGACGCTGGGCCACTGCCTGTTGCTCGGTCATGCAGCCGCACACAGCAATAATCAGCCCGGGCTTCCTCCGCTTCAGGTGCTTCAAAGCCCCTACATTGCCGAACACCCGGTCTTCCGCATGTTCCCGTACCGCGCAGGTGTTGAATAAAATCAGGTCGGCTTCTTCCGAGGAATCCACAAAGCGAAAGCCCATTTCAGCCAGCAGGCCCTTCATTTTTTCACCATCCGCCACATTCTGCTGGCAGCCATAGGTCCGCACAAAGGCGGCGGGCGTCCCTCCGGCCCGCTCCCGCATTAGGCTGCGCACCTGGGACAGATCCACATTACCGCACATCAAGCTCCTCCCCTTTCCCACTGGAAATCTAATCAAACGGCAGTCTCTGCCTGTCTTTTTCTCATTTTGTGGGGCAAAATTTTTCTCAAAATCCAAGGCCCCGCCGTAAGCTTAATGTGCCCATTCTACCACAAAGCTTTGTAAACTGCAAGCGGCATGTAGCCCATTGTGGCGGATTTTCCCACCTGCCTTTAGAAGTAAGAGGCAATTTAGGACCCGCTTCGTCCCCAAAATTCTCCGCCGGAGAGAGCGCCCCTTAAGGCCGGGAGGTTTTTGGACACAGTTTCTATTTATATAGGTATACAAAAAAGACAGGGAGCAAATTTGCCCGCTGTCCTTTCTTTTGGCCATGCGCGGATGGCTCCTGCTGGGACCCGTGTTTTTATCGAGTCCCGCCAAAAATCACCGGCTCCCTACGGAATAAAATTCCCCATCCCCGCCACACTAAAGGATGACCGAATTTTCCAAGGAGGCCCGCATATGAAACAACCATCCGGCGGCAGGATTGGCAACCTGCCCGCCAACATTAACATTATGAATCCCGTCCCAAACAAGGACGCGAAATCCATTGCCCGGCTGGTCCGAAAAAACGGAAAAATTTCCGGCTACGAGCTTTCCGATGGCAGCGTCCTTTCCAAGCGTGAGGGCGTGGCCCTGGCCAAGCAGGGGGGCATACGGGGCGTGGCCATCGCCAGCCGGAACGGGAGCGAATATCTACGCTCTCTGCCGGACGGAGACGAGAGCAACAACCTTGGCGACCTGCCCAGTTCCCCCCGGGGCTTGAGCTGAGGCCGGAAGAAGCGCCTACGGGCGCTTCTTTTTGTGCTCCGCGCCAGAATGTGCAAAAGCGGTCTTGCCACCGGCCGGTTCCCCATATTCGCCCAACAGTTTCTCCCGGCGCGCCAAATAGGTCCCAATTCCGATTAAATCCGCCAATACCCAGCCAATGGGCACTGCCCACCATACCCCGGCCACGCCAATGGCCGGAACCGGCGAAAGCAGGTAGGCCAAGGCCACCCGCGTACCCAAAGAGGCCACGGTCAGCACCACGGACATCCCCGGTTTTCCCAAAGCCCGGTACAGCCCGTATAGCAAAAACAGCAGGCCAATGCCCCAATAGAACGCGCCCTCAATGCGCAGATACCGCACGCCCTCCGCAATGATCTCCGTCTCCCCCGGCTCCACAAAAATCAGCATCAGCTGCTTGGCAAAAAGAAACACCAGCACCGATACCACCACACAAAACCCGCAGGACGCCGCCACGGCTCCTTTCAGCCCCGCTTGAATCCGCTCACGCTTTCGAGCGCCAAAGTTTTGGGCAATGAAGGTGGAAAAGGCGTTGCCAAAGTCCTGTACGGGCATATAGGCAAAGGCGTCAATTTTGACCGCCGCCGCGAAAGCGGCCATCACTCCGGGGCCAAAGCCGTTGACCATGCCTTGCACCAGCAGAATTCCCAAATTCATCACCGACTGCTGCACGCAGGTGAGCACCGAGAAATTGGCCACCTCCCCCAGGCGGCTTCTCCGCACCCGGAAGGAGCGGGGCCTTAAACGCAGCCACGGGGCGGTTTTCCAGGCATAAAGAGCGATTCCCAGCCCAGAGGCATACTGGGCGATTACCGTGGCTTCCGCCGCCCCGGCAACGCCCCGGTTCAGCCCCAGGACGAACCACAGGTCCAACGCGATGTTCAGGACTGCCGACACGGCCAAAAACACTAGGGGCACCGTGGAATTTCCAACAGCCCGAAGCAGGGAGGCATAATAATTATAGAAAAACGTGGCGACAATTCCAGCGAAAATCACCAGCAAATACGCCCGCATATCCTCCCAAACCTCCGGCGGGACCTGCAAAAAAGCCTGGATCAGGTCCAGACAGGCGTAAGCCAGCAGGTTCAGCAGCAGCGTCAGCCCGGCAATCAACAAAAAAGAGGCGGACACGCACTCCTGCAGGGCCTCCTGGTTTCGCTCCCCAAAGCGAATGGAGGCCAGCGTGCCGCTGCCCATGCACAGGCCCAGCAAAATTGAGGTGAGAAAGGTCATCAGCGTAAAGGAGGAGCCCACCGCCGCCAGGGCGTTGGCTCCCAGAAAACGGCCGACAATAAGGGTGTCGGCAATGTTGTAGCACTGCTGTAGCAGGTTGCCCAGCACCATAGGCAGGGCAAAACGCAGCATAGAGCCCATGACAGGGCCGTCAGTCATATCCTTGCTCATCCGGAACGCTCCTTTTGGATTGATGGAATTATCATACCAAATTTTCCGGAGCCGGTCAAGCGGCGGAGCGTCCAAGGGTGTGTATAATCATTTCTGTTCCCCCGCCCGTAGGGCGGGGGAACAGAAAAAGCTCTCCGAAACGGACACTCCCAGCGTCCAAACGCGTTCACTGTACTGCCTATCTGCAAAAACACCACGCCTGCCATGCCGGGTCTATTCTCTCCCCTGCCCTCTCCCCCACAGGATCCGGCGGAAAGCCTCACGGGTCTGGTCCTCCCACCGGCAGCACCATAAAGCCGCCACGGCCAGAGCTACGCCCGCCAAGCCCCGGCCCGCTATCCACACGATTACCCAAAGTTCCCAGCGCACCATACCGCCTCCCACTTCTTTCCTTGCCGGGTGTTGGGGAGCTCCCCCCACCGTAAGCACCCTGAGTATACAGCATTTGTGTTCATTTGTCAACATTTGTATTCATCATTTCTACCAGGACATACTACACTAGACTGGAAAGCAGCATAATTTGGGGAAAGGATTTGATGAGCATGAGTCCAAAAGCAGCGGCCCACAGCCCCCAGCTGGACCCAATTCTGGTGGGGCGGGTCATCGCCCGGTTCCGGCGGGAGAAGGGGGTGACCCAAGAGGTCCTGAGCGGCTTGGCCGACATTGGCCGGACCCATCTTTCCGCCATTGAAAACGGCGACCGCAAGCCTACCCTGGAAACCCTTTACCGCTTAAGCGGCGCGCTGAACACCTCTATGTCCACTATTGTTTTAGAAATTGAGCGGGAAATTGCGCGGCAGGCCGGTACGTAGAGAGCCATAGCCTCAGTTTGCATAGAAAAGCCCCCAAAAAGCCATGGGAAGCATACAAAACGTAAAAAATGCAAGATTACAAAAATCGGCTTGCATTTTATCTCAAAACATACTACAATATATCCTGTTTGAGTTTGAAAAATGCAGATAAGCGCGAAAGTATATTTCAGTTTGTTTCCTGGGTGAAGACGACGATACGGAAAGGGATGGTCTTTAGCATGAAGATAACGGCAATGAGCGTGAAGGAGATCAAGGAGCTGAACCGGGAGGCGGCTCGGGAATATGACGGCTACAAAGCCCAGGGCCTGGACCTGAACATGGCCCGGGGCAAGCCCTGCGTGGAGCAGCTGGACCTGGCTTTGGGGGTGCTGGAAGCCCTGCGGGCCCGAAGTGAATTCGCCAATTCCAACGGAGACGACTGCCGGAATTACGGCGTGTGGAACGGCCTGCCGGAAATGCGGCAGATCTTCAGCGAACTGCTGGAAATCCCTCAGGACGGAATCATCCTGGGCAACAACTCCAGCCTGCAGCTGATGTTCGACTGCATCTCCCAGGGCTTTTCCCATGGCTGGGGCGGCTATGTCCCCTGGTGCCGCCAGGGCGATGTGAAGTTTTTGTGCCCTGTGCCGGGCTATGACCGGCATTTCGCGGTAACAGAGTACTTTGGCATCAAGATGATCCCCGTGCCCATGCTGCGAACCGGCCCGGATATGGACATTGTGGAAGAACTGGTAAAGGACGAGAGCGTAAAGGGCTGCTGGTGTGTGCCCAAATATTCCAATCCCACTGGCGTGACCTATTCGGATGAGACTGTCCGCCGCTTTGCCCGGCTGCGGCCCGCGGCCAAGGACTTCCGGATTATGTGGGACAACGCTTACTGCGTCCACGACCTGACCGATGAGCCTGACGAACTCTTGAATCTCTACGAAGAGTGCCGCAAAGAGGGCACGGAGGACCAGGTGCTGGTGTTCGCCTCTACCTCTAAAATCTCCTTCCCCGGCGCGGGCGTGGCGGCTGTAGCAGCCAGCCAGCGGAACATCGCAGACCTGAAGACCCGCACCACTGTGCAGACCATTGGTTCTGACAAGCTGAACCAGCTGCGGCATGTACTGTTTCTTCATGACGCGGAGGGTGTGCGCAGCTTGATGCGGGGCCACCGGCGCATTTTGCAGCCCAAGTTCCGCATTGTGCTGAAAACCCTAGAGCAGGAGCTGGAGGGCCTGGCCGTGGCCCGGTGGAGCCATCCCAAGGGCGGCTACTTTGTCAACCTGGACGTGATGAACGGCTGCGCCAAACGGGTGGTGCAGCTGTGCAAAGAGGCCGGGGTGGTGCTCACCGATGCGGGGGCCACCTTCCCCTATGGCATGGACCCCAATGACAGCAACATCCGCATCGCGCCCTCTTTCCCGCCGGAGTCCGAGCTGGCGGAGGCCATGAAAGTGCTGTGCGTATCCATTAAGCTGGCGGTGTCGGAAAAGCTGCTGGCTGAGAGAGAATAACCAAAAGCAGCTCCGGAGCATTCCAAACTCTGGAGCTGCTTGCAGGAAATGGAGGGATTATTCCATGGAGAAAATATGCGTTATTTCGTTCAGCGGGCGGTCCGGGGGAAATTGTGCCAGCATAGCCAGGGAGATAGAAAACTTCTGGCTCGGCAAGGGAGTGGTATCCGTTTTTGACTTCTCCACTTTTGAGATCGCCCCCTGCGGGCGGTGCAGCTGCGAGTGTTTTAAAAAACGAGAAAGTTGCCCATATTTCAGCGACTCTGAATTCGATATCTGCGACACAATCACAAACAGCGGCCTTACATACTTCGTTGTGCCAAACTATTGCGACTACCCCTGCGCCAACTTCTTCATCTTTAACGAGCGATCCCAGTGTTATTTCCAGCGCCGCCATGAACTGCTGGAGCGGTACCTGTCTATAAAAAAGAAGTTTATCGTGGTGAGCAACACGGGCCGGGATAACTTCACAGCCGCCTTCCGATACCATGTACAGGATGGTTATGAGCCGGATGTACTATTTCTTGCTGCAAAAAAGTTTGGGAGGGTTAGTATACATGGCAACCTAATGGACTCGGACAGGGCACAGGAGGCTGTCCGGAAGTTTATAGTGCCGCAATGCCAAATCCAAACGGAGCCATAGACCGGGCTCTGGGCATTGCCCAGCAGCAGATATTTCTGCCACTCAAATTTCGGGAGGACGGCAATGGAACGGATTCGCTTTGACGTTATGGAAAACGGCGTGGACGCCGCCTCCCCCGCTCCGGCGGAAGGCTGGGCGCGCTCCCGCAAGGTGCGGAATATTCTGCGAAAGGACGGCCAATATTGTCTGGTTTATAACGAAACGGAAGACTATTACACCTTTCCCGGCGGAAGCATAGAGCCCGGGGAGTCCCCCGAAGAGGCGGCCGTTCGGGAGACCGCCGAGGAGGTGGGCTGCACGGTCCAAAATCTGGTTCTGACTGGCCAGGTTCGGGAATTTCGAGCCCAAACGGGCGTGCTGCAAACCACCTTCTATTTTACCTCTCAGCTAAAGGAACCGGGCGCTCCGGCCCTGACTCCGGAAGAGGCCAGGCTGCATACCACGTTTGTTTGGGTGGATGAGGCCCACTGCGGGGAGCTGCTGAACCGGCAGGCCGGCGAAGAGGAACAGCGCTACTTCCGAAAATTCAGCGGCATGCGGGACCGGGAGATGTTTCGAAGATACCGAATGCAAATCTAAGGCTCTCATAAACAAGCAGCCATAAGCACAACCATGACAGAGAACATTTTGACGCTGGAACGCGATGAAAGGAAGGGCGCTTTTCCCCGGCTGGGTGGAGGAGCGCCTTTTTTGCGTAAAAGCGCCGGGCAGGATGGGGATGGAAAATTTCAGAAAGCTCTTGAATCTCGGGCCGATTTTGTATATAATTGAGGTAGATTGGTATTTTGGGCGGGCTTCCGCTCCACTTTGGTCCCCACGGGTCCAAAAACATTATGAAACCGAAAGGAGTACCAATATGAACTATTCCCATGAAGTGGAAAATATGTGCACGGTCAAGAAGGGCCCCCACCACGGCCCCGCGCCCATTCCGGAAGAGGGCCGGTGGGTAAAGGCCTACGAGATTAAGGACATCTCCGGCCTTTCCCACGGCATCGGCTGGTGCGCCCCCCAGCAGGGTGCCTGCAAGCTGACCCTCAACGTCAAGGAGGGCATTGTGCAGGAAGCCCTGGTGGAGACCCTGGGCTGCTCCGGCATGACCCACTCCGCCGCCATGGCCGCCGAGATTCTGCCCGGCAAGACCCTTCTCGAGTGCCTCAATACCGACCTGGTCTGCGATGCCATCAACGTGGCCATGCGGGAGATCTTCAAGCAGCTGGCCTACGGCCGCAGCCAGACCGCTTTCTCCGAGGACGGCCTGCCCATCGGCGCGGGCCTGGAGGACCTGGGCAAGGGCCTGCGCTCCCAGGTGGGCACCATGTTCTCCACCGGAGCCAAGGGCGTCCGCTACATGGAGATGGCCGAGGGCTACGTCATCAAGATGGCCCTGGACGAGAACAACGAGGTCACGGGCTACCAGTTCGTCAAGTTGGGCAAGATGCTGGAGGACATCCGGCACGGCGTTTCCCCCGACGAGGCCTACAAGAACAACATTGGCCAGTATGGCCGGTTTGACGGCGCGGCCAAGTACATAGACCCCAGAGAAGAATAATCACCGACCATACTATTCCTTAGGAGGACAACGAAATGGCTAATGACGTCATGTTTGAAGGCAAAGAAAGAAGAATGCCCAAGATCGAGAAATGCCTCGCCGAGTATGGCCTGGGCAGCCTGGAAGAGGCGAGGGAGCTGTGCAACTCCAAGGGTTTTGACCCCTATGACATTGTAAAGGGCGTGCAGCCCATCGCCTTTGAGAACGCCGGCTGGGCCTATACCCTGGGCTGCGCCGTCGCCATCAAGAAGGAAGTGAAGACCGCCGCCGACGCCGCCGAGGCCATCGGCATCGGCCTGGAGGCTTTCTGCATCCCCGGCTCCGTGGCCGAGCAGCGCAACGTGGGCCTGGGCCACGGCAACCTGGGCGCCATGCTCCTGCGTGACGAGACCAAGTGCTTCGCGTTCCTGGCGGGCCACGAGTCCTTTGCCGCCGCCGAGGGCGCCATCGGCATTGCCAAGACCGCCAACCGCGCCCGCAAGGAGCCCCTGCGCATTATCCTCAACGGCCTGGGCAAGGACGCGGCCTACATCATCTCCCGCATCAACGGCTTTACCTATGTGAAGACCGACTATGACTTCTTCACCGGCGAGCTGAAGATCGAGGAGACCAAGCCCTTCTCCGACGGCGAGCGCGCCGCCGTCAAGTGCTACGGCGCCAACGACGTGCTGGAGGGCGTGGCCATCATGAAGCACGAGGGCGTGGACGTGTCCATCACTGGCAACTCCACCAACCCCACCCGTTTCCAGCACCTGGTGGCGGGCACCTATAAGAAGTGGGCCCTGGAGAACGACAAGAAGTACTTCTCCGTGGCCTCCGGCGGCGGCACCGGCCGCACCCTGCACCCGGACAACATGGCGGCCGGCCCCGCTTCCTACGGCCTGACCGACTCCATGGGCCGTATGCACGGCGACGCCCAGTTTGCCGGCTCCTCTTCCGTGCCGGCCCACGTGGAAATGATGGGCCTGATGGGCATGGGCAACAACCCCATGGTGGGCGCGACCGTGGCCTGCGCCGTGGCTGTGTACGAGGGCCTGAGCAAGTAAGCAGAACATTCTGAACATAAAAAACCCGGCAGGGAGATGATCCCTGCCGGGTTTTTTCATTCGTCCGCCCACTGGCGGAAGAGGGAGCCAGGTCCATACACCCGCTCCAAGAGCTGATACAGCTGCTGGGGGCTCTCCTGGCAGCCGCCCTTCAGCCAAGTCACCAGCATAGAGGTCATGCCCGCCGTGAAAAAATTGAAATGGTAAGCCGCCTCCTCCGGGACGCCATGGCCCATGTCCTGCCGGTGGATCGTTTTGAGCTGCTCTTGATAAGGCGCGTTCATCATTTGGATGAGGTAGGAGGCGCGGTTCATCTCGTTGAAATACAGCATGTAAAATTCTTTGTACTCCCGCACAAACTCGAACATGCCCTCCAGGGCCGCGCGGAAGCCCCCACCCGCCTGGAAATTTTCCTGCATCCGGCTTTGGCACATCTCCGCCATGTGGCGCTCCACCTTCTCAAATAGATCGTACACGTCCAGATAGTGGGCGTAAAAGGTGGAGCGGTTGATTTGGGCCCGCTCACATATTTCGCGAACGGTAATTTTGCTTACGGGCTTCTTTCCCTCCACCATGGCGGCAAAGGCCGCGCGGACAATAGCCTCGTCCGTGTTTTGGGAACGCCGGTTGTTCGGCTTGTTCATTGCCTGCTCCCTTCTATTTTTCGCGATTATTCCAACACTCGTCTGAACATTGCCGGTTGAATCCAACATCTGTCTGTATTATACTATGGACAGAAGGAAAAAGCAAGGGGATTGAATCCAGCGGGAGTGCCCAACGCGTGTTTTAAGAAAAGGAGAAAGCCCCCTAAGCGCAACAGTAAAAGTTTCGTCAACCTTTGCAAAGGTTGCAGGGTTCTTAGGGGACTTGGCGAAGCCAACGTCATGAGTCCCTAAGCCGCCGGAGGGGGAAGATTGCCAGTGGCAATCGTTCTGACCCGACCGAGCCGGCAGGCGAGACCCCACTCCGTAACACTTCTAAAGTAAACTGCGCTTTGGACATTTCCAACCCCGCCGCAACAAAATTCAGAAGGGAGCCATTTCCATGAAAAACGAAAAAATGATGCGGGAAGCCCCAGCCTGGAAGCTGCTGATTACCATGGGCGTGCCCACCATTGTGGTGATGCTGGTAAACGTGCTGTACAACATGGCCGACGTGTTCTTTATGGGCCAGACCGGCCAGACCATGCAGGTGGCGGCCATCTCCCTGTGCGGGCCGGCCTTTAACCTGTTCAGCGGCGTGGGCACCCTGTTTGGGGCGGGAGCCTGCACGGCCATCGCCATTGCCCTGGGCCAGGGGGACCGGGACAAGGCCAAATATTTCAGCTCCTTCTGCACCTGGGCCTCTGTGGCCTGCGGCCTGGTAATGGGAGCGCTGATGCTGGCCTTTATGGAGCCGCTGCTGGGCCTGATGGGAGCCAACGGGGAAACCATGGGCTTTGCCCGGATCTACCTTACCATTGTGGCGCTGGGCTCGCCCGTTATGATGTTCACCACAAGCCTGGGCAACGCCCTGCGGGCAGACGGCTCCTCCGCGAAATCCATGCTCATCTCTCTGGCGGGCACCGGGGTCAACATTCTGCTGGACCCGCTCTTTATTCTGGACTTCGGCTGGGGCATCGGCGGCGCGGCGGCGGCCACGGTGCTGGGCAATGTGGTCACCTGTGCGCTGGTGGTTCTTCATGTGCGCAAGTCGGACTGCCTCAGCTTCTCCCCCAAGTATTTTACCCTGAAACCCCAGGTCTCCCTGCGGGTAATGGGCCTGGGCCTGCCCATGGCCGCGGGCGTGGTGCTGCAGTGCTTCTCGGCCATGTTCAGCAACCAGATTCTGGTCAAGTATGGCAACATCGCGGTAGCGGCCAACGGCGTGGCTGGCAAGGCCGGAATGCTGGTAGGCATGATCGCCATGGGGGTGTGCATGGGCATGCAGCCGGCGATCTCCTATACCTACGGCACGAGGGACCGCAGGCGGATGCGCTCCATTGTCCTCTGCACGGGCGCGGCCTCCACACTGGCCAGCGTTTTGCTGGGGGCCGGGTTCCTGCTGGGGCGGGAGGGCTTCGTGCGGGCCTTTTTGGACGACCCGGCGGTGCTGGAAACCGGAAAGTTCATGATGCTCCCCCTGCTTGCCGCGCCGGTGGGCGGCGTCTACCAGCTGTGCGCCGCCTATCTCCAGGGGACCGGCAAGGTGAGCTATGCCACGCTGACCTCCCTGTTGAGCAAGGGCCTGGTCTATGTGCCGGTGCTGTTTGCCGCCGAGGCCTTGGCCGGGCTGCCCGACCTGGTCTTCGCGGGAGCGGTTACAGACCTGATCTCCACTGGCACCGGCGTGGCGCTTTGCTTGAACTGGGCGAAAAAGAGCGGCGCTTCCAGCGCGGTCCTAACCTAAGCGGCGAACCACAAAAGAACCCCTGTTCCCAAAAGCGTCTAGAGTGGCTTGTGGGAACAGGGGTTCTCCATTATAGCTCAAAGCTGGGGGCCTTCGCCAGGTTGTACACCTCCACCCCTTGGCCCAATGCATAGCGGACGGTGTAAGAGGTACCGCCCCGGCGGCTGAAGGTGGTCAGGTAGCAGATGCAGCGGCAGCTGTGATCAACCAGAAAACGGTCCCGGCGCAGGTAGCTCTCCGGCAGGCACAGGTCGCCGGTGTAGATGACTTCATCGGCGGCGGAGCGCAGGGCCAGATAATCCGCTATACTGCTTTCCGGCCAGCGGGCGGTTTGGTCTAGCCCAGGCAGCGCCAGCACCAGCCGCAGGCCGGGCAAGCCGCCCCGCAGGCGCACCACCTCCTGGGCGGCCATGGTGTCGAAGCCCTGGGCCCCGCCTGCCAAAAAGGTGGAGATGCCCTCTGCCTCCCGCCGGAGGATCTCCTCCCGCAGCCGCCGGCGCAGCCACAGAGCGTCCTGCCGCGGCACCCGCCGGTGACCAGTAAAACAGCAGCAATGCTCCCGTATTAGTTTCATGCCCGCACCCGTCCTTTCCCCTGGCATTGGGCCATACACGCCGGGTAGGCGGGCCCTATGTTAGTAGAATACCACGAACCGGGGAAAAAGTCAAAGGAAAAATCGAACATATGAGCTCAAACGGGATGGCAGCGCCTCTGTCCCCTACCCAAAGAGCTTTACCGCCGCCACAGAGAGGACCAACGCCGTCATGTCGCCCAGCAAAGCGGCGGGCACAGTGTAGCGCAGCTTTTTGCATTGGCAGGCTCCAAAATAGACGGTAATGGCATAAAAGGTGGTCTCTGTGGAGCTGGCCAGCACCGAGGCGATTTTCCCGGTTTCGCTGTCCGGTCCAAAGCGCTCCAGCAAAGATAAGGTAAACGCCGAGGAGCCGCTGCCGGAAATGGGCCGCAGCAATGCCAAAGGCGCCAGCTCCGGGTCCACCCCGGCCAGCTGGGCCAGAGGCCCGGCCAAGGCACACAGCAGGTCCAGCAGCCCCGAGGCCCGCACCAGGCTTACCGCAACAATCAGCCCAATGAGGGTGGGCAGAATGCCCAGAGAGGCGCCTACCCCCTCCTTTGCCCCGGCCAGAAACGCGTCGAACACGTCCACACCCCGAAAGAAGCCGTATAAAAGGATGACTCCCACAATCACGGGAAGAGCCGCCGCACCGATCTGTTCCAGGGGCGGCATCAGCCCAGTCCCCCCTGGCGCGCGAGCCCCTCACGGCTCTCAGCCAGCTTGCAGAAGGCCACTCCGGCCAGCAAGGCCCCCAGGGAGCTGAGCCAGATTTGAGGCAATATTCCAAAGGGCTGGGCGCTTCCGCAAGAGGCCCGCATGGCCGCCATATTCACCGGCAAAAGCTGCAAGGAGGCCGTGTTGACCACCACGAAGAGTATCATCCCCCGGCTGGGCAGCGGGCCGGGTTCCTTTTCCGCCATGGCCTTCATGGCCGAAAGTCCCAGAGGCGTAGCGGCGTTGCCCAGGCCCAGCAGGTTGGCGGTCAGGTTCATGCAGATTTTTCCCTTGAGTTCCGCCTCCTCCCGGTAATCGGGAAACAACCGGTCAATAACCGGAGAAAAACAGCGGGCCAGCAGGCGGGTCAGGCCGCTTTCCTCAGCGATTCTCAAAAAGCCCATCCAGGCGCACATGCTGCCCAGCAGGAACAGCGACAGCTCCACCGCATCGGACGCTCCGTCTAAAAGAGCGGTGGAAAGCTGGTCCAACCGGCCATTGAGAGCGGCGCAGAGGATGCTCAAGGCGATCATGCCGAACCAAATATAGTTAATCATGGGGCCACCTTCCTCATTTCGCAAATTTTTATTGACATTCCCGGAAAAAAAGACTATCGTATAGGATGAATCAAAAAGAATGCGTCAAAGAAAGGACAGAGGTTATGTTTGGAGAAAAAATTTTGGATTACTGGGACGATATCCTTCGGGACCTGGCTAAGCTGGTAGCCATCCCTTCCGTGGCAGTGCGCTCCAGCCAGGGCAAGCCCTATGGAGACCAGTGCGCCAAAGCCCTGGACACGGTGCTGGAACTGGCGGAAAGCTACGGCCTAAAAACCAAAAATGTAGACTACTATGCCGGTCATGCCGAGTACGGCGAGGGCCAGGGCAACGCGGTGGTCATGGCCCATTTAGACGTGGTTCCCGCCGGGGAGGGCTGGAGCACGGACCCCTTCACCATGGTGATTAAAGACGGCAAGGCCTATGGCCGGGGCGTTTCTGACGATAAGGGCGCGGCCGTGGTGGCCCTGCACTGCCTGCGGGCCTTGAAAGACGCGGGCGTAAAGGGCAACCGGAAGCTGCGGGTTATTTTCGGCTCCGGCGAAGAGATCGGCATGGATGACATGCCCCATTACTTTGCCCAGGAGCAGCTGCCGGACATGGGCTTTACCCCCGACTCCGGCTACGGCATCTGCCACTGCGAAAAAGGCGGCCTGAGCTTTACGGTGAAAAGCGCCAACGACTCCCCGCTGATCAAAACCTTCGCGGCCGGCACAGTGGTCAATGCCGTGCCTTATAAAGCCGAGTGCCGCATCGTCTGCACCGGCGAGGAATATAACCGCCTGTTAAAAGCTGCGGAAGCGTCGGAAATTTCCTTTGCTTTTACCCGCACGGAGGATGGCGCGGCCATTTTAGCCCAGGGCAAAGCCGCCCACGCAGCCTCGCCCCAGCTGGGCCAGAATGCCGCCGCCTACACAGTAGAGCTGCTGGCCCGGGTCTTTGGCGCGGACCGGCTGGGAAGCTTCTTCCAGTTTGTGCATGAGAAAATTGGCCTGACCTATGACGGCAGCCTGCTGGAGGTGGACATGAGCGACGAGCCCAGCGGCCCCTTGACCTTCAACCTGGGGCTGCTTTCCGCTGGCAGCAATGGGTGCAGCCTGACCGTGGACATCCGCTACCCCGCCACCCTGGACGGAAACGCCATCTCCCAAACCATCGAGCAGGCTGTGAAAAAGGCCGGCCTGGAATATAGGATGCTCTCCAACTCCAAGCCCCTGTACCTGCCCAAGGAAAGCCCCCTGGTCACTTTGCTTTCCGGCGCATACCGGGACATTGCCGGGGAGGACTGCACCATCTACTCCATGGGCGGGGGCACCTATGCCCGGACCATGCAGGGCAAGGGCGTAGGCTTTGGCCCGGGCTTCCCGGATGACGAGCCCAGCAACGTGCATGATGTAAACGAGCAGGTAGACCTGCGCCGCTTTAAGCTTCACGCCCAAATCTGCCTGGAGGCCATGTACCGGATGCTTACGGCCTAAGGCTCTGCCCCATTCCTATGCGCCAGCCTCCGGTTCCATACCGGCAGGGGCCTGGAAAACAAGAAAAAGGAGGCGGTTTGGGTGGATAGCCGTGTGGTTTGGCTGTGGCTGCAAGAGGCCTTTGGGCCGGGAAGCCCGCTGCCCTGCCAGATCGCGGAGGCGTTCCCCGGCGGGGCCGTAGGCTTTTGCCGGGCTGGACCCAGCGGATGGCGGAAGATGCCCGGCCTTACGGGGCGGCATCTTCAGGCTCTGCCGGCCTTTTCGTTGGACGCCGCCCAAAACCGGCTGGCCCAGGCGCTCCGCTTGGGCTGGCAGGTGGTCACCCCCTCCTGTCCCAGCTACCCGGAGGCGCTGCGAAACCTCTATAACCCGCCTGCCGCCTTGTATGGGCTGGGGCATTGGCCAGACTTTTCCGCCGCCCCGGCCGTGGGTCTGGTGGGCGCGCGGAAAGCCCTGAGCCACAGCCGGGAGGCGGCACGGCGCATTGGCGGCGAATTGGCAAAAGGCGGCGCTTTGGTGGTCAGCGGCGCGGCGGGAGGCGTGGACTGTGCCGCCCTCTCCGGCGCGCTGGAGGCCCGGGGCCAGACGGTCAGCGTTTTGCCCGTCAGCCTAGACAGCCCCTACCCTATGGAGACCGCTTGGCTGCGGCGGAAAATTCTGAACCAGGGCGGCGCGCTGGTCACAGAGTATTACCACGCGCCCAAGCCGGTTCCCGGCGCGTTCCGGCAGCGCAACCGGCTGATTACTGGGCTGAGCTTCGGGGTGGTGCTGGTCCAGGCTGGCATCCGCAGCGGCACCATGCTTTACGCCGGGTGCGCCGCTGCCCAGGACCGGGAAGTCTATGTGTACCCCGGCCCGCCCGAAGCCCCGGAATACAGCGGAAGCCGCCTTTTGCTGGAAGAGGGCGCTGCTCCCATTGAGAGCGGAGCTAATGTCCTGGAGGACTGCCCGCCCTACTATTGGGGGCGAAGCTAAACGCGCAAAGGCCTTAGGCGCGCTGGCCAAAACAAAAGCCAACTGCCGGAATGCGTCTCCCAGTTTCCATATATAGTGGAGACTTCGACTAAATATACAAGAATCTCCCTAAAATACCAAAAAGCCTTGGCGCTCCTCAGGGGCCTTTCTCCCACAAAAAATGCTTGCATTTTTCGCCAGGGTATGCTATGATATCAAATAGTATCACGATGGGTGAGGAGGTGTTACGCTTGCCAAACATCAAGTCCGCCAAGAAGCGCGTGAAGGTCATTGCTGTGAAGACCCTGAAGAACAAAGCGGCCAATTCTCAGCTGAAGACCCAGATCAAAAAAGCCAACGCCGCCATTGACAGCAACGCGGGAGATCGTGAGGCCGCTGTGCGCGCCGCTGTGAAGAAGATTGATCAGGCCGCCGCCAAGGGCATCCTGCATAAGAACAACGCCGCCCGGAAAAAGGCCGCTCTGGCCAGAAAGCTGAACGCTGGGGCATAAAAGCTCTTTTGTTTTCGCGCGGTATCGCGGCATCTCTTCTTTTGCCGCTGGGGCTTGGGGCTCGCTTTTCGCGGGCGCCGGGCCTTTTGTCTTTTTACCCCTCTAAAAAGGCAAAAAATTCATAAAATTACAGTTGACTTTTCGCTCGTTTTTGAGTATGATTGACTTATAGATTGAGCGGGCTTTCTGCCCGGTCTTGAAACCATTTCGGAGGTGTTCGGTATGAAAAAAGGAACAAAGCATACTCTTCTGGTAGGGATTATCACCGCCATTGCGGCTGTCGCCGCCTCTGTCACCGCTCTCCTGCTCTATTTAGACCACAAAAAGGACGAGGAAGAGCTGGAGCACTATCTGGACTGTTCCATTCAGTAAAGAATCTGCCGTGTCTGCCTCGCACTGCCAGTGAGGCCTTTTTGTCGTGCCTATAAATCGAGCGGTGGATTCTTTCATCTAAAGCAAAGGAGAATCTTCATGCTCAACGAGAAAGGGTTTGATTTATGGGCTGACGGTTATGACAAAGCCGTGGGCCTTTCTGAGATTTCAGACGCGTACCCGTTTGCGGGGTACAAAAAAGTCCTCAATGCCATTTATCAAACTGTGTTAGAACGGGAGGCTCCCACTGTGCTGGACATTGGTTTTGGCACAGGGACCTTGACCGCCAAGCTATATGAAAAGGGCTGCTCGATTTGGGGACAGGATTTTTCTGGGAAGATGCTGGCATTGGCCCAGCCCAAAATGCCGGAAGCCCAGCTGTTTCAAGGAGATTTTACCCAGGGCCTCCACCCTGCCCTACAGGCCCGGCGGTATGATTTTATCCTTTCAACCTATGCCCTCCACCATCTGACCGATGCGCAGAAAGCGCCATTTATCATGGAACTGCTGGCCCGGTTAAACCCTGGCGGCCAGTTACTCATTGGCGATGTGGCCTTTGGCAGCCAGGAAGAATTGGAGTGCTGCCGGGAGCAAGCCGGTACCGGGTGGGATGAGGACGAGTGTTATTTTGTGTACGAGGCGCTGCTTCCCCAGTTCCCCGGCTTACAGTTTCAGCCCTATTCCCACTGTGCGGGCGTTTTGCGCTTGACAGGGAAGTAGGCCCATATTACAAAGCATCGGACCATTTTGGGAGGTTTCCTTATGAATTATGTTACCATCGGCGGAGAACAGAAGGCTTCCGCCATTGCCTTGGGCTGCATGCGCATTTCCGCGCTGGATCAGCCTGCCTTGTCCCGCCATATTCACACCGCGTTAGACGCGGGGATTAATTTCTTTGACCATGCGGATATTTACGGCGGCGGCCAATGCGAGTCCGACTTCGGCCGGCTGCTGGCGGCCGAGCCCGGCCTGCGGGAGCGGATGATCCTGCAAAGCAAGTGCGGCATCCGGCCAAACCAGTATGATTTTTCCAAGGAGCACATTCTGCAAAGCATAGAGGGCATCCTCAGCCGCTTGGGCACGGACCGGCTGGATCTGCTCCTTCTCCACCGCCCAGACGCTTTGATGGAGCCCGAAGAGGTTGCCGAAGCCTTTTCCGCTCTGGAAGCCAGCGGCAAGGTGCTGCGCTTTGGCGTCAGCAACTTTACCGCCCGGCAGATAGAACTGCTTCAACCGGCCTTGAAGCAGAAGCTGGTGGTGAACCAGATGCAGTTCGGCCTCATGTGTTCCGGCTTGGTAGACCATGGCATTTGCGCCAACACGGAATTCCCTCACGCCGGAGACCGGGATGGTGAAGTTCTGGATTACTGCCGCCTCCATGGCGTGACCATTCAAGCTTGGTCCCCCTTCCAGTACGGCTTTTTTGAGGGCGTTTTCTTGGACAACCCCAAGTTCCCGGAGCTTAACGCCAAGCTGCAGGAAGTGGCGGACCGGTATGAAGTCAGCAAGCAGGCCATGGCTACCGCCTGGATTCTCCGCCATCCGGCGAAAATGCAGGTAATCGCTGGCACCACCAACGCCCAGCGCTTGGCGGACCTGTGCACTGCCTGCCAGGTGGATTTGTCTCGGGAAGACTGGTACGCCCTGTATCTGGCGGCAGGGAACAAACTGCCTTAAGTTCCCGCTTCCGGCAAGCGCCGGACTTCTCTATGGAACTCGGAAACGCGGCGAACGCCGCGTTTTTTGTTACGCCCCCTCTCCCCTTGTGCAAAGGAATCTATTTATACTATATTCTTAGAAAAGAGGAATAGCATGCGCAAGCTCACCGCCGGAATTTTGGCCCATGTGGATGCCGGAAAGACCACCCTTTCCGAGGCTTTGCTCTACCGGGGCGGAGCCATCCGGGGTCTGGGCCGGGTGGACCATGCCGACGCGTTTCTGGACACCCACCAGCTGGAACGGGAACGGGGCATCACCATTTTTGACAAACAGGCGGTTCTGACGCAGGAGGATTGGGAGCTGACTTTGGTGGACACCCCCGGCCATGTGGACTTTGCCGCTGAGGCCGAACGGGTTCTGCAAATTTTGGACTGCGCCATTTTGGTGGTCTCCGGCCCGGACGGACCCCAGGGCCATACCCTTACCCTCTGGCGGCTGCTGGAAAGCCATCGGGTACCGGTGCTCTTGTTCCTCAACAAAATGGACCAGCCAGTGGACCGGATGGCATTGCTGGACAAGCTCAGGTCCAGTCTTTCCCCCGCGTTGCTGGACTTCGGGGATTTCGGTTCCAGCGCTTTTTGGGAAGAGGCCGCTCTAGGCGATGAAGCCGCTTTGGAGGAGTATTTTGAGACAGGGGCTCTGTCCAACGCCACTCTGCGCCGCCTGGTGACAGAAAGGCGGTGCTTCCCCTGTCTGTTTGGATGCGCCCTAAAGGCCCAGGGGGCCGGTGAGCTGCTGGACGCCTTGCGCCGTTTTGCCCCACGGCCAGTTTATGGGGAAGACTTCGGCGGGAAGGTCTTTAAAATTTCCCGAGACCCCCAGGGGGTACGGCTGACCCACTTGAAGGTCACCGGCGGGGGCCTGCGGGTAAAAGAGGTGCTGGACCTGCCCGGCGGCGGAGAAAAAGTGGACCAAATCCGAATCTATTCCGGAGCAAAATACACGGCGGTCCAAGAGGCCGGAGCTGGAACGGTCTGCGCTGTGGTGGGGCTCAACGGCACCTACCCCGGCCAAGCCATTGGGACCCAAAGCGCGGGGGCTCCCCCTGTTTTGGAGCCCGCGCTGGCCTACCAGCTTATTCTGCCTCAAGGGGTCCAGGCCAGCGGGGTGCTGCCCCAGCTGCGCCAGCTGGCGGAGGAAGACCCTCAGCTTTGCCTGGAATGGAACGAAGCGCTGGGAGAAATTCATCTGCGGCTGATGGGGCAGGTCCAGGCGGAAATTCTACAGCGGATCATCGCCCAGCGCTTCGGGCTGGCGGTGGAGTTCGGCCCCGGCCATGTGGTCTACAAAGAGACCATTGCCGCCCCGGTGGAGGGCGTAGGCCATTTCGAGCCTCTGCGGCATTACGCTGAGGTTCATCTGCTGCTGGAGCCCCTGCCTCGGGGCAGCGGGCTCCAATTTGCCAGCGCCTGCTCAGAGGATGTACTGGAGCGGAACTGGCAGCGGCTGGTGCTGACCCATTTGGAGGAAAAAACCTACAAGGGCGTGCTCACCGGGTCCGCCATTACGGATATAAAAATCAGCCTGCTGATTGGCAAGGCTCACGAAAAACATACGGAGGGCGGGGACTTCCGCCAAGCCACTTACCGGGCGGTGCGCCACGGGCTGATGAAGGCCCAATCCATTTTGCTGGAGCCCTGGTACGCCCTGCGGGCCGAGCTGCCCACCCCCAGCCTGGGCCGGTTTTTAACCGACCTGCAGCGCATGGGCGGTCAGGCGGGAACGCCCCAGGCTTTGGGGGAAGAGACGGTACTTACCGCCCATGTGCCGGTGGCGGCCTTTGGAAACTACGCCGCGGAGCTGGCTGCCTACACCAAAGGTCTAGGCAGGCTGGCCTGTACGGTGGAGGGCTACCGGCCTTGTCAAAACCAAGAAGAAATCGTGGCCTCCATTGGCTATGATCCTGACCAGGATGTAGACGACCCAGCGGGTTCGGTGTTCTGCTCTCATGGGGCGGGAATTTTAGTACCCTGGCAGGAGGTGGAAGCCCATATGCATCTGCCGGGGCTGGCGCTTCCCCCTCCCCCGCCCCAGGAGGAGCCTGCCCTCCCTTTTGAGTCTCCGGCTCCCCGTTCCGCGCCGCCCAAGGGGAGTCTGGAACAGGACGCGGAACTGCTGGATATTTTTCAGCGGACCTATGGAGAGGTAAAGCCTCGGGCCCTGCTGCCCCGGGCGTCCAATGTGGATTCTCTGCCAGACCATGTGGAGGTCCCTCTGCGGGACTTGGGCCCAGAGTACCTGCTGGTAGACGGCTACAATATGATCTTTGCCTGGGAGGACCTAAACCGTCTGGCCAAGGCCGACCTGGAAGCGGCCCGGGGGACCTTAATGGACATTCTCAGCAACTATGCGGGGTACCGGAAAAACCGTGTCATTTTGGTGTTCGACGCCTATAAAGTGCCCAAGGGCACGGGCAGCGTGTTCCGCTATCACAACATTCATGTGGTCTATACCAAAGAGGCTGAGACTGCGGACGCGTACATTGAAAAGGCCAGCTACCAGCTGACCCGGGAACAGCGCCGGGTCAGAGTGGCCAGCGCGGACTTCGCCGAGCAGCTGATTATTTTGGGCCATGGAGCCCTGCGGGTTTCGGCCCGGGAGCTGCGGCTGGAGGTAGAGCGCACCCAGGGGGAAATCGCGGCCATACTGGAGGAAAAGCGCCGGGGCCTGCGGGGGGCCACTCTGGGCGAGGCGGCGGGCTGGAAAAAACACCACCGAAATGAGGGCGGTCAAAACCGCTGAAATTAGGAGGACAGCATGGAAGTATTGGTCATTTCCGACGATGTATGGCATCCTGCCGAGGTGATTGAGAAAGGCCTGCAGCCTTTAAGCGGCCAATTTCACCTAACCCATGTCCACACAGCCAAGGACATTCTGACCCCGGAATACCTGCGCCGGTTTCAAACCGTGATGGTATGCAAGGGCGACTGCATCAACAGCGGCAACCACGCGCCCTGGTTTGAGGAAGGGGTAACCGAGGTAATGCCCCGAGACTTTCTGCGCTATGTGGAGGAGGGCGGCGGCTTCGTGGCTCTGCACGCGGGCAACAGCTTCCGGCAGAACAGCGCAATGACCGCGCTGACCGGCAGCTATTTCACCGGACACCCGCCCCGCTGCCCGGTGTCTCTGCGCTTTGAGCCCTCACCTCTGACGCGGGGAGCCATGGACTTCAGCCAGCGGGACGAGCACTAAGCGCGGCTTCTCATCCTAAAGTGGGCAGGCTCCCTGGGAGCAGGGAGCCTCCATAGGCTGATATGATAAATAGCCCTTGTTGGCTAGGAAAGAGGTTTTTACCATGACAACATTCAAAAAACTGTCCCGCAGCCGGGTAAACGGCTTTTTACGGGCCCAGGGCCGGGAGATTCACAACGGCAAGGGCGAACCCATTGTGCTCTCCGGCTGGGGACTGGGCAACTGGCTCCTCTGCGAGGGCTATATGTGGAAAGCCGGGCCCCGGGCCGACCGTCCCCGCCGGATTGAGGAAGTGGTGCGGGAGCTGGCGGGCAGTGAGTATGCGGCCGGCTTTTGGCCCCGCTTTCGGGAAAACTACATCCGCCGGGAGGATATTCTCCGCATGGGAGAGCTGGGCTACAACTCCGTACGCCTCCCCATTGGCTGGCGGGTGCTGATGGAAGACGAACCCGGCGTCCACTGGAAAGAGGAGGGCTTCCAGCTCATTGACCGCCTGCTGGACTGGTGCCAAGAGGCGGGAATCTACGTATTTTTGGACCTGCACGGAGCGCCCGGCGGCCAAACCGGGGCCAACATCGACGACTGCGTGGATGACTTCCCCCGGCTCTTCACCGACCAGGACAGCTGGGACAAGGCCATTGCCCTGTGGGGCGAACTGGCCTGGCGGTACAAGGACCGCTGGATTGTGGGCGGCTATGACCTGCTCAACGAGCCTTTGCGCCCGGACGATGGCCGCAAGCCCTGCCAATACCTGCTGCCCAGGCTGCGGGATTTTTATGTGGAGGCCATCCGGGAGATCCGCCGGCATGACTCGGTTCATATGCTGTCCATTGAGGGCGGGAGCTGGGCCACCGACCCGGCGGTGTTCTGCCAGGACTATGACGAAAATATGGTCATTCACTTCCACCGGTACGCCGTGATGCCGGACATAGGAGCCTACCGCGCCTTTTTGGAGCTTTCCCAGCGCTGGAACAAGCCCCTCTGGCTGGGGGAAAGCGGCGAGAACACCCCGGAATGGTTTGCCGCCCTGTACCCCCTGGGCGCCAAGCTGGGCGTGGGCTACAATGTGTGGCCCTGGAAGAAGATGGCCTGCGTCAACTCACCCTACTCGGTTAAGGCCCCGAAAAACTGGGAGAAATTCACCGCCTACACCAGCGGCGGCCAGCGGCTTTCCTATCAGGAGGCCCAGGCCATGCTTGACGAATATTTGGAAAACATGCGGTTGGAAAACTGCGTGGAGAATCCCGATGTAAGCGCCAGCGTCCGCCGGGAACCGGGCTGTTCTCTGCGCGCTACGGACTTTGACCCTGATGGGTATTCCGGCCGCTGTGCCCAGGACAGCCTCAGCGGCTACCGCCAGGGAACCGGCATGCGGATTTTGGAACCAGAGATCCTGCCAGAAAAGCGCTTTGGCTTTGACTGCTGCTGGGATTCTTTCCAGCTGGCTTTGTCCGCCGGAGAGTATGCGGAATACACCCTATATAACGCCCAGCCAGGAAGCACCGTCCAGGTAGGTGTTACCGCTGGAACAGTAGAGGTGTTTCAGGATGGTACATGTTTAGGCGAAGCCGGAGAATCCAGCCCTGCCTTTGCTCTTGCTCCGGCAGAGGAAACTGTCATCCGGATTGTGGGAAAATGCGGCGAAGCGATTCTGACAAACCTTCTGTACCGCTGACAGGAAGAATGAACATCCTATCATCTTCTCACAAGGAGGCTTCCGCTGTGAGCGAACTGGCCCAACTTCCCTCCCCACTGCTGGCCTGGTACCGGCAAAATGCCAGGACCCTCCCTTGGCGCAGCGACCCCACTCCCTACCATGTGTGGCTCTCGGAGATCATGCTGCAGCAGACCCGGGTGGCGGCTGCTCTGGACTATTATCAGCGCTTTCTGGAGGCCCTGCCCACTGTGGCCGAACTGGCCAGCTGTCCGGAGGACCGGCTGATGAAGTTTTGGCAGGGCCTGGGCTATTACAGCCGCGCCCGAAATCTTCAAAAAGCCGCCCGGATCATTATGACAGAGCATGGCGGCGTGTTTCCCTCCTCCTTGGAGGCGATCCAGGCTCTGCCGGGTGTGGGCAGCTACACAGCCGGAGCCATTGCCTCCATTGCTTTTCAGCAGCCGGTGCCCGCTGTGGATGGCAATGTGCTTCGCGTGCTCAGCCGCCTGCAAAACGACCGCCGGGACGCAACCTCCCCCGCTCGAAAGCGGGAGGCTGCCACCGAGATTCAGAAGGTAATACCTGGGGATGCGCCAGGCGACTTTAATCAGGCCCTAATGGAGCTGGGCGCGTTGGTCTGCCTGCCCAACGGCGCGCCCCTGTGCGGCCTCTGCCCAGCTCGAGGGTTTTGCGCGGGACATCAGGCAGGCACTGCCCAAGACCTGCCGGTAAAGCCTCCCAAGAAGCCCCGAAGGGTGGAAGAACGCACCGTCTATCTGGCTTTCTGGCAGGGATGCGTTGCCCTGCGCCGCCGCCCCAAGCGGGGACTGCTGGCAGGCCTTTGGGAGTACCCCAACGAACCCGCCCCCTGGGACTGCCCGCTGGCAGGCTCCCTGTGCCCCGCCGGACAAGCCAAGCATGTGTTCAGCCACATTGAGTGGCATATGACCGGCTACCTTGTCCAAGCGGCTGGGCCCGCTCTACCGGAAGGCTGGGTGTGGGCCAGCCTTCCCCAGCTGGCGGCGGAGTACCCCTTGCCCAGCGCTTTTTCCGGCTTTCAAGAAGTAGTGGAAGCCGCCCTGTTACAGGGAGAATTCCAATGAAAACTGCCCGCCTTCCTGGTTTGGAAGGCGGGCTGCTTCATTTCCAGCGCATGGTACTGCGAGAAGACTGTGATGAGCGCGGCCAGAAGCGGCAACCAGGCTCTGACATGCTAGATTGACAGCCTCTTCCTACGGCCCAGCAGGGGCTCATGATTTCTTACTGGCTTGCCCTCAAAAATATGCAGAAAAAAGGGAGCCTGCCTTGCACTTTTCCAAAGGACTTGCTATACTATAGTAAACGCACTTGAAAATCGGTAAATACCGATTTTCAAGCAGGGCGGCATGGGAGTAGCCGTGCCGCCAGGTTCAAAAGAGGTATCACCTCTTTTGAACTGCGTTAATTATAATGCAGAATCTACTGTCTTACGCTAGAAGGGATGAAACAAATGCGGAGGTTTGATTACTCGTTTTTGGCCAGCTTGGCCTTGCCAGAAGACACTACCGCTCTGGAAAAAGACCTGGAAAGCCTGGCCTCCCGGCTGGAACGCTGCTCAGCTGCGGCCCAAACGCTGGTGGAGCCTATGGCTATCTTGGAACAGTTTGAAGCGGAAGGCCTTCCTGGCTTCGCTCAAGCCCTGGCCCAGGCGGGCGAGAAGGATTTTCTGCACATTTTAGCCATTGCTTTGGGGGATGCCGGGCTGGAACAAGAAAAGAGCCTGGCACTGGGCCAAGCTCTTTCTGCCTATGATTCCGCCCGCCGGTCTCAAGGGGACAGCTTAAGACTTGCGGCCTGCGTTGTGCTAGACTGCGCCTGCATTGCGCCGGTCCCTCGCGCTCCCTTGGGCTGTGGGCTGCTGCTGACCCAGTTACTTTTGTGCCGGATGAAGCCCTCCATCTGGGCCCATATCCCCCTGGCCGCAACCTTCCGGCGCTACCGCTGCCTGTTTCAGCCAGCCTTCCAGAAAGCGGTTTGCCAACAAATAGAGGATGAGCCCGACTATGGGGGATTCATCTCCATATTTCTCGCCCTGCTCTACCTAAGCCTGCACGCCTTAGACCGGGAGCGCCTTCCCGCCCCCGCCGTTAAGCGCCGGGGAGCCAAACGAGCCTTAATCGAGGATTTTGTCCGGAACAGCCCTATGCCCGTGCGCAAGGCGGACATCTGCGCCGCCCTGCCCCAGGTAAGTCCCACCACAGTGGAGGCGGTATTGGGTGCGATGGTGAAATCCGGCGCGATTAAAAAACTAGGCGCGGCTCGAAACGCCCGGTACATCAGAGGGTAGCCCGCCGATGCAGAAGCTCCCAGCCGCACAGGCCCTCTTCCTGCCAACGGCATCCGCCGCATACCCGCTGAAATCCCTCTTCATCCACCTGGGCCAAATGGGCTCGCAGCTCTTCCCAAGTCAGCGTCCGGCCTGGAGCCAGATTCAATTCCCGCAAGGCCGCGGCGTCCCGGCGGGCCACGTCCTCGGTCCCCAACGCGCATCCCTCCGGCCTGCGGTTGGGGCAGGCCGCGCAGATGTGGTCATGGCCCGCATGCAGGGTTAATTCCTCCCCTCCTTGCAAAGCGTCAATGGTTTTCTGCATATTTTGGGTGAAAGCCTCGTCGTATCCACTGCCGGAAAACAACAATGTGCAGAAAAGGTGATGTCCCCGCAGTTCCCTCATGCAGCGCCTCCCAGCCCAGCTTTTTTCAGCGCTGTGGCAACCGCCAGTGCCCCGAAGTAGGCTAAAATGACGGAGATCACATCTTTGATCAAATATGGCGCGGAAGCCACCATAAACGCCTGCCAAACCGGCATCGCCGCGACTACTGTGAACTGAGCCAGCCCCAGCAGATGGCAGGCGGCCAGTCCCGCCAAGCTCAGAGGGATTACCAGCAGCTTTTTCCCGGCCCAGGCGCCCAGCCCGCAGAGCAGGGCCATGGGGAGAAATCCCCAGAGAAAGCCGCCCGTCACCCCAAGGAAATGCCCTAGGCCTCCTACCATGCCAGCCAAAACAGGCAGTCCAACCGCCCCCATAATCAGGTAGACCGCCACCGCGGCCGTGCCCATGGCCGGTCCCAGCAGAAAACCGCACAGTGCCACCGCAAAGGTCTGTAAGGTCACGGGAACCCCGCTGGGCAGTGGGATGGAGACCAAAGACAATGCTGCCAATATTGCCGCCATAACCCCAGTGAGCACGGTTTTCTGCACATTATTTGTGTATTCCAGCTTCATCATTCATCCAAGCCTTTCTCTTTGTTGTGGAGTTTATTAAGAAAATCTTTTTTTACAATGGCCACCTCACCGGCGCCGAACACCTTACGTTTGCCATCAGGAAGCCGGACAATCAGCCGGGCTTCTTCATCTACGCCCAGCACCTTGCCCTCCCACTTGGCGCTGCCCTGGCGCAAGGTGACCTCCATGCCGTCCAGCAGGGAGCGGGCCTTATACTCGGCCATATAATCCGTACGGTCGGGCAGAGTACGGTAAATTTCGAAAAAGCGGTTGAGGATTTCCGCCGCCAGCCAGGCACGGGCTCCTGCTGGGGCTTCCCCGGGAAAGATGGCTCCGGCCACATTTCGAATGGCCTCTGGAAAACCGCCGGAAGGCGCCTGCACATTGACCCCGATGCCTAAAACCGCATAATTGAGCCGGCCGCTCTCGAAATCCAGCGCCGCCTCGGTGAGAATGCCGCAGACCTTACGGTCCTGCAGGTATACGTCATTGACCCATTTAATCTGGGACCGCTGGCCGGTAAGCTTGTCCACCGCTCCGGCCACAGCCACCGAGGCTGCCGTTGTGATGGCCAAGGACTGCTCCGCGGGAAAATCCGGCCGCAGCAGGACGCTCATGTAAAGACCCAGCCCTTTCGGGGAGAAGAAGGACCGGCCCAGCCGCCCCTTGCCCTGGTCCTGGTGCTCGGCAATAACCACCATTCCCTCCCGTCCCCCCTTCTCCGCCAACTCCTTGAGCACGGTGTTGGTGGAGGAGGCCTGCGGCCGCACATCGATGGCCACGCCTTGGGCTACTTGGTTCAGCCGGCGGCGGATGTTCTCCGCACTGAGCACGCTACTTTCCGAGATCAGCCGGTAGCCCCGGTTGGTAGAAGCGTCAATTTCGTACTCGGCCTGCCGGAGACGCTGCACTGCCTTCCAAATGGAGTTGCGGGTGGTGCGCAGCTTCTCAGCCATCTCCTGGCCGGATACTGGGTCTGGGCTTTCCCGCAGGTATTCCAGCACCATATCTTGTATGTTCAACCAAACTTCTCTCCCTTCCATCCTATTCTGGGACATCGGCGGCTGGGCCGCGCGCGCCCAGCTTTCCCCATTTTCCGCCCAACAAAAATTATACGGAATGTTCTCCGTATTGTCAACCTATCCTCCCCAAAATTGGTGACAATCTCCACAAAAAAGCCCCGGCACGGGTTACGCGCCGGGGCTGCTGCCTATTTTGTGGGTTTAAAGCTATCCTTCAATTTCACTGAGCGGTTGAATACCAGGCTGTCCGGCTTGCTGTCCTTGCTATCGGCACAGAAATAACCCTGGCGCATAAACTGCCAGCTCTCCCCCGGCTTGGCGCTGGCCAATGCCGCCTCCAGCTTGCAGCCTGTGAGGACTTCCAAGGAGTTGGGGTTCAAATAGTCCAGAAAATCTCCCTCATCAGGGTTTTCCACGGTAAAGAAGTTGTCGTACAGCCGCACCTGCGCGTCTACTGCGGTCTTCACGTCTACCCAGTGCAGGGTGGCGCCCTTTACCTTGCGGCCGTCGGCAGGGTCGCCCCCCCGGCTGTCAGGGTCATACTCAGCGGCGATTTCAGTGACATTGCCGACCTCGTCTGTCTCGTAGCCCACGCATTTGATCAGATAGGCCCCCTTCAGCCGGCACTCGGGCCCGCCGGGGTACAGGCGCTTGAACTTGGGCGCGGCCTGGGGCAGAAAATCCTCCGCCTCCACCCAGATTTCCCGGGAAAAGCTGACCTCCCGCTCCCCGTCCTCAGGGCGGTTGGGGTTGTTCTCCACGGTGAAGACCTCGGTCTTGTCCGCCGGGTAGTTGGTGATGACCAGCTTGACCGGGTGCAGCACTGCCATGGCCCGGCAGGCGGTCTCGTTCAGGTCCTCCCGCAGGCAGTGCTCCAAAAAGGCGTATTCCACCGTCGAGGCCGCCTTGGACACACCGTTGCGTTCGGAGAAATTGCGGATGGCCTGGGGGGTGTAGCCCCGGCGGCGCAGGCCGCAGATCGTGGGCATCCGGGGGTCGTCCCAGCCGTCCACATAGCCGCCCTCTACCAGTGCCCGGAGCTTGCGCTTGCTCATCACCGTGTGGTCAATGCCCAGCCGGGCAAACTCAATCTGCCGGGGCTTAGAGGGAAGAGTCACATTTTCGATCACCCAGTTATAGAACGGCCGGTGATCCTCAAACTCCAAAGAGCACAAAGAGTGGGTGATGCACTCCATGGCGTCCTCAAAGGGGTGGGCATAGTCGTACATGGGATAGATGCACCACTTGTCGCCGGTGCGGTGGTGGGTCTTGCGGTTGATCCGGTAGATCACCGGGTCCCGCATGTTGAAGTTGCCGGAGGCCAGATCGATCTTGGCCCGCAGGGTCATGCGGCCGTCCTCGAACTCCCCGGCCCGCATCCGGCGGAACAGGCTGAGGCTCTCCTCCTTCGGCCGGTCCCGGTAGGGGCTCCGGGCAGGGGTGGTCAGGTCGCCGCGCATCTCCTTCATCTGCTCCTGGGAGAGCTCGCACACATAGGCCAGGCCCTTTTCGATCAGCTCCTCCGCGCCCCGGTACATGTCCTCAAAGTAGTCGGAGGCATGGTAGAACCGGTCGCCCCAGTCATAGCCCAGCCAGTGGATGTCCTCCTTCATGCCGTTGACGAACTCCTCGTCCTCCTTGACCGGGTTGGTGTCGTCCATGCGCAGGTTGCAAATGCCCCCAAAACGCTGGGCTGTGCCAAAGTCCACATAAATAGCCTTGGCGTGGCCAATGTGCAGATACCCGTTGGGCTCTGGCGGAAACCGGGTGTGCACCTGCATCCCCTCAGTGCGGCCGCCGGGGGCCATGTCCTCTTTTACAAACTCGTCGATAAAGTTCGTGCTGGGGATATTATCAAAATCCGCTGCTGTTATTTTTGTTTCGCTCATTCTCAGTTACCTCATTTCTAGCGGGTTATTCTATGCAGATAAATAGAAGCTGGTCTGACTGCCTCGCCCGCTGTCGGAACACGGCCCGCTGATTTCGCGGCTGTAGGTTCATGACTTCTCCTGCCTCCTTATCGAGCGGTATACACACCGGTGCTGCTGCCCCCGGTAGGATATCTGCTCTGTCAAGCCAATGGGCTGCATCCCACATTTTTCCATGACCCGAATACTGGCGGGATTGCTTTCAAACGCCCCGGCCCGGACCTCCGCCACACCCTGGGCAAACATGGCCTCTATGGCAGCGCACACCGCCTCGGTGGCAAACCCCTGACCATGCCAGAGGGGATGAAGAGCCCAGCCCAGCTCAACCCAATCGTCCTGCCGCTCCACCTCGTGCACAAAGCCAATCAGCTCCCCTTGACAGCAAACTGCCCAGGCAAAACGCTCTCTGCTTCGTGTCAGGTTCCACAGGTGCCGGAATAGCTTCTCCTCCATTTCCTGGCTGGTGATTTCAGGCACCATGTAGGTCCTCTTCACCGTCTCGTCCCGCAGAATGTCCACCACCCTGTCCCTGTCGGCATCGGAAAGAGGGCGCAGCTCCAGGCGGCTCGTCTTTATGGGGTTCATACTAGCTTCTCCAACCCGAGCTTCAGCCGGCGCAGGGCCTCTTCCCGGCCCAGCAGAGTGAGAATCTCCATGGCCCCGCCGGGCGTTACCAGCGTTCCAGCGGCGGCAATGCGCACGGGCCACAGCAGCGTGCCGTTCTTCACTTCCAGTCTGGCGGCCAGGTCAATCAATGCGGTGTGAATGGCGTCCAACTCCCAGACGGGAAGCTGCTCCAGCACCTCTAAGGCCGCCTGAATCATGGCCGGGGAATTCTCCAGGTTTGTTTTGGACTTTTTGTTGATAAAGAAGTCCTTTGGGTAATCCGGCAGCTCTCGGAAGAACCCCAGCAGGCCGGGAATCTCCTGGAACTTGGCGAGCCTGGCCCGCAGAATGCCGTCCAGCACCTCCCAGGGCTTCTCCTCTCCGCCAAACACCTCTTGGTAGTATGGCATGGCCTGAGCCCGAAACTCTTCGGGGCTCATCATTTTAATATACTCGGCATTAAACCAACTGAGCTTGTCATAATCAAACACGGCCGGTGACTTGCTGATTCCATCAATGGAAAAATGCCCGGCCAGCTCCTGCAGGCTGAAAATCTCCTGGTTGTCCTTCGGGGCCCAGCCCAAAAGGGCAATGTAGTTGGTGATGACCTCCGGCAGGTACCCGTCCGCCACCAAACCCTCAAAGCTGGTGGAGCCGTGGCGCTTGGCCAGCTTGCTGACCGAGCCATCCTCGTTGCGGCCCATAATCAGCGGCAGATGAATATACGTGGGCGGCTCCCAGCCAAAGGCCTGGTAAAGCAGCTGGTACTTGGGTGTGGAGGTCAAAAACTCGCAGCCCCGTACCACATGGGTAACGCCCATCAGGTGGTCGTCAATGACATTGGCAAAATTATAAGTGGGATAGCCATCGGCTTTCAGCAGCACTTGGTCCTCAATCTCTTTGTTCTCAATGGTGATTTCCCCAAACACCGCGTCTTGAAAGCTGGTAGCGCCCTCCAAAGGCGCTTTCTGGCGGATCACATAAGGCGTGCCGGCCTCCAGCAGCCGCTGGATCTCCTCTTGCGGCAGGTCCCGGCAGCGGCGGTCATAGCCGCCAAAGGCGTCCGCTGTCTTCAACCCTTCCAGCCGCTCTTTGGTGCAGAAGCAGTAGTAGGCCTTGCCCTCCCGCACCAGCTGTTGGGCATAGGGCCGGTAGGTGTCCAGCCGCTGGCTCTGAACATAGGGCGCGTAGGGGCCGCCGATGTCCGGGCCCTCGTCGTGCTGCAGGCCCACCCGCTTCAAGGTGTGGTAAATTACATCCACCGCGCCCTCCACCAAGCGCTCCTGGTCAGTGTCCTCAATGCGCAGAAGGAAATCTCCTCCCTGGCTTTTGGCGGTGAGATAGGCGTACAGCGCCGTCCGGAGATTGCCCACATGCATAAACCCCGTGGGGCTGGGGGCAAATCTGGTTCTGACTGTGCTCATTTGGCTTTCCTCTTTCCTCATATAACATTGTTTCCTCTTATATTACAACAAAACGCCGCTATTGGCAAGAAAAATAACTCAGATAAAGAAGTCCCGGCCCAGAATTTCTGTTTTTCTGTCCCGGGGATTCCCGCCAAACTCCTTGCGCAGGGTAATCAAGCTGACGCTGTCATAGCCCAGGCGGTAATACAGCCCCATGGCCTGCTCGTTCCGGGGAGCCACATCCATACACACAGCGGTGTAGCCAGGCCGGTGAGAGACGATTTCTTCCGCCACCCCAATGGCCTTGGAGGCAAGGCCCCGGCCCCGGTGCTCTGGGCGCACGTACAGGTCTTCGATCCAGGCCACCTGGCTGCCCCGGTATTCCAGCCGCAGAAAACCTACATAGGTGTTTTCTTGCCGTATGACATAAAGGGCGCTCCCGTCAGCCTGCCAGCTGGCCAAGGTCTCCGCCGCCTCGGCCTGCGCTTCGGCCCGGGCTGCGCTGTCCTGGCCCACCAGCCCGCCGTGAAAGGCAAAAAACGCGATGATATCCTCTTTCAGCTCCCGCTCGCAGGCGGGCGCGTATTCTTTCAGTTCAACAGGCATAGTAAGCCTCCTATTTCGCAATAATGAAGGATGAAGAGCTTGAAATTTATTTTACCAGCGGAGCGGCCGCATGTCAAGGAATTTCCCCTGACATGGAAGCCCGCCGGACTTGCAATCTCATAGAATTTCCAGTATAATAAAAATAACATCAAACCTTTGGAGGTGCCCTTATGGAACGTTCCTCAATCATCCACAACTTCAAACTTCTCTCTTCCCGGCCTGTGGAGGAGCTGCAGGTTGTGCTGCATCAGATGGAGCATCAAACATCCGGCGCGCGGCTGGTCTGGCTGGAGCGTCCGGAGGAAAACAAGACCTTTGGCATCGCCTTTCAAACCCAGCCCTGGGACGATACCGGCGTTTTTCACATCTTGGAACATTCCGTGCTCTGCGGCTCGGATCATTATCCGGTCAAGGAACCTTTTGTGGAGCTGCTGAAGAGCTCCATGAATACCTTTCTCAACGCTCTCACCTTCCGGGACAAGACCTTCTATCCGGTTTCCAGCCGCAACCGGCAGGATTTTTACAATCTCATGCGGGTCTATATGGATGCGGTGCTGCACCCGCTGATCCATCAAAAGCCGGAAATCTTCGGCCAGGAGGGCTGGCATTATGAGCTGGACCAGGAAGGCCTGGCCAGCTACAAGGGCGTGGTGTTCAACGAGATGAAGGGTTCTTTCTCCTCCCCGGACACCTTGCGCTTCAATGAGATTTTCCGCCGCCTTTTCCCCGACACCTGCTACCGTTTTGTCTCCGGCGGCGACCCGGCCCATATTCCGGAGCTTACCGGCCAGCAGTTCCGGGAGGCCCATACCCGGCTGTACCATCCCTCCAACTCCTACATTTTCCTGGACGGAGACCTGGATATTGAGGCGGTGCTGGGCATTTTGGACCAGGAATATTTGGCTTCCTTTGCGCGGGTTCCCACGCCAGGGCCCATTCCCTTCCAGCAGCCCGTGGATGGCGGCGTCAGCGAGATTACCTACGAGCTCTCCGGCCAGGAGGAGCTGGCCGGACGGGCCCGGCTGGTGGAAGGCTTTGTGGCCTGCACCTTCCGGGACCGGCCCACGCTGATGGCTCTGCACGCCCTGGCGGACGTACTGTGCGGGGACAACCAAGCGCCTCTCAAACGCCGCCTTTTGGAAGAGGGGCTGGCCCGCGACCTGCAAATGACCGTTTGCGATGGCATTTTGCAGCCCTGGGTCTCTTTGGAGGCCAAGGACCTGGACGAAGAGAAATTTGATCAAACGGCCGCCGCCCTGCGCCAGGAGCTGGAGCGGCTGGCCCAGGAGGGTCTGGACCACAAGCGCCTGCTGGCCACCCTGGACAACCTGGAATTCCAAGAGCGGGAGCGGGATTTTGACGGTACGCCCCAGGGCGTTGTCTTTGGCATGCAGGTGCTGGAAACTTGGCTCTATGGCGGCGACCCGGCCGCGAACCTTACAGTGGGCGATCTGTTCAACCAGCTGCGCGCCCAATGCGGCGCCGGGTACTTCGAGGAGCTGATCCGGCGGGTCTTTTTGGATAACCCCCATAAATGCCGGGTGCTCATGCGCCCCTCCCACACCCTGGGGCAGGAGCGCCAGGCCCAGGAAAGGGAACGCCTGCTGGCGGCGCAAGCCCAGTGGACCCAGGAGGACACCGCCCGCCTGCGCTCGGAACAGGCTGCCATTGAGGCCTGGCAGGCCGCGCCGGACAGCCCCGAGGCCCTGGCCTCCATTCCCATGCTGAAACTGGAGGAAGTCGATCCGGAGCCCAAGCCTCTGCCTCTGTCTGTGGAGGAGATGGCGGGCCGGCCTCTGCTTCGCCATGAGCTGCCGGCTGGCGGCATCACCTATGTAAATTTATATTTTGACCTGGGGGATCTAAACCGCGAACAGCTTAGCCAGGCCTCCTTCCTGGCCCGGCTGCTGGGTTCGCTGGAAACAGACTCTCACGACTTAGAGGCCTTGCAGCGGGAAATGCGGTCCCGGTTCGGTCAGGCCAGCTTTTCTGTGGAGGCCTATGGTTCCGCAGATGGCTCCGGCCAGTGCTGCACCTTTCTCTGCGCCTCTTGCAGCGCCTTGGACAGTAAATTGGAGCAGGCTCTGCCCCTGCTGGCGGAGCTGCTGACCGAAACCCATTGGAATGACTCCAAGCGGGTTTATGAATTCCTCTGCCAGCGCCGGGCGGCTCTGAGTGAACGTCTGGTCAGCAGCGGGCATGTAACCGCCCTGGACCGGACCGCCGCATGCACCTCTGTGGAGGGCGTGGTGCGGGAGCAGGCGGGCGGTGTGGAGTTTTTCCGGTGGATGAAGGCCTTGGAGGCTGGTTTTGAGGAAAAATTCCCCGCTTTGGCCCAAACTCTGGCGGCGCTGGCGGGCTCCCTATTCACCCGTGCCCGGCTGACCGCCAGCCTGACCGGCTCCAACCCGGCCGCCGCCGGGCTTCTGGGCTCCCTGCTGGCAGAGCGGCTCCCTGCCGGAAGCTTCGTGGGGCCGGCGGTCCCGGCGGTTCAGCCCTGGGGCCAGCGGCGAGAGGGCATCCTGATTCCATCCGGTGTGTCCTATGCCGCGCTGGGCGGCTCCTTCCCCACCGCGGGTCAAGGCCAGACAAAGGTGATGGGCCGGACTGTCTCGCTGGCCTACCTGTGGAACGCGGTGCGGGTCCAGGGCGGCGCATACGGCGTTGGCATGGTGGTGCGGGACAGCGGCTTCGGGGGATTCTACTCCTACCGGGACCCCAGTCCGGGCCGGACGCTGGAGTGCTATGCCGGTTCGGCGGAATTTCTAAAAACCGCCAAAGATATGGACCTGACCGGCATGATTCTGGGGGCTGTGGCCGAGGCTGACCCGCTGCTTACCCCCCGTATGAAGGGCAAGGCCTCCGACTCCCGGTACTGGCGGGGCGTCAGCCAGGAGGACCTGCGCCGGGCCCGCCGGGAGATGCTGGAGGCAAAGCCCGCCGGTTTCCCGGCCTTGGCCGGACAGGTGGAGGCCTTCGCGGCCAACAGCTCCATCTGCGTGCTGGGCCCCCAAAAAGCGCTGGAAGACTGCGGCGGCAAACTGGACACTGTGGCGGCGCTGTAAAGCCCGCCAGCGGCAAGGGAATGGAAGGAGAAACGGCATGTTGACAGAAATGAGCCGAAAGGCGTATTTATCTATTTTAGAGGAAGAGCTGAGGCCTGCCACCGGCTGCACGGAGCCCATCGCGCTGGCTTACGCCGCAGCCAGGATGCGCGACCTGCTGGGAGCCTGGCCAACGCGGGTCCGGGCGGAAGTATCTGGAAACATCATCAAGAATGTAAAGTCTGTGGTGGTGCCTAATACCGGCGGGCTGCGGGGGATTGGCGCAGCTATTGCGGCAGGAATTGTGGCCGGGGACGCGGAAAAGATTTTGCAGGTCATCGCCCATGCCCCAGAGGAACAGCACGCCGCCATTCAGCGGTATGCCCGGGAAACCCCCATTGAGGTGGTATGCGCCGACAGCCCCCGGCTTTTGGACATCCGGCTCACCGGTTGGCTGGAGGCCCCCCAGGGCGGGGAGTCCTCCTACGCCGCTGTGCATATCGCGGACAGCCACAGTTGCATTGTCCGGGAAGAGAAAGACGGGCGGCTGCTTCTGGAGCGGCCATCCGGAAGCTCCCCCGAAGACTGCCTGACCGACCGCTCCACGCTGAACGTGGCGGACATTTTGGAATTTGCCAATACCATAGACCCGGCGGAGGTGGCCGGACTGCTGGACCAGCAGATCGACTGCAATCTGGCCATCGCCCAGGCGGGCTTGGACGGAAACTGGGGGGCCAACATTGGCTCGGTGCTTTTGGAGTATGACGCGGACAACCTACAGACCCAGGCCAAGGCTTGGGCCGCTGCTGGCAGTGACGCCCGGATGAGCGGCTGTGAACTGCCTGTGGTCATCCTCTCCGGTTCGGGCAACCAGGGCATTACCGCCTCGGTGCCAGTGGTCAAATACGCCGGGCATCTGGGCGTGGACCGGGAAAAACTCTACCGGGCCCTGCTGGTAAGCGATTTGGTGACCATTGAGCAAAAGTCTGGCATTGGGCGGCTTTCCGCCTATTGCGGCGCGGTAAGCGCGGGCGTGGGCGCCGGGGCGGGCATTGCCTACCTGCTGGATGGCAGCTTTGAGGCCATAGCCCATACCATCGTCAACGCTGTGGCCATTCTCAGCGGCACCATCTGCGATGGGGCCAAGCCCTCCTGCGCGGCCAAAATCGCCGCCAGCGTGGACGCGGGGATTCTGGGCTACCATATGTACAAGGCCAGCCAGGAATTCAAAAGCGGAGATGGCATTGTGACCAAAGGAGTTGACGGCACCATTGCCAACATCGGCGTTCTAGCCACTGAAGGCATGCGCCAAACAGACCGCACCATTTTGGAGATTATGACCGAACGCTGCCGCTGACCAGTCTAGCTCTACATAATTAAATGATAAAAGCAAGGAATCGCGCTGTATGGACCAATGCAGCGTGGTTCCTTATTTTGTTGCAAAAATACGGGAATCGATAAACCGCCAGCCCGCCTGGGTCACTCATCCCCTTCCCCGCTGGGTTCGCTCTTACGGTAGGCGGTGGGCGTTACCCCGTACCGCTTTTTGAAGAGAGCATAAAAATAATTGGTGTTCAGCACCCCCACGCTCTCGCTGACCTTGCTTACCGGCATGCGGGTTTCCCGCAGCAGGGCGGCGGCTTTTTCCAACCGGACTTGATTCACATAGTCGTTGAAGGTGTAGGCCGTCACCGCTGTGAACACCTTGCCCAAATAGGCCGGGGAAAGCTTCACCCGTTCCGCCAGCATGCGCAGGGAGAGGTCTGGGTCAGCATAGTTTTGATCAATGTATTCCTTGGCCCGCAGAGCCGCGTCCTGGTTGCTGTTCTTCCGGTCCGTGGAGAGGCGGTAGCTTAGAGATGAAAGCAGCTCTAAAAAGACCGTGCGCAGCGCCCGCACATTTTCGCACCGGTCGAAGCTGTCCAAACGCTCCATCATTTTGGTAAAAAACTCGTTGTCCCGTTCCAGGGCGGCAAAAAAGCCATCCAGCACCGACATGAGAGCATGACGGAAATAGGTTCGGGCAGACTTGAAGCTGATCTCCTTCATGGCCGCCAGGGCTTGATCAAACTCCTGGGCGCAGGCGTCCATGTCCCCTGCGCGCACATACTCCGCCAGCCGGCTGTGCAGGCCACTGTAGTACAGGTCGCTGCTCATGGCCTCCGGCGCGTCCCAGGTATAGAATACCTGGCCGTAATGGCTGGCCGTGCGGGAGTGCAGGGCAATCTTCTCCTGCTCATACACTAGGTTAATGTCCGTCCAGGAGTCCACCACCTGCCCCACACAGATGCTGGCGTCAATGTGGAACTCCCGGGGCATCAGGGCGGCAACGGTATCCAGCCCCTGGCGCAGAGCCGCGTTGAGCTGGGGCTCTCGCAAATAGAGAAGCACTGCGAAATGATTCTCTCCGGTGCGCATAAATTCCACCCCCTCCGCCGAACTCATCAGCTCCCGGGTGATGTTTTCCAGGGCATAATAGGGGATGAACAGATTTTCCTTCCGGCCAGCTTCCCCATTTGCCGCCTCCTGGGGCACACATTCCAGCAAAATCACCCCAAAATAGGGGGATTCCAAGTCAATGCCCAGCCGCTGGTAGGTGGGTAGGGAGGCCTGTACCCGCTCCCGCTCCCCAGACAGCAGCGCCCGCAGGTAGAAGCTCTTCGAGTCATGGAAGGAAGCGATGAGCCCCCGCTCCAGCTCATCGGCCTTGGAGTACATTTCGGAAAAGGCCTGGCTTAACAATTCCAGCTCATTCCCCTTCTTTTCTCCAGCGCTGTCAATATAATTTTCGTATAGAGCCTTAATGGGCTCATACAAATGGGCACTGAGCCGGCGGGAGAGCATATAGCCGAAAGCCAGCGTCAGCAGGGTCATGGTCACCGTTAAAAGCGCCGGAGTCACCAGCCCGCCCAGCACTACCTGGTAGGGGACAATGCTGTAGAAGGTCCACCCAACCTTTTCGCTGCGGACATAGGTGGTAAACCAGTACTGGCCCGGGGTATGGTAAGAAAAAGAGCCTGAGTTGGCCTCAGAACCCGCCCCGGGGAAATCCGTCTCGCGGCTGCCAGCCGCCACGGAAAAAAGCCGCTGGGCAGGCGCGGCGGACATTTCCGCAATAAACTCCTTTTGTGAGCCTTGAAGGAGCACCCGCTGCTCCTGTTCCTCCATGCGGATGGGGGCCAGGGCGTTGTTAAAGTAGCTGTCGTTTACATCGATGATCACCAGGTCGGAGGTGGATGAGGTGGGCTTGAGCTGGACGCGGAACACAAAGGTATAGGCCATGGTCTTCTTGCTGGCCTGAACATTGTAGGAATCCCCAATGGGGCGGAAATAGCAGACATAGGGCTGGTCCCCCAGCCGGTCGTAGAATTCCTGGGCGTTCAACTTCACGTCATCTCCCGCATAGCCGCTGGAAACAAAGCGCTTGCTGGTATTATTATATAAGGTAATGTAGCGCAGGTATGGGTTTGCTGTCCGAAGGGTGCGGATCTTTAAGCCCACCGCCGCCTCCCGCAGACGGTTTGTGGAGGAGCTCAACAAAAAGGTGGCTGTGTCCGAATCATTGGCCAGCTGATTGACCACTGCCTCCATCGACTCGAAGAGAATATCCGTTGAGGTGCATACCTGTTCCAGCTGGCCAACGGAGTTCTTTCTGGCTGTGGAAATTTGAGCGGCACAGTAGATAGAAAACAGCGCCACAGTAATCAGAAAATCAATGATGATAACCACAACAAAAATGGACCAAAGATAGGTGGTGCTGAGTTTACCCTTGCTTTGCGGCTTTCCCTTCATATCGTTCCTCCCCGCCTGAGCCCAATTACAATTGCGAATAACACAAATAAGTATAGCTATATTTCTCGAAATGTCAACCCCGAGGGCAAATGGGGCTCATTTTTTTAGAATCGGGCTCGAAATTTGTAGTGCAAACTCCATGCAATCGCAAAAAATGGAGTTTTATCCTCAGAACTGAGTGACCAGAATCTATAAAATTTGCGTGTGGATACTAAAAAGTGGAGAAAAAGCCAATATTGAAAGTTTACACCAGCCGCATCTTGTGATATAAAAAGAATGTGCCAGAATTAAGGCACGACCAACATTGCTGTATGTTCAGCGAGAAAGGATGAAAGGAAATATGAGGAAGCAACCGGCGGCTGTGCCGCGCCAGCGCGTGAACCCCTTGAAGGAACTGTGGAGGAACAAGTTCCTATATATCTTGGTTTTGCCGGCCATGATATACACGTTCGTTTTCTCCTATATGTCCCTGCCATACATGGCCATTGCCTTTGAGAAATTCAACTACAAAACCGGCATTTTCAGTCCATTTGTAGGGCTGAAAAACTTTGAGTACTTCTTTAAGTCCAGCTGGGCCTGGACCATCACCCGGAACACCTTGGTTATTAATGTGCTCTTCCTGGCCGTTGGCACTGTGTGCGCCGTGGCCCTGGCCATCGCCCTCAACGAGGTGCACGCCAAACGGCTGCTGAAGACCTCCCAGTCCTTTATGCTGTTTCCCTATTTCATTTCCTGGGTGATTGTCAGCTACATGCTCCAGGGCATTCTGGGTACGGACAACGGGCTGATCAACAACATTATTATCAGCATGGGCGGCGAAAAAATCAATTTTTATGCCGACGCCAACTACTGGTACCCCATTTTGCTGATCTTAAATATCTGGAAGACCACCGGCTACAATGCCATCGTTTATCTGGCTGCCATCACCGGCATTGACGAGGGCCTGTATGAGGCCGCCTACATTGACGGCGCTACCCGCTGGAAGCGCATCCGCTACATCACCCTGCCCTTGCTGATGCCCACTATCTGCATTCTGACCCTGATGTCTGTGGGCCGCATCTTCTATGGCGACTTTGGCATGATGTACGCCATCATTCGGGACAATAGCTCCCTGATGCCCATTGCGGAAGTGATTGACACCTATGTGTACCGCACCTTTAAAAACACCGGCGACCCCAGCCTTTCCATGGCCGTGGGCCTGTACCAGTCCATTGTGGGATTTATTTTGGTGTTTACCTCTAACTGGATCGTGCGCCGGCATTTCCCAGACGGGGCGCTGTTCTAATAAGACTGCCCGGGATTCAGTATTCCATTAGGGAAGCCTCATGAGGCTTCCCTGCGCAAGGAGCTCTAGAGCTCCCGATCCGGCTCTTAAAAAATCTGCAAAAAGGAGTTTTGCCCAATGTCTGCCAATCCAGCCGGGGCCAGTCTTGCCCGGAACAAAATACAAACCAGCAAGGGAGACAAACTGGCCCAGTTCCTCATTTATTTCTTTGTGATTCTGTTTGCGCTGGCCTGCCTGGTTCCCTTTATTCTGGTCATCATTGTGTCCTTTACGGAGGAGAAATCCATCACCATCAACGGCTACTCCTTCTTCCCCGCCCAATGGTCTTTGGACGCCTACCAGCGGCTTTTTTCCAAGTCCTCCAACATTCCCAGGGCCTACCAGGTTACCGGCTTTGCCACCATTGTGGGCACCCTCATTGCCTCGCTGATCACCTTTGGCGCGGGCTATACCCTGGCCAACAAGCAGTGCCGCTGCCGCAACGGGCTGTCCCTCTACTTCTACATTACCATGGTCTTTTCCGCGGGCATGGTGCCCTGGTACATGATCTCCAAAATGGTGGGCTGCTACGACAATATCTGGGCCCTGATTGTACCCTCGCTGCTGTTCTCCCCCTTTAACATGTTTTTGGTACGCAATTTCGTGCGGGGCATTCCAGACGCCTTGAACGAATCCGCCCGGATAGACGGGGCGGGCGAGGTGCGCATCGCCTTTACCATCTACCTGCCTCTGTGCATGCCGGTGCTGGCCACCATCGCCCTGTTCTATGCCATTGGCTACTGGAATAACTATTTTAACTGCGTTATGCTCATTAACGACCAGAAATACTATAATCTGCAAATGATGCTTTTGAAAATCCAGTCTGAAATCACCGCCATGCAGAAAGTCGCCCAGGGCGTCACCCGGGGCGCGCCGCCCAAGGAGAGCTTTAAGATGGCCACCTCGGTTATCACTATGGGCCCCATCATCCTGCTGTACCCCTTCCTGCAAAAGTATTTTGTAAAGGGTATGGTCATCGGCGCGGTGAAGGGCTAAATGCCCACAAACATTCTGGTTTTATCAGGCTTCGCCTGTTGAAACAATAAAAAATTCTATATGAAGGAGACGAAAGTAATGAAGAATCTGAAGAAGATCGCCGCGCTGCTGCTGGCTCTGGCTTTGGTGGCCAGCCTGTTCGCGGCCTGCGGCGGCGACAGCGGCTCCAGCGCCCCCAGCAGCTCCACCGGCGGGAGCAGCCAGGATGCGCCAGAAAGCTCCGAGTCCGCTCCTGAGAGTTCGGACGCCGCCAGCGGCGATGATGGGGAGATTCATCCCATGCGCATCGTCCAGCCCGGCACCCTGCCCGATGAGTATGAGCAGGGCATCGCCGCCGTTAACGAGAAACTGAAGGCCGATGGCGTGAACATTGAGGTTTCCGTACAGCGCATCCCGTGGGATTCCTACGCGGAGAAGCTGAACCTGATGCTCACCACCGGTGAGGAGTTCGAGCTGCTGCATGTAATGCAGGATGTGAAGAACCTGTCCGCCATTGCCGGTATGGACGCTATTCTGCCCTTGGACGACCTGCTGGGGAACTACCCCGACCTGGTAGCCAACTTTACCGAGAACGAGTGGCTGGGCGCTGTGTACAACGGCAACCGCTATGCCGTGCCCTGCTCTTGGCACAGCTTTGACAACACCATGGCCTACATGACCGTGCGTACCGACACCATGAAGAAGGTGGGCTACAACGAATTTCCCGCTGACAGCGTGGACGATGTGCTGGACCTGATGAAGAAGAGCCAGGACAGCATGCTGGAGGAAACCGGCATTAAGGCCTATAACTGGTACCATCAGAATCAGGATACCGCCCACTGGCTGCACAGAACTTACGACACCTATCCCTTCTATGTGGAAAACAGCCTGGGCCTGATCATTGCCCGCCAGGATGGCACCATTGATTCCTTCTATGAGTCCGAAGAGTTCAAGCAGGACTGCGAAGTGTACCAGAAGATGTTCCAGCAGGGCTTGATCAATCCCGATATTCTGAACATGGACTCTCAGGTGAAGTACGACCAAGCCAACCTGGGCGCTTTCCTTCCCTCTCAGACCTTTGATCCCAGCGTTGCCAAAACCATTATGGATAAAACCGACCTGACAGACGTGACCGCCGACTGGGTTAAGATGTGCCCCGACAAGCCGGACGTTATCTACACCTTTGTACAGAACTTGAACGCCATCTCCGCTACTTCCGAGGACCCTGAGTCCGGCCTGAAGTTCCTGAACTGGCTCTATGCCAGCCAGGAGAACCACGACCTGTTCCACTGCGGTACCCCCGGCAAGTACTTCAACGATGAGGGCGAAGGCATGCTCTCCCGCACCGATGACATGAAGAATGAGAACGGCGACGCCCTGTACTCCATGGACACCTGGATGACTGGCTACATGCCCTTTATGCGCTATGATTCCGCCATTGTGACCGATGAGTACCTCAGCTACACGAACTACCGCTCTGAAAACTATGTGGTCTCCCCTGTTGCCGGCTTCCTGTTCGACTCCAGCAATGTGACCACCGAGCTGACCAACCTGCAGACCGAGATCATTGCCTCCATCTACCCCATCAAGGTGGGTATGGTTTCCTATGAGGACAACATTGACACCGCCATTGAGAAGCTGAAGGCCGCTGGCCTTGACAAGTATCTGGAAGAGTACCGCACCCAGTTCCAGGCTTATCTGGAGGCCAATCCTGACGTAATGGAGATTGCCAAAGGCACTACCAAGTAAAGTTTTAGTTTTTGTAAGCTCCATCTAAGTTTGCCATGGTCAGGGCACGGGACGTATAGGAAACGCACTATAAAATCAGTATTTACCGATTTTATAGCAGGGCGGCGCGGGCGTGCCCGTGCCGCCAGGTTCAAAAGGGGTGTCACCTCTTTTGAACTGCGTTAACTATAACGCCCCGCGCCCTGATTTTTGTTTCATCGGCATTATGTATTATGAAGAAACGCATATGATTAATATTATGGATTTCGGCGCGGCTGGCGATGGCGCGGCACTAAATACGGAAAGCTTTCGTCAGGCGGTGGCCGCGGCCAAATCCGCTGGCCAGGCCGTGTTGGTCCCCGCTGGATGCTTTCTTACCGGCACCATCGACCTGCAGGGAGTTTCCCTGCACCTGGAACCCGGGGCGGTGATTAAGGGCTCGCCCAATCGGGAGGATTACCCGGTTATGCCCTATCAACACAATGAGCTGGGCCCTCTGCAGGCGCTGATTGTCTGCCTGGGCGGCGAAAACGTGGTGATTGATGGCGAGGGAACCATCGACTTAAACGGCTCTTCCTTCTACGACTTCTCCCGCCCCCTGGTCCCTCCCAGCCGCGTCCCCTTTTCCCCGGAGCAGCTGGAAGAATGCACCGTGGACCGGGAGTGGAGGCCCACCCAGTCTATCTTCTTCTACCAAGTAAAAAACCTTACCCTGCGGGGCGTCACCCTGTTGGACGCCCCTTGCTGGACCCTCACCCTGGCCGAGTGCGAAAACGTCAAGGCCCTGGGGCTCACCATTGACACCAACCTGCGGGTACCCAATGATGACGGTATTCATGTGTGCAGCTGCGATGGAGTGATTATCTCCGGCTGCCACATCACCAGCGGCGATGACTGCATTGCCATTACCGGCATTACCAACTGGGCCAAGCCCTGCGAGAACGTGGTGGTCTCGGACTGCGTCCTGCGTTCCTGCTCCAAAGCTCT
>Ga0137309_100107_pt1 | contig 54994 bp, 47 predicted proteins | sample NAcewiD2O_June_FD_97179 | JGI IMG/M metagenome (GOLD analysis project Ga0137309, IMG submission 97179) | Mouse cecal microbial communities from Vienna, Austria - N-Acetylneuraminic amended D2O_June | ecosystem: Host-associated > Mammals > Digestive system > Large intestine > Cecum | place... | reverse complement strand
TATCTTCCCTTAACAAGAGCATACATAAGCACAACAAACTAAATGGGCTGTCAACCTTACACAAAACACCGCTTCCGCTAAAAAACGGAGCGGTGTTTTTGTATGGCTTCTGGTCACCGTGACCAGAAGCACCCCGCCTATTTTCCCCGTTCCGTCCACGGAGGCTCTGCTGGATTATCCCCCGTCGCCGCGCCACCCATAGCACAACCGGGGCTAACCGTCCATGTCATTCGGAGATATTGCCCGGTACTTTGCTGAAAACAATATCCTGATTTACGGCAAGGAGTTGAAACGGGGCTTTATCTCCCAACTGCTCCGCAATCCGATTTACGCCCAGGCTGACTTGGAACTGTACGAGTTTTTCAAGGGCCAGGGTGCGGTGGTAGTCAATGACGCGGCGGACTTCGCCGGAACAAATGGCTGCTATCTCTACCAGGGCCGGGACGTGCAGGAACGAAAAAACAAGGACCTGCGGGGACAAATCCTTGTGCTGGCCCCCAGCGAGGGCATTGTCCCTGCTGATACCTGGCTGCGGTGCAGGAAAAAGCTGTTAGCAAATATCACGTTCCAGGGCGGGCGCAAGGCTCGGAATACCTGGCTGGCCGGAAAAATCAAGTGTGGGCGGTGCGGGTATGCCCTTATGAGCGTAGGCAATCCGACAGGAACGCAGTATCTTCGCTGCTCCAAGCGTGCCGACAACAAAAGCTGTGAGGGCTGCGGGACGCTTCGGACGGCGGAGTTTGAACAATTCGTCTATGGAGAAATGGTAAAGAAGCTCTCCGAATTTCAAACTCTGACCGCCAGGGCAACGACTGTCAACCCTAAGCTGACCGTTTTGAATGTGGAACTGGCTCAGGTGGAAGACGAAATTGAAAAACTGCTGAATACACTGACCGGGGCTAATGCGGTTCTGCTGTCCTATGCCAACGGTAAAATCGAGGAGCTGGACGCCAACAGGCAACGGCTTATCAAGGAGATTGCGGCGCTGAACGCTGAAACGATCTCCCCGCAAAAGATTGAATTTCTGTCCGCCCATCTGCATAACTGGAACAACATCGACTTTGACGACCGGCGGCGAGTGACTGACATTATTTTGTCCCAGGTTCAGGCCACCAGCGACCGTGTTTCCTTTGAGTGGAAAATCTGAGCACCTTTTATAATCTGCGCCTTATACAACGGCCTGTGTGCCCTTGTTAAGCGTTGCTACAGATATAAATTGATATAAGAGCCTGTTTAACATCTCTCAGCACGCCGCCTGACGGGCCCTTTGCCGTCATACCGCGTTAAATTTTCTTGAAATATATCCAGTATTCTTGCGAAAATTCGCCTTGTATGACAACAAAATTTCTCATCATTCGGCATACTTCGAGATACTAAACAGGCTCTAAGACTTTTTATTGTAAACCTTTTTCTCCTGGATACTGCGGAGCATATTGTCAATGGTCTCTAAGAGTTCGTCCTGATTCTCCGGCAGGTTTTCTGCGTAGGTTCCTTCTTTGCACACATCTTTAAAACTAGGGTCCGTACCACGCAATACAATACAGTCCGCTTCACCATTCTCGCACTGTTGGAAAATAACTTCTCTTTCCTTTTTGCAAGGATCGCTAGTCTTGCTCCATTGGTTCCACAGAATGATGTGCAAATCACACTGCCGGTATGCACAGAGGGATTTCTCCTGGCTATTATATCCCCTAAACCACTCCTTTGACGAAGCGAATTGATTGAATAGGATCCGATGTTCACCATACTTTTGCCGCAAACTCTCAGCAAGCTGTTTAAGTAGTTTCAGATCTGATGTCAAAGTGCATTTTGTCTTTTCTACGCACTCCGATTGGTCATTAGGATCATATCCCGCATAAGAAATCCCTATCCAAAAACCTTCACGTTGCCAACTGTTCAGATAGACACGAATACAGTTAGTAGCCTCTGACAAAGTTGTAACACATACATGGTGTAAATTGCTTTGACAAAATTCCATATTCCATTGCAACTCGCCAGCCGCTGGAGTGATCTCAGTATCATACCATCTTGCTTGAGAATCCGAAGAAGCAAACAGTACTATGCAGTTATGGAAACGCTGATATTGCATGTTTCGCATAAAGCTCAGCAAACTTTTGCTTCGCATAATCTGCGAACGTTCCAAAAACAAAACCGTCGGACAAGCAGTCAGTCCTTCTGCGTTTTCCAGTGATTCACGAAGTCTTTCCACATATGAATAGGTCACAATCTTTCTGGTACGCCTTTGGATTGCAAAATACAGTCTCCTGTAACTTTGTGAAACACTTGTAACCGAAGTTCTGTGCATAAAACAACATTTTGTAATAATCCGCAGGTATAGGTGCTCCCAATCGCAATGCCGATATTGGGTTTTGGCTACCGGTTTTCTGCCTTAACATTGATCAATTCACCCTTTTTCTGTAATTTCTCGTATGTTTTTCAAAGGAACTATAAACATGTGCTTTTGCGGGTTGCATTGTTTATTTATCCAAACATTTTTTGTATGCGATAAAAATCAATGTCAGGTGCATCTCCGTTATATATTACAAAGTTAATGGAGCGATCCGCATAATTGTTGCGAAATCCACTTTCTTTCAATGTCCACAATGCAATCTCCAACAACTCCTGCTTTTTGGGTTTAGTTCCACGAAATCTTGTTTGTCCAGCTCCTATGAGAGGAATATTCAAGGTTCTAGAGTTGTACAACGTATCGATATTCTCCCAAAAGGTCATCCAAAATTGAACGTATTCTTGTATTGATGAGTATGCCTTGTTTTGCGGGTCGAATTTAGTTAAGACAGCAAGTACGTAATCTTGATACAGCAAACACGAACCACAAGCATAACTCAGTTGGTCTGGTCTGCTACCACCAGACTCTAAATACAACGTTGTACTGTTGGCGATTGCTGTGGTAAGTTTATCAAGTTCGCCTTGGTGCGATAACATCGGTTTATGTTCCTATTCGGGAGGACCTGGAAATTGCCATGAAGCGCCAGGCCAAGGAACAAGGAATGATTCAATCTTACAATCAGTGGGTAGTGGACAACTTGATTGAAGATGATGTGATTGTTGCCGATATGTATGACAAGATTAAAGAGGGAACCCTGTTAGGCGGCAACTTGAGTACGGCAATTGCATCCAAAACGAAACGAGGCGGTGCCGTGGTCTGGGGCGGCATTCGTGATTTGGCACAGATACAGGGGATACAGGGCATCAATCTTTTCTATCGTGCCATTGATCCCATGCCCTTGCGGGAATACGTGATGGTAGGGTACAACACACCCTGCCGTATCGGACACGCCATCTGTCTCCCCGGAGATGTTGTTTACGGTTGTCAGAGCGGCGTTTATTTTATTCCGGCACACTTGGCAGAAGAAGTTGTTAATGATGCGGAACGAGTACATGTAAAAGATATGTTTGGATTCCAGCGCGTGCGAGAAGGACGTTATAATGCCGCAATTGTGGACTCGTTCCCCTGGTCTATGGAAATATTTGAGGACTTTATGGAGTGGTTTAAAACCGACGAACAGGCGAAAGCATATCAGCATCTGGACTGGTCAAAGGACTTGGCAGAGACCGTTTCGGGTGTAAGCGAGGAACATGAGCGATATATTGCGGGTTCTGTTATGAAGGGAATTGATGAAGTCTAAAGTGCTTCCAAAAACAGGACGTTTTGCAGTGGTAAGAGTTGCCTGTGTTAAGAACCACTCAATATACCGGTAGCTTCTACATCCGTATCTCCCCCGGCTGCTCATGCTCTTTTCGCACCAGAATATTCCAAAATGTCACCACGCCAATCCATCCCAGGCCGGTGGCCAGAGCTACAGCGGGCAGACCCAGCCCGGGCGCCAGCAGGGCGGACAGCACCACCCGCAGGGAGATATGTCCTGTGGCGCCGATGACCGGGATATTCACCCGGCCCCTTCCCCGGAAGTAGCCAGCCAGCCCGCTGCCCAGAAAGTTAAATATGTAGAAGCAGGCCACCAGCCGGAGATAGCCCACAGCGGGCTCCAGGCTGGAGCTGCTGCCGGCGGGCAGCACCAGTCTGAGGCAGGGCTCCGCCCTCAGCACCATCACCAGAGACATAAAAATCCCGAACACCAGCAGCAGCTTCTGTCCCTGCCGGAAGCCCTGCCGGACCCGACCGCACTCCCCCGCCCCGGTATTCTGGCCCACAAAGACGGCCACCGCCGCCGCGCCGCTGTCGCCGAAGGAGTTGGCAAAGCCCTCCACCCTCGTGGCGGCGGTAAAGGCGTTGATGGCGTCCTCCCCCAAGGCGTTTACTGTCCCCTGGACCAGCAGCTTGCGATTACACATGTGGAGGGCGGTGACAAAGCTGAAGCGGGCGGTGTGCCGGAGCAGGGACCGGTCCATCACCATATCCGCCCGGTGGAACATCAGCTCCGGGAAGCGCAGCCTCAAATAGAGGGCGCACAGCCCGGCGGCCAAGGCCTGGGCCAGGACGGTGGCCAGAGCGGCCCCCGCCACCCCCAGCTCCAGCCCGGCCACAAAGATCAAGTCCAGGGCCAGATTGACTCCCATGGACAGGGCCAGGAAAAAGAGGGCCGCCCGGGTATTTCCCACCGCCCGCAGCACCCCGGAGGACAGGTGGTAGGCGAAGGCGGCGGGGAATCCCAGAAAGATGATTTGCAAGTAGTCGACGGCGTAGGCGGCCACGCTGTCCGGGGTGTGGAGCAGCGCCAGCAGCCCCGGCAGCGCCAGCAGGCCCAGCCCAGTCAAAGCCGCCGACACCCCTGCGCCAAATAGGCCGGCGAGATAGTAGCCCCGGCGAAAGGACCCGCCGTCCTCCGCCCCGTAAAACTGGGACAGCAGAGCGCCCACCCCGTCACAGCCCCCGCTGATGAGAAAGAGAAACAGATTCATCACCGACCCGGACACGCCCACCGCTCCAAAGGCGCTCTCCCCCACAAAGCGGCCCACAATCACCGCGTCCACTGTGTTGTACAGCTGCTGAAGAATATTACCCGCCAGCAGCGGAGCGGACAGAAAGATCAGCTGCCGGCTGATGGGACCCCGGGTCAGCTGCTGCGAATTAGCCATAGGCTCTCCCCCCTTGATTCCAGTATAGCGAGAAAAATTTCCTATGTAAAATGCCATTTTCTCCGTTATAATATAATAGGATTATTATATTATAAGCTGCTCCGTTTTGGCTGCTCCCCCGCCCGGCTGCCCCGATTCCTTTTCAAAAATGTAAAACTTACGCCGCCGTGGAAGAATCTGCCCCCCTGCCCCTTAGCTTTGTGCGTATTTCCCCTTGCGCACCCGCCCTTCCTGTGCTATACTCTCCAAAACTGGTTATTCTTCTCGGTATAGGAGGTATTACCCATGTATTTAGAGGAATATCGCAAGGCCCGGCAGGCCGGTATGAAGGAGGCCAAGCGCTCTCAAAGCAGGGGCTGTTCCCCCTACCTGCCTGTGCTGGACGAGATCCTGGCTGTGGAGACCACCTGCGGCGAGGTGGATCTGGGCGTGGTGGAAATTCCCATTGAACTCATTGTGGGCACCCGCTCCGCCGGACGGAGTCAGGCCTTCTCCCACACTTTCCTCCCCCTGATGGAGGAGGACTCAGAGTTCTGCCACAAGTGGACCAGCCTGTGCAAGGCCCACATGGACTCCGGCATCACCGATCCCATCAAGGCCTATGAGTATATGCACACCTTTTATGTTGTGGAGGGCCACAAGCGGGTAAGTGTTCTGCGCTGGTTCGGCGCGGTGAGCATCCCCGCCGAAGTCACCCGCATCCTGCCCGCGAAAGACGGCTCCAAGGCCAGTAAAATCTACTACGAGTATGTGGACTTCTATAATCTGTCCAAAATTAACAACCTGTGGTTCAGCGGAACGGGCCGGTTTGCCCGCCTTCAGGAGGCGGTGGGAAAAGCCCCGGACCAGGTCTGGACGGAGGAGGAGCGCCGGAAGTTCTACAGCTTCTACGCCCGCTTTGCCGCCCTCTATGGGGACAAGGACGCCAAGGAACTGTCCACCCGCCTTACGGTGGCCGATGCTATGCTCCTCTATCTGGAGTTCTTCGGCTACGACCAGGTGAAGACCTTTACCCAAACCGACCTGAAGGACGGCTTCCTCCAGCTTCACAAGGCATTTTCCGTGAAAAAAAATCAGGGTCTTAACCCGCTGAAAGGATTGCTGAGCCGATGAGGATTTTGGCGTTGTCCGACCAGGAGTGCCCCTGGCTGTGGGATTATCTGGACCGGCGCCGCCTGGAGGGGGTCGACCTGATCCTCTCCTGCGGCGACCTGGACCCCCGGTATCTGTCCTTTATTGTCACCTTTGCCCACGCGCCGGTGCTCTATGTCCACGGCAACCACGACGACCGGTACGCCGATGTGCCCCCGGAGGGCTGCATCTGCGTGGAGGACAAGCTGTACACCTACCAGGGCGTCCGCATCCTGGGCCTGGGGGGCTGTATGCGCTACAAGCAGAGTGGCGGCCACCAGTACACCCAGCGGCAGATGGACCGCCGGGTGCGCAAACGCCGGCTGGACCTGTACCGCAAGGGCGGGTTTGACATCCTGCTCTCCCACGCCCCCGCCCTGGGTCTCAATGATGGCAAGGACCTGTGTCACACCGGCTTCGACGCCTTCAACGGCCTGATGGACAAATACAAGCCCCGCTACTTTGTCCACGGACACATTCACATGACCTACGGCCAGGACATCCCACGGCTGTCCTCCTACGGGGACACCCAGGTCATCAACGCCTATGAAAGCTATACCTTTGACTATTAAAGCACCCGGATTCTCTGCACGAGAATCCGGGTGTTTTCTGTCAGTCCGACAGAATGCCATCCACCAGAAAGCGTATCTGGCTGATTTCTTCCTGCATTTGACGATATTCCCGCTCCTGCTCCGGGTCTTCCAGGTTCCACTGGACATCGCTGGCGTAATTCATGCTGTAGGTGCCTCCTGCTGTGGAGAACAGGTACCGGCAGGCTATCGGAGAAATCTCATCCAACTCTTCGGGCGTCATGGGTCTGTCATAGGACCTGTCCACATAGAACAGCGCCCCTCCCCATTCCGGGTTTTTTTCCAGGACGGACCTGACGTAGACCCTGCACCAGGATTCACCCTCATCCTTCTCCACCTCATAACGCCCCTTCCAGCTGTCCGGGAGAATGAGCGTCAGGCCAATGCCGGGCAGCTCAATGGTCTCCTGTTCTACCGGGACCTCCCGGCTGAAGGCCAGTGCCCCCACAGTAAAGCTGGCGGCCATCAGGGCCAGCACCGCCGCCGCGGCCAGAAACCAGCGGAAGCCCCCGATTCCAGCCTGTCTGTAAACTTTTCTCTTTTCCATCGCTAGATACCTCTCTTCCCAAATCACACAGCTAATGCACCGGAATACCATCTACAAGAAAACGAATCTGGTCAATTTCAGCCCGCATCTGACGGAATACCTGTTCCTGTTCCGGATCGCTGGGGTCCCACTGGACATCTCCGGCATAGGAGATAACATAAGTCGCGTCCGGTGTGGAAAAGAAATGCCAGTTGGAGGCAGGGGTAAGCTCGTCGATCTCCTTTTGGCTCAGAGGGTAATCATACTCCTTATACACCCCGAACAGGAGCCCAGCCTCAGCCCACTCCCCCTCCTGCTCATAGATCGACTTGACATAGACATCGCACCCCAGCGTATCCTCATCCATGACAACTCTGTAACGTCCTTTCCAGCTGTCCGGCAGGACAAGCTTCAGCCCAACGCCGGGCAGCTCAATGGTCTCCTGTTCTACCGGGACCTCCCGGCTGAAGGCCAGCGCCCCCACGGTGAAGCTGGCCGCCATCAGGGCCGCTACCACGGCCGCAGTCAGGAAGCGGCGCAGGCCCCCTCCCCTTCTGTATCTGCGGTATCTGGCCTCCTCCACCAGACGGTCATCGATGTTTCCAATCCGGTCGGCAAATTGTCTCTCGTTCATAGTTCGATCCCCTCCCTTTCCAAATAGTCCCGCAGCTTTTGGCGGGTGTGGTAGAGCATGGACTTCACCTTGCTCTGAGACCAGCCGGTGCGCCGGCAGATGTGCTCGATGGAGTCAAAGTACCAGTAGCGGCGGACGAAGACCGCCCGCTTCTCCTCCCCCAGCGACCAGAGAAAGGCGTCGATGGCCGCCTCAATCCGCCGGTTCTCCAGCTCGTCCTCCACGCCGGGCCGGCCTGAGACGCACTCCCCCAGCTCCTCAAGGGAACGTACCGTCTCCGAACTGCGTTTAGCGGCGTTGAGGTAGTCAAACCGCTTCAATGCCAGGTTGCGGGCGACGCGCCCCACAAAGGCGGAAAACCGGCTGGGCCGCTGGGGCGGGATGGCGTTCCACAGCCCCAGCCAGGTGTCGTTGACGCACTCCTCGCTGTCCTCCGGGCTGGCCAGGATGTTTTGGGCGATGTACCAGCACAACCGGCCGTATTTCACATCGGTCTCCCGGATGGCCTCCTCGGCCCGCTCCCAGTAGAGCTCTATAATCTGTCTGTCCTCCATATCAAGCCCCCCTTTCCGTGTTGAAAAGCGCTTTCACCCTATAAGTACGGTTTTTCTCAGACAGGTTGCAAATTAAAAAGGACGGACGGCAAATGCCGTCCGCCCCTGGGGTACAAGTGTAAATCAGGCCTTCAGCTTGAAACGCCTGGTCTGCTCCTCCATCCGCTGCACCTGGTTAAAGAGCTCGGCGCTGACGGCGGCCGACTCCTCGCTGCTGGCGGAGTTGCTCTGGACCACGGAGGATATCTGGCCGATGCCCTCGGTCACCTGGGCAATGGACTCGGCGTCGTTCTTCACCGCCTCCACAATGGCGCCGATGGCCGTGTTGGACTGCATCACCAGCTCCAGGGTCCGGTTCAGGGTGGCGGACACCTCGCTGACAATGCGGCTGCCCCGGCCGGTGGCCTGAACGGAGTTCTCAATGAGGCCCTTGGTGGCCTTGGCGGCCTCGTCGGACTTGGAGGCCAGGTTGCGCACCTCGTCGGCCACCACGGCAAAGCCCTTGCCGGCGGCCCCCGCCCGGGCGGCCTCCACAGCGGCGTTCAGGGCCAGGATGTTGGTCTGGAAGGCGATGTCCTCGATGGTGGCGATGATCTTCTCGATCTGCTGGGAGGCCTCGGTGATGTCCTTCATGGCGGCCACCATCTGCTCCATCTGCTGGCCACTGATGGTCACCTGCTCGCCGGTCTGGCGGGCGTTGTCCTGAGCGGTGGCGGCGGTCTTCACGTTCTCAGCCGCGCTGCGGGACAGCGTATCCAGGGTGGCGTACAGCTCCTCCACGGCGCTGGCCTGCTCGGTGGCGCCCTGGGCCAGATTCTGTGCGCCGCTGGACAGGTGCTCGGCATTGCCGGACACCTGTGTCTGGGCCTGGCAGATGCTGTTGATGGTGGAAGACAGGTTGGAGGTCAGGATGTCTATTGACTCCTCGATGGAGCGGAACTCCCCGATAAAGGCGGTGGCGGTCTTCACATTGAAGTTGCCCTTGGCCATCTGCTCCATAATCCGGTTCAGGTCCCAGATATAGCCCCGGATCAGCTCCATGGACTTCTCCAGGGTGCCGGCCAGGTCGCCCAGCTCGTCATTGGTCTTGTGGTCCAGCGCCAGGTCCAGCTTGCCCTCCTGAAGGGGCTGAACCTGCCGGGTGATGTGCAGAATGGGAGCCAGCACATTCTTCAGCACATACACCACCAGGCTGATGAGGCAGAACAGGGCCAGCACCAGACAGACGGCGGTAATGGCCTGCATCAGCATAATGGTGGAGTGCATATCATCGGTGCTCTCCTGCGTAAGCTCGGTCGCCTTCTTGATTACCTCGTCCAGCTTGCCCACCAGGGTGCCCAGGTTGGACTGGATTGTCTCCTGATAATACTTCTGAGCCTGAGCCGGGCTGGTGGCCATCAAGGACTGCGCCTCTCCCACGGACTGGTGCAGCTGCTTGTGCAGGGGCTGGATTTCACTGCGCAGGCGCAGAATATCCGCGTTGTCCGTGCCTGCCTCTCCGTAGACCCATTTGCCCAAAACGCACTGGGTATCGTCGGTCCCGGGGAACTGGCCGCCGGCGTACAGGGCATTGCTCAGGTTCAGAGCCCAGCGGTAGTGGGCAGTCTCGGCAGACTGAGCGTTGTTCAGCACGGCCACAGTCTGGGCGTTCCTCTCCTGCATATCCTCTACCCGCAGCAGGTTAAAGGTGGTCACTCCGCTGAACAGCAGAATGGACAGCAACGCTGCGGCCACACGGATAAATACCGTTCTCTTAATACTTTTACGCATAGATAACATCCTCACTTCAATTTTAAAGTATCGCGTACGGCAGTGGTTTCAGTATATCACAGCACCGGACCGTATTTCAATACTTTTCTTTCAATTCCATAAAATCACTTTTGTCCGGCACACCGCCCCCTCTGGGCGGCCTGCCTCTCTCAGCTGTACAGCCCGTGATACAGGGCATACATGGCCCGGAACAGCCGGCGCTCCGTCTCCTCGTCTACGTCTACAAAGCGGCAGCCGTACTCAAAATAGCCGGGGCGGCGGGCATCAATGCGTAAAATCTGGCAGGTCAGAAACGTGCCGTCCAGCTCCAGCAGCCGGTCCACCCGCAGGTGGAGCTTATCCCCTACATCCCTGCGGGCCTGGGCGCTGAGGCACACGCCCCCCATGCCCATATTCCGGACGGTGCAGTTCTCCTCCGGGATGCCGGGCCGGGCATCCACAGTAAAACCGCCCGATATGCTGGTCTCAATGCGGACATTTGCCCGATTCTCCGCCCGGTCCACCAGGGCCAGGTTTTCCAGCTGCCACAGCTTGCCGGCGCCCATGCGGATGGTGCCCTCCATGCTCACCGCCCGGCCCTCTTTGCTGCTGTAGCCCCGGAGCGTCACCTTCATGGGCTCGTCTGAGCGGGTCATCAGGCTGCCGTCGGCCCCCGGCTCCAGCTGGGCCCGGTCACCCCGCAGCTCCAGCAGCCTGGCCACCAGAAAAATCCGGCTGTCCCCGCTGGTAACCTCCACCCGCATGCCGGAATAGACCTCCAGGTCCTCTTTCATGGCGCGCCGGTGGGCCTCCTCCACCCGTCTCTCCTTTGGACTCTTGCGAAACGCATCAAACAGTCCCATATATCTCCCTCCAGCGTTACAGTTTTATTGCAGTTCTTCCATCCTTGCCGTGGACCAGACCACCCGGTTGCGCCCAAAACGCTTGGCGTCGTACAGCATGGTGTCTGCGATTTTCAGATAGGTGTCGTAGGAGTCGTCGGGGGACGGCACCACGGTGACGCCGCCGATGCTCACGGTAACCCACGGGCCCACAGACGAGGCGTGGGGGATATGTAAATCCTCCACCGCCTGGCGGATCTTTTTCATCTGCTCACAGGCGGCCTTTGCCTCGCTGCCCACGATGATGGCCACAAACTCCTCCCCGCCGTAGCGGGCAAAATAGTCGGTGCTCCGCCGCAGACAGCCGGTGGCTGTCCGGGCCACCTCACAGATCACCCGGTCCCCGGCAGGATGGCCGAAGGTGTCATTATAGACCTTAAACTTGTCGATGTCAAACATACACAGGGAGATGGGCTGCTGGAAGCGGACGGCCTCCTGCCACTTGTTGTAGCAGTTCAGGTCGTAGCTGCGCCGGTTGGGCACCCCTGTCATGGGGTCCACCATGGACTGCTGTTCCACCTGGGTGCGGTAGCGGTAGAGCTTGACATGGGTGTTTACCCTGGCCCTGACGATGGGGGGATGGTAGGGCTTGGTGATATAGTCCACCGCCCCCAGCACCAGGCCTCGCTCCTCATACTCCGCGTCCCGCAGGCTGGTAATGAGAATCACCGGCACGTGCTCGGTGACGACCTCCTCCTGCATCTTCCGCAGCAGATCAAAGCCGTCCATACCTGGCATGATTACGTCCAGCAGCACCAGCGAAAAATTCTCCACACGGGCATGGTGCAGCCCCGCCTCGGCGGTGTGGACCACCGTAATGTCGTAATCCTCCTCCAGAATGGAGCGCAGCATATCGGCCTGGACCGAGCTGTCGTCAATAACCAAAATCTTCTCCCGGTTTTCCATATCTCTACCCCTAACAAAAAGCTGTCCGCACCGCCGCGTTCCTCCGGACGGACGGTTCATTTTTTATTATAACAAATATTTCCTCAAATAGGAAGCATATTTTAAGCGGTTTCGTTTTTTTCTTTGCGCCCGTCCGGAGCCCGGAATACTGCAAAGGAGGGGTGCCCATCCCCCTCCTTTGCTCCCACGGTTCAGTTGTTGAATATCCGGGGCCGGCTCCGCCGGGAAACGCCCCTCACATCCGGCGCTTCCGCTTCTCCAGTGCGCCGTGGTCCGTCACCAGCACCGCGCCGATGCCGCACACCAGAGCCGCACAATACAGCCCCGACTTCTTAATATAGGATCGCAGGGGGACCCTTCCGCTCTGGAAGGTGAAGCTGATGTATCCGTTGGAGGTCTTGGCGTCATAGTCCTCCACCGTCATGACCGCCTGCCGGGAAATGTCCATCAGCTCGGTCTTCAGCGCCTCCACCATTTCGTCGGTCTTCTGCTTGTGGGACGCCCCTCCGCCTGCGGCGGCCAGACAGTCGATGTGGTAATTATTGGTCTCGATGGTCAGCTGATTGTTGGTTGCAAATTGCAGGAATTTGTTCGCTTCGTTGGCAAAGTAGTCGGTGCCGATTTTGGTTCTGGACTGGTAATACTCCCCCGTTCCGTCCCGGGTTGGGACCAGGACAGACCGGGTGATATCCCCGTCGTAACGGGCTATGCCCGCCAGCCGGACACTGTAGGCCGCCAGGTTCTTCATATACTCCACATCTTCCAGCCGGTTCTCAAAGTTCAGGCGGGAAATGTACTGCTTTCTATCCTGGGAGATGCCGTATTTCAGTACATAGGACTCAAACCGCTCCAGCGACACACTCTGAAAATTCCGCACCTTGTCCTTTACCGAGTTAAAGCTCTCGCCCGTCACCTCAGACACAAATTTGCTGTTTTCCTCGCCGCACAGCTCCATGTATTTGATGACCATTGACGCCCGGTTGCTCAGATACCGCTTGATATCCAGATAATCCAGCTCGTCCAGCTCCTCATAGCTGCCCTCCAGCAGGTCCGTTTTTCTGCCATAGGTGGAGACAAAATAGGTGTAGTAGACCTCAGACAGCGCCCGCATCAGCTCATTTTTATCCAGCCCCTGGGTGCGGTCGGTGGCCGTGTAGCTTACAATATACTCCGTGGACACATAGAGGTTGTCGGCAGACATGCCGCTGCGCTGCCTCACGTAGTTGATGTTCAGCGCGGCCTTCAGCTCGTCCGCCGAAAGCTTCCACTCCGGGTACCGCTGGAGCAGGGAGTCCAGCACCTCCTCGCTGAACACCTCGTTCACGTTCAGAGGGGTGCCGTTGGGGGTAAGGCCCTTCGACGCTTTGGGATAGGTGTAGCTGATTTTAAAACTGCCGCTGTAGGGCTCCCCGGTCTTGAGATACCCTGTGCAGAGCAGGGCGCACACCAGCGCCAGCGCCAGAATCGCCGGCAGCCGCCTGAAAAGCCGCTGGAGCCCTGCCCGCAGGTCTATGGAATGGTGCAGGGTCAGCAGGTTATAGAGCACCAGCACCCCGGCAGCAGCGGGAATTGCCAGCAGCAGCAGCTTTAAAATCGGTCTGATTGCAAACATATTATCCCTCCTGGATGTTGGGGCTTATCTCGATGATCACAAGCTCCGGTCTGTTGTTCAGCCTGGGAATCCAGGCGTGCCCGCCAAAGCCGCGGGAAACGATCAGGGTTCCGGTCGCTGTTGCGTACTGTCCGCCCCAGTATTCGGGGAAAAGGCCCGTCTCCGGGTGGTAGAGGCCCCCCATCCCCGGAATACAGATCAGGCCGCCGTGGTAGTGGCCGGCCAGTCCCAAATCATAGCTGGCCTCCTTCAGCTTGCTCCTGTAGAGCCCCGGGTAGTGGGCCAGAACAATTTTATAGCCCTCCCGGCCCCAAAACTCCTCCAGCGGCTCCCTGGCCCACTGGTCGTAGCCCCCCTCGTCGGTGGCAATTCCGGCCAGCTGGATGGTTGTGTCCTCCTTCTTCCACTCCACACACCGGTTAATCAGCACATTAACCCCCCGCTGGGTCAGTTCCTCGTCCAGCGGTACGGTATCCAGCCGGCTGTACATCACGGCGCCCTCGTGGTTTCCCAGGGTGAAGTAGATGGGGGCCACCTCCCCCAGCGCCTCGCACAGGCGGTAGAGAGAGGAAAACTCTGTGTCGTCCTTGTTCACCATGTCGCCGATCATCAGAATCAGGTCCGGCCGCGCGCTGCGGATTGCCTCGATCAGCTCGCTGTTTTCCGGTCCATACTCCAGACTATGCAGGTCTGACAAAACTGCGAGCCGGACCGATGTGGTTACCTTCTCAGAGCGGAGGTGATAGCTGCTTGTCTCAAAATGCCGGTTGCCCAAAATCTGGACAGCCAACAGGGCGGCCAGCAGCAGGAGCATCAGCAGGGGCGTCAGGATCAGGATTCGTTTCCTGCGCCTGCGCTTCCCCTCTGCGGCCCTTCTTCGCACCAGCTCCATCTGCTGTTTTCTCAGGTCCTCAATCATAATACCGTCCTTTCACCGATAAATCCCACCGCCGTCCAGCTTCTTTTGACGGATACGCTTCATCGTCCGGTCCTTCCACCGGGTCAGCCATGGGAACCGCGCTTTACACAGTCCGCTCCGGCCGCAGAGCAGCAGCATAACCCGCGCCGCAGTCTCCTCCGCCCTTCTCCCCTGCCGGCCCGCCAGCCTTTTTCTGCGCTCCAGCTTCCAGCAGAGGATTTTCCGCCGCTCCCAAATGCTTCTGATTCCGCAGACCTTGCGGAGCTCATCCACAAGGCGCTCAAAATCCCGATACCGCGCCCGCTCCTCCTCCTGGGTCCGCGCCCTTCGGGAGTGCCCGTCCGGGTTCAGCCGGACGCCATACAGCCGCTCCGGGAGGGTGCGGCACCGATGGCGGTATAAATAGGGCAGCAGCATCTGAAAGTTCTGTCCTACCGGGTACTCCGGAATATGTTTCTCCGGATAGATGGCAAAAAACTGCTCTGTTCTGAGCATATAGCAGCCGCAGGACACAAAAGTCCTGCCCTCCAGAACATCGAAAAACAGGTCCTCCTTTTCCAGGTCCCCTATGGCCTCACCTTGTCCCTCCACGGGCCCGTTCTGATCAAAATAGTACATCAGGCTCCGGACGCAGGGGCAGTCCGGGTGGCTTTTTAACACATTTACCCGTTTTTCAATGGAGTCGGGCCGCAGGATATCGTCGCTGTCCGGCCAGATGAGAAACTCCCCCCGCACCAGCCCAAGGCCCAGGTTGATTGCCGCTGAGGCGTTTTTATGGGGGCCCCGGACCACCTGATAGCGACAGCCCCTCTGGGCAAAGGGCTCCCGGAATCGCCCCGCAACCGCCAGGGTGCCGTCTGTGGAGCCGTCGTCCACCAGAATTACCTCCATTGCCGGATAGGTCTGCGCCAACAGGGAGTCCAGCATGGCTCCCAGGTATTTTTCTCCATTGTAAACCGGAGTTATACAGGATACCAGTCCCGCTTCGTTCCTCATGCCACACCCACCACTGTCTTTTTGATCGTTCACGCGCTTCCTCAGTCCCGTCCGGTGACCCGTCGCTTGACCCATTTATACAGGGCGGTCACCCCCCAGAACAGCTCCGGGCTTATGTACAGCAGAATCACCTCCGCCGCAATCTTTTTCCGGTCCAGATGGGCCAGGGCGTCCGCGCTGAAAAAACGGCGGACATCCCTGTGAAATTCCTTCAGGTACGCATACCGCGCGCGCCCTGTGATCTCGCGGCTTTTCACCGCCTCCACCGCCAGCCCGACATTGACATGCAGCACCTTGGCCGCCATCAGGGGCAGCATCTGCGGAAATTTTTCCCTTGCCTCCCCGCAAAAATAGGCCAGCTCCTTGGCCTCGGTACACCGGCGTTCGCCGAACGTCCTATGGCTTGCGCTGTCTTCCCGGAAAACATAGTAGTACAGCTTTTCCGGCACCCTGGCAACGCGGTCTACATACCGGTCCATCTGGTAGAGAAACATCTTGTCCTCGCCCACATGGATGTCCTCCGGGAATCCGCATTTTTTGGCCGCCTCTGCCTGGCAGAGCGTCCCTCCCAGACCCATAAAGATCTCCTTTTTCTGCATCGCCAACATCAGGTCCTGACAGTTCCCCACAAAGGTGAGGTCCTCCCTGGCCGATGGCATTTCTCCCCGGAAGCCCACATACTCCACATCACACACGCAGATACCCGCGTTCTCCTCCAGCAGCCGCCCATACAGCCGCTCCAGCATATTGAGCGCAACATAATCGTCCGGGTCCACAAAGGCCACAAAGCTGCCCCTGGCCTCCTCCAGACCCACGTTTCTGGCGTGAGACACCCCCCGGTTTTCCGTCAGATGCACCGCCCGCACCCGCGGGTCCTGCGCCGCATAACGGTCGCACAGTCCGCCGCTCCCGTCGGTGGAGGCGTCGTCAATCAGCAGTATTTCCAGGTTTCCGTAGGTCTGCGCCATCAGCGAATCCAGACAGCGCCCGATATACTTCTCCACGTTATATACCGGAACGATAACGCTGATCAGCGGTTTTTCCATAGCATCTCCATCTCTCTTCCCCAGGATTTTATCCACCGGCACAGGCGCAGAAACCAATAAGCTGGGGAAATCAGATTTGCCCGGAGCAGCATAAGGGTAATCCTGCTTTTTACCGTAATTGCGCCAAACCGGGCCCGGCGCATACACGCTCTGAGCCGCGGACGGCGCATCTGCCGCCTGATTTCTCCCAGGTACCGCCTGCATCCGTCGTCCGCCGCATGAACCATTGTTACAAAACACATAAAGGCGCCGTATCGCTCTATCTGACGGTCAAAGTCTTCCGGCAGGTCAGATTCCTGCGCACTCAGTTGCTCCAGCTCCTCCAGCACCAGCTCTATCTGCCGGTAATCGCCGATATGAAACCCGTGGGAAGCGGACTGTCTCCGGATTCGGAAATAACTCATGACCTCCCGGCTGATATACGCCCGTTCCACCCTCAAATATGCTGGCAATACGCTTAACAGGTCCTCCCCCAACGTGATGACGGAGGGCACCGTTAAAAACCCCCGTTCCGCCAGGTCCCGGCGCAGCAGCTTGTCACATGGGCTGTTGGACATATGGCGCATCTGCCCATCTACCAGCAGCAGCGGAAAGACCCGTTCCCGCATCGCTGTTTTGTCATACAGCCCCTCCGGGACGGGCGAACAGACGGCCTCGGAGCGTTCGCCGTACTCCCGGGAGGCGGCAAACATCACCAGCTCCGCCCCGGTTTCCTCAATCAGTTCCCTGCCCCGGACCAGGCACTGGGGCGCAATCCAGTCGTCCCCGTCCACAAAGAGGATATATTCCCCTTTAGCGGCCAGAAGGCCCGCCTGTCTGGCCCGGACCACCCCCTGGTTGGGCTGGTGAATCACCCGCACCCGGCTGTCCCGGGCGGCGTAGGCGTCACACAGCCCAGGAGCCGCGTCCGGCGAGCCGTCGTCCACCAGAATCAGCTCAAAGTCCCCACAGGGCTGGGCCAGAATGCTGTCCACGCAGGCCGGCAGATACCGCTCCACCTTATACACCGGAACAATAACCGAAAAAAACATTTTCTCTCCTATAGACTCAAGTAAAACTCCTGAAGCCACGCCGCCACGTCCTCAATTTCAAAGCCGCCCTCCCGCACCCGGCCGGCGTATTCCTCCCGGTTCCGGGGCGTTTCCGCCGCCAGAGCGGCAGCCAGCTCCGCCCACTCCGCCGGGGAGCGGTCCAGACCGAGGTAGTGAGCCCGGTCCGTAATGGCCAGCTCCCTTGTGATGCTGTCCGAAAAGATGCAGGGCAGGCCGGAGGCCTGGGCCTCCACCCCCACCACCGGCAGCCCCTCAAACAGAGAGGGCAGCATGAACAGGTCCATCATACAATAAAACCGCTCCGGCTGGCTGGTGGACGGAATACGGGTCAGCTTTTCCACAAGTCCCATACGCCCCGCCTGCGCCATCAGCGCCTCCTCCAGCTCCCCGCTGCCAATCAGGACCAGACGGGCGTCAGGCCGCAGCCGGAGCAGCTCCGCGAACACCTCCAGCAGGAAGCCCTGGTTTTTCGCCGGCACCATGCGGCCAATATGCCCCACCACCAGCGCGTCCTGAAGCCCATACTCCGCCCGCATCTGTTCCCGTACCGCCCCATCAAATCGAAAGCGCCGGGTGTGGATGCCATTTTTGACCTCGATCACCTTCCGCCGGCAGCGGCTGCCAAACATAAATTCTCCCGCCAGATCGGAGCAGGCAAAATACCAGTCCCCGCACAGGGGCTGGAGCGTCCGAAACAGGCCCTGGAGCCCCCTGTGGAGCCGGCTGCTCTTTTTCAGTCTGGAGTTGTGAGCATGTAGAATGACCGTCCTCACCCCCGCCAGCCGCGCCGCCATTCCCACCAGAAAGTCGTAGGGCGTGGAGCCGTTGATGTGGAAGATTTCCGCCCGCTCCCGCCGCAGTATCCGGCCGGTCCGGACAAATTTCCGGACCAGCCGGACCGCCCGGTTGGCGGTATTCGTGCCGTCCGCAATCAGTTTTCTGCCGCCCAGACGCTGTGCGCGCCGGTCCTCAAATTCCGGCTGGTCCCGGTAAACCAGGTAGTCAAAATTGACCTTCTCCCGGTCCATCTCCTCGCAGACCGACAGGATTATGGAGGAAATCCCACCCGCCTGCAGGTCGCAGACCTGAATCACGCGCAGCGGACGCGCCCCGTTTTGCTGCATAAGCATCCCTCCTACGGGCCCCGGCCGGACACTGCCGGCGGCTCCTCCGTTTTCCAGCTGTGCATACAGCACTGAATCACGATTACGCTGATTCCCAGATTGGCGGAATAGAGCTGAGAGATATTCTCGGTCAGCCGCAGCATCGCCATCATGACACACACACCCAAAACCGCTGCGTCCTCCGCCGGGGACCAGCCCTTTACCGTTCCCTTGACCACCGGGGCAAAGGCGGTGCACACCCAGCAGAGATACCCCGCAAAGCCCAGCTCAATGTAATAGCGCACATAGTCGCAGTGGACATTCACCGGCCCCAGACCGTAGCCCTTAAAGCCCTCGCCGCTGGCTACAAGCCTTCCAATCCAGCCCAGTCCCTTGCCCACATAAAAGGGCGAAAATTCATAGTACTGTTCGTAGAAGGCATAAATCCGCGTCCGGGCTGAGGTGTCGATCTGGAGTGCGTTTACAATTCTGGTGAACAGGCCAAGGCGGATGGTTGGAATGACAAAAAACGCGCCCAGAACAAAGGAAACCACAACAGCATTTATAAATATCTTTCGATGGCGCCGGGGCATCCGCTGATAGAACCAGGCCACCGCCGCCCCCACCGCCAGCGCCAGCAGCGCGCTGCGCTTGAAGGCCGCAAGCAGTGCAAAGGCAGTCACGCCCCACCGGGGCAGCTGCACCTGCATGGGGTCCTTCCGCCGGCAGAGCAGGAAATACAGGGCAAAAAAGGCATAGAGGTAGGCAAAGCTGGTGTCCTCAACGCTCACCCCGCCGCCGGTCTTGCCCCCTGACTGGATGTAGATAATCAGCCTTCGGATATACTCCGCCGCCCCATACCGCAGCAGCCTTTGCAGCGTCATCACACCAAAGGTCGCCGACAGCGCCCAGAAGGCGCAGTCCACCGCCCGCTCCCCCACGGCATACACCAGAAAGGCAGCGCAGAGGATGCTCAGAATGATGTAGGAGGGCTCAAAAAAGCCGCTGATCATCTGCCGGACAGGGGTAAAGTTAAAAATCCAGATCACCGCCGTACACAGCATAACGGCGATGTAGGGCAGAATCAGGGTTCCTGAGGCCTTTACCGCACGATAGAGATACAGCGGGTCCGGGGTCACGAGAAAGCAGCTCAGCCCCAGCACGACCACAAATATGCAGCCGATATACTGATATCCCACATTGAAGCCGCCCACCTTCACATAGCTGTTGTAGAAATAGAATATCTCTGCCAGCAGTGCAAACGCGGCCAGTTCCACCAATTTATTCCTGCTTTTTGTCTGCATTCATTCTTCCTCACGCGGGATTTTTCATCAAAATCGTCTTGGAGGACAGGTTTATGGCCTCCACCATCAGCTTTCTGATCTCATAAACCTGATTCTTTGTGCTGGACGCAATCCCGCAGTAGTAGGTAATGGTGCAGGGATGCTCCTGGTTATAGGAGATACAGCGCCTCCCAATCTCCCGCATATAGGCGTGCGCCTGCTCCGAGCCGGAATTTGTCAGGAAGATAATAAAGTGCCCCAAGTCGTTTTTCGCCACAAAGGACAGCTCCGACGGGAATATCTCCCGGAGAATGGCACAAAAATCCACCATGGCCATGTCGCAGGCCTCCCGGCCAAAGGCCTTGTTTTTCTTCTCAATATCAGACATTTTGATAGAGATACAAACAAAATTATCAGGCAGCGGGCGTTTGCTGTACTTGGTGATATAGTGGTCACAGCCGGCCCGGTTGGCCACATTCAGCTTCTTATCCACATAGACATAGTAGTTGATAATCTCCAGCGTCCGCCCAACCACCACGGCGGCCACACAGCCAATCACGCCAAAGAGCAGCACCGCCAGAACCGCGTACACAAACAGATTCAGCTTTGGCAGCGAGACGGCGTCCGTCATCACTGCGATATTCTCCGCCCCGGTGTAGCGGTTAAATTCACTGTTGGTCAGCAGGGTCATCTGATACAGCCGGTCCACCTTTTCGTTCAACTCCCGGATCATCTGGTAGGCCTCACTCTGGCTCTCCGGCGAGCTTACAATCACCTTTCGCTTCCCCGCTGTCAGGCCCTGGGCCGCGTCTATGCCGTCGCCCTCCTCCGGGTCTCTCACTACCTGGACGGAGGCACTTCCGCTCTCGTCCAGATTCCCGGAAAAGACATCCAGAATATACCGGTTGTAGGCAATATCAATCAGCGTTCGCTCGTAATCTGTGCGCTCCTGCACAAAATTGTTCATCAGGGAGTCATACTCCGTGGTAACATCCGCCTGCTCACGTTCCTCGCCCTCGGCCTGATAGTAGGTCTCATACACCTGGCCCAAAATATATTCATAGGTGAAATCGGTATTGTTGGAGTTACGCATCATGTCCACATAGGCCTGAATGACCTCGTCCACACCGCTGATTTCTGAGGAAGCCGCATTGTTTTTCAACAGGGCGTTGGTGATCCGGTTTTCGTACTTGGAGAGCAAAATATCCTGGTCCTTCGTAACCTGGTTCCCCAACACATGCTGGTAGGCATTGGGAATGTCGATTCTGGTCAGCAGGGAAAACTCCTGCTTCAGGTCATAGAAGGAATATCCGGTGCTGGCGGAGCGAAAATTCCTTCCCTCATTGTAGGAAAGCTGGTCCAGTGCCCGGTCTACCGCGCTGTCCAGCAGCTCTACCATCTCAATATAGTCGTAATCCTTGTCGAAAATGCCATCGGTGGAGTAGAGGGAAATCTGGCTGTTCACATGGTTTTCCGCATAGGTCTCCGCATAGGTATCCAGCATAGTTTTGAGTATCTGCTTGGAAAAGCTGGCAGCGTTCTGCACATCCCGGACCCCCACGGTGTAGGAAACCAGGTACATGGTGGGCTTCTGCTCCGACACCTCGCCCTTCTCGTTCAGCGCCTCCTGCACGGTGGATTCTTCCTTGCTCTGGGCCGCCTCCACCCGGACGCCGGCCCGCACCGCGTCAACGTTATTTTCGCTGTAGTTAAGCCCCAGCTTTTCAAAGACCTTCGCCATCACCTCGGCGGAGTATATCTCGGTAACGTCGATCTCGGTGCCGTCCGGCGCCTGGCCCTTCACCGCTCCTTCGTTTTTGTACTGAATAATGGCGCTGGCCGTATAGGTCTGCTTTCCTGAAAAATAGGAATAGAACAGCATCCCCATAACCAGAGAGCTGAGCACAATCAGCATCCAGCATTTCCGAATGTAGGAAAACAGCTTAAATTCTTTCATTGTGTGGCCCTCCCTGATTTCAAGTCTCACCTGGATCCCATAAGGAATATGCCTGTTGCTCTTCCATCGCGCTAGGACTCGTTCAACGGCGTCTCAAAATCCCCCTGCATCCTGTCCCGGAGCTCGGCGATTTGCTTCTCCATGCTTTCGATGCTTTTCACCTGCTCCTCCAGGACGAACTTTGAAGCCCGCAGGCCGCTGCAATTTTCAGACAACTGCCCCATCAGCCGGGCCATGGTCTGCCGCCGCTCCTCGTTGATCTGCCTGTGGGTATCCTCCAGGAGAATCCGGGCCTCTCTGCGCGCCTTTGTCATAATGACCTCCGCGTTGACCCTGGCGTTCATCAGCACCTCTTTGATCGCCTCCCGGTCCCCTTCATAGCCCCTCTGCGCCTCCCGCAGCTCCTTCACCTCGTCGGTCAGCTGCTGCTTTTCATAAGTCGCCACCTGGAGCAGCCTGGCGGCCTGGTCGCACTTTGCCCGCTCCACCTCCAGCTTCTGCTTCAGCTCCTCGATCTCGGCCTGAACCTCGGCCTCCATCTTCCCATGAGCCGGGGCAACGGGCTCTGCCGCAGTCTTTACAACGGCTTCCGTCTCCTCCTCGCCGCCCAAAAAGATGAAGTCCTCCAGCTCGGCGCTCTCTATCGGGGCACTGCCCTGCCGGACAGCGGGTCCGTCCTTCCGTCCATCCTCCAGCCGGGCCACCTCCGCCTCCAGCTTTTCAATGTAGGCGTCCACGTCCTCCTTCCGGTAGCCGCCAAAAAGATGCGTCCGAAACAGTTCATTTTTCATACGGTTACCTCCTCTTTCAAGCGCTTCCCGCCGCTGCCCGCAAGACAGCTGAGCACCCGTTCCATATGCAGGTCCATGCCGTACTCCAGCTCACATTTCCGTCTTCCGTTCCGGCCCATGCGCCGGCTCAGCCCATCATCCCGAACAAATTCCCAAAGCTTCTCCGCCAGCTCTTTCCAATCCTTCCGGGCAAACAGGAAGCCGGTTTTGCCGTCCTCCACCAGCTCGGTCAGGCTTCCCAGACGGGTGGCCACCACAGGCTTGCCATGGGCGTAGGCCTCCAGCACCGTGTTGGGCATGTTCTCATACCAGATTGCCGGGCAGACCACACAGGCCGCCCCGTCTATCAGATCGCTCAGGGCGTCCCCATGCAAAAAGCCGGTAAATACCACCTGGTCCTCCAGATGGTTCTCCGCAATGCAGGCCTTTAGCTCCCGGTCCTCCTCCGAGTCGGACAGCGTACCCGTGATTTTCAGCACATAGCCGCTATCCCGCAGAAGCGTCATAGCCCGGATAGCGTAGATTGTCCCCTTCTGCCTGGTCATCCGGCCCAGAAACAGAAAATAGTTCTTGCAGGTGTAGCAGGGAACCACCAGCCGGCTGTCTATGAAGGTTGGGATATGTAATATTTTCCCCTCCGGGACACCGCCCTCCACCATCTTCCCCACCGTAAAGGCGGAGGGGGCGATGTACTGGTCCACCTCCTGGAACACTCCGCTGAGCCAGTGCAGCTTCATGGCCGATACCCGCAGCAGGGTAGCCGCCAGAGAGCCCTTGATGCACCGCTCCCGCAGCGCCTTTCCATACTGTCTGTGGAGACATGCCTCGCACAGCTCCTCGCCGCAGAGAAAATCATACTTGCCGCAGAACATAAAGAAATCGGACATGCGGTGTACCACACGGACTCCCTCCCGCTTGGCCGCGTGGATGATGGAGGGGGAGAGGTGGTTCACCTCGTGGAGAATATAGACGGCATCAGGACGGGTATCCCGAATCAGCCGCCGCAGCCGCCGGGCCGCGTCAACATTCCACAGGGTGGCCCGCAGCATCCCATACAGATTTCTGAGCGACCGCTTTGTGTCGGCATACATCAGCGCGTCCGCCCTGGGCCTGGCAAAATAGGGGGCGTACTCTGTGGGACAGTTTTGGGGGTTCTGGATGGAAAAGGGAATTACCTCCACCCCCAGCTTTCCGGCGGCTTCCATGAAATTAAACATGTACCGCTCCGGTCCGCCTGCAATAAAATAGCGGTAATTGGCTACGATGACTCTCACGTTAGTATCACTCAACTCCCAGCAAAGGTATTACTCCCCCGCTATGCTCTGGCGAAGGGCCGCTCCAGCTGCTCCCCGTAATAGGCCCGATACCACTCGGCAAACTTCCTCAGCCCCGTCCGAAGGGCTGTAGACGGCCGGAAGCCAAACTGCTTTTCCAGCTCCGACGTATCTGCGTAGGTGACGGGCACATCCCCCGGCTGCATGGGAAGCAGGGTCTTGTGGGCCTCTATGTCGAAGTCCCGGGGCAGCAGCCCGGCGCGGACCAGCTCCTCGGACAGAATCTGTACAAAGTCGGTCAGACCCACCGGCTGGCTGTTGCCGATGTTGTATACGGCGCAGGGCGGCCGGCTCCGATCGCCCTCCTCCCCCGCCGGGGGGCCCTGCATCACCTTTACAATCCCCTCGACGATATCGTCAATGTAGGTAAAATCCCGGGCGCAGTTTCCGTAGTTGAACAGGGAAATCTTTTCACCCCGCAGCAGCTTCTCTGTAAAGGAGAAATACGCCATATCCGGCCGCCCGGCCGGGCCGTAGACCGTGAAAAAGCGCAGGCCGGTGGAGGGCAGCCCGTAAAGCGCGGCATAGGAGTGGGCCAGCAGCTCATTGCTCTTTTTGGTGGCCGCATAGAGGGAGACCGGGGCGTCGGTGGGAGCCGAAACCGAGAAGGGCACCTTCCTGCTCTCTCCGTAAACCGAGGATGAGGAGGCGTAGACCAGGTGCCTCAGGCCGTCCCCCAGCTTCCGGCAGCTCTCCAGCACATTGTAAAAGCCCACCAGATTGGAACGTATGTAGGAATCAGGGTTGACTATGGAGTACCGTACCCCCGCCTGAGCGGCCAGATGCACCACCAGGCCGGGCCGGTACTGGTCAAACAGAGCCTGAACGGCCTCCCCGTCGGCCACATCCGTTTTGTGGAACACAAATCGGCCGTTCTCTGTCCCCCACTCGATTCCCGCCAGCCGGTAAGCCTTGAGAATGGGGTCATAATAATCATTCATGTTGTCCACGCCCACCACAACGGCGGATGTGGTATACTCCAGCAGCCGTTTCACCAGGCTGCTGCCGATAAAGCCCGCCGCCCCGGTAATCAGAATTGTCTGACGGTCCAGATCGACCTGCTTCACGGCTTTCACCTCCCTGTGTGCCTTCTGTGCCCTAATCCCGCTGAAATATGTCCCGGGTATAGAGCTTATCCTTCACATCCTCCAGACAGCTGTCCCAGCGGTTGGCAATGATAACCCGGCTCCGGGCCTTAAACTCCGCCAGATCACGGACCAGCTCGCCGCCCAGGAAGACTCCTTCTCCGGCCAGCACCGGCTCGTATATGATAACTGATACCCCTCTGTTCAGGAGCCGCTCCATGATGCCGTGGACACTGGAGCGTCGGCAGTTGTCGGAACCGCTTTTCATAATCAGCCGGTAGACCCCCACTGTGCAGTCCTTCGCATCGGAGGCCTCCGTCACCCCTGCCAGCTCCAGAATGCGCTTGGTGATAAAATCCTTTCTGGTCCGGTTGCTTTGGACTACCGCCTCAATCAGATTTTCGGGCACCCCCTCGCAGTCCGCCAGAAGCTGTCTGGTGTCCTTGGGCAGGCAGTAGCCGCCGTAGCCGAAGGAGGGGTTGTTATAGTAGGCCCCGATCCGGGGGTCCAGCCCCATCCCGTCAATGATCTGCCGGGTGTCGAGGCCCTTCACCTCCGCAAAGGTGTCCAGCTCGTTAAAAAAGCTTACCCGCAGGGCCAGATAGGTGTTGGAAAACAGTTTGACCGCCTCTGCCTCGGAAAAGCCCATAATTCGGGTATCAATATTCTCTTTCACCGCCCCCTCCTGAAGCAGCTCCGCAAACATCTGGGCGGCCTCCATCAGCTTCCCATCCTCCAGGTCGGTACCAATTACGATGCGGCTGGGAAACAGATTGTCATACAGGGCTTTGGACTCCCGCAGAAATTCCGGGCAGTAGAGCAGCTTCCGGCCGCCCAGCTTTTTGCGGATAGTCTCGGTATAGCCCACGGGAACGGTGGATTTGATAACCATAACGGCATCGGGATTGCAGGCATCGACCCGCTCCATCACTGCCTCCACCGCCGAGGTGTCGAAACGGCGGGCGGCGGGGTCGAAGTCGGTGGGCACCGCGATTACCACATAGTCCGCTCCCCGGTAAGCCTCCTCCGGGTCCAGCGTCGCCGTCAGATTCAGCTCCTTTTTGGAGAAAAACCGCTCTACGCCGCTCCCCTCCAGCGGGAGCCCCTGACGGTTGACGGTATCAATCTTTTCCGCCGCGATGTCGGTAAGGAAAACGCTGTGGCGCCGGGCCAGCAGCGCCGCAATTCCAATACCTACATAGCCCGCACCCGCAACCGCGATCTTCCGGCGCTGATGTTCTGCTTCCTCCATAGGGCCAAGCCCTCCCCTCTGTCCGGTTTCAGGTCCTTCCCGGCGCTCACATCGCACCGGCTCTGCGTATCATCACGCCTATGGTCTTTAAGACAATTTTTATATCAAGACCCAGCGTCCACTCGTCGATATACTTCATGTCCAGCCTTACCACGTCCTCAAAGTCAGTGATATTGCTCCGGCCGCTGACCTGCCACAACCCCGTCACCCCCGGGCGGAAGGCCAGGCGGGCACGGTGGTGCAGCTCATATCTCTCCCACTCGTCCAGTGTCGGGGGTCTGGTTCCCACCAGGCTCATCTCTCCCCGCAGAACATTGAACATCTGGGGGAACTCATCCAAGCTGTATTCCCGCAGAAAGCTGCCAATCCCCTTCCGAACGGTCCCGTCCTCCAGCCGCCTGCTGCCAATAATCCTCGGGTCGCAGTCCAGCTTGAACATCCGGCCCCCGTCAATGCGGTTCAGCTCCATCAGCTCCTTTTTCCGCTGCTCGGCATCGGGCACCATAGTGCGGAATTTATAGAGCTTGAACTTTTTCCCGTTTCTGCCAATCCGCTCCTGAGAAAAGAAAATGGGGCCCGGCGAGGCGGTATAGATGGGGATGGCAAACACGGCAAACAGCACCGCCGTAATCAAGCAGCCCACCAGACCGGCGGCAATGTCCATCATCCGCTTCAGCCACAGCTGCACCGGCGTCGCGCAGTTTATGCCGGTGGTCAGAACCATATAATTTCCCATCCGCTCGATCTGCTGGGTATTCTCCACAATGCTCCCCGCCTTTGTCAGGGGGATATGTACCACAATGCCCATCCGCTTGAGCTGGTCGGTCAGCTCCACGGGGTAGCCCTCCTCCAGGCTGCCGGCCAGGAAGACCTCGTCCACCCACTCCCTGCGGATGTACTCCAGCACCTTCCCGTAGTTTTCCACAACGGGAACGCCTCTCACCTTCATCCCGGCACAGTCCGCATCCGTCACCACCGCGCCCATAAAGGAATAGAGGTCATAGCCCGTCTCGCAGATATTTTTTACGCACTCCTCCATCCGCGCCAGGGGGGAAATGATAATCAGCGCCCGGCCTGAGCTCCTGCCCCTCCGGGGCAGCCACAGCTTCCACAGCAGCCGGCCGGCGTAGGTACACAGGAGGTACAGGGGAATCATGGTGTAAATAAAGGCTCTGGGGTAGACATGCCCCGACTGCACGGCAAAGAGATACACCAGCACGAAGCCCTCCACCAGAAGCACATGACGGAAGGCCGCCGCAAACTCCCGATAGTAACCCCGTGTGCGCACCTTCTGAAACGTCTCGAAGATGAACACCACGGAAAAGTCCACCAGGACAAATATCACCGCCAGGCTCAGGTATTCCCTGTCCCGGTAGGCCAGGCCGCTCCCGCAGCACAGGGCGTAGGAGAGGAGAAAGGTAATCTGCTGGCACAGGATATCCACCAGAATAAAATCAAAGTGTTCCAACCAGCCGGCCTGCTTTTTCTCATACATCGCCCTTCGTCCCAACCGCTCCAGTCATCTCTGCCATCCTCTTTTCTCTCTGTTTATCCCGGCCCTTCCGGCCTATCCCCATCTTCTTCCAGACTGTTCCGGATAAATTCCACCGCACGGCCACGCTCTGTCTCCAAACGCTCCTCCACGGCCTGCCAGTCGATCTCCTCCCACATGGAAGCGGGAGAAGGTGGCGCCGTCCCGTCCCGCATGCGCGTGTTCAGCCCCAGCCTTTCCAGCAGTCCGGTGAGACGCGCATTGTAGGCACTGTGCCCAAATACCAGAAACTGTTTTTCAAACAGTACCGAAAAGGCTGCGGCGTGAAAGGAATTTGTCACCACACAGACGGCGTTGTGAATGTAGCCTAGGAACTCCCCCGGACCTATGCCGATGCGGAGGGCCGCCGCCTCCGGTTTTCTCAAAGGGAGGGCGGTCTGCACCACCCGTTTGCCCAGCTGACGGGCCAGCGCGCCGGCAAACTGCACCATTTCCTCGTTATGCTCCGTATAGTGGAGCAGGACATAGTCCTTCTCCGGGGGAGGGCGCATAATCTCCTCCCAGTCCTCCCGGCGGAGCAGCAGCACCGGGTCCGCCAGACTGTCCACCCTCCGGTGGAGCAGGTTTTCCAGAAAGGGAGCCCCGCTGGCCTCCCGGACAGATACCGCAAAAAAACGTTCGTTCACACACCGGGCGAACCGCTCGCGGTCCGTCTCCGGGAGGCTGCTCCGGCCCATGCTCGCCGCATAGGCCGTCAGTCGGCACGCCCCCCGGTCCTTCACATTGCCGATATATGCGTCATCCAATACAATGGTGATATCGGGGTTCCAGACCTGATCGCTCCCCACAAACACACAGCGGTATTTGCGCAGAGAGAGCCGCTCCGCCCTTCGGACCGGGAGCCGGTCCGAAAGAAAACGGCGGCGGAATGCCTTCATTGCCCGCCTTCTGGCCCAAAACGCGCCGCCCAAGGTCAGATTGCGCCGCCAGCGGGGACGGTTGATACGGTACTTCAAGCCTCCATCCGGCAGAGGAGTCGTGCTCAGCGGACACCACCAGTATCGCCCCACCAGCCGGAAGGGCGCATAGGGAATCACTTCCACATGTTCGCCCAAACGCTCCAGACAACGCTTCAGCCCAAGGGCCTGAAGCATGGCTCCATAATCGTCCGCCCAGTGAAAGGTCAATAATCCTGTCATAGCAGGATTTTCACTCCCCTCTCGCAACGCCTTTTGGATGCTAATTTTATCATTAAGTATACCCTTTGTCAAGGCTGCTTATGGAAGCATTTGTTATTATGTATACCTTTTGTCAACCCTATTTCAGTTACTTAACAGATGGTTTTTTGGAGATATTGAACAATAAACTTCCAGACCTGTTTTCACTTTGCTGTGAGGCATTTTGTGATAAATCGTATACCTATTATCAAAATCAATCGTTCCTCAATTGCTTTCCCGCCGTGCCCTCGGCATTTCCTTCACGCGGTATCCCCGCTCCCTCAGCTTCCGATACAGAACCCCAACTGCCATGTCGCACCGCTGCGCCAGCTCATCCCCTGTCAGCTCCCCCCGGCGCCACGCCACATAGAGCTCGTCAAAGTCCTCCGGAAGCTCCTTTTTGGGTCTGCCGAACCGGACGCCCCGGGCCTTGGCTGAGACGATCCCCTCCCGCTGCCTCTGCCGGGTGTTGTCCCGCTCCGCGTGGGCGCAGTAGGACAGCACCTGAAGGGTCAGATCGGCGATAAAGGTGCCCAGCAGGTCCTTGGCGTGGGTCGTGTCCAGCAGGGGCATGTCCAGCACCCGGATATCCACCCCCCGCTCCTTGGTCAGGAACCGCCACTGCTCAATCACCTCGTCGTAATTGCGCCCCAGCCGGTCGATAGACTTGACCACCAGCAGGTCGCCCACGCGCAGCCGCTTCACCAGCCGACAGTAGGCCGGCCGGTTGAAGTCCTTCCCGCTCTGCCGGTCCATATAAAGCCGGCTGGGCAAAATCCCCTCCTCCCGCATCGCGCTCACCTGCCTGTCCAGATTCTGGTCCTTGGATGACACCCGAATATAGCCATAGGTATTTTCTTTACTCATGCTGCTTCCTCCTCAGTAAAAGATGTCCCTCCTATTTTAAGACGGAAAAGCAGGCAAAATACAAGTAAAAAATCCTGGACCCCGCAGATTTTGCGGAACCAGGATTTTTTTGAGAGGACAGATTTGGGATTGAATTTCCCGCCCGGACGCAGTATGCTATAGCTGGCGCCTGCGGGTCCCCCTTGCCGGCGCGTTGACCAAAAGGAGAAACTGGCATGAACTATGACAAGCTGCTTAATATTTCGGTGGAGCTGGGCTGCCGGCTGATGTCCAGCGGGGCGGAAATCTACCGGGTGGAGGAGTCGGTGCGCCGGCTGCTCCAGGCCTACGGCCTGGACTCCCCGGAGGTGTTCGCCATCCCCAACTGCGTAATCGTCAGCATCGCCACCCCGGAGGGCCACCCCATCACCCGGATGCGCCGCATCGCCGGCCACGGCACCGACATCGAGCTGCTGGAGCGGTGCAACGACCTGTGCCGCCGCCTCTGCGTCCAGACGCCGCCCCTTGAGGAGGCCCAGGGGCTGCTGGACGCCCTCCCCGGCCGCAGCTACGCCCCGTGGCAGGTGCTGCTGGGCTACGGCATCGCCCCCGCCTTCTTCTCCCCCCTGTTCGGCGGCGGAGTGGGAGACACCCTGTCCGCCCTGATGGGCGGGCTGGCAGTGGGCTTCTGCCTGCTGTATGCCGGCCGTTTTATCGGCTCCAACAGCTTTTTTCGCACCGCCATCTGCAGCGCCGTGGCCTCGCTGGTCTCCCTGATGCTGGTCCGGCTGGGGCTGGGCCGGAGCGTGGACACCGTGACTATCAGCGTGCTGATGGTGCTGGTCCCCGGGGTGGCCCTGACCAACGCCATGCGGGAGATTATGGCCGGCGACATCATCTCCGGCCTGAGCCGGGCTGCCGACTCCATCCTCACCGCCGCCGCCATCGCCATCGGCACCGCCGTGGGGCTGGCCATCGGCGGACTATTTTGAATCGGGAGGCCGTTTTTATGCTAGGTATCTGGTCTGACTATATCCTGCCCTGTCTCTGCGCCTTTCTGGCCTGCGTGGGCTTTACCCTGGTGTTTAACATCCACGGCGTGGGCAAGCTGATCTGCGGCGTGGGGGGCGCTCTGGGCTGGCTGATCTACCTGCTGGGGGGCAGCTCCATCCTGGCCGCCTTCTGGGCCTCGGCGGCCATTGGGCTGTTTTCCGAGATTATGGCCCGGCTGCGCCGCTGTCCGGTAACGGGCTATCTGCTGGTGGCCCTGCTGCCCCTGGTGCCCGGCGGAGGCATCTACTACGCGATGCGCTACTGCGTCGCCGGCGACACCCAGCGGTTTTTAGACACCCTGCTCCACACCTTCGGCATGGCATCGGCTCTGGCGGTGGGGGCCATGATGACCGCCTCCCTGTTCCGGGCGGCCTACCCCCATCTGCACCGCTCCAGGCCCGCCCGCTGACTACCCTCCAAGGGCGTGGACCAGCCGGGCACAGGCCCGGAACTCCTCCTCGTCGGTCCGCCACAGCTCATACTCCGACAGGGAGGGCAGGCCCATGGAGACCTCCGCCTTGCGGTAGCGCATACCGCTGTCCACCGGACCCTTCCGCCCGGTGGTGTGGAAAATTCGGATGCCGGTTCTGTCGTAGATGGCCCGGATGTTCTCCTTTTTCACGCCGCTGCCCGCCATAATGTGGATTCGGCCCGCCGCCCGGCGGAATGCCTCCCCCAGGACCTGGCACCCCTCCGCCGCACTTCTCGCCTGGCCTGAGGTCAGCACGGTCCGCATGCCCAGACGGACCGCCTCCTCCAGGGCGGCCAGGGGGTCCCGGGTCATGTCGAAAGCCCGGTGCAGGGTGACGTCCATCCCCTGGGCGCAGTCCATCAGGCGGTTCAGCACCTGGGCGTCCAGGTCGCCCTCGGGCGTCAGTGCGCCGATGACCACCCCGTTGGCCCCCATGTCCCGAAAACGCCTGATGTCCTCCTCCATCTCCTCCAGCTCCTGCGCCGAATAGAGGAAATCCCCGAAGCGGGGGCGGATCAGAACGTTGACCGGAACCGGAAAATCCCTCCGGACCTGCCGGAACAGGCTGGGCGAGGGGGTGGTGCCCCCAATGGCCAGGTTGGCGCACAGCTCCAGCCGGTCCGCCCCGCCCCTACAGGCGGCGGCGCAGGAGGCGTAGGAGTCCACGCAGCCCTCAATCAGCGGAGTATTCATCAGCCTTCATCCTTTCTGTTCATCCCGGCACAGCCGGGGAATTTTAAAAAACCGCCGAAGCGAAACGCTCCAGCGGTTTTTGTGCTTAATAGAACTTCTTACGGTTCTTGCGGGCGGCCTCAGACTTCTTGCGGCGCTTGACGCTGGGGCTCTCGTAGTGCTCACGCTTACGGACCTCGGCCAGCACTCCGGACTTGGCACAGCTGCGCTTGAATCGCTTCAGGGCGCTCTCCAGAGACTCGTTTTCTCTCACACGGACTTCCGACATTTATATTTCCCTCCCTCCGCGCGCGGCGGGGAGTTCCCGCTCACGTAGGGCCATGTTTATGGCTTTAACGTTGCTATTATATTGCTTTTTGTGGCATCTGTCAAGAGCAGATTTATGAAGGGTTTGTAAAATCACGCCTGGGGCTTGAAAATCAGGCTGACCAGCTTGCCCTTGACCACGATGGACTTCACCAGGGCCATCCCCTCGGCCAGCTTGGCGATCTTTGGTTCGGCCAGGGCGGCGGCTACCACCTCCTCGTCGGAGGCGTTGGCGTCCACCACGATGTTGGCCTTCACCTTGCCGCCCACCTGGACGGCCATCCTGGCGGTGGCGGCCACCGTCTTGCTCTCGTCGTATTCCGGCCAGGGCTGGAGGCACACCTGCCCGCCGTAGCCGATCATCTCCCACAGCTCCTCGCACAGGTGGGGGGCAAAGGGAGAGAGCATGAGCAGCAGGGCCTTGTAGTCGCCCCTGGTGGCCCCCTTGGCGTAAAAGTCGTTGACCAGGGACATGAGGGCGGCGATGGCGGTGTTGAACTTCATAGCCTCAATGTCGTCGGACACCTTTTTAATGGCCCGGTGGACCGCCATCTCGTTCTCAGCGGAATAACCGTCCCCATCCTTCAGCTTCTCGCTCAGGTTCCACACCCGGTCCAGGAACTTCTTGCAGCCCCGGACCGACTCGTCAGACCAGGTGGCGGTCTTCTCGAAATCGCCGATGAACATGATATACAGGCGCATGGTGTCCGCGCCGTAGTCCCGGATGACGTCGTCTGGGTTGACCACGTTGCCCAGGGACTTGGACATCTTCACCGCCGGCCGCAGGGCCTGACTGCCGTACTTGTCCATGAGGGCCTGCTTCTCCTCCTCGGTCTCCACGTTGCCCACATAGTGGGGGTTCTTGCCCAGAATCATGCCGTGGCTGGTGCGCTTGGCGTAGGGCTCGGCGTGGGGGATGACCCCGATGTCGTGGAGGAAGTTGTTCCAGAACCGGGAGTAGAGCAGGTGGAGGGTGGTGTGCTCCATGCCGCCGTTGTACCAGTCCACCTGGCCCCAGTAGTCCAGGGCCTCCTTGGAGGCCAGGGCCTCTTTATTATCCGGGTCCATATACCGCAGGAAATACCAGCTGGACCCCGCCCACTGGGGCATGGTGTCGGTCTCCCGCTTGGCGGGACCGCCGCAGCAGGGACAGGTGGTGTTCACCCAATCGGTCATCTTGGCGATGGGGGATTCGCCGTTGTCGGTGGGCTCGTAGCTCTCCACCTCGGGCAGCAGCAGGGGCAGCTGGTCCTCGGGCAGGGGCACCCAGCCACACTTGTCACACCACACCATGGGGATGGGTTCGCCCCAGTACCGCTGGCGGGAGAAGACCCAGTCCCGGAGCTTAAAGTTCACCTGCTCGTGGCCGATGCCCTTCTCCTCCAGCCATTTGGTGATGGCGGGGATGGCGTCCTTGACGGTCATGCCGTTGAGGAAGTCGGAGTTGACCATGATGCCGGTCTCGTCCTTGGCGGTGAAGGCCTCCTTCTGCACGTCCTCGCCGCCGGAGACCACCTCGATGATTTCACAGCCGAATTTCTTGGCAAAGGCCCAGTCGCGGGTGTCGTGGGCGGGGACAGCCATAATGGCCCCGGTGCCGTAGGAGGCCAGGACATAGTCGGAAATAAAGATGGGGATTTCTCTCCCATTGACGGGGTTGACTGCCGCCACCCCCTGGAGCATGACGCCGGTCTTCTCCTTGTCGGCGGACAGCTCGGTGCGCTCGAAGTCGGACTTCTTCCCGGCTTCTTCCACATAGGCGGCCACCTCGTCCCAGTTTTGCAGCTTGTCCTGCCACTCCTTCACAAAGCGGTGTTCTGGGGAAATGACCATATAGGTCGCGCCAAAGAGGGTGTCGGGCCGGGTGGTGAAGACCACGATGTCGTCCCCGGTGGTGGCCTTGAAGGTGACCTCCGCGCCGGTGGAGCGGCCAATCCAGTTGCGCTGCTGGGTCTTGACCCGGTCGATAAAGTCCACGGTGTCCAGCCCGTCGATGAGCTTCTGGGCGTAGGCGGTGATCTTCAGCATCCACTGGGATTTCTCCTTGCGGACTACAGGCGCGCCGCACCGCTCGCAGACGCCCTCGACGACCTCCTCGTTGGCCAGCACGCACTTGCAGGAGGTGCACCAGTTCACCGGCATGGTGGTCTTATAGGCCAGACCGTGCTTGTACAGCTGGAGGAAAATCCACTGAGTCCACTTGTAGTAATTGGGGTCAGTGGTGTCCACACACCGGTCCCAGTCGAAGGAGTAGCCCAGCATGTGGAGCTGCCGGGTGAAGTTTTCGATGTTCTGCTTGGTGACGATGGCGGGGTGGATGTGGTTTTTGATGGCGAAGTTCTCGGTGGGCAGGCCGAAGGCATCGTAGCCGATGGGCAGCAGAACGTTGTAGCCGTCCATCCGCTTCTTCCGGGCGATGACGTCCATGGCGGTGTAGGGCCGGGGGTGGCCCACATGGAGCCCGGCGGCGGAGGGATAGGGGAACTCCACCAGGCCGTAGAACTTGGGCTTAGGGTCGCCGTTTTTGCAGGCGAAGGTCTTTTCGTCCTTCCAGCGGGTCTGCCACTTCTTCTCGATGGCGGTAAAATCGTACTTCAAAGTAAACACTCTCCTGTATCGTCTGGCCTCAGGGGGCCGAATCGACCGTAATTCTATGTCATTATAGCGGAACGGTCCGATAATTACAAGATATTTTTTAAAATCGCCCGTCCAATTTTCCGAAAACCCCAGCCCGCCAGATCCCGCTTGCCGTTTCGACCGAGCTCTGCTATAATGTATCGAACAGCCCGGCAAAGGAGGCAAACCCCATGGCAAAATTTCAGCTGCTCCCCGGCGAGACCCTTATCGGCGAGGGGCACATGACCTACCGCCACGAATATCTCAATTACACCGGCAAGAGCGATTCCCTGGCCCCTAACATCCACCGGACCACCGAATCCACCAGGGTCTATGTCACCAACCGGCGGGTGGTCTGCACCCACTTCCCTGCCGGAATGGAGTATTTCCAGTGGCCGCTGGAGGAGCTGCGGGGCTATCAGCGGGGCTCTGTGCTCAAGGTCCCCGCCGTGACCATCCTGACCAAAGACGGGGGACAGTTTGAGTTCTGCTGCGTCCAGGCCAGGGAGCTGGCCCGGTGGCTGAGCCAGGCCGGCCTGCCCCAGGTGGACATCGACGCCATCGTCCCGCCCATGTCCTCAGCGGAAAAGGCCCGCCGCCTGCCGGGGCGGATCGCCTTCTACCTGCTGGCAATTCTGTCCCTCCTGGTGGTGTTCGCCCTGCCTACCAGCTGGGTCTATGACCTGGGGCTCAAAGCCGGAACCGAGCAGGGCCAGCGGCCCGGCGCGAGTGTGCAGACGCTCCAGACTGCCGGTGATATTTTCACCTTCATCCAGGCCGGTCAGCCGGCCACCGTCTCCCCGGAGGGACTGATTCCCTGCCCGCTGGCCCGTCTGCGGGACGAGTCGCTGTCCAAAGCCAAGCAGCGCTACCGCACGTCAAGCCGCTCCAGCCGGAAATTCCAGGGCTTTGACAACTACCGCACCTTGCCCCAGGACCCCAGCCTCCTAGAGCAGCTCTGGCAGCTTATGTGGAGCGGCTTCTACAACAGCGGCTACTACCTGAAGCCTCTGGAGGACGGGACCTACATCTGCGTCTATCTGGACGACTGCGCCTTCCTGTTCGGGGAGCCGGAGGCGCTGTACACCGGCCGGCTGCGCTCCGTGGACGCCCCGGAGGAGGCCCGGATGCTCTACGACATGGAGGCGGAGGGGTACGACGTGGATACCATGTTTATTTTAGACATGTACCGCCACGGAAAGGTGAACCAGTTTGCCGATATCGCAATGCGGGCCGGAATCTGGTTTGCGGGAGCCTTCATCGCCGCCTTGATCCATGTCTCAATCACAGATAGAAAGAAACAGCCGGCCCAGTGAGGGCCGGCTTGTTCGTTACAGATTCATTTTAGGCAGAGGGAACGCAATGGTGCCGCCCACCTCGTCGGCCCACTCCAGCAGTGTATTAACGCCGGTTCGGACCTCAGCCAGCCCCTCCTTGACCTCGCACAGCTCATCCTCTACGCGGTCCAAGCGCTGTTCAACCCTATCCAGACGCTGCTCAACGCCATCCAGACGCTGCTCAACGCCATCCAGACGCTGCTCAACGCCATCCAGACGCTGCTCAACGCCATCCAGACGCTGCTCAATTCTATCCAACCGCTGGTTAATAGGAGCCAGCTTCTCATCCAGCTTCCGGTCTAATTTTTCATCCAGCTTCCGGTCCAACATTTCTTCAATCGCTTTTAACAATTCCATATCCACCATGACAGCCTCCTTCTTAAAAATAATAATATTTCTGTTAAGCCACAGCTTCAAAGCCGGACTTTGGCTCATTTTCGGCCTGCTTGGGCTCCTCCGCGGGGTTGGCCTTGGTGGTGGTGCGGGTGGTGCCGCCGGAGACGTACACATCGCCGCATTCGGGGCAGATGGCGGTGTGGATGGTTACAGACTGGTTGACCACCTTTCGATCCTCCCGCTGGGCCTTGGCCTGCTCCCGGACCACGTGCTCCTGCTCATGGCCCCGAACGGCAGAGGCGGCCTGCTCAGGGGCAACATTGGTGGCAGTCTTGAAGGAGACGCCAGGGTCGTCGGAGCCGTCCTGATACTTGCGGTTTTTGCAGGTCTGGCATTCGGCATCCTCCATGACCTCCTGGGGGGACTTGGCCTCCTCCCCCTTCAGGCCTGTCAGCTTGTCCGGGTTCTTGTCCTGCTCTCCGGCCAGCAGCTTCTCCAGGCCCCTGGACTGGTTCCAGCCCAGCAGCTCGTTCTCCAGGTCTTCCGCCTTGCCGTCCAGATACTGGATGCGGGAACGCACCGCCATCTCGGCGGGGTCGGCCCCCTCCCGCATAGTGGGGAACTGGAATTTGCCCTCCTGCTCCTCCGGAACCAGCTGGGCCGCCCCGCGGTGGACGGCAGGCGTCCGGTCCACAGGGGGCACCGGCGTGGTCTGAGCCCGGGATACCGGAGAGATGGGATCGGTGCTGCTCGGGTTGGCGCTCCGGTTCTGCCAGGCGCTTCTATTTTGATAAATGGAATTGTAACCGCTGATGCTGCCATAGCTGCCAATCGCTCCAATGGCCGACATTGCGGACACCCCTTTCTGTTCATAAGCTGTGAAGTAATTATACTAAATTTTCCCCTCCGGCGCAAGGGGTAAATCCATATCCCTCCGAAAAAACCGGCGCGGCCTGTCCCCTGGGGCTAATCCATGCAAAACATGGGCCGGGCCTCGTCGAAGAGGTCCACCATGCCGCAGTAGTTGAGGACCTCGTATTTCCAAAGCCAGTCCTTCTGCTCCTGACTGAGCTCCGACTTCTTTAAAAACCGGCCGTCGGCGGTGACGAAGCCCACGGGGGTGATGGCGGGCATAACCTCATACAGGTCGGCCAGAAACTCCATGTAGCCGGTGAGGGGCAGGCCGGCAGTCTGGGCGGTGAGCACCCCCAGGAAGTTGGGGCTGATGACCACGTCCTGCCGCTCCTCAATGTCGTAGTTGGCCCAGATAAAGAAGGGGACGGCGTACTGTTGCATCACCTCCTCGGTGGTCCGCTCCGACAGCTTTTTGCCGTACAGCTCCTCATAGAAGGCGTTGGTCAGAGGGGGCTGGTGGTCGCCGAAGAAGACCACCAGGGTGGGCTCGTCGCACTGGCTGTAGTAGGTGATAAGCTCCTCCAGGGCCAGGTCGCTCTCCTTCATCAGGTCCAGAAACTGCTCCGCCGTCCGGTCCGCCGCCTTCAGATTGCTGGGCAGCTGGATATGCCGGGGCAGGTTGTACCAGCCTTGGGCATAGCCGCTGTGATTCTGCATGGTGACGTTGAAGAAAAAGCTGGTGTCCTCCGCCTGGGTGGACCTGTAGATCATCTCATAGTCCGATTTGTCGGAGATGTAGCTGCGGATGATGTGGGGGCTGGGGACGTCCTCCTCATACATCTGCCGGTCGAAATCCAGATACTGGTAAGCCAGCACCCGGTTCCAGCCTGAGGACTTATAGGGGTGGAAGGCCGTTGTGGCGTAGCCCTGGCTCCCGGCCAGGGCGGCCAGGGAGGGCATGCCCTCCTCCACATAGAGCTGGTAGGCCACCGTGTGAGGGGGCTGGAACAGACTGGTAAAGCCGGTGAGGTACTCAAACTCAATGGTGGCCGTTCCTCCCCCGGTGACCGACGAGTACATCCAGCCCTTGATCGTGTTCTCCTCCATGGCGTGGAGGAAGGGGGTGGGGTCCTCCGAGGGGTTCAGGCCGTCGAAGATGGTCAGGTCGCCAAAGGACTCATTCATAATGACCACAATATTCACCGGCCTCCTCTCCGGGTCGGCGGGGACGCCCGGGTAGTCCTCCATCAGCTCCAGCACCAGCTCCTTGGAGTAGTCCTCCGGCTTGTCTACCGAGGAGTACCGCAGGGCGATGGAGAAATTGAGCAAAAATCCGTTGCGCTGGGTGACCCACTGCTGGGTGAAGATGCCCAGAGCGGGGAGCATCCCGGTGCAGAAAAAAGCGTAGCTGTAGCAGACGATCACCCCCCACAGGGCCACCGAACCGATCAGCGGAAACCTGGCCCGCTTCCGCTGGGGCACACAGAAGAAGACCAGCGCCAGATAGGCCGTCAGCAGGATGGCGGCTTGGGTGATGTAGGTGTCCACAGAGTAGTCAAAGCCCCCCGCCACATTGGCGGCGGTACGCCAGCCGGTGATATCCGCCGGAAAGAGGATGCGCCCCCGGAAGCGCAGGACATAGTGGTTTACCATGCCGAACAGGAAGCACAGCGCCGTTCCCAGGGCGGCGGCGCGCCGGTTCCGGCCCAGAAGCAGCCGCAGGGCGATGAAGATGCTGTAGTAAAACACCATGTTCATCAGCACCTGCCAGGCGGCCAGGTCCTTAAATATGTCGTTTTCATTCAAAATTTCCACCATCCACAGGCAAACCCAGGGACCCAGCAGAAAAACCAGCCGGGACGCCCATTTGCCCGGGTTTTCCCGCCAGTCCTTTACCAGCCGGGGAAAGGTGTCGTCATACAGCAATGCCCTCATGTCTCGTTCCTCCTGTGCGGCCGCGCCGAAATCAAAGATTAGAATAGCAATTTTTTTCAAAAATGCAAGAGAAATGTTCAAACTTAAAAAACTTTTAAGGTTCCTTCTCCCATATAGACGCAAAATTTTCCGGCTGGTTCCCCTGTCTGTCCGGTTTTTTCGCCGCCTGTGCATACTCATTCATGCCTTTTGCATAAATCCTCCTCCCCTGGCCCTTTCCTCGGCCTTCGCCGCCAATAACCCCCGCTGTATTGTGTCCGATTTACCCAAAAAAGCGTCGGGGGGGCGTATAATTTTGAATATTTATCTATTGACTGTGAATATTTATCGGAGTATAATTTCCACAGTGTCCGGCATTTCGGACCGGCTATCCAGCATTTGAAAAGGAGTTTTAAACATGAAAAAGATTCTTGCTTTTGCCATGGCCGCGGCCATGACCCTGTCCCTTGCAGCCTGCGGCGGCAACGGCGGTTCCGCCAGCTCCAACAAGGGCAGCGCCTCCGCCAGCACCCCCGGTTCTGTCTCCGGCAGCCAGAGCGGCAGCGCCGGTGGCGGGGCTGTCTCCGGACAGCAGGGCAGCGGCTTCACCACCGTAGAGGCCGGCAAGCTGCATATGTCCACCAACGCCGAATTCCCGCCCTATGAGATGCTGGACGACGCCGGCAATCCCATCGGCATTGACGTAGAGGTGGCCCAGGCTATCGCCAACAAGCTGGGCCTGGAACTGGTGGTGGACGACATGGGCTTTGACGCCGCCCTGCTGGCTGTTCAGAACGGCCAGAGCGACATTGCCATGGCCGGCATCACCGTCAGCGAGGACCGCCTGGCCAAGATGGACTTTACCGACTCCTACGCCACCGGCGTGCAGGTGGTTATCGTCAAGGAGGGCTCCGACGTCACCATGGACAACCTGGGTGAGAAGATGATCGGCACTCAGATGGGCACCACCGGCTACATCTACGCCTCCGACACCCCCGATAACGGCGGCTACGGCGAGGACCACGTGATCGGCTATGAGACCGGCGCTGTGGCGGTTCAGGCCCTGGTCAGCGGCCAGGTGGACGCCGTTATCATCGACAACCTGCCCGCCCAGAGCTACGTGGAGGCCAACGCCGCCGCCGGGCTCACCATTCTGGAGGGCACCTGGGTAGAGGAGGACTACGCCATCGCCCTGCAAAAGGGCAACACCGAGCTGATGGCCGCCGTCAACGGCGCGCTGAACGAGCTCAAGGCCGACGGCACCTTCCAGGGCATTGTGGACAAGTACATCACTGCTGACTAAGAGAAAATAAACGGGGGCGGCCCACACCGGGCCGCCTCTCTCACTGTAAGAAGGGGGACGTGTCCATGGACTGGGCGCAGTATTATGCTCAGCTGAGCGAGATGGCCAGAGCCGGACAGGAGCTTGGATTCTTCGATAACTTCTTCCGCCTGTTCTATCAGGCCTTTATTGAGGGCAACCGTTGGCAGCTTTACCTCCGGGGGCTGGCTGTAACATTACAGCTCACCGTCATTGCCCTGTGCATCGGTATTGTGCTGGGTGTGCTGGTGGCGGTGGTCCGCACCGCCCACGACCAGCAGCGGCTGGGGCGGAGAAGCATGTTTCTAAGCTTCTGCAATGTCCTGTGCCAGATATATACCACGGTTATCCGGGGTACGCCCATGATGGTGCAGCTGCTTATCTGGGGCTTTGTCATCTTCAGCTCCAGCCGCAACAAGACCATGGTGGGCGCGCTGGGTATCGGCATCAACTCCGGGGCCTATGTGGCGGAGATTGTCCGGGCCGGCCTGATGAGCGTGGACGGCGGCCAGGCAGAGGCGGGCCGCTCCCTGGGCCTGAACTACTTCGACACCATGCGGTATATCGTGATCCCCCAGGCCTTCAAAAATATCCTGCCCGCCCTGGGCAACGAGTTCATCGTCCTGTTTAAAGACACCTCGCTGGTCTCGGCCATCGGCGGCGCTGAGCTGATTTACTACGCCAAGGCCGTGGGCTCAAAGACCTTTGAGGTCATGTTCCCCTACCTGGGCGTCGCCGTGATATACTTGACGGCTGTTTTGATACTTACCTGGCTCCAGGGCAAGCTGGAAAGGAGGCTGCGTCAAAGTGATCGACGTTAAAAACCTGTCCAAGTCCTTCGGGGACCACCTGGTGCTGGACGACATCTCCGAGCACATCAGCCCCGGAGAAAAAGTGGTGGTCATCGGCCCCTCCGGGTCGGGCAAGTCCACCTTCCTGCGCTGTCTCAACCTGCTGGAAACCCCCACCGCAGGCACTATCACCTTTGAAAACACGGTTATCACCGACCCCAAGGTGAAGATTGACAAGGTCCGCCAGCAGATGGGGATGGTGTTCCAGCACTTCAACCTCTTTCCCAATATGACCATCCGTAAAAACATCACCCTGGCCCCGGTGCAGACTAAGCTGATGAGCCAGGCCGAGGCCGACGAGGTGGCCGCCGCCCTCCTCAAGCGGGTGGACCTGCTCGACAAGGCGGACGCCTACCCCAACCAGCTGTCCGGCGGACAGAAGCAGCGCATCGCCATCGTCCGGGCCCTGGCTATGAAGCCCAAGGTGATGCTCTTTGACGAGCCCACCTCCGCTCTGGACCCCGAGATGGTGGGCGAGGTGCTGGACGTGATGAAGGAGCTGGCCCAGGAGGGCATGACCATGGTGGTGGTCACCCACGAGATGGGCTTCGCCCGGGAGGTGGGCAGCCGGGTGCTGTTCATGGACGGCGGCCACATTCTGGAGCAGAACACCCCGGAAGCGTTCTTCGACCACCCCCAGAATCCCCGGACCCAGCTGTTTTTGTCTAAGGTTCTATAATGGATTCCTCCCCGCATATAGGTCTTTCAGGACCGCCCCGCCTCTGGCGGGGCGGTTCATTCTGTTTCGAGGTGGTATGCGGTGGAATTTTTGGCGCGGGCAGCGGATGCTCTCTGGAATCCCTGGCTGCTGGGGCTGTTTCTGGTGACGGGGCTGGTTTACTCCGTGGGCTCCGGGTGGTTTCAAATTTTTGGATTTCGGACCTGGTGGCGGGCCACGGCGGGGACGCTGCTCCAAAAGAGAACGCCAGGTCAGAACGGCCTGTCTCCCCTTCAGGCCCTGGCTACCGCTCTGGCCTCCACCATGGGCACCGGCTCCATTGCCGGGGTGGCCGTCGCCCTCTCTCTGGGCGGACCGGGGGCGGTGTTCTGGATGTGGGTCTCCGCCCTGCTGGGCATGATGACCTCCTGGGGCGAGAAGCTGCTGGCAGTAAAGTATCAGCGCACCGGCCCCGACGGCCGGCTGCGGGGCGGGCCCATGTACTACATTCGGGACGGGCTGGGCTCCTCCCCCCTGGCCGTCTGCTTCTGCCTGGCCTGCGTTCCCGCCACTCTGGCGGGGGGGAATCTGGTCCAGTCCTCCTCCATTGCCTCCAGCCTGGAGGCCGCCTGGGGCCTGCCCAGGTTGTCTACAGGCCTTGTCACTGCCCTGCTGGCGGGCCTGGTCATGCTGGGCGGCCTGAAGCGGATCGCGGCGGTGTCCTCCTCCCTGGTGCCCGCCATGGCCCTGCTCTACCTGGGCAGCGGGACAGCCGTGCTGCTGCTCAATTGGGACAAGGTCCCCCAGGCGCTGAGGCTGATTGTCTCCTGCGCCCTCTCCCCTGCCGCCGCTGCGGGGGGCGGCGCGGGCTGGACTGTGGCCGCCGCGCTGCGCTACGGGGTGGCCCGGGGGGTGTTCACCAACGAGGCCGGCCTGGGCACCTCCGCCATGGCCCATGGGGCCGCCCGGGTAGACCACCCTGCCCGGCAGGGGATGTGGGGCATCTTCGAGGTGTTCGTGTCCACGGTGGCGGTGTGTACCGTTACCGCCCTGGCCATTCTGGTCAGCGGGGTGTGGGACCCCGCCGCGCCCGGCGCTCTCACCGGCGCGCCCCTCACTGCCGCCGCCTTCGGCTCCGTGCTGGGAGACTTCGGACAGGGGGCGGTGGCCCTGTCCCTGTTGCTGTTCGCCTTCTCCTCCATCCTGGGGTGGAGCTACTACGGAGAGCAGTGTCTTTTCTTTCTTTTTGCCAAAAAAGAAAGAAAATGCAAGGGAAATTTCTCCGTTTTTCCGGGAAAACAGGCTGCCTTTTTGTATCGGGCTGTGTTTTTGGGGTGTACAGTCCTGGGGGCGGTGTGGCGCCCCCAGACCATCTGGCAGCTGGTGGACCTGTGCAACGCCCTGATGGCCCTGCCCAACCTGGCAGCCCTGCTATTCCTTGCGCCCCAGGCACTTTCCCTGTTCCCGCCGCGGCCGGAAACACACCCGAAAAAAAATAATTGGAAAAAACCTATTGACAGCCAGACAAAATGTGCCTATCATAGGGACAGAAACTGTGCTCAGGCACGTAAATAAAAGGAGCGACACATTATGATTTTTGAAAAGCTGGCTGCCCTGATTGCCGAGCAATTTAATGTTGACGCCGACAGCATCACCATGGATACCTCTTTTACTGACGATCTGAACGCCGACTCTGTAGACATTGTGGACCTGTCCATGGCTCTGGAGGAGGAATTCGGCATTGAGGAGCTGGGTGAGGAGGAGGCCTCCTCCATTTCCACGGTAGGCGACCTGGTTCGTTTCTTAAAGAATAAAATCGACTGAAAACGACGGAACTCCGCCTCCGGCGGAGTTCCACTACTGTCATAACCCGTCCGGCTGCCGCCTGGAGGGCTCCAAGGAGTTTATCATGAATACGTTGGAAGAAAAGCTGGGCTACACCTTTCAAGACCCCTCTCTGCTGGAGAACGCCCTGACCCACAGCTCCCGGGCCAACGAGAGCCGGGGCAGGCTGCTGAGCAATGAACGGCTGGAGTTTCTGGGGGATTCCATCCTGGGTATGGTGGTGGCCGACCACCTGTACCGCAGTCACCCCGATCTGCCCGAGGGAGACCTGACCCGCACCCGGGCCGCCCTGGTGTGTGAGGAAAGCCTGGTGGAGGTGGCCCGTGAGCTGGGCCTGGGGGAGTACCTCCGCCTGGGCAAGGGGGAGAGCTCCGGCGGAGGCCGGGAGCGGCCCTCCATTCAGGCCGACGCGGTGGAGGCTGTTCTGGCCGCCATCTACCTGGACGGCGGCATCGGCTCGGCCCGGAAGTTTATCCAAAGATATATTCTCAGCCGGGAGATCGCCGGCCTCACCAAGCCCCTGGACCACAAGACCGCCCTTCAGGAGCTGGTTCAGCGGGAGAGCGGACAGGTCCTCCAGTACCGCCTGGTGGGTGAGGAAGGCCCCGACCACAACAAGCGTTTCTTTGTGGAGGTGGACCTGAACGGCAAATCCGTAGGCGCCGGCTCGGGCCGCAGCAAGAAGGAGGCCGAGCAGATGGCCGCCGCCGCCGCCATCGAGGCGCTGTCCAAATAAACAGCAGGGGCTCCCCAGCCGGGGAGCCCCTTTTCGTTCACTCAGTATAGGGTTTATCGGTCTCAATGAAGACGCCGCTGGCGTTGCTGTAGCCCACGTTGAAGCCCAGGGCCTTGCCCAGGTCACGGAGCTTGAAGTAGTTGTAGTCGCCGCCGTCGGCGTCGGTGAGGGTGATGGCCGTCATATTCACCGTCGTGCCGTTCACCTTCACCCCCTGCGCGCCGCCCCGGTAGCCCCGGTTGCCGGAGAAGGGGGTGGTCATCTCCGTGCCGCCCACCGCGTAGGGCCGGCCGGTGGTGAGGCTGATGGTGCCGTCATAGCCCACGGCAAACTGGGCCTTGGTGCCGTTGAGGATATAGGCCATGTCCCGCAGCTTGATGTAGTTGGTCAGGTCGCCGTTGGCGTTTTTCAGGGCGTACATCTGGAACTGCACCGGCCTGCCGTCCACCGTCACCGTCTGGTTGCTCACATAGGCAGTGCCCCAGGCGGGGATGTTGTCCACCGTGATTGTGGGGGTGGTGGGATTTGTCGGTTCGGTGGGGGTGGTGGGGGTGGTGGGGGTGGTGGGCGTGCCGCCCTTGGTGGCAAAGAAATCCACCTGATAGGTCAGCCCGGCGGCCGCCCCGTTTCGATCCTTCAGCCCCTGGATGGAGACGGTATAGACCCCCTCATATTTGCTGATCCCGTCGGGACGGAATATGATGCAGTTGTCCACACCGTAACCGGCATTGTTGATATTAAAGTACAGGCCGGAGCTGCTGGCCTGGTAGCTGTTCCGACCGGAAAAGCTCCAGGTCTTCCCGTCCGATTCCCGGGTCAGGGAAACGGTCACCGCCGAGGCGGCGGGCTTCTGGTAACGGGACGGATTCAAGGAGACGCTCCAGGCGGTGTTCGCTTCAAAACAGCTCAGGTCGCTGGGAAAGTTGCCCGAAGCGGGCCAGGCAATGTAGTCATAGTCTGTTGTCCGGCCGCTCTTGTCAAACACCTTCTCCGCGGTAAACCTTCTATAGCCGTTGCCGTTATCCACATATCCAAAGCCCACCTTGCCCAGGGCGGGGTTCAACTGCCAGCGGCGGTGGCCCAGGCGGTCCACATTACTTCCATCGCTGTCATCCATGAAGCCATCCGGCGTGCTCATCAGCGCCAGCCCCGCATAGATGTTACTGCTGGAAGTGGCGCTATAGGCCTTTTTATAGAACGCATCATCCATGTCAGCGGGCTTGGAGGGGGTATGGCTCAGGGTCCCCAGCTTGCCCAGAATCACCGCACCGTACTGGGCCTCCTCACACATGGCGGAATCCAGCGTGACAGCGGGCAGTCCGGCAATACGGCGCAGAACATTCAAGCGGTCCTTCACCGCCTCCAGAACCTCAGTGCGCACCTTGCCCGTCTGGTAGGGAGAAGCGCAGGAGGGAGTTGTTACAAAAATATCGCCGGGCATGGTCGTGGGCGCGGAATTCAGCAGGTCGATTATCTCCTGCCTGGAGAGCTTGGACAGGGAGGCGCTGCCGCTCTCCCCACTTGTGTTGGATTTCTGCTCCAGTTTCGGCAGAATCTTAACCGTCTCGTCTTTGCCGCAATTGGAACAGACCCGATATTCCCGGCCCTCCTTCCCCACAGTGGCCGCCTCAGCTTTGTTCACCCAACTGTGAGCCGTCTGGGGAATCACACTGGTCTGTGTCTCTCCGCAAACTGTGCAGGTTCTGGCGCTCTCGCCCTTCTGAACGCAGGTGGCCTCCACTACAGTGCGCGTCTCGGACCAGCTGTGTCCATTGGCGCAGGGATCGGTTTCACCCTGTTCCGCAGACACCGAAAAGGCCGCCATTCCTAGACACATCGCCAAAACCAGCAACAGGGACAATGATCTCACTGCTTTTTTTCTCCACTTCACACAAAACACTCCTTCTCTGTTGTCTTCACCTCTTGGACGGAGACATACTTTTTAAAATATCGTCATTTTGACGCTATAAGATAAGATGTGATTTCAAAAATTTATCTATTTTCATCAAATCGTCCCGGAGGGGTTTACCCTCCGGGACGGTCCTCTGCTATGTATCACTTTTTAAAGAACCCGAACAGTCCGCCCTTCTTGGGCTTCCCCTTGGGGGGCTGGGGGACGGGAGCGGGCGGCGCAGTGGGCGCCGGACCCTTGGGCGGCACGTAGGTATAGGCACCGGAGGGCTGGACCTTCCCCTTCAGCCGGTCGATAGCCTCCTGGGCGCTCCTGTAGCCCTTGTCCGCAGCCTTCTGGTAATATTCCAGCGCCTTTTCCAGGTCCTCCTGAACGCCGTGGCCCTCCTCATAGCACTCGCCCAGCAGGAACAGCGCCCGGGGCTGGCCCCGGCCAGCGGCTTTCTGGAACCACTTCACCGCCTCATCGTCGTTTTCCGCCACGCCGATGCCCTGGTAGTAGCAGTAGCCCAGGTTGCACATGGCGGTGACATATCCGCTTTCAGCGGACAGGCGGTAATACTCGGTGGCCTTAAGCTTGTCCTCCATCACGCCCCGGCCCATCTCGTAGCACAGGCCCAGCATGCACTGCGCCCGGGCGAAATCCTCCTCCGCGGCCTTGGAGAACCAGTAGAAGGCCTGATCGTCGTTCCTCTCGGTGCCGATGCCCTCATAATAGCAGAAGCCCAGGTTGCACTGCGCCCGGGGCAGCCCCCGCTCCGCCGCCTGGCGGTACAGCTCCACCGCCTTGGCCTTGTCCTCCGGCACGCCGGCGCCCAGCTCATAGCACAGGCCCAGGGAGCAGGTGCCGGCGGCGCTGCCCCTGTCGTGCGCACGCTGGTAGAGCTCCACGGCCTTCTTTATGTCCTCCGCCACGCCGTAGCCGTTTTCATAGCACTCGCCCAGCAGCTGAAGAGCTCGGGGGTAATCTTGGGCGGCGGCTTTCTCAAACCAGTGGAAGGCCTGGTCGTTGTCCTCCTCCACGCCGATGCCCTGGTAGTAGCAGAAGCCCAGATTGCACTGCGCCCGGGCGTGGCCCCGCTCCGCCGCCTGGCGGTACAGCTCCACCGCCCTGGCCTTGTCCTCCGGCACGCCGGTGCCCAGCTCGTAGCACAGGCCCAGGGCGCACATAGCGGGGGGATAGCCCTCCTCCATCGCCTTCTGATACCACTCTACCGCCTTGTGTATGTCCTCCTCCACGCCATAGCCGTTTTCGTAGCACTCGGCCAGCAGGCTCATGGCCCGGGGAAATTCCTGCTGTGCAGCCTCCTGGAACCAGCGGAAGGCCTCGCTGTCGTTTTCCTCCACGCCCAGCCCCCGGTAGTAGCAGTAGCCCAGGTTGCACTGGGCACGGGGATAGCCCCGCTCCGCCGCCTGGCGATACAGCTCCACCGCCTTGGCCTTGTCCATCTCCACCCCGTCGCCATACTCATAACACACGCCCAGGGCGCAGGTGGCGGGAATGTAGCCCTGCTCGTGGGCCTGCCGGTACAGCCGGGCCGCCTTGGCCTCGTCCTTCTCCACGCCGTAGCCGTTTTCGTAGCACTCACCCAGCAACTGGATGGCCCGGGCATAGTCCTGCTCTGCGGCCTTGGTAAACCACTTCACCGCCTCCTCGTTGTCCTCCTCCACGCCGATGCCCTGGTAGTAGAAATAGCCCAGGTTGCACTGCGCACGGGGGTAGCCCCGTTCGGCGGCCTGAAGGTAGAGCTCCCGGGCCCGGTCCTTGTCCTCCTCGGTCCCCCGGCCCAGCTCATAGCACAGGCCCAGGGAACACATAGCGGGGACATTCCCCTTGTCGCTGGCCTGCTGGTAGAGCTGGAACGCCCGGCCGATATCCTGCTCCACGCCGTAGCCCCGGTCGTAGCACTCACCCAGCAGCTGCATGGCCCGGGGATAGCCCTCCTCGGCGGCTCTGGCAAACCACTTGGCCGCCTCCTCGTTGTTCTCCTCCACGCCGATGCCCACATAGTAGCAGTAGCCCAGGTTGCACTGCGCCCGAGTGTCCCCTTTCTCGGCGGCCTGGAGGTAGAGCTCCACCGCTTTGGCCTTGTCCTCCGGCACGCCGGTGCCCAGCTCGTAGCACAGGCCCAGGGCGCACAGGGCGGGGGGATAGCCCATCTCGCCGGCCTTGGTATACAGCTCCACCGCCCTGGCCTCGTCCTTCTCCAGGCCGTAGCCATTTTCACAGCACTCGGCCAGCAGCTGCATGGCCCGGGGGTACTCCTCGGCCGCCGCCTTTTCAAACCATTTGACGGCCTCCGCCTCGTCCTCCTCCACACCGATGCCGGTGTAGTAGCAGAAGCCCAGGTTGCACTGGGCACGGGGCATCCCCCGCTCGGCGGCCTTGCGGTACAGCTCCACCGCCCTGTCCAGGTCCTTCTCCACCCCCTGGCCCAGCTCGTAGCACAGGCCCAGCGAGCAGTAGGCGGAGGTGTACTCCTTGTCCGCCGCCCCCTGGTAGAGCTTCACCGCCCGGTCGTAGTTCTGCTCCACGCCGTAGCCCCGGTCGTAGCACTCCCCCAGCAGGAACATGGCTCGGGGGTACTCCCGCTCGGCAGCTTTTTCAAACCACTCCACCGCCTGCTTCACGTCCTCCTCGGTACCGATGCCTATGTAGTAGCAGAAACCCAGATTACACATAGCCGGAGGGAAACCCTGTTCGGCGGCCTCCCTGTACAGCTCCACCGCGCGGGCCTTGTCCTCCTCCACGCCGGTACCCGACTCGTAACACAGGCCCAGGGTGCAGGCCCCGTCTGGGTAGCCCTGGTCGTAGGCGGCCCGGTAAAGCTCCAGGGCCTTGTCCACGTCCTTCTCCACGCCGTAGCCGTTCTCGAAGCACTCCCCCATCAGCACCTGGGCCCGAGGGTAGCCCTGCTGGGCGGCCTTGGCGAAGAGCTCCGCCGCCGCGTCGTTGTTCTCCTCGAAATAAATGCCCTGATAATAGAAGTAACCCAGGTTGCACTGGGCGGGGGCGTAGTCCTGGTCGGCCCCCTCCTGGTAGAGCTCAGCGGCCCGGCCCTTGTCCATGCTGACGCCGTGGCCCAGCTCGTAGCACAGGCCCAGCTCGGTAACGGCGGGGGGATAGCCCTCCTCCGCCGCGGCGGTAAACAGCTCCGCCGCCCGGATCAGGTCCTTCTCCACCCCCACGGCACGGCTGTAGCACAGCCCCAGGTAGTACTGGGCGGCGATGCTGTCTCCCTCGGCAGCCCTGGTGAACCAGTAGACGGCCTTCTCCCCGTCCTTGGGGGCGCCGTCGTCTCCGTAGTAGTAGCTGCGGCCCAGACGGTACTGCGCGTCCAGGTCGCCCTCCTCGGCGGCAACCTGAAGGGCCTTCAGGTCCTCCTGCTTTTTTTCAGCCATATCGCTCAGGCTGCTCATCACCTTGGGGTCAATGTATATCATCACGGAATCCTGGTCGAAAAATTCCGGGTTTTTGCTCTGCTCGCCAGACATAGCGATTCACTCCTTATTTCTGTTTTGTTTTGAAAACTCACTGGGAGGGGCGCTCAATTTAAAAAGTCCTTCAGCTTCTTGCTTCGAGAGGGGTGGCGCAGCTTTCTCAGGGCCTTGGCCTCAATCTGGCGGATGCGCTCCCTGGTGACGTTGAACTCCTTGCCCACCTCCTCCAGCGTGCGGGTGCGTCCGTCCTCGATGCCGAAGCGGAGCTTGAGCACCTTCTCCTCCCGGGGGGTGAGGGTGGACAGCACCTCCACCAGCTGCTCCTTCAGCAGGGTGAAGGAGGCGGCCTCGGCGGGCTCGGAGGCGTCCTCGTCGGGGATGAAGTCCCCCAGGTGGGAGTCCTCCTCCTCTCCGATGGGGGTCTCCAGGGAGACGGGCTCCTGGGCGATTTTCAGAATCTCCCGCACCCGCTCGGCGGGCATGTTCATTTCCTCGGCGATCTCCTCGGCGGTGGGGTCGTGGCCCAGCTCCTGGAGCAGCTGGCGGGAGACCCGGATCACCTTGTTGATGGTCTCCACCATGTGGACAGGGATACGGATGGTGCGGGCCTGGTCGGCAATGGCCCGGGTAATGGCCTGGCGAATCCACCATGTGGCGTAGGTGGAGAATTTGAAGCCCTTCACATAGTCGAACTTCTCCACCGCCTTGATAAGGCCCAGGTTGCCCTCCTGAATCAGGTCCAGGAACTGCATCCCCCGCCCCACATACCGCTTGGCGATGGACACCACCAGGCGCAGGTTGGCCTCGGCCAGCCGCTGGCGGGCCTTCTCGCCCTTTTTGATGGTCTTCTCCAGCTCGCGGCGCAGTTCCTCGGGGATTTCCTCCCCCGAGGCCTTCAGCTCGTCCAGCTGTTCCTGGGCGGCGTTGCCGGCAGTCATGGCCTGGGCCAGCTCCACCTCCTCCTCGGAGGTGAGCAGGTTCACCTTGCCGATCTCCTTCAGATACATGCGCACCGGGTCGTCGGTGCCGAAGTTGTCAATGAGGGAGTTGGGATCGACAATCTCCTCCTCGGTGATCTCCTCCATCTCCTCCACCGGGGGCTCCGCCGTGTCGGCCAGCTCGGGCATGTAGTCCTCCCCCACGGTGTCGATGCCCAGGTTCTCCAGGGTGTCATAAATTTTATCCATCTGGTCAGTGCCCAGTTCCATATCCTCCAGCACGTCCAGCAGCTCGGAGGAGGACAGTTTGCCCTTCTTCTTCCCCCGCTCAATGAGCTCAGCCAGCTTTTCGGCCCCGGGGATGCCCTCCACCACCTTCATAATTTCGATCTTGCCGGTCTCCATGCGGGCCTGGATGTCGGCCTGCGTCTCCTTCTTCTCTAAAATCATCTCGCCGGTGGTGTTGTCTTTCTTTTTGGTGCTCATGTCTTCTCCTCCATATATGCTTTCTTCTGTTGATATTTTTTCTGTACGGCCAGCAGAAGGTCGTCCCCCTGCTCTCCGCCCTCCCGCAGCAGCTTCTCACCGCGAATGAGGGATATGTAGTCCGCAATGGCCTGACCGCTGTTGGCCACCGATTCGGGCTGAGCGGCCACCTGAGCCAGGTGGTCCATCTCCCCGCCGCTGAAGTCCTCCGCCAGGGCAGCCAGTTGGGTGGACAGCCCCTCCCCTGCCCGCTGCATCAGCCGGTCGAAGGCCCGGCCCAGCAGCGGGGAGGAGAACTCCGCCCCTGTGATTCCCGCCATTTTGTCCGCCAGCCCCGGGTCCAGCATGAGCAGGCGCAGCAGCCCCTCCTCCGCCCGGGCGGAGCGGACATTCTCATACCGCAGGGAGCGAGCCCTGGGCTGGAGTTGGCTGGTGGGGGTCAGGTCCCGGCGTTCCTGCTGCTTTTTTGCCTTGCGCAGCCGGCCCTTCAGAGCCCGGTCCACCTCCAGCTTCATGGCGTCGGGCGTCACTCCCGCCGCCTGGGCGGCGTGGCCGCCGTATATCTCCCGCTCCACCGCGCTGTGGAGGGCGGACACCAGCTGAGCGGCCTCCTGGAGGAAGGCCACCTTCTGGCTGTCGTCATTCAGGTCAAATTTCTTCTGTAGCTGGGCCAGGCGGTAGTCCACCTGGTTCTCGCTCTGGTCCAGCAGCCTGGCGAAGGCCTCCCGGCCATAGGCCTTGATGAACTCGTCCGGGTCTTTGGCCCCCTGCATCCGCAGCACCTTTACCTTCAGCCCCGCCTTCTCCAAAATAGGGATGGCCCGCTGGGCGGCGGCCACCCCGGCCCCGTCGCCGTCGTAGGCGATGACAGCCTCCTTGAAATAGCGGGAGAGCAGCTGTCCATGCTCCTCCGTCAGGGCGGTGCCCAAAGAGGCCACCGCGCTGTCAAAGCCCGCCTGGTGGAGGGAGATGGTATCCATATACCCCTCCGTCAGAATGACCCGCCCCGCCTTTGCGGTCTTGGCGATGTTCAGGGCGAAGACGTTGCGGCTCTTGTTGTACACCGGGGTGTCCGGGGAGTTGAGGTACTTGGGTGTGGAGTCGTCCATCACCCGGCCGCCGAAACCGATCACGTTCCCCCGCACGTCGATGATGGGGAACATCACCCGGTTGCGGAAGCGGTCGTAGATGCGGCCGTCCTTATTGCTCACGGCCAGGCCGGCATCGAGGAGGTCCCGCTTGTCATAGCCCTGGGCGGACAGCTCGGTGATAAGGCCGTCCCACCGGTTGGGGGCAAAGCCCAGGCCGAAATTGGTCAGCGTCCGCCTGGACAGGCCCCGTCTTTGGAGGTAGGCCAGCCCCTCCGCCCCCTCCGGGCCGTGGAGCCAGCGGTGGAAGGCCCGGGCGGCCTGCCTGTTGATGGTGAGTATCTTCTCCCGGCGCTCCCGGGCTCCGGGGGAGGAGCCAAATTCAGGCACCGGCATCCCCGCCCGCTGGGCCAGCACCGCCACCGCGTCCTTAAAGGGCAGATTTTCCAGCTCCATCACAAAGTTGATGGCGCCCCCTCCCTTGCCGCAGCCAAAGCATTTGTACATCTGCCGGTCGGGCACCACATGGAAGGAGGGGGTCTTTTCGCTGTGGAAGGGGCAGCAGCCCCAGTAGCTGTTTCCTTTTTTTGTCAGCCGCACCGACTCAGACACCAGGTCCACAATGTCGGTCCGGGCCAAAAGCTCGTCCAAAAATCGCTCGGGCAAGGGCAAAGGTTTTCCCCCCTATTTGTATCCATTTTCCGGGCAAATTATCCCAATTACAGCACTGTCCACCCCTTGGGGATGAACAGCTCCTTGAACCGCTCCACCGCGAAGGGGTCGGTCATGCCGGCGATGTAGTCGCACACCGCCCGGTCCACCCCCTCCTCCATCCGAATGGTCTGGAAGTCGCCGGGCAGTCGGTCCGGGTCCTTTTGATAGTATTCAAAGAGACGGCGAAGCATGTCTTGCGCTTTGCCCTCCTCCCCTTTTGCCAGCTGATTGGTGTATACGCTTTCAAACATGAAGTCCTTCAGGGCCAGCATGGCCTCCCCCACCCGGGGGGACTGGCATATCTCCCGCTGCCCCTGGCTGGCCTGCACCGCGTCGGTCACCAGGGTGCTGATCCGCTTGCTGTGGGTGAAGCCCAGCACATTGGATATCTCCAGCGGAATGTCCAGCGGGCGGATGATATCCCCCCGCAGCGCGTCCTCAATGTCGTGGTTGATGTAGGCGATGTGGTCGGCCAGGCGGACAAGCTGCCCCTCCAGAGTGGCGGCGGGGGTCCCCTTGGTGTGGCAGACGATACCGTTGCGCACCTCCCAGGTCAGGTTCAGCCCCGCACCTCCCTTCTCCAGCCGCTCCACCACCCGCACCGACTGCTTGTAGTGGGCAAAGCCGCCGGGCATCATCTCGTTCAGCAGCCGCTCCCCGGCGTGGCCGAAGGGGGTGTGCCCCAGGTCGTGCCCTAGTGCGATGGCCTCGGCCAGGTCCTCGTTGAGCGCCAGAGCCCGGGCCATGGTCCGGGCAATGCGTGAGACCTCCAGGGTGTGGGTCATGCGGGTGCGGTAGTGGTCCCCCTCGGGCTGGAGAAAGACCTGGGTCTTGTGCTTCAGCCGCCGAAAGGCTTTGGAGTAGACAATACGGTCGGTGTCCCGCTGGAAGGGGGTGCGGATGTCGCACGCCTCCTCTGGCCGGACCCGGCCCCGGCTCTCCGCCGACCGGCAGGCCAGCGGAGATAAGGTAATTCTCTCCCGCTCCTGGGTCTGTTCCCGCAGCGTCATAGACAGGCCCTCCCTTTTCGCATTGTAATTCCCGTTATGTTTACTTATACGAAATATCTTCCTGGATTCCTCTTTTTTTGAAAAAATTTTTGATTTTCCTCTTACCCGCCGTGACTGTAGGTCGGGCTTGGATTCTGAAGAGGCCGCAAACCCGCATGAACACTACATTTTTGCTGTCGTTCTTAATACGAGCCTCTGTACATGTGTCAGTTGTAAATCAGATAACATTTAATTTTCTCCTTGATTTTTCTGTCCCTGTCGCTTATAATCAAGGTACAAGGCCGATTTCGTGCTGGTTTTCGGTCCGCCCCGCCCGGTTGCACCCGGACGGGGCTTTTGCTATCAGCAGAACTCCCGCCACCGCTGGGCGAAGACGCT